>Ga0315903_10002225_pt1 | contig 28870 bp, 28 predicted proteins | sample LakEriMetagenome_7_FD_203524 | JGI IMG/M metagenome (GOLD analysis project Ga0315903, IMG submission 203524) | Freshwater fungal communities from buoy surface, Lake Erie, Ohio, United States - Buoy 2 MA119 | ecosystem: Environmental > Aquatic > Freshwater > Lake | place: USA: Lake Erie, Ohio... | reverse complement strand
AAATACCAAGTCAGATGGAGACCAAAGCAAGCCTCCAACAATACTTTCAGGGGGAGCTTTGGTAGAGCTGACCCAGTCGACAAAAGCTTGAATTGCTTTTAGCGGATTGCCCAATGGCAAAATAAATAGGCTGATGTACTGGGGCAAAACTCCTTCTAATAGCTGCTGGAGATCTTCGGAGCCCAACAAGGGTAGTACCAAACCCTCTGCTCCATTTTCCAAGTAAGAAATAATGTCCTCGTTGCTATCCTGAGATGTCACCGTAACCACATTGCTCCATAGTCTAGGCGGCATTCCTTCCAATTCAGGCAAGGGATGAAATCGCTTTTGCTGAGCCTCTTGAGGGCTGCCTTCGGGGGCATAGTAGGGTTGAATGGATAACCTCCCCCAAAGGGTACTTCCTAAATTCAAGCTTTCCGGCGAGCTTTTGGTTTCTTTGGCAGCTTGCACCGTCCAATCCTGAGGACTAGAGGGCGAAAATTCAGAAAATAAATCTTTTGCCATGGTAAAAAGATAAGGATAGAACCAGGATACCTCAAAATTAACCAATACTTCCTGATTTGAGCGAGAAAAAAAGAATACCCTAAGTTTTTCTTGAAAGAATACCTCTACTATATCCTAAGCTTGAGAATTTAAGGTGGAGAATGAAAAGAAATTTACTCCCTACTTTATTTATTTTTTGGCTTAAAACGACTTTTTAAGGGGAAATGACCCGGTCGCTAGGGTTAAAAAATCATTTCTACGATTTCATTCCAATTTGGATTTTTTATTTAAGTTAATTTTCCACAAATTTGAAACCCTCTTTGTCTCTATGTGGGCAAACGTGTGAATCCTATATCTTTCTAATGAGTACAGAAGCCAGTGCAGTTTGGAACGAATGCTTGCGTGTAATCGAACAACACGTCAATGAGCAAAGCTTTTCTACCTGGTTTAGCCCCATTAATCCGGTAAAATTGGAGGGTTCAAGTTTGACGATACAAGTTCCAAGTCAGTTTTTTTACGAATGGCTTGAGGACAACTACGTAGAAGTACTCAAATTGGCGATCAAAAATACCCTGGGTCCTACAGGAAGATTGGAGTATGCGGTAGTCGTAGACAAAGGTTCTCCTACCAATCAACCCTATGTGGTTTCTTTTCCACAGAGCAATGCAAGTTCCAAAAAGGGAGTGGCTTCTGCCTCAGAATCAAAGACTCCATTTGAAATGCAATCTTTGGATGCGGACCTTCTTTTGCAAAGCAATCTCAATCCAAATTATACCTTTACCAGCTATATCGAAGGAGATTGTAACCGACTCGCTCGCTCGGCAGGATTTGCTGTAGCCACCAAGCCGGGTATTACTTCTTTCAATCCCTTGATGGTATACGGAGGGGTAGGATTGGGGAAAACCCACCTGGTACAAGCCATTGGAAATGAAATTAAAAATGGATCGGAAGACAAGTTTGTCCTTTACGTGTCCTCAGAAAAATTTGTGAATCAATTCATGGACTCCATCAAGGATGGTAACGTGAAGAATTTCACTAATTTTTACATGCAGGTAGATGTCCTGATCATTGATGATATCCAATTTTTGGCCGGAAAGGACCGCACCCAGGAGATGTTTTTCCATATTTTTAATCACCTCCACCAAAATAAGAAGCAAATCATTATGACCTCCGATTGCCCCCCTAGGGACTTAAAAGGCCTAGAGGAGCGATTACTTTCCCGATTTAAATGGGGGCTTACCGCGGATTTGCAGATGCCAGATTTTGAAACTCGCGTAGCCATCATTAGAAGAAAGATGGAATCCGAGGGCATTCTAATTCCTGACAACGTCATCGAATATTTGGCTTACACAGTAGATACCAATGTTCGGGAATTGGAGGGAATTCTGATTTCTTTGATTGCGCACGCTTCCCTCAACCGGGTGGAAATAAGTTTGGAGCTCGCAAAAACGGTTATCAAAAACTTTATCAAAGACATTGAAACCGAAGTAGGGATTGATTTTATTCAGAAGTCGGTTTCAGACTATTACAATATTCTTCTAGACGAACTCAAGGACAAAACCAGAAAGAAGGAAATTGTCATCGCGAGGCAAGTAGCCATGTATTTTTGCAAAGAATTTACCAACCACTCTCTCAAATCCATTGGATATCATTTTGGAGGAAGAGACCACAGCACGGTCATTCACGCCATACAAACTGTAAACGACATGATGGAGACGGATTCCAGCTTTCGAAATGCGGTGAATGAATTGAAAAAGAAATTCAAAATGAGAACCTATTGATTGCCATAGGCTTCATCAATAGGTTCTTTTCCCAGTAACATTTGGACCAGGCGCTCGGCCAAGACCCCAGGATTCAACTTCCCAGATTTCACCAGATCTCTTTCTTTTTGTAGGGTCTCCCGTATTCCAGGGTGCTTCAAAAATGCCTGTGTCAAGTATTCTTTTATTTGTTCGTCCAACCAAAAAAGTCGTTGTTGAGCGCGGTTGTACTCCCAATAGCCCGATAGTTTCATTTTTTCTTGGTAGTCCAACAAGGTTTCCCAGACTTGTTCCATGCCTAATCCAGTCAAAGAGGAAGCAAGGATTACCTTGGGATTCCAATTTTTTTCGTTGGGAGGAAAAAAATGAAGGGCATTTTCAAAGGTAGCTTTGGCCTGCTTGGCTTGTTGTAGAGCCTCCCCATCTGCCTTGTGGATGAGCACCTGATCTGCCATTTCCATAATTCCCTTTTTGATCCCCTGAAGTTCATCACCAGCCCCAGAAAGCAGAAGGAGAAGAAAAAAATCCACCATGTGCTTTACCGAAGTTTCACTCTGACCCACTCCCACAGTTTCTACTAAAATCAAATCGAAGCCTGCCGCTTCGCAAAATAGGATGGCTTCCCGAGTTTTTGCCCCTACTCCCCCCAAAGCACTTCGGCTGGGGCTAGGACGAATATAGGCACGCTTGTCCAAGGACAAGCCTTCCATTCTGGTCTTATCTCCTAAAATACTTCCCTGCGATAAGGAACTGCTTGGATCAATGGCCAAGACGGCTACTTTTTTGCCTTTTTCTAAGAGAAGCTTTCCAAAAGTTTCGATAAAACTGCTTTTTCCGACTCCAGGCACGCCAGTTACTGCTAGGCGAAGGGAGGTACCTGTGTGAGGCAATACTTCTTGAAGTAAGGCAGAGGCAAGCCTTTGATCTTCCTCCAGGGAACTTTCCACAAGGGTAATGGCTTGACCCAAGATAGCTCTATCCCCTGCCAAAATTCCCGCTTTATATTCTTGTAACGTTTTTCTGTTTTTCATGGCTTTACGAGCTGAAATCGTGATTCTCCCAGGGGTGTTTTTTCGTAAGAGGCAATCAAATATTCGTAAAAAAGGGCAGGAAAATGAGGAGCCTCTCCTTGAAGCGGTACTGGAGCCTTTTGCTGTTCGGAAAAGAAAAACACCAAAGTCCTTCCGTATTTGGTATGCGGAAAGGTAGAAGCAAAATCACCCATTGCCTTTGGAACTTTTTCCGAAGTTTGAATGGCATATATTCTCAAGACTGGACCCGTATTGTTTTCGTTTCGATAATAGCCAATTTCCAAAAACTTTCCCTGAAACTCTGTTTTTTCTTGCTGGAAAAAACTTTCCTTGAGAATCAATGCCAACACCAGCAGCACTACTGCTCCTACAAAAAAGAAGGTTAGTTTATTCCTTTTCAAAAACTTTCGAGGGTTTGTGGGGTTTTGCCCTTAATTTAGCCTAAAATATTGACAATGGGTTTCGAAGTCATCAAAGCCTTACACCTCATTTTTATTATTACTTGGTTTGCAGGGTTGTTTTACATCGTCCGGCTATTTATTTACCAAACAGAAGCCTTGGCTAGGCCCGAAGCAGAACGTAAAATTCTAGCACCTCAACTGGCCCTTATGGCAAGTAGGTTGTGGTATATCATCACCTGGCCTTCTGCTATCTTGACGCTGATTTTTGGATATTGGGTATTGAGCTTCCGCTGGGCTTACTTGCAGGAAGAGTTTATGTGGGTCAAATTGGCTTTGGTAGGCCTATTGTATCTTTATCACGGTTGTAACCACGTCCTATTTATGCAGTTGCAAAAGGGTATATCCAGGTGGAATTCTACCCAACTTCGCATTTGGAATGAGTTGGCCACCCTTTTGTTGTTTGCCATCGTATTTCTCATTGTCCTGAAAAATACCCTACACATGGCCTGGGGAATAGTCGCTTTGATTGGACTGGGACTGGTACTGATGCTGGGGATACGGGTGTATAAAAAAATTAGAAATCAATAACATGCTAGCTAGATTATACTCTTTCTGTTACCTGCTCCTCATTGCAGTTCTATGTTTTGGTTGTAGCTCGGGCAGCAAAGAAAATTCAACAACTCCTCCTTTGCCCATCCTTGGTGAGCGCTACGTGGAGGAGGGTCAAGATACCGTATTCCATACCATTGCTGACTTTTCCCTACTCAACCAAATGGGGGATACCCTGCATCGAGCGGATATGCTAGGTAAAGTCTATGTGGCTGATTTCTTTTTTACCTCCTGCCCTACCATCTGCCCGGTCATGAAAAAGGAAATGCTTCGGGTGTATGAGCAGTTTAAAACCTCACCTGATTTTAGAATACTGAGCCATTCTATTGATCCCAAGCACGATACGGTGGAAGTTCTCAAAGACTATGCAGAAAAACTTGGGGTGTTAGATGCTAGTACTTGGCATTTTTTAACCGGTGACCAAGAGCAAATATTTGAACTTGGTCAAACCAGCTACCTGACCACAGCCATGGAAAACCAACAAGAACCTGGAGGATTTCTCCATAGTGGTGCTTTTCTTTTGGTCGATCAACAGGGGAGAATTCGGGGAGTCTACGACGGCACCAAGTCGGATCAGGTGGATCGCTTGCTCGCTGATATTCCCAAACTCCTGAAACCATGAGGGCCAAAAAGCTGCTTATTTTCTTGCTTTTAGGTGCTTTTGGCTGTGCTCCACAGGCTACCGACCAGGAAAATTACTTGGCTTCCATTTCAGATGCTAAGGTGCTACAATTTGCCATACCAGGAAAAGAACTGTACGATAGCTATTGTGCCAACTGCCATCAGAAAGACGGAAAGGGACTAGGAAAACTAATCCCTCCATTAAGAGATGCGGACTATTTTAAAAGCAATGTCCACCGCAGTGTATGGATCATGAAGCATGGAAAAGAAGGTGAAATCCTAGTCAATGGTCAAACTTACAACCAAGCCATGCCCGCCAATCCCAAACTTAGTCCCTTAGAAATCGCCCAAATCAGTACCTATCTCTATAATATTTGGGGAAACCAGGAAGGAGTCATCGACGCTCCTCGGGTGGAGGCCTATCTACGCGAACAGCCTTCAGCTAATTAATACTTTATTTTTTCCTCGGCTTGCTGGAGTGCAGATTGGATGGTTTCATTGACTTGATTGACTTTGATCCACTGCTCATCCAAGTAAATTTTTATTTCCTCAGGGGTTTTTCCTTCCTCCTCCAATGAATATTGCCTCATCCAAACAAACATGCCTTCGTGGGCTTGATTGAGTTGGACAGCAAGTGCGCGTAAGGATTCGATTTCGGCGGTAGCCGTGCTGTCTTGAGCATACAAACTATCTGCCTGTTCAGAGGCTTTTTTCTCCAAACCTTTTAGTTCACCCATTTTGGGCATCACCTCATCGTGCACCCCGATAATTTGCTCACGCAACTTTTTATTTTCTTCTATCAAGGGATTGGCACAAGAAAGGATTAGAAAAGGGACCAAAAGGGTCAAGGCAGATGCAAATAGTTTCATGGGATTTGTTTTGGGGTAATTTTTTTTAAAATTAAAAAAGAAACCACAGCCTTTGGCGAAGCCCATGTGAATTTTAGTCCTAATTTTGATTACTTACTTTGATGCCATGAAACCATTCTGCTTTGCTGATGGGAATATTATCCCAACTCAAGATGCTCGCCTTCATCCCGCTGATCTGGCCGTAATCCGTGGCTATGGGATCTTTGATTTTTTCCGGACAGAGCAGTATCGTCCCGTGTTTTTAGAAGATTACTTGGATCGATTTACAGCTTCAGCGGCAAAAACCTACTTGCCTCTGCCCTATTCTCGCGAAGAGTTACGTGCCATCATCGGCGAGTTGATAGACAAAAATGACTTGAAGCAAGGCGGTATCCGCATGGTATTGACGGGAGGCGTATCAGAAAACCACTTTTCCCCAAGTTCAGGTACCCTCTTTATTTTTGGAGAAGAACTGAGTTTCCCATCCGAAGAAAAATACCAGCAGGGCGTCAAATTACTCAGCTTGGAACATGTGCGTGCCATTGCAGACATCAAAACCACCAACTATACGCTACCTGTATGGCACAGCATGCAGTGGAAGCAACAAGGTGCAGAAGATGTTCTTTACCACTGGAATGGCTGGGTAAGTGAAAGTTCGCGAAGCAATTTCTTCATCGTCAAAGATGGGGTCATCCACACCCCAGATAAGCACATTCTCCTTGGCATCACCCGAAAGCATTTATTGGAAGTAGCTGGAGAGGTACAGGTACGACCTATTTCCCTTGCTGAAGTATGGGAAGCAGATGAGGCTTTTATCTCTGCGACAACCAAGATTTTATTGCCGGTAACGCAGATTGACGATCGAAAAGTAGGATCAGGAAAAGTAGGAAAGGTAAGTTTAGATCTAATGGCAAAATTCCGCGAGCGCGAAAAAGCTTTCCTTGTTGCCAAATAAATTTAGATCGAACTAGTTTTCAACCAGTACAGCCTCCTTGAGGATGTACATCAATTTCTCTGGATCATTCGCATTGAGGGTAAGTTTTCCTCGAACTTTCACCCGCTTGGAGGTGTACTTGATGGATTTGGTAAGCATCACTTCCATGACCGTTTCTGGTCCTCCAGATCCACAGAAAAAGCATTCTGCAAGGGGAAGACTGGAAAGGATGATGTGATTGGGCTTAAACATCCCTTCGAAAGGGATAATGTATCCGTCCGCCTCCACTACCTTGCCTTCTAATTTTTTGATATTTTCTGAGAATACAGGAACATAAAGCTCCCCAAAATTATCCTTACTGATTTTGTAACTCACTTCAGAGAGATTTTTCCATACTCCTTGAGCAATTGCGGAATTGATAAAAGCAGAGCTACAAATCAAAATAAAAACAACTAAAATTGATTTTTTCATCCTTACCTAAAATATTACGCTAATTACTACTTTGTGAGTTGCTTTGCAATACTGGTTTGATAGGCCGACCAGGCGGGCAACAAAGAAGCGAGGAAGCCTACGGCCAGGGCATATCCAATTATCAAGCCTTCTTGGGGAAGAAATACCCAAGGTTGAAGTACAGAAAAGGCCTCTTGCGTGGTGAACGCTACCAACACGGCCAATAACCCATGGCCCATCAACAATCCAAGTCCTGCACCCAGGGTAGTGAGCAAGATGCTTTCCATAACTACCAAGGCCACCAATTGCATTCTTGATGCACCTAAGGCCCTCAGCAGGGCAAGGTCGTATTTTCGCTCTTTGAATGAATTGTATAGGGCGATAAAAATGCCCAGTCCTGCTATCAAAATCACGACAATGGCCAAGCCTTGAAGTACTTTTACCCCTATGCCAAGCAATTCAAACAGTCTCGCCATCTCAAAGGCTGGCGAAGCCGCTTGCATGGAGGTACCAGAATTGATCATTCTTGGGAGCTGAATTGCTCCCATGGGATTTCTAAATTGAATCAATAGGGAGGTTACCTCTCGGTCCTGCCCTGAAGGCGGAAAGCCATGGGTGCTAACCGGAAGATCTATGGAGGAGGTAGGGATAGAATCTGCTTCTTCATGGGTATACCATAGGGATTCTATGCTCGTTAAAACGAGACGATCTATCCCCTTGCCAGTGGGTGCTAGAATTCCCGTAACCTTAAAGGGATGTTGCTCATGCTCGTGGCTTCCGACGCTAATTCCATGACTTCCTCTGAAAGTGTCTCCAAGTTGTAACTTAAGGATGCGCGCGGATTCAGCACCTAAAATCACTTCAAAGGGATATTCCCAGGGTTTTCCGGATGCAAATTCTGCTTGATTCAAGCTAAGAAAATCGTGGTTGGTACCCACAACGCGCAAGCCTTGCACGTTGTCTCCTAAGGCAAGAGGAATCACTTGCTTGATCAATCTACTGCGTGATATTCGCATGGCTTCCTCCATGTTGATGTTTCCTGTTGGAAAATCCACATGGTATACTGAGGAAAGAATTAATTGCAAAGGGCTCCCCTTGGCTCCTACTACTAGGTCAATTCCTGCTGCATCTTGGGTGATTTTTTTCTCCAGTTGGTCCTGAACCAAAAGCAGTACGGTGATGATGGACAGACCGAAGGCGAGCAACAGCAAGTTGAGCCCTGTAGAAAGGGGGCGAAAAGTGAGGTATTTCCAGCTTAGCTTGACCAGGTTCATCGGTGTTTCACTTCAACTACGTTTGAAATCGAGGCTTTGACCCGCTGATCGTGGGTGACGATAACGAGTGCAGCACCTACAGTAATGGCTTGTTCTTTCAAAAGCTGGATGACGATCTCGGCATGCTCATCGTCCAAACTGGAGGTAGGCTCGTCTGCCAAAATCAATTTGGGGGAATTGACTAAGGCTCTGGCAATGGATACCCGCTGCGCCTCTCCTTCGCTAAGGGTAGCTACCGAAGCCTTCGCCTTGTCCTCAATACCCAATTCTTGTAAAAGGGAGGGAATGGGATTCCCCTTCGTTTTTACAAAATATCGAGCTATTTCTAGGTTTTCTTTTACCGAAAGTGCGGCAATGAGGTGAGGCTTTTGAAATACAATGCCTAGGTGGGATGCGCGAAATTGATCTAAGCGCTGGCCCCTTAAGTCTGAAAGGATTGTTCCATCCAAGATGACTTGTCCATGTTTTGGGGTTAATAGACCAGAAAGGAGGTTTAAAAAGGTAGTTTTTCCACTTCCAGATTTGCCTAGGACCAGCAAGGCTTCCCCCGCAGAAAGGGAAATATCAGGAAAGGTAAGGGTTTCCTGTCCTGGATAAGAAAAAGATAAGGACTTGGTTTGGACAAGCATAGGTAATTTTACCAGAGAAAAATCAATTCTATTCCTTACGGATTACAATTGTCCTAAGGAGCCCTGCAAAGGTAGGATGCAAACTATCCCCATACAACTCAGGCAATTAAGAATTCTTAGGAAAAATGATAGGTAAGAGAGTATTTAGCTTGGTGAAGAGTAGCAAAAAATCAGGGATCCAAATTCCCAACAGAATGTTAGTCATTTGCTTTGAAGCAGGGGTGCTTTGTTCTATTTTTGTGCCAAACTTCACCTAGCTGCACATGAGTGTTCTTGTCAATAAAAATTCAAAAGTAATAGTACAGGGATTTACAGGATCTGAGGGTTCTTTTCATGCCCAACAAATGATTGAATACGGTACCCAGGTAGTAGGGGGAGTCACACCTGGAAAAGGAGGAAGCCTGCATTTGGATAAGCCTGTATTCAATTCAGTAGAAGAAGCTGTGCAAAAGACAGGAGCAGATACCTCCATTATTTTTGTACCCCCGGCATTTGCAGCTGATGCCATTATGGAAGCCGCAGATGCAGGCATCAAGGTGATCATTGCCATCACAGAAGGAATCCCTGTGGCCGATATGATGCGCGCCAAACCTTACATCAAGGAAAGAGGATGCATATTGATTGGACCCAACTGCCCAGGAGTCATTACTCCAGGGGAAGCCAAGGTGGGTATCATGCCAGGATTTGTTTTCAAATCTGGAAGAATAGGCATTGTTTCCAAGTCTGGAACTTTAACCTATGAAGCTGCTGACCAAGTGGCTAAGGCGGGACTAGGGGTATCTACGGCTATTGGTATAGGTGGAGATCCTATTATCGGTACTTCTACCAAGCAAGCGGTGGAGTTATTGATGAATGATCCAGAGACCGATGCCATCATCATGATTGGAGAGATTGGAGGTAATTATGAAGCGGAAGCTGCGCGGTGGGTGCATGAACAAGGAAATAAAAAGCCAGTAGTTGGATTTATTGCTGGACAAACCGCCCCTCCAGGAAGAAGAATGGGACATGCTGGAGCCATCATCGGTGGAGCAGACGATACCGCAGCAGCCAAAATGCGAATCATGAGGGAAAATGGCATTCTGGTAGCAGAGTCCCCAGCGGAAATAGGAGCTACCATGGCCAAAGCATTGGGAATTACTGCTTAGCCTAGTCTATTCAGAAATATTCTAACTACCTCAGCAGAAACACTGAGGTAGTTTTTTTTGCCTAAACTAAAAAAAATTTAATTATGCTATATTTTTATTTTATGAATAAAACTTTTTTAAATTTTTTATGAAAGTTACCTTTTTGACTAAAAATTTTTTCTACCTTTCATCAAGGTTCTGGCTTCCGTGGAGGTATAAAATTTCTCAGTAGTTTACCTGGGAATTGGGGGATGAGCAATAAGTCAGAAACTTCTTCCAAATTGAACCCTTGGCTATCCATTAAATTCTTCTCGCATGCTGACATCTCATCCTCTTTCCCCTGTTGAAAAGGCATTTCTAACCGAATCTGGGATAGAAAAAATGAGTACGCTCCTTCCCTACTTGATTGTAGATAATTTTCCCAAACTCGGCCTGCTCACGGCGTGTAGGTTTTTGGAATGGGTGGAGGCCAATCCCCAGGGAGTGATCAGTTTGCCCACAGGAAAAACTCCTGAATTTTTTATCAAATGGACTCAGTATCTGTTGGCCAATTGGGACACAAAAAAGGGAAAAGAAATCCGAGAAGCCTACGGATTGGGTAAACTTCAACAACCAAGCTTGAAAGATCTTTCCTTCGTTCAAATCGATGAATTTTATCCCATCTCTTCCAAGCAGCACAATAGCTTTTACCATTACGTCAATAACTTTTACCTCGAAGGTTTTGGCTTATCCAAAAAAAATGCATTGCTCATCAACTCGGATGAGATTCCTTTAGCGGATGGAAAACATTTTAGCAAACTTTTTCCCGATCTAAAAGTAGATCTTAGCCTGCGATTTAGAGAGCCTACCTCAGCCCTAGAAGCTCTTCAGCAGCGATCCATTTACCTCATTGATCAGTGGTGTGGTGACTACGAGGCTCGCATTCGAGACAAGGGCGGAATCGGCTTTTTTTTAGGAGGCATAGGCCCTGATGGCCACATCGCCTTCAATACCCGAGGTTCTCATCCCTTCTCGGTCACTCGCCTGACCGAAACCAATTTTGAAACCCAAGCCGTAGCTGCGGGAGACCTGGGAGGAATTGAGATTTCAGCCAATCGTCTGGTCATCACCATAGGATTGGAAACCATCGTCTATAACAAAGATGCGGTGGGTATAGTCATTGCTGCCGGAGAGGCCAAAGCTGGAATAATTAAAGATTCCCTGGAGACACCCCTCTCCACCTTACATCCAGCGACCATCCTTCAAAAACTCAAAAATGGACGTTTTTATCTGACCAAAGGGGCAGCGAGCAAGCTTACCGATGCCGTAGATGCCTATTACCAACAGGGAGAATGGACGGCAGAGAAAACGGATCGGGCGGTGATTGAGCTATGCAAAAAATTAAATACCTACGGGCATCGTCTCAAGTTGGAACAGCTAAAAGCAGATCCTTACTGCAAGCTTATTCCCAATCTTTCTGAAGACACCGTACAGCAAGTCATCCAGCGTGTGGATGCAAAAATCACCAAGGGATTGGAACAGGAAAAAAATCAGGTATTGTTGCATACTGGACCGCATCACGATGACATTTCCTTGGGGATACTCCCCCACATCACCAACCAACTCCATGACCCGAGCAATGCAGCCCATTTTTCGGTATTGACCTCAGGATTTACTGCTGTCACCAACACTTTCGTGATTGACACCCTAATCCATACCAAAAAATTGTTGGACGATGGAAAAATTCAAATGACCAATTACGAGGACTTCTTTGAGGTGGGTTATAGCTTGAAAACAGACAAAGATGTGTATCATTTTCTCACCAATGTAGCCTCAGAAAACGCTGAGGCTAGAAAAAGAGGGCTATCCCACCGAGTGGTTAGGGCCTTGTGCATTCTGTGGGAAATCAAAGATAAGGCCCAACTCCGCGAGACCATCAATGAAGTCATCAGCTTGCTGAAACACTCCTATGATGGGGAAAAAAATCCTTCCAAGATTCAGAAATTAAAGGGAATGATTCGGGAATTTGAAGAGGAATTGGTCTGGGCTCACTTTGGAGTTCAAGTCAAAAATGTACATCACTTGCGACTAGGGTTTTACACAGGAGATATTTTCACCGAACAACCCGACAAAACGCGTGACGTGGAGCCTATCGTAGACATGCTTCGCCGAATACAGCCAACTAAGATTAGTCTTACCCTAGACCCTGAGGGCTCAGGCCCAGACACCCATTACAAGGTACTTCAAGCCACCGCCGCGGCGGTAAAAAAATGGTCAGAAGAACAAGACACTAGCAAACTCCGCATCATCGGATACCGCAACGTATGGTTCAAATTTGAACCGCACGAAGCCAATATAATCGTACCAGTTTCTTTAGGAGACATGTCAGTCATGGAGGATTCCTTTGCCAACTGTTACCTCAGCCAAGTACATGCCTCCTTTCCAAGCTACGTACACAACGGGAAATTTAGCACCGTAGCCAAAAGAACCTGGGTAGGACAGCTCAACGATATTCAATTGCTTTTGGGTAAAAATTACTTTTATCAACACGATCATGCCAAGGTGAGGGCTAGCCACGGACTGATTTTCTTCAGAGACATGAATGTGGAGGAATTCTTAAGTACTGCTAGAGAACTAGAGAAATCCATAGAGGGAATGCTTTAAGTCATTCATTTTCCCAACACAACAGCAAACACATGCATCAAGCCATATTAGGACTAGACATTGGAGGTACCAGCATCAAGGGGGGTGTTTATGTAGACGGAACGCTCCTTGATATCCGTAGTATCCCTACTCCTGCCCATGAAAAAGAGGAGGTCATTTTAGAAACCTTGGCTAGTTTTATTGCTAGCTATCTTCCTCATGACCTAGTAGGGATAGGCATCGGCATTCCCGGATTGGTAGATGCCCGAGAGGGTATAGTCCTAGGGCTGGCCAATATTCCCTCTTTTCAGCGGGTGGAACTCAAAAAATTCTTGGTTGAACGTTTTGGGAAGCCAGTTTTTATCAACAATGACGCCAATTGCTTTGCCATTGGTGTCCATAAGTTTGGAGTGGGAAAACCCTTCAAAAATTTAGTAGGCATCACCTTGGGCACAGGTACAGGAGGAGGAATTGTCATCCATGGTCAATTGTACTCGGGTGTAAACTCAGCAGCTGGGGAATGGTGCGGAGTATCCTACCTGGATAAAACTTTTGAAGATTACTGCAGTGGAAAATTTTTTGAATCCCATTACCAAAGTAGACCCAAGGCCATGGCCAAACTGGCTGAGCAAGGAGACCCCAAGGCCCTTCAGGCTTTTGAGGAATTTGGAAAGCATGTGGGTGAACTTATAAAAGTGATTCTATACTCCCTGGCGCCCGAGGCAATCATTTTAGGGGGTTCGATCCGGAAGACCTTTCCACTTTTTGAAAAATCCATGAGAAAGAGCCTCCAGACCTTTGCCTATGCAAGTGTGCTGGAGCAAGTACAGGTCTTGGTATCCGACATGGACGAAACGGCCATCAAAGGTGCTGTTGCCTTAGTGGATCTTCGTCCAGAGCCCGTAGCCAGCATCCCTTAAGGGGGACTTAATTAGGCTCCTCTGCCTTTTTCTAAGAGAGGGAGGTCCGTTAGAGAGTCTATGCGGACTGGTTTACCCTCCTCGATGGATTGACGAGCAGCTATTCCAATCAAACAGGACATGGCTCCATCTCTACTACCTGCCGACTGCTTGTATGGATCCGCCTTCTCTGGATCCAAAAACAGTTTGTCTTTCAGCCTTTGGTCTCCACCTCCATGCCCACCCCCTCCGTGAGGAACTTTGATGATGTTTCTTTTCCCGAAGTTTTTAACTAGCACAATCTCATCTTCTGCCGCTTCCTCCCAGGGCTGACTTTCTTTGATCCATGCCTCAAGTCGACCTTTGGTTCCATTGAAAGCAATACGGTATCCTTCGTAAGGAGAATAGGTGGTCAAGGAATAGCTTACCTGTACCTTATTTTTGTAGCGAATCTGCACCGCCATTTTATCGTAGATGTCGATTTCTTCCCTAAAGACACAAGCATCCCGCAAGTATCCGTCGTAAGACTCGTTGTCCACATACAATTGGGTCAGGTACGTGTTTTTAGTTATGTCCCAGTAAAAATCACAGTGGGAAGCATGGGGACATCCCCTACAAGACTTGGAACGAAAAGGTCCATTTATTCCATAAAACTCTAGGGATCCATAGGCAAAAACTTCTTCGGGATCAGAATCTAGCCACCAATTGAGCAAGTCAAAATGATGGGAAGCCTTGTGCACCAACAGGCTACCGCTGTGGGCTCGGATGCCATGCCAGCGTCGAAAATAATCTGCCCCATGGGAAGTATCTAGGTACCAATGAAAATCCACTGAGGTGACCGTTCCAATTTCCCCAGCATGCAACAATTCGTAAAGTTTTTGTCGGTGAGGAGAGTATCGGTAATTGAAAGTAACCAATACTTTTTTCCCAGAACTTCTCTCCGCATCCAGGATGGCTTGCACTTTTTCTGCATCCGTGGTCATGGGCTTTTCGGTAATCGCGTGCATTCCTGAGCGTAGGGATTTGATGATAAACTCGTGGTGTGTGCTGTCAACAGTAGTCACGATCACGACATCGGGGGAGGTCTGCGCCAGCATTTGATCAAAATCAAGGAATACCGGACAATTCACTCCTAGGTAAGCTTGCCCAAGGCGCAATCGTCCCTCATTTTTGTCACAGAGGCCTACAAATTCTACCTGATCTGGATAAGCTTCCAAGACTTCCTTGCCCCACATGCTTAAACCCCTTACTCCAGTGCCTACGAGGGCCAATTTCATTTTTCGCTGGGGCTGAGCTACCAAGGAAAGGGCTTGTGCTATGGGATGTAAAAACAGGGATCCCGCTAATGCGGTACCAGAGCTAAGCAAAAATTTTCTGCGCGAAGAGGGATTTGAAAGCGACATAAGCGAATAGAGATGCTACAAGGAGGAAGTTAGCAAATTGTCAAGATTGACGCACCATGAATTTCGAAAAGAGAGTAAAATTATACGCATCACCTAGGTAATTTCCCTTATTTTTAGGAAGTTAAGTACAGCCATGGAAAGAACTCTGTCTTTGCGAAGCTTGGTAAGAATTAGCAGACCCTTCAACCTGTTGATGCTTGCTTTTGCCCAAGTCATGGTAGCCGTATTCCTCATTGAAACGGATCTTCAAGGAGCATCGGTAGTCCAGGATCCTCGCTTGTATGTGCTGATCTTGGCAACGAGTCTTTTGGCTGCTTCAGGGTACATGATCAACGATTACTACGACGTCAAGATCGACTACATCAATCGACCCAAGGAAGTGGTGGTAGGCAAGGGCATCAAAAGAAGAATGATTTTGGCCTTGCATGGCCTGTTTAATTTCACTTCCTTGGCTTTGGCTTGGACCCTCTCCCGAAGAATGGCCCTCTTATTTTTAGCTGCGGCCATCTTGCTATGGTGGTACAGCAACAGGCTAAAGCGTAAGCCTTTTGTAGGCAACCTGAGTGTGGCATTTTTGACGGCCCTTTCCTTGTATGTCATTGCCTACTGGTATCAAAAAAATGAGTTGCTGGTATTAGCCTATGCGATATTTGCCTTTTTCTTGAATCTTATTCGGGAGATCGTAAAAGATTTGGAAGACCGGCATGGGGATCGTCAGCACGGATCCAAAACCTTGCCTTTGGTCATTGGATTTAGAAATACCAAACAGGTTATTTTTGGAATAGCGATCAGTTTTGTGGGAGCCATCTTGACCATCACCTTGCAACTCCAGGATTGGCATTTGTATATATATTTTGCAGCCATAGGGTTGGTATTTTGTTGGCTGATGTGGAAAATCCACCGAGCAGACCGTAAGGAACATTTTTCACAGCTCAGCGCTTGGATCAAAGCCATCATGCTCATGGGTACGCTGAGCATGGCAGTGGCAGGGAGCTGAGGGTTGAGTGATTTACCAAGTTCACCCAGCCTAAGTCTCACATTAAAAAAATAACAAAGCCAACTTTAGAAAAGCTGGCTTTGTTGCTGCAGAGAGGAAGGGATTCGAACCCTCGATACCCTTTTGGAGTATACACACTTTCCAGGCGTGCTCCTTCAACCACTCGGACACCTCTCTGTTTGTAAAATGGATGTGTAATCAAATGGGAGTGCAAAGAAAAAAATTATTCCTCCCTAATCCAAACGAAGCTGGGAATTTAAACTCAACTCAAGCACTTATCTCCCCAGCTAAGGGCTGCGTAAGCTGCAGACAAAGTTCTTCTCTGCTCAAATTCTGTCCCAGCAAAAACATGAGTTTGGTCACTGCCGCTTCGGTAGTCATATCAGCACCACTTACTACTCCTACAGCGAGTAGTTCCTTGCTGGTCTCGTACCTACCTTGAATGACCCTACCCCCGTTGCATTGAGAAACATTGAGGATAATCAAGCCCTTTTTGATGGCACCTTCCAGGGATTTCATAAACCATCCTAGGGAAGGGCTATTTCCCGAACCGTAGGTTTCCAAGACTACACCGCGGAGTCCTTTGATAGCAAAACAGGCATCCATGATATTTTCTGTAATTCCTGGAAACAACTTCAAAATCATCACTCCATTGTCCAAATTGCTTCGGTTGATCAATTTACAATTGGGCTCGAAGGGCCGAATGGCGGAAGTGTTGTAATCAATCACAATCCCAGCTTCAGCCAAAATCGGATAATTCTCAGATTCAAAGGCGTCAAAATGCACACTTTGCACCTTTTTGGAACGATTGCCACGCAGCAGCATATGATTGAAAAAAATACATACTTCGGGTACTATAGGCCTACCCTTGGACTTGGCTGTGGCAATCTCCAGCGAGGTCATTAAATTTTCTCGAGCATCGGAACGCATAGCAGAAATAGGCAATTGTGCTCCAGTAAAGATGACAGGTTTGTTGAGCCCCTGCAGCATGTAGCTAAGCATGGAGGCAGAATAGGCCATGGTATCTGTCCCGTGAAGAACCACAAATCCATCGTAGCTGTCGTAATTTTCCGTAATGATGTAGGCCATGTCTTTCCAATGACTCATGGTGACATTGGAAGAATCTATGGGCTCGGGAAAGGAAATCACCGTAATGGCAATATTCATGTTGGAGAGAATGGGGATTTTCTCCAAAATCTGGCCAAAATTAAAAGGCACTAAAGCCCCAGACTCGTCATAAGACATGCCTAAGGTACCACCCGTATAGATGATCAATACCGAGGAAGCCTTTCCTGATTTAATCCCTGTATTAAGTCGAACAATTTTATAGTTCATAATTCAATTTCCTTAAACAGCCCCAAGGCATTGGAGGAGGTCACTTCCACCACCTCTTCAGTTTTTACCTGCAGGATTTCTGCCACCTTCTCTGCCACAAAAGGAAGAAAAGCAGGAGAATTTCTTTTGCCTCGGTATGGGACAGGGGCTAGATAAGGAGCATCTGTCTCCAAGACCAAAGCATCGGTGCCAATATACGGAATCACTTGATCCAATCCTCCATTTTTGAAGGTCACCACTCCTCCAATACCCAGGAGAAAACCCAAATCTATAATTTTTTTGGCTTGCTCTAAGGTGCCCGTAAAGCAATGAAATATTCCCCTTAAGTTGCCATCCTGGGCTTGCGAAATAGCATCTATGGTAATGTCCATCGATTCTCTGCAGTGCAGTACAATGGGGAGACCCAGGGATTTTGCCCAAGAAACTTGTATATCGAGTGCCTGGATTTGCCTCTGCAGGTTGGTTTTATCCCAATACAAATCTGTGCCAATTTCACCTATGCCTGCAAAAGATCGGCGTTCCAACCATCCCTCCATATGGCGTAGCTGTTCCTCAAAATCATCCCCCACTTCACAGGGATGAAGTCCCATCATGGGAAGGCACAATCCTGGGTAACGCGATTCACAGTCCAACATGCGGTCGATGCTATCTACGTCCACATTGGGCATAAATACCTTGGTGACTCCGGCATTGACCACATCCTCCACCACAAGATCCCTGTCGGCATCAAACTTACTGGAATAAATATGGGCGTGGGTGTCAATTAACGACATGAGTGTACAGGTTCTTGGGATAAAAAAAGATCTTCAAAAATAAGAAATATTCTCTTCAATCCCTGGAGATCAAGCTTTCAACTAGGGATTTAAAATATAGGAAGTGCTCGCGTAGTAAAGCCTTGATCTATCAAAAAATCAAGGTAATCTGGAAGTATGTTTTTTACTTGAGTCAAGGTTTTTTCCTGATCGTGCAAGACGAGAATTTTTCCCGAAGAAGTCCGATTGCAAATCCCCTGCAGGCATTGGGCGGAAGATAAGGAGAAATCAAAATCTCTACCGAGCAAACTCCACATAACAATCTTTTTTTTCTTAGCCACAGCGGAAGCCTGAAAGGGAGACATCCATCCATAGGGAGGCCTAAATAGACTAGGTGCATCACCTAGAACAGAAGCGAGGGTCTCATCGCATAGCTGTATGTCTAAAAGATACCTTGGAGTGGATACCTTCCAGCCTGCAAGGTGGTGCTGGGTATGATTCCCCAGCCCATGCCCGGCAGCCACGACCTCATGCAGAAGGCTAGGATGCTTTCGGGCATTGTCCCCGACCATAAAAAAGGTCGCTACTTGACTCCGTTTGGCAAGTTGCTCTAAAACAAAATCCGTAATTCCCGGCACAGGTCCGTCGTCAAAAGTCAGGTAAATGGATCGATCAGTTCTTGGACCTTCCCAAAGCCGGTTGGGAAAAAGTTGCTCCAGCAGAGAGGGGATTCGGTAAAGGCGCATGGGTCAATGAAAGCGTAAACTCAGCAAGGTCAAATCATCCTGCAGCGGAGTATCTTGGGAAAAATTTCTAATCACCTTCATAAACTCGTAATGAAATTCCTTTGGATCGGGAAATTGGCTTTTTTCAACAAACTCTCGAAATCTTTTTTCTCCAAATTCCTCTTCCAGAGGATTTTTTGCCTCTGTGAGGCCATCGGTATAGAGGTGAAGGGTAAAGTCCTTCAGTTGATCTCTTTTTCCTATTTCCAAAAAGGGCAAAGTTTCGAAAGCTCCCAATAGGGTGGTACCAGCCTCTAGGTATTCCACTTTTTTTTGTTCCTGATGAAGCAACAGTGGCGGATTGTGCCCTGCGTTGACAAATCTTAGACTTCGAGTACTAAAATCATATTCCCCCACAAAAAATGTAATGAATCGATCCCCTTTGGTGGTATCGAATAGGGTAAAATTTAATTGATGAATGATGGTTTCTAAATCTGCATTACTCCTCAGCAAGGTCCGAAGGGCTGCTTGAAAATTCGACATCAATAATGCTGCAGCCATTCCTTTTCCAGAGACGTCGGCAATACAAAAATAGACCTTGTTTTCCCGACTCCGAATCAAGTCGTAATAATCTCCCCCTACTTTGCTGTGAGGAATGTAGGTCACCTTGGCTTTCAATACCTCTGTATCTGGTAAGGAGGAAGGAAGCAAGAGTTGCTGCACTTGGGAGGCAATTTCTACCTCTCGTTTGAGTACCTCCTGCTCTACTTGCCTTCTAGAAAATCTCTTGTTTTCCAGCGCCACGACCAAAATATTCGCTAAGGCTTGGGTAAAATCTAAATCCAGGTCTTGGGTTTTTGATTTTCTAGTTAAAAAAAGGATAGCCAATAGCGTTTCCTTGTGGTACACTGGCAGGTAGGTCTCTAGCTCGGAGAAAGAAAATCCTTCTTGCAATTGTATGGAAAGGTTGCCAGAATCTTTGTCTTCTTCTATGGCCTCTGCCAAGAGGATAGCGGGGGTTTTCGTCTTTACCCCATGGGAAATTCTGCGCTCAAATGTCCCTTCTTTGGACATGTAAAAAATCAAAGAACTTATATTGAGGTGAACCAAGCAGGTAAATTTGAAAATAGTGATCAATACCTCTTCGGATTGATTTTCATTGATGGCTTGCGTAATTTCCAAAAGGGCCTTCAGCTCCAATTCCTTGCGTTGGTATTTGTAGTTATCGGCCTCCATACTAAAGCGTGGTATGGGCCATGAGCCCTTTTTTTGTAGCTAGATACAATAAATCCTTTCCATTTCTCCGCAAGTCAACTTCTCCAAAACATTCTTGATCAGGTTGGGTAAAACATTTGATCCATCCCTTTTCATAGAGGAGGTGCAGGGTGTCCACAAGAGTTTCTTCTTCCCACCTAAGCGTAGCCTTTAGGTAGGCAAAATCTTGCACAAAATAGAGTTCATCCAGAAGATCAAATTCAAGGTCACTCATGGCTCACCAAAGGATTCCTAAAAGTACGGATTCTTCTTTGAATCTTGGTAGGCAAACATCTCCTGGATAATTCTAGGGTAGGATGAATAGAGAAAATTGGAGTTTTAGTTCCTTGAAGCTGTAGAATCTTATCATTTCTTTTAACTTGGTCCTGTGATAACACCCCAAGGCAAATCCACTACAGAAAAAATCATTTTAGGAATAGATCCTGGAACCAATGTCATGGGCTATGGGGTGATTTTGACTGAAGGAAAAAAATTTAAACTCCTTCAATTTGGGGTCATCCACCTCAAAAAGTACGAAACTCACGAACTCAAGCTGAAGAAAATTTTTGAGCGCATATGCGGCATTTTGGATGAATTTGCACCCGATTCCATGGCTTTAGAGGCACCTTTTTATGGGGCCAACGTGCAATCCATGCTCAAGTTGGGTCGAGCTCAGGGGGTAGCCATGGCAGCAGCATTATCCAAAGAAATTTCCATTACGGAATATTCCCCAAAGAAAGTAAAGCAATCGGTGACTGGAAATGGAAATGCCTCTAAGGAACAGGTGGCAGCCATGCTGCAAACCTTACTAGGAATTGAGGAACTCCCCAAACTGTTGGATGCTACAGATGCATTAGCTGTGGCCCTATGCCACCACTTCCACGAAGGGAGAATGCAAACTCGTGGAAGAAATGAAGGCTGGAAGTCCTTCATTGAAGATAATCCCAGCCGACTAAAGAAATAATCCCTTTATTGAGGAAGAATTTTCTGTTTGGACGGGATAGTATACCCTACAGAAAGTTTGAATACGGTGTTATTCACCTTGACATCGTAATAGTTGAAGGGTGACAATCCAAAATCGTAGCTAAACTGAATATTCAGATCAGAGGCCAATTGGTAAGCTAAGCCTAAAACTGCACCTACTTCATACCCACCAATTGGTTCGGTAGTCGTATTCTTTCCATTTTTATCTGTACGAGTTCGAGCAAGCAAAAAACCAACCTGAGGGCCAGCAAACACATTAAATTCACTGGTAACAGCATATCGAGCCAAAACAGGAATATCCAAGTAAGAAAAGCTCTCCTTGATATTTTCCGTTGTACCCAATGGAATTGTTTTGAACCCTTTTCCTGAATAGAAAAAGCCGGGCTCAACAGTAATTTTTTCAGTTGCCTTTAATCCATAGTAAGCGCCGAAATGAACTCTCGTTATGGAGGTTAATGCACGTTGTGAATCTTCATTGGAGAAGTTTGAGGAGCCAATACCGGCACGAACACCTATTTGGGCTTGAGCCGCAGCAGCAAATGTTAAAAATGCTAGAAGGAGAAGACCTTTTTTCATAATTAGATGATAAATAGTTTCCTAAAACTAAAACAAGAAAAGAAAAATTCTAACTGAGAACGAATTTTTATTGCGTGAAATTTCAGGCTGATTAACTTCTTATAAACTCCATAGAGTCGTATTCATTTGGAATCACTCCCATTTTTTCTCAAATTTCCTACCTTAAGAATAAACCCAACCTCAGTTTCTATTGCCAAAATTGGATATTGAAAGGAACCCATTACAATTCCTGAAGAAAGCGCTAAAGAAATAGCTACCCACACTTGAAATGACCCGACTTCTACTTTTCTTTTGTATAACACTCCTGATATTTGGCTGCAGTTCCCAATCGGATGAACAGACCTTTGACAGTTCCAATTTGCGTCGAGCTACTCCTGAAGAAGTGGATGCTTTGGTAGAAGCCTTTATTCTTGCGGAAGACTCCAGCACTATCCACATTCCCGAGGGATTTTACGAACTCAAAACCCAACTTATCCTTGATAATAAAACTGCCATTAGAATCCAAGGAGATGGAATGGATAAAACGGTGCTTTCCTTTCGCAATTTGAAGTCCGGCGGGGAAGGGGTGAAAATCGTAGGCAAGGACATTACCATTGAAGAGTTGAGCATTGAGGATGCCCCAGGTGATGGAATCAAAGCCCAACATACCGACGGAATCACCTTTCGTAAAATCAACGTCACTTGGACCCATGGGGACAAATCTAAAAACGGAACCTACGCCATCTATCCCGTACAGTGCAAAAATGTATTGATCGATGGATGCATTGCTTCTCACTCCAAGGATGCAGGCATCTACGTAGGCCAATCCGAAGATATTGTAGTCAAAAACTCCCTGGCTTTTGGCAATGTGGCAGGGATAGAAATCGAAAACTGTGATCGAGCTGAAGTATTTGGGAATACTGCCCGTGACAATGCAGGAGGTATTTTGGTGTTTAACCTCCCTGGGCTACCCAAAGGGGATGGCCGTCAAACCCGTATTTACGACAACGACATTGTAAACAACAACCACGAGAATTTTGCGACCCCAATCGGGGATGGACCTAATGGCAATACCGTCACCATGATCCCTCCTGGATCGGGCATTGTTTTGCTGGCTGCCAAAGAAGTGGAAATATTCAACAACCGAATACTAGGAAACAAGACCTATGGAGTGGCTATTGCTAGCTACCAAGTAACTGGCTTTCCAGCAGAAGCGCCCAACTGGTCTCCCTATACTTCAGATATCTTTGTCCACGACAATAGTTACGACAGGGGATCCTTACTTAGCCTTCCTGACCTGAGTCGAGAACTAGGTCAACTAGTCAGCCTGTACAATGCACATGGATGGCTAAAAACCCAAGACATCATCTACGACGGCATTTGGGACGAGTCCATCAGTACCTCTATCGAAAGTAACCCCATGCGGATCTGTATTCAGGAACCCACTATGGGATCCCTTCGCTTTACGCGCTTCTATCTGATGGAAGGAGAAGATAATATCGACTCTTTTAGTGATTATAGCCCTTTCCAGCAGTGTAAAGGCCCTACAGGAGACCGACTTTCGCTAGTTATTTCAAAATGAATTAATAGAGGATGAACGAGTCGATTAAAAAATCTGTAAGCCAAGTTTATACCTTTTTACTCCTTGTAGGACTGATGGCTTCCTGCGCTCCACATACGAGCGAACAGGAGGCAATGTCCGAATCAATAGAAGAAGCCTTAGTACCTGAGGAAGCGGATGGAAAATTCCCCTACCGAAGACTATCCACCTATGGCTTTTTTACAGGAAAAATGGCAAATCTTAGTCCAAACTCTAGCATTCTGCCCTACCAACCTGCATCCTCCTTATTTACGGATTATGCTTTAAAAAGTCGATTTGTCTCTCTTCCTGAAGGAACGCAAGCTAGTTTAGACGGCGAGGAACTGAATTTGCCTCAAGGGACAATCTTGATCAAGAATTTTTACTACCCCGCTGACTTTAGAAAACCGGAGGGAGAGCGAAGAATTATCGAAACCCGTTTGATGATTCACGAGGAAAGCGGCTGGGAGGCCTATCCTTACCTCTGGAATGAATCTCAGACAGATGCCGTCTTGAAAGTAGTAGGCGCAGAAAAAGAAGTCCGCTTTATCAACCAATCTGGCGAAGAGCAGGTGATCAATTATTTGGTCCCCAACAAAAATCAATGCAAGAGTTGCCACAATAAAAATGAATCCCTGGCTCCTCTAGGCGTACAAACTAGGCATCTGAATCATGATTTTGAGTATAAAGATGGAGCTGAAAATCAATTGGCGCATTGGACCAAAATCGGCAAATTGGTTGGCTTTGAAGGTAAATCGGCTCATCCCTCACTAGTCAACTACGAGGACACCAACCAAATCTTAAATGACCGGGCCATGGCCTACTTGGACATCAACTGTTCCCATTGTCATCGGGCAGAGGGTCCAGCAAGCACTTCAGGACTATTTCTTACCTACGGACAAAAAGACCCATTGAAGTTGGGCATCTACAAAACCCCTGTAGCTGCTGGAAAGGGATCTGGCTCACATACCTACGACATTGTCCCTGGGGATGGGGATGCTTCCATTCTTTTGCATCGCATGAATTCTACAGAAATCGGCGTGGCCATGCCTGAATTGGGGCGAACTAGTATTCATACAGAGGGGGTGGCTTTGATCCGAGAGTGGATCAATCAAATGGATAGAAAATAAAAAAGGGCAGGAAAAACCTGCCCTTTTCAGTTGGCTTAATAAAAATTACATGTTTTCGCTGCTCACTACAGCAGAGAAGTATTCACGATTCATGCGTGCAATATTGGTGATAGAAATGCCTTTCGGACATTCTGCTTCACAGGCTCCGGTATTGGTACAAGCTCCGAAGCCTTCTGCATCCATCTGAGCTACCATTTTTTCCGCTCTGGTTTTGCGCTCTACCTGTCCTTGTGGCAATAAAGCCAGTTGAGAAACTTTCGCAGAAGTGAAAAGCATGGCTGAGGCATTTTTACATGCTGCCACGCAAGCACCACAACCTATACATTGGGCAGCATCCATGGCAAGATCTGCCACGGTTTTTGGGATTGGAATCTCATTGGCATCGGGTACACCACCGGTATTGACAGACACATAGCCTCCAGCCTGTATGATACGATCAAAAGCAGATCGGTTGACTACCAAGTCTTTGACCACAGGAAAGGCTTTTGCTCTCCAAGGCTCGATCGTTATGGTCTCCCCATCCGAAAATGAGCGCATGTGCAACTGACAGGTAGTTGTCTGTAGCGGTCCATGTGGTTTACCATTGATGTACAAGGAGCACATTCCACAGATTCCCTCGCGGCAGTCGTGATCAAAATGTACCGGGTCCTCCCCTTTTTCGGTAAGTTGGTCATTCAAAACGTCCAACATTTCCAAGAAAGACATGTCTTTAGACACATGCTCTGCTACATAAGTAACAAATCCCCCTTTGTCTGCCGCATTTTTCTGTCTCCAGATTTTTAAAGTCAATTTCATCTGTCTACGCTAGTTTTATTTTGAGTCAATCGCCTTGGATCTCAGCTTAAATGATTGTCAATTACTTATTTGTAGGAACGCTGGGTAAGCTTCACATTTTCAAAGACCAGTTCTTCTTTGACCAACTCTTCCTCTTTTCCTTCACCGCGGTATTTCCATGCTGCCACATAGGCGTAATTTTCATCGTCACGCAAAGCTTCCCCATCTGGTGTTTGGTATTCTTCACGGAAGTGGCCTCCACAGGATTCATTTCTATTCAAGGCATCATCTACCATCAGTTCTCCAAGCTCCAAGAAGTCAGCCACGCGGTTGGCTTTCTCGAGGGTTTGATTGAGTTCCTCATTGGTACCTAACACCTTTACATTTGACCAAAACTCTTTTTTCAAGGCTTGAATCTCTGCTTTGGCTTCCTTTAATCCTGGTTCTGTTCGGGCCATACCGCATTTATCCCACATGATCTTACCCAATCTTTTGTGAAAATAATCCACTGGCTTGGTACCATTAATTTTTAATAGTCGCTCAATACCCTGTTTCACCTCTTCTTTTGCACGAGCAAATTCCGGATGATTTTCGTCGACTTTGGTTGGGGCAAGTTGAGCCAAATAATCTCCTACCGTGTAGGGAATTACAAAATATCCGTCAGCGAGACCCTGCATCAGAGCCGAGGCACCTAGACGATTGGCTCCGTGCTCGGAGAAGTTAGCTTCACCCAAGGCATACAATCCAGGAACGGTGGTCATCAAATTGTAATCCACCCAAAGACCTCCCATGGTGTAGTGCACCGCCGGATAGATCATCATCGGCGTTTCATACGGATCCTCTCCAGTGATCTGCTTGTACATATCAAAGAGGTTGCCATACTTCTGTTCAATGATCTTTCGCGTATCTCTCTTGATCGCATCACGGAAGTCTAGGAATACTGCCTCACCGGTTTCGTTTACTCCACGACCTTCGTCGCATACGTATTTGGCATTACGGGAAGCCACGTCACGAGGTACGAGGTTACCGAAAGAAGGATACTTACGCTCCAAGAAATAGTCGCGATCCTCTTCCTTAATATCGTTTGCTTTGATTTGCCCTTTTCTGAGTTTCTCTGCAATTTCTTGCGTTGCCGGTACCCACACTCGTCCATCGTTACGAAGCGATTCAGACATGAGGGTCAACTTAGACTGGTGGTCTCCCGAAACTGGGATACAGGTTGGGTGAATCTGAGTAAAGCAAGGGTTGGCAAAAAGTGCTCCACGCTTGTGTGCTCTCCAGGCTGCAGTCACGTTAGAACCCATGGCATTGGTAGAAAGGAAGAACACGTTGCCATAGCCCCCAGTACACAATAGTACGGCGTGTGCAGCATGAGTTTCGATGGCACCTGTGATAAGATTACGGGTAACAATCCCTTTGGCTTGGCCATCAATGACCACCAAGTCCATCATTTCTGTACGCGGAAATAATTTTACTTTTCCATTGGCAACCTGACGGCTCAAGGCAGAATAGGCCCCCAACAACAATTGCTGTCCCGTTTGTCCACGGGCATAAAAGGTACGGGACACTTGAGCTCCCCCGAAGGAACGGTTGGCCAAAAGCCCTCCATATTCTCTTGCAAAAGGAACCCCTTGCGCCACGCATTGATCGATAATTTTTACCGACACCTCTGCCAAGCGGTATACATTCCCCTCACGAGCACGGTAATCCCCTCCCTTAATGGTGTCGTAGAAAAGTCTGTATATAGAGTCCCCGTCGTTTTGGTAGTTTTTAGCTGCATTGATTCCTCCCTGAGCTGCAATGGAGTGCGCTCTTCTCGGGCTATCTTGAAAGCAAAAAGCTTTGACATTGTATCCAAGTTCAGCCAAAGAAGCTGCAGCAGATGCACCAGCTAGACCTGTTCCCACTACAATCACTTCATACTTTCTTTTGTTGGCAGGATTGACCAGCTTACTTGAAAACTTGTGCTTAGTCCACTTTTCTGCCAAGGGGCCAGCAGGTATTTTGGAATCTAATATCATAAAGGACTATTTATAAACTTGAGAAATAAATGTAAAGAGGCATAGATGCAAAGGTGGCTGGAACGATCACGCAATAGATTCTACCTATCCATTCAATCGCAGGAGAATATTTTTTATGGCTCAAACCCAGGGTTTGAAAAGCCGAACTGAACCCATGGGAAAGGTGGAAACCTAAAAAAATCATAGCTGCTACATACAAGGCCACCAACCATTCTTGCTTAAATGCTTCGCTGACGATCAGGTATAAGTTTTTATAATTTTCTCCATCATAACTGATGGTAGGCACCTCTCCCCAATGCATTTCCGCCCAAAATCCTTGCAAGTGAACGACAAGAAAAATAAGAATGATGGTTCCCAAAATACCCATATTCCGAGAATTCCATGAGCTAGTGGTTCCACCCTTGCTGGTGGAATAAGACACAGGTCTCGCCGAGGCATTGTGACGAGTTAAGAGAATGGAATAAATTATATGACCAATCACAGAAATGTAGGTCAAGTAGGAAAGTAATTTTACTGCAGGGTTGGTAGTCATAAACTTGGCATACATATTAAACGCCTGACCACCATCTCCCTTAAATAGGAGTAAATTTCCAGAGACGTGTCCTGTCAAGAACAGGATTAGGAAGAGGCCCGTAAGTGCCATAATTAATTTTCTTCCTAAAGTGCTATTCAAGGTTTTGGTAACCCAAGTCATAAAATACTTTGATTTGTTTTAGACGAAATTAAGCGCGAAAAGATTGCCAAATTTACATGCGAGATGAGTAGTATCCAATCTGTCTTTTTTTCTATTTCTTATTTTAAACGATTCTAAATAATAAAGTTTCGCTTAACGGTTATCTTTTTTTTATGGGGTTCCAACAGTCTGTTCATTTTTATTGTTTTAATTTTTGAAGGTTTTTCACCTTACTTCCATTTACTTCGTATAAAGGCAAGTAAAGGATGAATTTTAAAGAAGAATTCTTCTGCCATCGCTTCATTATTTTGAGAAAAAATCAGTCTTCATGAACAGGATGAAATTAAGTTTAATTATTCCATTTTTTATGCTCAGCCTGCTGATATCGCTCAGCTCCGCATGGGCTACTCACATCCGTGCTGGAGAAATTATAGCGGAACGAATTTCGGTACAGACGCTAACCTACAGGATAACGGTAGTAGGGTACACCGATACCCGATCTAGTGTGGTTTTTGGACCAGGAAGAATAAATTTTGGAGATGGACGTGAAGAACAGCTCAATACCAAGAGCGATTTTTCTTTGGTGGAAGACCTTGGTGATCTGATTGAGAAAAATACCTTCGTGATTACCCATACTTTCCAAGGTCCGGGTAAATACAAAATCAGATTTCAAGAATTCAATCGCAACGACTTGACCTTGAATATGGATAATTCCGTAGATACTCCTTTTTATGTGGAAACGGAAATTACCATAGATCCTTTTATAGGGGTGAATAATTCCCCTGTTTTGACTATCCCACCCGTAGATAATGGAGCGGTGAATGTTCGCTATATCCACAACCCAGGTGCTTTTGATCCGGATGGAGATAGTCTTTCATACAAGTTAGACATTCCCAAACAAGGTTTTGAGCGTAATGTCAACAACTACCGAGATCCTGCAAGTTCTGAATTCAGTAAAAAAAGAGAAGACGGTTCCGTGCCAGCATTTTTGAGAATTGATCCC
>Ga0315903_10002222_pt1 | contig 28908 bp, 39 predicted proteins | sample LakEriMetagenome_7_FD_203524 | JGI IMG/M metagenome (GOLD analysis project Ga0315903, IMG submission 203524) | Freshwater fungal communities from buoy surface, Lake Erie, Ohio, United States - Buoy 2 MA119 | ecosystem: Environmental > Aquatic > Freshwater > Lake | place: USA: Lake Erie, Ohio... | reverse complement strand
GGTCCAATGCTCTAATAGCAGTCTCAGCCGCAGCCAGACCAGGATCACGCGCACCCGCAGCTGTGGTCACTCGCACACCTGGCACTAGAGGCTGGGCCTGCTGCAAATTACGCGCAGCTTGCTCTGGGTTTGTGGCCAATCGATTCAAGACATTGCCAACAATGACCTCACGGCCTGTTTGCGTGAATGGCTTGACCAATGCGCCAGGCGCTTCCAAGATTTTCTGCGTGGGCGTGAGCTTTGGACCACCAGGGGCGACCATGCCTGCCAGCATTGCACCGCCAACTTGCAGAGCTGGTGGCGCGTTACCTTCACGCAACATGCCGCCAGCGCCAGCTGCTGTCAGTGCAGCCGATGACTGGGCCTGTGGACTGGCCGCAAAGAATTTGGCCAGCTCAGATGCCATGCCTGGAAGTTTTGGCGCCATCTCACTGGCCGCACGGGTAACACCACCAGTGCCGTAACCAGCAGTGGCCACATCCTGGATGATTCGCTCTTGAGCTGTTCGTGGCTGTGGGAAACCAACAGCCGACAATGTCTTTTCAACAGCCTGGGTTTGTGTCGGCAAAGTGCTTCCGGTGGCCAGGTTGAACAGATTGACCATTGGATCGACCACCATGGGCAGCAGACCACCAGCAGTCAATGCAGCCTGGGCCATTGGGCGTGTGGCCAAACCAACTTGGCGACCCAATGTGTCTGGCTGTGCAGTTGGTGCAGCAGCTGGGGGAGGCATTGTCTTTAACACCTCGGTGATCTGCTCCATGGTCATGTCATCGGGAAACCCAACAGGACCAACACCAATCACATTTACATACTTGGTCATGACTGCACCTTATTGATAAACATATTGTTTCTTGACCGGGTCCCAGGTCGGAACACCAGACATCATTGGCTGTGCAGCCGCAGCTGGTGCAGCCGGAGCTGCTTGAATGCCAGCTTGTGATGCACCAGGCAGTTTGCGCTTATAGGTGGCAGAAAGATTCTCTTCAGCGCGTGCAGCCATATCCTCAAGCACCTTGATCTGCTCTTTCATCGCATTGCGTGAAGTAAACACACCAGAGAATGATGCAGGGTTTGTCAATTGCTCACTGATGATGCCCATATCTGGACCAGTCAATGCACCAAGCTCGTACAGGTCTTTGACACCCATCAGCAGCGACTGGTATTTGCCGCGCATTCTTGCAGTGTCTTCGCCTGTTGGCAATGGAATCTTCGCGCCAAATGGCAATGGCACTTCTGATGGGAAAACAACTTTGTCAGATTGAACCTCTGTTTTGTATGCAGAGATATTGCCCTTCAAGTTGTTGAGCTTTCTGGTGGCTTCTGAGAATGCTTGTGGCGCTTCTTTGGCTGGCTGCAATTGGCCTGCCGCACCCATGACTGGCATGGCTTCGCCACCAGGCATTTTTGGCACATAGGCAAAACCTTCTGGCGTTTCTTTGATGTCGTAAGCACCACGATTAAATGTGGCCTGGTCAAGAGCAAGACGCTTGTTTGCAATACCAAGGTTTGCGGCCTCACTTGGCGACATACCCATGGCAAATGATTCTTTGCCAGTCAGCTTTGACTTATCAACAGCAATGACTCGGTTATTCAAGTTCTGCAAAACGATCTCGCGCTTTGGACCAAAGCCTTCCAGCGTCTGAATCTTTCCAGACTTAAACTGCTGGACCATCAAAGGCTTGCCAGCTGCATCTGTCACTTCAAACGGCTGGCCAACAACTTCAGCCTGTGGCTTGATCTTGTAAGCCATGTTCAAGTATTTGTCAGCGTCTTCGATACGGCCATATTGAGTCGCGATATCGGCTTTGCGCATGTAATCTTCAAAGCGCTTGTCATCGGCTGACATGGGCTTGATCTGATCCATGATTGCAGCACGATCAACAGTTGGACCAGCTTGTAATCCAGGGGCTGCCAAAGCCTGCATGGCCGGTGTAGGTGTGCCTTCTGCACCGCCACCCACCAATGCACGCTGGTATTGGTTTAAGCGCTGCATTTCCTTGAGCTTCTCTCCCAGCATCATTTGATTGATAGCGCCTGTTGTGCCTTTCTCATAAGCACCCTGGCCAGCCTGGAGAGCTGATCCTAATGCTTGGCCCAGGCCAATGCGCTGTGGGCTGCGGCCACCAGCTTGGAGCAATGCAGCAGCAGCCGCCAATGTGGACTGCAAGCCCAATTGCTCTTTTTGTTTGGCTGTCAGTAGCTTTTCAAGCTCACTGTCTGCACTGCCAAACATCGTGCCTAATAGGCCGTCCATGCTGAATTCATTTGCCATCTTTTACCCCTTAACCTAACAGGCCAAGCAAAGCGCCAACACCAGCACCGATGCCAGTGCCAACACCTGGCACAATACTTCCCAATTTTGCACCAGCCAAAGCGCCACCTAAAGCGCCAGAGGCTGCATTCTGTGTGTATGGAGTCTGTGCCACCATGCCAAGGTTGGCAGGCTGCGCACCGAGAGATGACTGCACCACACCCAGACGCTGGAGGCCAATGTTGCGGATGGCATCCATCTGCTGCTGGTCCAAAGCCTGACGCGCACCACCAGCGCCCATGACAGCTTGAGCGCCACCAAGACGCAAGGCTTGCTGCTGCGCAGCCAAATTACCAAGCTGGCTTGCACCGCCCAAGCGCAATTGCGCACCTTGCAAGCCTGCTTGCTGATTGGCAATGTCGGCTGCTGATTGGCGTGCAATGTCAGCCTGCTGCATGGCCATTGCCTGGTTAAATGCTTGCTCGTTCAAAGTCGTGCCTAAGTTGGCAGCCTGCTTGGCAAACCCTTGGTTAGTCAAAGCCTCGGCCACACCTTGGCGTGAGCCACCAAACGCACGGGCAGCCGTGGCACGCTCACCAGTTTGCTGAATGGCAGCCTGGCGTGCAGATTCCAAGTCGGCCAATGCGTTTTCACGCACCTGGCTTGTGTATGGATTCATGTATGAGCCAATTGAGCCTGGTCCAGTCATGCCCAGATTGGTCTGCTGCGCTGTGATCTGTGCAGGCTGATAGACACCACCATAAGCGGCCATCTGGGCTGCCAGGTCAGTGCCAGTAATGCCTGGGCCAGCCAAGGCAGTGTTGACCAAAGCCTCCTCGCCTGCCTGGTACATGGGGTTATAGCCAGCAAACTGCTGGACTGGCAATGCACCAGCAACACCTTGGGCCTGCTGAAAGTTGGCCAGGAATGCTTCCTTGATCTGAGGATCAATGGAGCTGGTTGATGTAGTTGTTCCACCTTTTGACATATTGCCACCTTATCCCAGTAAAGATTTCATTTTCTTGGCAGGCACTTTGCCTTCATTGATCATGTCCAGAAGTCCCTTGCCGTATTTATTGACTGAAGACTTCTTGACTACATACTCGCCTTTTTGCAAGTTGACAGCGCCATCGTCTGGACCAGGAGGATTCATGCCAAACATCAAGCCACCATGGACCATGCCACCTTCGGCCATGCCATCGGATATTTGGCCGCCAGTATTTTGTGCGGCAGCCGCTTGCTCTGCCACAGTGTTGGCGGCATTGACAGCAGCGATTTGGTCGTACAAAGCTGGGTTATATCCACCCATGGCTTGCCCGGCCACCACGCCTGCATAGGGGTTGCCAATGGGCTTCATCTGACCCATGATTTGAGAATATGGAGACGCACCACCAGCAGTCACGCCAGGGTTGTATTGAGCGCCAATTGGGATTGACTGGTAATTGGCAAAGTTCTGTGCAAAGCCTTGAGTGGCATTGGCAAATGGTGTCGTGCCAGTAACGCTGGTGTTGCCAGTTGGGCCAAGTAAACCAGTGTCAGTGCCTCCACCAGCCTGTTGTTTGGCCCATGCGTCTGCATTGGCCTTTTGCTGTGCAGCCCATGCGGCCTCATTGGCTTTTTGCTGCGCTGCCCATGCGGCCTGATTTGCTGCATTTTGCTGCTGTGCCAAACGCGCAGCTTCAGCCGCAGCCGCAGCATTCTTTTGCTGCAAAGCCAAAGCCGCTTCATTTTGTTGGGCCACCAAAGCCGCTTGCGCTTGTGCAGCCGCTAATTGCTGCGCTGTGGTCAAAGTGCCAGTCGCGTTTTGTGCCGCTAAAGCTCTGGCATCGATCAAAGACTGGCTGGCAGTCGTGTCGCGTGCTGTACGCGCTGCCAGCTCATTGGCCGCAGCCGCAGCCGCAATCAATTCAGCCTCAGTCTTCGGAGTTGCTGTGGCATATTGTGATGCAACACTCTGAGTTGTGACGCCAGTAGCACGGGCCACATCTTCAGCGCTAATGCCAAGTCGGTCCATCTCTGTGCGCAATAAAGCATTGCTTGTGCCTTGCTGCTGGGCAGCGACCACCGAATCAAAAATTCGTTTATCAAATTCAGCCTGGCTCATGCCATTGGCCAATGCCCAATTGAGTGCTTCTGATGCCATTGCTTATCTCCTAAAGTTCCTTTGCCATTACAGTCCATTGTGGGCTGTAACCTTCGTCTTTCAAAAATGTCTTTGCCCAGCCTCTTCGGCCTGCCAAAGTCACCCTGGTGCAACCAATTGATTTGCCCCAGGATTCGATCAGTGGTCTCATCCGTGAGAGTTCATCTAGGTCGCCACCAGCCAGAAAATAATGCAAATTCTTGAGCCTGGGATAGACAATGATCTCAGTCAACACCACCGAATCTTTGGCTGGCCACAGCTGCAATCTGTGATCTTCAACCATCTGGGTGATGTCTTCAAAATTATGTGTGCCTCCAGAGTATTCTAAGGCAGCCTCCACATGGTGGCGCAGCCTCTCCAAATGTTCTTGGTCGCTCATCGCTTACCAGACGGCACAGCCTCTAATCTCATCACGCCAATTCGCCAGTCAGCCAATGTGTCACCAGTGACTTTGACATTGACCTGGCGACCAGAAAAGCGTACAGAAGTCGGATTGGCTGCCGTGTATGGTCCAAATGTGGATTGTGTGCCAGTGGGGTAATTTCGGGTCTTGAATGACACCACAGCCTCACCCAATGTCTGCTCATCCGGGATCACCTGGCGAACCGACATGATGTTGTCGCCATTGCCCAATTGGACTGGTCCAGACTCGGCAAATACACTGGCACTGTCATAAGCAAAGCCAACTTCATGCTCGTAGATGTAGCCGTCAGTCGATACCGCCATTGGGTTTGTGAAAACACTGGCATCAGTTCCAGCAGTCCTGGCCAATGTGCCGATGTTCCAGTGATTCTCGCGGTAGTTGAAAGTCACATAAGAGTCGTTCTCATTGCTTCCACTGCTGGGGTAGTACCACCAGATTTCGCCATACTTACTGTTGTGGACAGCATAGACTTTGGATGCCTGGTTAAAGTTGATATTCCCAAAGACATAGTCCGACACATCGCTTGGCAATGGCTTGACATAGCCGTCATATATCCAAAAGCCTGCCCTAGACATCCAAATGGCAGCAGTGTCAATTGCAGCCACAGCCTGGGCCGAAATGAGGCCGCAGCCAGAGCCAGCCTTTTCAAAGCCATAAACAAATGGAGCGCCCACATACTGAGCTGTGTGGACATCCACATCAGTAAACAGTAGGTTTACACCCTTCACGCGCTTGCCAGCCAACAGTGAGCCTGGTGTGGCCAAGTCATAGTCGCCTGCCAGGTTGTCACCCGCTGGTGTCCACAGGGTATTGTTTTCCTGGTCGCACCATTGCACTTTGCGTGGGTTTCCACCAGCGCCCAGCGCCATCAAAATACGCTCAGAAGTGACAAGCAAAGCCTTATTGCTCACTGGTGCATTGGTAATTGCAGCCGCAAGTGTTGGTGTCGTGAAACCCAATTGCCACTCATACAGCTTGCCATCAGCATTGGAGCATGCCACCAAATACTCACCCCATGTGTCCATGGACCAGGTGGTAGCTGGCGCACTTGCACCATTGTCTGGCCTGGCAGTGCCATAAGCCAATGAGCCGTATGTGCTATATCCATAACCAGTGGTTGACAATGCACTGGCCGCGCCAGTTGTGAATCCGCTTGGCGTGATGTCTTTGAGTGTTCCAAGCTCGTCCATGGCATAGAGCTTGGACTGAGTGCCTGCCGCAATCCATCGATTGGCGCTGTTGTCGCGCCAGGTGATAAAGCCACGGCACAGACCAGTCATTTGACCAGCAGCGCGCTTTCGCCAGCCACCCATGGGCCGCAAAGTGTTCTCATACCAGCGCACCAGATTTGCGTCATACCAGCGCCCTGCTGACTGGTATTCAGTGCCGTTTCTATAAATGCCTGGCGGTAATTTGAGTGGTATGTACATGGCAGTATTAGGTAATGTTTGACACAAAGCTCATTGTGACAATGGCTGATGGGACTGCTGGCCTTGTGGGGCTTGTTCCAGCAGCGTAATGCTCAATGGAGACACCAACATCGCTCACACGCCACATTATCTCAAGATAGTCTGTCGAGTTCAATGAAGCAAAAAAGTTCATGGCCGCAATCACATGAGATGGATCGCCTGATGATTTTCTCGCTGGTAATCCAAACTTACTGTTTGAATTGCTGATATCAGTGCCATTTTTTCTGAACCAAACATCCACATCCTGGGTGTCATTTGTTGTGTTTTTAAATTGAATTGAAAACTGACAGTTCCAGATTCCAGCATCGGCCACAGTCAATCTCGATCCACTGGCCAATGTCACGCCATTAGAAAAGTCTGTGGTGTTGAATGTGACCGCATAGGCAGCCGTGGTGCTGGCAGCTGTTTGGTCTGTTGAATCCTGGAAAGCACCATAAGGTGCATTCATAAACTTACCGCCCCTTGGACCAAACAAAGACCCAAAAATGCTTGAGAGTTTTTTGAAGTAAATATTCAAAGAACCATTGTTTTCATTGAAATGCCTACGATCGTAAACCTCGGTCGGATAACCAAGGTTTGGTGTCGTTGGGTTTTCAAGCTGTTGTGTTTGACTGGCCATGGCTAATTATGTCAGGACAGATAGCGCGTGGTTAATATGTTTGATGCGATCATCCAGGCCAATAAACCCGCCATTGATTTTTTTGGTCATGGTCCGATAGTCCTGGGCATCCGCATACTGGTTGAGCTTGTGGGTGTCCCAAAACCACCCGGCAGTCAGCGCAGCATACTGGGGCGTGGCCACCAGCTCGGGCTGCATGATCAGGTCCACGCCAAGCGCTTTGCCTGCATGGTGGTAGTTGGCAGACCCAGTCAATTGAATGCAGCCACGGCCCTTGAAGCGCCAGCCGTCACCTGATGCCTCATCCCTGTTGCCCATCCTGTTGCTGTAAACAGTGTTGGCAATGAGCTTTGGATTCCTGGCACACATCTGGGCCTTGGCAGCGTCAAAGCGCTTTGGCCAAAGTTTCTGCAAAGCCTCGGCTTTGTAGTTCAAGTTCTCTTCCAGGATTCTGAAGTTTCCACATTCATGGCCGCACTGGCCGATAAAAGCAGCCTGCCTCAGTGGCGTTGAAATGTCAAAGCGCTGGAAAGTCTCATTGAGTGCATCCACCCACTGTGGACCAATGTGCAGCTTCTCTAGTTGTTCAGCGTTTACCATGGAGCAAATCCCTCGCTTCGTTATATGCGTCAATGCAGGCATTGAGCTGTGCTGTGTTCCTATCCCCTTGGGCCACTATTTCGGCAATGGCTTGGAGGGTTTCTCGCTCGGCATCAGGAGCTGGGTCAGCCGTTCTGTCAGATTGACTTCCTGCTTCTTTGCGATCTGCGGTGGCAGTGGCGGCAGTTGTGGGGGCTTGTGGACAACTTGGGGCGCTGATGCGCACCCGGCCAGCACGAATGGCGCGATCAAGAGCATTTTGTTTTTGATTGATGACATCTGTGGTCTCCTGTAACTTGGCAGCGTTTGCGTTTAATTTCTCATTGAGCTTTTGCTCAGTGGCCCTGGCCTCTTCATTCTTTTTGGCAATTTGGATTTGCATCTCCTTGTCCCTGTCTTCCCACCCAAAGTGATAGCCACCTCGGTAAGACCCAAACAAAGCGATGATGATGCCAATGGCAATATAGGGTAATGGGATGCCAAACATCAGTCTGCCTCCTGTCTGGCCGCAGCCAGCTGCACACGCTCATGGTCATCTTCCAAATGCTCTGGTGGCGTGTCTGGTGGTGGTCCAGGTGTCCAGGACTCATCAAGCTCTGGGTTGGTCCAGGTCGGCATCGCGCCAAAGGGCTGCGCGGGGATGCCGTTGGTGTTGGCAGTAAACCCGTGATTGTTGCTGTAACCTGGCGCTGCATAGCCGCCCATCATGGGCTGGGGCATGTACATCATGGGCTGCTGCATCATGGGCTGTGGTGGTGGCTGCATTCCAAAAGCCTTGGCCGCAGCACCTGCCGCCCGTTTGGTCATCACACCACCAATGCCGCCCACAATCAGCAGCACGATGTCGTTTAGCATCTTTGTGTATGCCTGGTCAATTGGCGCCATGCTCTTGATCGGCTGAGTGACAAATGTCACTGAGTACAAAAGTGCAATGACGATGAAGCAAAGGATCAGTGTGACAACACCAACTACAAAGCCCCAAATTCTTACCTCGAATTCTTCAGTTGTTAGTCTTTGATTCTGGCTGGACATCTGTCACCTTCTTTTCTAGGATTGGTGCGACCAGGTATTCTGGACACTGCTGAGTAAATAAGCACTTGGGCTTCTGACACTCTGGTGCGTGGAAATGGTCAGGATTCTGGCATTTGTATCGATACCGATCTTCGCAGCCAGTCAACAGTAAAAGCAGCAGTAAATATTTCATGCCATCACATCCACAGAATTAGGTTTGATCCACTGAGCCTTTTTGTGGGCCTCTTGGGCTTGTCTGTTCAAAATCTCCATCTGCTTTAGATTCTGCTGATGGATCACTCTCTGGGCCTCTTTCAGCATGTTTGCATTGACCTGGTAGAGAGTGATTTTCATATTCCAAACATTCCCAATATTTTGGCCACTATTCGGTCGCTAATATCATCTGGGAAAAATCGGAGCAGTCCAAGCACCCACCACGCGACCAACATATAAATGAACACCTTTAGCAGTTTGTCAAACTGCTTCTGATACTCGTTCATCTACCGCACCTTGCCCCCTTGCATAGCTCCATCATCTCATTGATGCCGATGAAGACCAGCAAAATCACAAATGCCGTGCCGCCAATGATCATGGCCCATTCTTGCATCTCTTCTTCTTTTTGCTTGGCCTTCTTGTCTGCGGCTTTGAGGGCGGCCATCTCCTTGGCATCATCCCTGTCCATCTCAGCCTGGCGCGCCTTGATCTTGTTCCAGACATCGATCTTGCCAGTCTGCATGAAGAGCATTTTCAGCTCTTCCTCAAAAGCTCGGGCTTGCTCTAAGGCCATCTCGATCTGGAGAGCCGCGCCCATGTTTGAGCCTTTTTTCTCCCGCTTGGCCTGGAGCATGGCCTTGGTCGCCTGGCTCTTGGCATCAAACATCTTGCCAATCATGGGGGCAAGACCGCCTATGTCATTGGCCACCTTACTGGCCTTTTTGACCATGCTAATGGCACTTTGCAGGCCATTTAGCGCGTCCATTGGATCAATGATCATTTCCTCTTCTCCCACTTGATGCAGACAACCTTGCGATTGTAGATGTCACCAGTCCATGTCCACCTAGTGCATCGGTATTCGGCAGCTGCTATTAGGACCAGAGCATAGACCATGGCAGAGAAACAATGATGACAAAAAAGCCCCAGATGATGGTGGCCGATAAAAGGGCCGCAGCGATCAGTGCCACGGCCCAGTCTTTCATAGCCCGAAAATCTTTTTGACGAATTCGGCAGCCACACCTGGTCCAAGTAAGACGGCCAAGATTGCTGCATAAAGCAGATATTCAATCTTGGTCATGCGTCTGTCGCCATCTTTCAATGTGTTGGCGATGGAGTTATATCGCTCTGCACAAATTGCCTCATGCACCGCCAGGCGCTTATCGACATCAGCGTCCATGATTACTGTAACGCTTGAATTTGCTCGGAAAGTGCTTGCAGTTGAGCAAGCAATTCTTCTTTAGTTGGCTCTGGTGTTACTTCAACAATGGGCGCAACATATTCAGGAATGGGGAAATCCCCATCCACAACATCACTAATCTCACCTTGACCAATGACAGTAAAAGGTAAGTCTGATGGGCCATCCACTCGGTAACGATCTTCAAGAACTTCAACCGATTCGTAAGGGCCAAATTTGCCAGAGGCAGTAATGATCTTTTTCATACTAATGTCACTTTTCTGAGTTGAATAGTTGTAGCCGTGTCAGATGTTGTTTGAGGCAATCCCCATACAGTTGCTTCAGATATTCCATCATTAAATGACGCAAATGGATTTGCAGCTTGTTGCAGTTTTGTGGCGTAAGTTCCATCAATAGAAACTGTAAATGGATTTAACACAGAATAGCCAGGGGCAATTTTGCCTGCTGATGTTCTTTGAATTGTTTCTACATTGCTTCCGCTTTGAGGAGGCCCAGACAATGGGCGAGTGTAGTAAGCGCTACTAAAAGCAGTTGCAGTAATTGGAGATGTACTTGTTACAGATTGAAATGTTTTTTCTCTTACAGGACTACCTGAAGAAATTCCATACTGTATATTTACACTTGAACCAGAAGCGGAATAAGCCCAAAGAATTTTTTCTGTACTTAAATAGCCAACAATGTTTCCTGGATTAGCGGGAACTTGTAATTCTGTACCAAGAGAGGCAGAGCCTGCTGTATCAGTCAACACATTTATTCTGTCTGTGCCAGATGAACCAGTCAAGATAAATGCTTTGTTAGAAAAAACTTGAATTTGTGGTGACCATGTACCAACAGTTAATGTTGTTGCCGCTGTTGAAATGCTTGCAGTAGTTCCACTAACAGAAACAACTGCGCCACGACCAGTAGTGTTTAAATAAGCCAAAACATAACGGCTACTACTTAGTTGTCCTGTGCAAATAATCGTGTCTGTTGTTGATACTGTTGCAGCAGTTCCACCAGTTAATGTTGTGCCACTAACTGAAATAGGGTAAGCATAAACAGTAGAACCACCTGTTACGCTAAAACTCATAAGCATAGAACTGCTGTGTGCATAAGAGTGATGGTAGTTGTTACTTGAGCCACCACCTGTGTAAGCAAACTCAGAGCCAACAGTAGGTGTTGAGCCTGATACTGTAATAGCTCTAAACTTTGGTGTTGTTCCTGTTACATTCCAGTAATTCAAAACATAGCTTGACCCAACAGTTACTAGACGTGTGTTGGGTACGACTAAACTGCTGTTTGCAGACAAAGTTGTTGCAACAGGAGTGCCAACAGTTATAGTGCTTCCGCTAACAGTTAAAACCACAGTTTCAAGTGCCGAAGTACTTGGAACTAAAGAACAAACCAAAACCGAAGTTGAAGAAACAGAAGCTAACGCAATGCTGTTACGACTGTTTAAACTAGTAGTTCTGACAAGAACAGGCGTTCCAAAAGTGTTGGTGCTTGTGTTAAAAACTACAGCATGGGCAGAAGTAGTGCCATGAACAATCATTAACTCGCTAGTTCCATCCAAAGAAACAGCTTGCAAATTAACTGCGCTTGAACTTATTGCGCTTGATAAGGTCAAGAAAAAGTCTGTGTAAGACAAGTCAGTACCAAATGCGCCACCTGATACATTTGAAGCGATTGTGATTTCACCCGCAGCATTGGTAATAGATATTCCAGTACCCGCAGTCAATGTTGCTTTATTAAGCGTATTTCCACTCGAATTTCCAATTAACAATTGACCATCTGTATAAGATGTTTGACCAGTACCACCATTTGCAACAGCAAGTGTCCCAGCCAGGGTAATTGTTCCTGATGCCGTAACTGGACCTCCAGAAGTTGTCAAACCAGTTGTGCCGCCAGACACATCAACACTGGTCACTGATCCAGCTCCTGGGCCAGTAAATGCGATCTCAATTGATCCAGCGCCTGGCGTAATAGTCACGCCAGAGCCAGCAGTCAATGATGCCTTGGTCAATGTGTTGCCAGTGCTGTTACCAATCAGCAATTGGCCATTGGTAAAACTTGTCTGGCCCGTGCCGCCATTGGCCACCGCCAGTGTCCCCGTCACGCCAGTGGCCAAATCCACTCCAGAGGCCGATCCTGTTCCACCATTTGCCACTGGCAGAACACCAGTAACACCAGTTGATAAAGGCAAACCCGTTGCATTGGTCAGCACGGCAGCCGATGGCGTGCCAAGAGCTGGCGTCACCAAAGTTGGTGAATTGGTAAACACCAAATTGCCCGTGCCTGTTTCATCAGTCACAGCAGCTGCCAGATTGGCTGATGATGGCGTTGCCAGGAATGTCGCGACTCCAGCTCCCAATCCACTTACACCAGTCGAAATTGGCAGGCCCGTTGCATTGGTCAAGACAGCAGCTGATGGTGTGCCAAGAGCTGGTGTCACCAGTGTTGGACTGTTTGACAACACATTGTTGCCAGTGCCAGTGCTTGTGCCGACACCAGTGCCACCCTTTGTGACCTTCAATAATGGACCAGCATCAAACAATGCATCAATAGTGTCCAGGTCGGTATTGATCTTTGTCCCCCAGGTGTCGGTAGATGCACCGACTTCTGGTTTTGTCAGCAATAGGTTTGTGGTTGTGGTATCTGCCATTTTCTAATCCTTAGCCAAAAGTTTTTGCGCGAGTCAACAAACCCCCACCAGAAGTAGAGCCTCGATCATCGGCCACTTGCAAATCATTCAAAGCACGCTCATACAGCGTTGCCCATGTCTGAATTCTCGCATCATCTTGAAGATATGGAGCAGCCTGGAGTAGACTTCCATACAGATAAATGTCAGGGCTTGATGTCAAAAGAAAATTGGTCGCAACACTTCCAGACAATTTGTTCAAATTTGCAAAGTAAACAATTTCAGCCGTGTATGTCGCATCTGGCGTTGGCACAAATCTAAATTCAGAGCCGACCACACCAAAAAATTTTGGCCTGCCACTGCCTGTGAATTTTGTCGATTCCTGGTCCAAGGCATCCATTGTCATAAAAGACAATGGCGTGTCTGGATTTGTGCTGGTTAACTTAAATGCTTTGACTTCTAGAAAGTCACTTGGTGTTGATTCAAAAACAGAATCAATTGACAAAGTTGTCCTGGTCAACATTTGCCTGGTGCGCAGTGTTCTTTCGATTTGCGCTTCGGCCAGTGAGATAAAGTCTGGAATGACAGCAGTCAGATCAGATCGATTAAGCCAGTCACCAATTGATGTCTTTAGTTCTGCATAAGTTGTCAGTGCCATTATTGGGCCTCTTTTTCCATTTCCTCTTTCACAATCCAGGTGTGGTCATGGCGAAACTCAAATGTGCCAATGTGGCCAATTTCCTTTGAGACATCATGGTCGATGTAGATTTTGTAACCCAGCTCTTGAGCTTTCTTACAAAAGAAAACATCCTCTCCCATGTAGCCCCGTGTTGTTTGCCACGGCATATCAAACCATGGCTCACTCATGCCCTCAAACACCTCGCGCTTGATCAGCATTATGCCTGTTCCAATGCTTCCCACCTCTTCCAGTCCAGTCGATTCTGGCATCGTATAGATGGGGATTCGCTTGCCATTTTCGTCATAGTTCTGAGCTGTCGGACCAGTTGGCATTCTGCGTCTTGCGCAGTTGGCGGCCACGATTGGCTTGTCATGGGCCAGAAGTCTGCCGACCATATCCTGGGGAAATGTCATGTCAGAGTCGATGAAGAGAATGTGGGTGCAGCCCTCTCTCATGGCATCCAGGCAAAGGTCAGCCCTTTGGTTTTGGATGATCGTGCCTTGCATCAATTTCAGACTGATTGCGTCTGTTGTGTTGAGTGTGTGATACGCGACTAAATTCACCATACAGTAGGTGTAATTGGTGTGGACTTGATCACGGGCAGGGGTGCATACAGCAATGTAGTTCATACTTTTCCAGGTCGAGTCCTAAAGAATTGATTTTCGCTATCGTTTAACCAGCGCTTCATGTACTCCTGGTCATCAATCTTGCCTTCGGCTTTCATTTTGTAATAAAGCGCTTCTGGGATGGATGCGACCAAGTGCCATTCACCCTTCCAGGTGGCTTTCTCATCCACAGCGTTGTAGATGGCTTTGTTGGCCTCAATGACATCGGTCACATCTTGTTGTGTTTGGATGGTGACTTCATCGTTGTCAGTGTTGTAGTGCCAGGTGCGTGTGATGCCCTGCTGGGCATTTACATCAAATAATTTTTTTTCAATCATGTTAAAAAAAGGGCCAAGTTTCCCTGGCCCTTTCCATTGCTTCCGATTAAGAAGTGATCAAGTCAGCGGCCAAGCCGTGGGCGTTTTCAGCCAACACTTTGTGACCCCACTCAACGATCAGCATACGCTTTTCAGCGTCACCAGTCTTGGCCAATTCAACTTGCTGGTAAGGACGCAGCACAGTCATCTTGGCGTAGTCAGGATCGATCACCCATGCATCACGCTCGCGTTGGAAGCGGTTGGCAATAACTTGGACATTGCCGAAATCTGAAACGTAGATGTCAACAGCGCCAACCAAAGTGGCAGGCTTTGCACCGCCATCAATGTTGAAACGGCTGGAAGCGATACCAGAGAAGCCTGACACGCGCTGTTTGTTAACAGGACCGCACATCAAAATCTTAGGTGTACCACCAGCAGTCCACACTTTCTGAATCACATTTTTCAAAATGGTTTCAGTGAATGTGCGCACGTTGCCGTCTGTACGGGCAGATGTTGGCAGTGTTGTGTATGAAGGATCAGCACCATTGGTCTGCTTGTCAGTGTTTGTTTTTACAAACGCGCCCAAAGAGGCAGTGACACGGGCAGTGGTGGAATCACCAGCAACAGCAATGCCGCCATTCAACATGACGAATTCTTGATCACGTTTTAGCTCAGCGCCACGCTTCGCGATTTGGTAGGCCAGCTCGCTGCGACGTCCTGCCTTGTTGACCACTTCTTCAGTAGCTGACAAGATGATTGTCTTGCGTGAAATCTGTGCATAGTTTTGCAAACGCACAGTAGCAGTCACAGAGTCAAATGACGCAACATCATCGCCTTCAAGCTGCGCATTACTTGCAGCACTGGCGAGTGTATCTGTCTGCCATTCATACAAACTGTTGGACACGTTCTCACGGCCAATGTTTGAAGAATATGGAGTTTCCTCTGGTGCTATGTTCGTGATGACATTGCTCAAATCTTCCCGGATACCCTTTGCAGAGTATGTCAAAAATGTATTGCTTACGATAGCCATAATTTTCTCATTTCAATAAAAGTTCAATTGCAGAAGCCGCATCATCGACACGGCCAGTTTTTGCAAGACGCTGCTTTGCGCGGGTAGCCTCAGTTGTTGTCGAAACCCGACCAGCTGCTCCAGGCTTGGCTGGTCGTGGGCCATTGTTCACCACAGGCTTAATGCCTTGGCGTTTACTTACCATCTGGTCGTACATTGCCGCTTTGCGCAGCAACAGCACCAGGCGGTGGTCGTAAACACTCTTCAAGTCTTCATCGGTAAAGCCTGCCGCCTTCGCAGACTCAATCACCAGCGCCTTCTCGGCCTTTGCCTTCTTGGGGTCTTTCCAATCTGGCAGGGCTGCCAATAGGGCTTCTTGCTGGCTGGCAAGTTGGGCCTCCATGGCACGCTGTTGTTCATACTGGGCCACTTGAGAGAGTCGCTGCTGTTCTGACTGAATAGCACCTAATTTCTCTTGTCGCTCCCGCATGACTTCCTTTTGCCTCACCCACTCGATCGGGTCTTCGTGATAAAGACGATCCAGATCGATCTGAGGCTCTGAAGACTGAAGTTGGGCTTGCAATGCTCCCAACAATTGAGCGTACTGTTCACGCTCGGCCCGGACTGCCTGCGTCTCTTGCTCGACTTGCTTTCGCACTTCGGCAATCTGCTGCGTTTTCCGGGTGTAGTCCTGAGTCCTGGAGTAGCCTTTCTGAAGCTCGTCCAGCGTTACAGAAACTTCCTTGCCGTCAACTTTGACAGTGAAAGTCTGCTGCTGTTCCTCTTCTTCTGGCTCTTCCTCTTCTTCGGACTGTTCCTCTGATGTTTCATCATCTGGCGCGTCTTCCACACCAGAGTCATCTTCATCAGAAGCCGCTGTCTCGGTCTCCTCTTCGGATTCCTCGACTTGCTGCGTCTCAGTAACTTCTGCCTGTCCCTCTTCGGGGGCTAACATTGCTGAGATAGCATTGGCCGCATCGGCCATATTCATTGCTGTTGTTTCTGCCATAGTATTTTCTTAAATTAGATTTTTCTGTGATTTGCTGATGGCGTTCTGTGCAATCTTGCCGTTGTCCATGATCTTGATCAACTCTTGCTGCAGACCATCAATGGCCTGCAACATGCACCACGCTGTCTCGCGTTTCACAGACTCTTCGGGTTTCGATGATCGAAATACCCAAAGTTGGTCATTTTCCAATTTCGCAATTGCTGCATTGAGGATTTCATCCTCAAGCAGCTGCTTGGCCTTTCGGCCTTTATTTACCTGGTCTTCGTTTGTACTCACTGAGCCATTCCGTTAAAGGTTGATGGGGGCATCATCTCAGGCGCTGGTGGCTGCTGCTGCTGCACAAACTGTGCTGCTTGCTGCTGGGCCAACAATGCCTGTTGACGCATTGCTTCACGATCAATATTCTGGGCCGCATCAATTTCGGCTGTACTGATCTGTGATTTGTACTTTAACTCAATTTCGTACTTTTTGAGATACATGTCTTGAGCCATTTTGTCGCGTGCCAGGTCATCGTCCAAAAGCATTTGCTGGCGCTTTAGCTCCAGCTCGGCTGCTTTCTTCTGGATGTCGGCCTTGATGGACTCAGCCTGCACCTGGGCCAGCACCTCTTCGGGGCTTGGCTTTTGTGGTGGCGTTGGCGGCACATAGTCGGCAGGGATTTGCTGAAAGTAGCTTGTCGTGTCTTTGAAGCCAGACAGCTCTACGATTTTTCGTAGGGTGTTGCTAAATTGCTGTGGCGTAACCAATGGATTGGTCGGACCAAGCTGCTGCAAGATTTGCTCTTGCTTTGACATGATCATCATCAAAGCCTGGAGCTTTTCGTTGGTGTCGCCATTGCCCAGGGCAATGTTGATGTTGGCATCCATGGTCGCGTCCCAGAATCTGGGATCGATCTGCACCCACTCATTGCGCAGACGCACCATGCGTGCCTTGTCCTGGTGAGTGATCGTCAAGAACAAAATGCCCTTGAAGAGCTTTTTCATGCCTTCAGCCAGGATGCGTGCTGTCAGCTCAATGCGGCCTTGGCTGGCGCTGATCGTGGCGTTCACAGCTGCCTTGGTGCTGGACTGCAATGCATCAGCATTCAAACCCATGGCCGCCTTGCTCATGCCCGTGCGATCTTCCTTGATCTGGTCCATGTATTCCATCATCGGGAATGCAGCCTGGCCAACAAATGGCGTGGACAGAGGCTGGACCATACCAGGGGCGCGCATGCGAATGATCGCCCCTGTTTCGTTGTTCAAGACATCGTCAATATTGACTTGGCCTTCAACCACTGCCGTGCGCGGGTGGATGGATTGAGCCAGGCTGTCCAATGTATTGCGCAGAATCTCAGACTTGATCTCTTGCAAGTCACGGGTGATGTCAAAAATAGACATTGCCTCCAAGGGGCTTGTGTGTGGCTCTGGGTCACATGGGAAGTCAGCAAATGGAATGTAGCTGGCTGGCAGATTGCGCACCACCTTATAGCCACCACCCATGCAGCAGACTTTGCGCAGCTCGGCAATGCCGTCACCATCGTAGTCCACACGGGAATACGCCTCGATGTACAGCACTCTGCGCATCATCGGATTGGCAGCGTCATTTGTGCCAAATGTTGTACTCAGTGGCTGACGCGCCAAATACTCGTCATTGCTGTCCAGGTCTGTCGTTGACAGATTCTCTTCAATCTCATCCTGGTCGTAGCCCATGGCCAACAGATCAGCCATGGTGGCCATCTGGCGGTGGGCAATGATCGTGGCATCGTCAAATGACCTGGCGCGTCTGTCCAGCAGCAGCTCCTCTGGCGGCACAGCCATGATGCGAATTCGGCCATCCTTTGTGATGCGCTTGATCTGCACATCGTGGACCATGGCGGGTGGCATCATCACTGGCTGGCCAGTCACTGGGTCAACAGTAGAGATTTGCAGCTCGTCAATGCTGGGGTCTGGGTACGATGTGATGATCTTCACTTCAGCGCCAGGCTCTTGCATCAGCATCTCAAGTGTCTGGTCATCTAGGCCAGAGTACTCCTCAATGCGCACTTGCTCTTCATCTTCCCACCAAAATTTGGCAATGCCGCATTTACGCACCAGGGCATCTTTGAAGATAGCGTAACTGGTCAAAAACCCATTGTTGTCGTTCTGGAAAATGTAGTTCGCATAGTCAGTCGCCTGCTGTGCCATCTTCACATCTTCTGGGCCACGGGGAGTGAATTCCACCACATTCTCAGAATTGAAAAACACTCGCATCAGGCTTGGCAGCATGGCGCTCACAGTGTCGCGCACCTCCATGGCCACCACTTTGCTGTTGCCTTCGACCTCATTGCCGAATAAATCACCGCGATAGTACTCAGTACCCTTGGCGCGTGTGGGTGACAGATCACTGTCCACATAGCTCACCGCATCGGTCAAGTCCTGGGTAATGATGCTTTGCAGCTCTGCATCGTCCATCGGCTCGGTGGCTGCAATGTCAGTCGATAAATTTTCGGTAATATTTTCAATCATGGCTTGACCTTTGTTAGAACCACAAACATGGAGTCCACAGCCCGTGGCGTGCGGATAATTTCGTCTTGTGGCAATTCTAGTGCTTCTCCCACCTTTGAGAGCCTCATTTCCAGTGTTGTCAGCTCAAACCGATCTGGCCAGCCTAAGTACCAATGCCAGTCGGTGTAATACCGCCAAGAATTCTCATTGAATGCCCGGACATGGGTCGGGTCTTGCCACGCGCCAAGGCTCAAGTCATACGGCACATGGATGCGCATCTCACCACCCACCTTCAGCAGCTCTTTGCAGTTGGTCATGGCATCGACCAGATTGGGGATGTGTTCCAGGACATCATTGGCCAGGATCGTCTCAAACATGCCCGGCACGATCTCCAGCTGTCCAAACCTGGTCTCTAGCGTGTCGCCCCACTTGACCTTGCTGATGTCCACCAGCCAGTCAGGATTCTTGCTGGCCTGGATATCTGCATTCAGATATTCAGCGCACCAGTCTTTGCCAGAGCCTAGATTAAGAATCAAACCAGGCACTCGCATAAGTTGGTCGATTCTCTCTGAGCCATGGCAGCGCGTCTTCATGGAGCTTCTGCGCATTAAAGTCAATCGTGTTTGAGCCTATGTGGTGGACATAGCTGGCGCTTACAAAATGAGAGTAACCCTTCTCAATCAAGTCCCTACAATGCACATCATCTGAGTACCAATTCAGAGGGGGAAACTTTGCCTCTTCAAACGCATCGCTTGATATCCAGGCAAAGATGGGGCTGATCTCTTCAACCATCTTGATGTGGGCCTCAGACGGGAATTTGTAAAAATACAGCTTTTCACCAGGATCGCTGATGCGCACATTCTGGCAAGGCCGGGCTGCATCAGTTCTAGATGCCACCCACCCAGCCTTCACGCTGTTCATGGTCTTGATGATGGCCACATCCTCCATCAGCGTCTTCACGCTGCTTGGGGTCAGCACAATATCGTCATTGGCCACAATGCATGATGACCAGTCTTTCAGTGCTGCCTCAATGATCTCGTTGTAGTCCTCGCCAAAGCTCCTTGGCTGGCCATAAATCTTGAAATCTGCCTGGTAATTCTCAATCACCGACTCTGGGCCGCGCAAATACACCGGACACTCTGGCGCGTACTGCTTGATGGATTCGAGCAGCACGGCCAGGCCATGACCCTTGACAGTGGCAATGACGATTGGGCAGATCATTTCTTGGCCTTATTCCTGGCACTGATCGCAGCCGACTTGGCTTTGGCGTCAGCCTTAGAGCTTGCGCCCCATGCTTTGAGTGACAGCAGCAGCCTGGTCGGCTCGCCACCTTTGTACTCAGGACCAGGCATGCTGCCCATGCGTGCCAAGAAGCTGGCGCGCCTTGGGTTGTCGCCAGACTTCACAGGCGCTTTCAAATCCATGCCTGCGGCTTTGGCGCTGGCCCGTCCCTTGGCATTTAAGCCACCAGACGGGCTTTTGCCCTCTTTGCGTTGCCAGGCTGGGGTCTTCATTTTTTTGGCTTCTTTGCAGTCTTGGCCGCAGCCTTGAAGTCAGCAGCTGATGGAGCGCCCTTTGTGCCGGGCTTCCTCATCTTCTCTTTGCTGCCTGCTGCAATACGCGCCTGCTTGGCGTGAATGTTGGCGTAGAGTCCTTGTTTCATTCCTCTTCTCCCTCATCTTCCATATCTTCATCTTCTTGCTCACCAGTGTTCGGGCCACCGACCACCCAGGCATCACATGTCCGGCTGGCGGCACACTTGAAGTCAAAGATTTCGCAGTAGCCCAGGTCAGCCAGCTTGATTGTTCCCCATGGGTCAGCTTCCATGCCAATACCCTGGGCAATACACTGCTTCATGTTGTCAGACACATTGAATGCAGCGCAGTTGCCGCAAAGGCTTTGCTTTGCGTCTTCTGTACTCACATCCCAGGTGTTTGCCTTCTTAGCCCAAAACGCGCTGTTTGGCAGTTTGGGATTCTCAGGGCCATAAGCCGCGCTGGTGATTGCCTTGGCGCGGTTTTTCAAATTCAATGTAATGTCTTGCGTGGGCATGGGGCAGTTCTCGCCACCCTCCATGTCCTCGCCCTCTTCCTTGTCCATGACTTGGCTCATGGTGCGCTGCATCGTTGCCATTATTTTTTCGCCTTGTTCTTTGCTGTGCGCTGGCCGCGCATGGGCATCTTCGCTTCACTCATTGCAATGGCAATGGCCTGCTTGGGATTCTTGACCACAGGACCACCCTTGCCGCTATGCAGCTTGCCAGAGCCAAACTCATGCATCACCTTTCCGACCTTCTTTTGCGCTTTAGACATTGCCTTCATGGCCATCCTCCTAGATGTTTGTGGATATGTGAATTATGCAACCCGCGATAGATTTCTGCGCAGTGGCTGACTCCACTTGCTGCTCGATGCACTGCCATACATCCCGGCAATGGCATCACTGGCAAAGGTTAGGACAAAGGCATCAGCCTTGTCGGGACTTGGCAGACCCCTTCGCTTGATCTCGTCTTTCCCCTCAATAGCGATCTTGCCGTTGCTGGTGAACGAATACCGCACAGTGGCCAACTCACCAATCAGGACATCGTCCCTTGGCAGTTTGCAGTCCCGCGCCTCCAGCCAGGCACGCGCTCGATACCAAAGCTCGGCCTTTAGGTTTCGGTAAGTGCCACCCATGGCTGGGCTTTCAGACACATTGATGCCCCTAGCTGGCAGGCCCAGCTCCCGCAGCCTGTCCACCACCCCAGCGCCCAATCCAATGCTGTCCACCAATATCTCTTTAGGCTGCGCACTTGGCGCCAAAGCCTGGTACTCGGCCACCACCGCACCAGTCAGTTGCATCAAATCCAGATTCTTCCAAGTCTTAATCGCCTCAGTCACCGCATTGCCTTGGCGCTTGCACAGTGCCGATCTATCCGATCCAAACCTTGCCACATCCAAGCCCCAGATCATTGGCGCGTATTCACTGGCAGCCACATCCCTGTTCAATGCGCTTTCCAGTAGGTCCATGGCAATGACAGTGTCATCGTCCCCTTTTGGAAACTCCCCGACCACCCTGATGCGATAGACATTGCTGTCCTCCCCATAGCGCATGGCCATCTCTTTGACATACTCATCCGACACCCTCGGGCTGTCCAGGCAGCTCACCTGGAATGTGGTCCATTCCTCTGACAGCCTGGTGTGGGTGTCGTAGAAAAACCCGCTTGACCTCACCGGGTTGCCCAGCAATAAAGTCACAGCGTTGTGGCCAGACATCGATCCAGCCGCAGCCTCAAACACTTGCTCCGGCACACCACTTGCCTCATCAGCCACCAGCATCACATTCTCTGAGTGAATTCCCTGCAAAGCCTCTGGCTGCTCGGCCCTAGATGTCCTGGCCGAAATAAACATCTCAGTCGGTGCAGCATTGAATTCAATCCTCTCTTGCTTGACTGTCAGCAATCCCTGCAAAGGCACAGGCATCGTGTTGATCCAGCGCTTCAGCTCAGCAAACATCGCGTCATACAGCTGGCTGCTTGTCGGTGCAGTGACCACCACCTTGACTGGCGACCTGGTCATAAAGTACCAGAGCATGGCCCAGGATGAAGCTGTTGACTTGCCCACCCCGTGGCCAGACCTAACCGATATCTTCCGATCCCCACGGGCGATGGCCCTCAAAAACTCAATCTGCCAGACATCAGGGTCAACCCCCAGCACTTCCTGGACAAACAGCACGGGGTCAGGCTGATATCTCTTGACCCACTGCTCAAACACATTCTCTTTAATCATGGACTCATTGTCCGATAAACAGACCACTGCTTGGCAGGCATCGCAAACTTATGCGCGTTCAGCTCATCACTTCGCACCAAGATCAGCAGCTGGTAAGTCATGGCCAGGTCATAGTACCCACTCTCAATGGCCTCCATCATCTTGATCTTTAGGTCCAGGATCACCACCTCCAGGTGCAGCACTGTCAACAGCTCATTCATTTGTTTTGCCTCACTTGCTTCAAATTCCTCCCAGTCACCCGGTCGGTCCAGCACGATGCACACACCCACTTTGTCGCACTCATCTCAACCCCACCCTCTGGAGGCTTTTGCTGATTGCACTTACTGCACAGCTGCAATTTATGCGCATGGGTATTCCCATTTAATCTCAGGTGGTTATTTACAAAATTACTCTTCATTGGATTTTATTTATTTTGTTTGTTTTGTGGATTAACCATTTATCACCTAACTGGCGAATAGATTTAATATATTGTTTCTGATTATGTCGATTTATATGGCGCGGCACATAATCAACATTAAATAACTGACGCACCTTAATAAGCATTTCGGTTTTCATATTATTCCTTTGATTAACTCTTCGTCCACCCATGTGTGCCAGGTCGTGATGCCGTCTGGACTCATCAGTGTGCAAAAAACTTTTCGGTCTCTTCGCTCATCAGTGTCTAAGACGATCCACTCCTGCCTGTCGATGATGACTGTTGCCTGTTTGGTTTTCATAGGTTTACTGGTTTGGTTGCTGGAGATCGAATTGTGATTGTTTTTTGCGGTTTATGTCAACTACCTCAAAATTTTTTTAAAAAATTTTTTTTGTAGGTGTTTAGCACCGCCACAGTCGCCCCCGCCAAACGGCAGCCGGGGGGGGGCTCGCGCCCAGGTCGGCTGGTGGCCACGGCAGGCTTGTCCACAGCACCTTGTCCACTTCTATCCACAGATTCCTGTGGATAACCTTGCAAGTAACACCAGAGCATTACTTTTTCTGTGGATATCGACTTATCCACTTAACATAATGGTCATTGTATAAAGTGACTGAGTGCTTCGGTATTCACTTACTCGATTGTGATGCTGCGCTTGCGCAATGCGTCCAGAGCCATGCTTCCCAGGTCTATGCTGACCAGTGGCTGCTGCTTGTCGCCATACTCGTCTGGCGCTTGTTTGGAGGCCAGCCAGCGCCTGGTATCCACGCGCAGCTTGGCCACTTGTGCCTCTTGAGGGCTTGCGCTGTCTGCGATTTCGATCGTCTGCTCTGCTAAACTTCGACCACCTCGCGCACGGGCGCGCGCAAGGGCATCAGCCCGTTCTGCACCTCCTCTGTCGATCCAGTCATAAAAAGCCGTGTGACTTATCCCCATCGACCGAGCCAAGCTGAGAATGGTATCTCCTTGTGAGAGCTTGTCTAAGATGGCACTTTCGCCACCAGCTCTGTGAATTTTCTTGTTGACCTCAGAGGCTTCTTTGCGTGCAATGGCTGCCTTCTCTCTGAGGTTCATCTGCCTTTCGGCAATGTTGTCAGCCACCTCTGCAAGTGTCTGGGCCTTCTTCTTTGCTGTTGCCATTCAAATACTCCTCAATTGTTTTGATTGCATCGGCTGCTGACCTTGCGACCACTGACCGATATCCTTTTGCGTTTAACTGCAAACCCACAGCACTTTGTTTGCTCGATACCACACCAACCTTCGTCTTCATCTCCACAAACAGCGCGTGAAACCCGTTTTTAGCCTCCAGAACGCACAGATCAGGCATCCCTGCCAGTACACCCTCAGAATGCAACCTAACGCGCTCTGAGGCCGTTCTATCGCCTCCATTCGGTATTGCCGCGATGATGACATCCGGATAAAACGCACGAAAGTGCTGCACCACCTTGACCTGGTCAATGTGTTCAACACTTTTCCTTTTGCGCTTTAAGTCAACCACCATTCCTCGGATTCTACAGCCGAGGGTTTGGCCTGGAACATGTGGCATCGGTGCTTCACATCTGCCGGGAATGCGGCCAGACCATTTTTGCCGCACTGGCGTTCGGACCATGTGACAGTTGCCCATCCATTCCTGATCTTTGCCTGGTCAAACATCCACTGCAAAGGTTTTGCGTTGACCTTGCGATGCTTTTCCATCTGATCCGCTGGCATGGACTGGCGCTGTTCGACCATTTCCGCATTAGCGCAGTTTTGACAGAAAACCCTGTCATCTTCGATAAATTCCTGATCTGTGGATAACCTGTGCATAACTTTCCTCCTTGTCTGACCATCTAATGCTCGCTTCTAATACGGAAAGCCCTTAAGGTTTTTTCCGCCTTTCCGCATTAGAAACTGAAGTACCTTCCAAGCCGAGACTGGTCTGTGGATAAGTGGGTCTAATGACCCCACTTATCCAACAATCCCAGCCATTGTCTAATACGGAATTCCGCATTAGTTCCGCATTAGTTCCGCCTTTCCACATTAGACCAATCATGTCAACCTCACCCACCCAGACAGTGGCTCATTTGGAGCGAACCTGGTGAAGATGGCCGTGCCAATGTGTTTGCGGATATAGCCTGCATCACTGCCTTTGACGCTGCTGAATATCTCAGTCCAATCTAGTTGGTAGTGGTTTGTGAGTTCTTTTGGAATGTTGGGGCGACCTGGCCCTCTTCGCATGATGACATTGCCCTTGTCGTTAATGATGGACTGGACATGCATGCAGACCTCATCGCACTTGTCCTGGATGCGCTGCTCTCTGGCGCTGTCTTGCATCAATTGCTTGGCGGCCATTCGGTCTTGTTCTGACGACATGGCCGGAATAGATACCCGGCAAATGATCTCTTGCATGTCGCCAGCTGGTGTGGTGACCACTTCTGGGAATGTGATGCTGTCAAACTTGATCTCTCTGAATGCTGGCTCGTAGCGGGTCTTTGTGAGCTTGAGATATCTTTGGTTGTCCTCATCCATGAAAAGCACGCCTGTCAGCGTTGCATCGCCTGTGAATGCAGAAGCACCACGGGCCATGGCATCTGAGTCTTGTCTTGAGATTGTTTTGTTGGTGTGGGTCAGAATGCAGACTGGCGCTTTTTGCTGGACATAGATGGTCTGCTTGATAGCGGCAATGAAGCTGCCAACTTCTGAGTTGTCATTCTCATTGTCAATATCCATGGTCGCATTGGCCGTGTCCAGCACCAATAATGGCCGTGTGCCATTAACTGTGTGGCGTTCAATATTATGTGCAAGCCTTAATAAATCCTTGACATTGGACCTTCTGGCATCAATAACCACAAACCAGTCATTCAGATTATCAATACGATAATGCTTTGAATATGCGAAAAGAGTTCTGATTACCTGGTCAGAATCTTCAGTCACGATGATGGATTTGCGCTTGTTCTTGGCGTATATCTCGCAGCCATCAATAGAAAATCCCGCCATGACCATGCACATGGACAGCACTGCTGTGGTCTTACCGACTCCAGGCTGACCAGCCAGAATGAAGAAGCTGTGGGCCATGAAGCCTTCGATCAGGTAGTCAATGGCTTTGAGATGGGTCAGGTCAATCGACAGCTCTGGCCATGATGGGTCTGGTGCTTCCTGGTCAATGACTGGCGCTTTGGCCTGGCTGATAACAGCTGCAAAGTCTTCAACGGCTGACTTTCGCTCTGTCTGTTTGGTGGGCGCTTCCCAGCCAGCATCTTTGGCGTACTTGAAGAGCGTGCCAAGACCAACACCTTTGCCCTGGTGAAAGCTCTTCCAGTGGCTGTCTAGGTCCTTTTCACCTTGGTATTTGCTGCCAAGGCTTGACCAGTAATACCAAGCATTCCGGCCATGCTCGCCAAATTCTGTGTGCAGCGCCTGGCCAATGGCAATCCAGTTGTCGTAATCAATGTCTGGGTTGATGTAGTTCAAGGCATCAATTGCCTTGTCAAAGTCGCTTGGCCCTGCGTTTGACATTATTTTGCTGAAGTCAAAGGCTTGTGATGGTGCAGGCTTTGGCTCTTGCAGCTGGTGCTGCTCGATGATGCCCCACTCGGTCAGCAGATCATGCAAGTCCACAGCTTCTTGGAATTCCCCAGCCACAGCATTGCCGCTGAGTAGCACTGACTTGCCTGCACTATTGGGCAGGCCGAATACCTCAAGCTCTTGACCACCGCCCAGTTTGTACTTGGGCAGGATCAGGTCTTTGACTGGTGGCGCTTTGACCCACAGAAAGACATGGCGGCCACGGCCAGAGACTGACACCTCGGTCAGCATGTTGTTGGCCTTGACGTATTTCGCCATGCGCTGGATGGCCACATTGGTCGGGCCACTAGCGTGCTTCATATCCACATCCAGGCAAACCAAATAGTCGCCTGATGCGCTGATGATGGGGCGCTGCTGGACCAGGCCAAGGTATTGACCAAATGGGCATGATTCCATGGCCCAGATGTCTTCAGAGCTGTAAAGGTCTGATGGGTCGGTGTCCCGTGCCACGCCTTGGCCGCTTCGCTTGAATGGAATCTTTTTACCGCCTTGTAGGGCAAAGGTACAAAAGACGGCATCGGGTGCGACAGCGCCTATCTTGCAGGCCACTTGTTGGGACTGGCTGAATGTATCGTTTTGGGGTGTTTCAGTTATGATGGCCACTGAAATTCCTTTGTTTGGGTGTTTCATTTGTGAGTTGCCTTTAGGGAATTTGCCCCTGGTCACTGTTTGCGCATGGACCAGGGGTTTTCTTTTTGGGGCAGGGATTGGATTCTATGTGTTTGTCCAGATAAGCCAAAACACATAAGACCAAAAGGCGATGAGCATGGCAAACAGAATTGCCCAGGTGTGAGTGACTTTCATACTGCCGCCTCCACAATGGCTCTTGCTCTTCGGTGCTTGATAGCTTCATAGACATACTTGATGGCTGCTTCCAGCTCACCAATGGTGCAGGCATCGAGTTGCGCGTCATGGACCTCCATGCCCGTGTTCATGGCCTGCATCTCTGGGCCTGTGAAGACAAAGCGGCCTTTGGCCACGCCTCTCTTGGCCATCATGTAGATCGCGTCCTGGGCGGCTTTGATCTCTGGCGCGTATTCCTTGCCAAGAGCTGGGTTGACGATGTGCAGAGCTTCAGCCATGTTCATGGCAGCGATCAGGACATCGACCTTGTCTTTGTTGCCTTGGCCCTGAGTGATGTCTGATAAGGCTGAATGGTTTTTGATCTTCAGACTGACAGCCTCACCTGACTCGCTCATTGGTTTGAAGCCATTGATCACCCAGGACACTGGGTCTGCAAAGACTTTGCGCGGTTTGTACTTGCTGCGCTTTCTCATGCTTTTTCCTTTTCAGCCAAAATTCCGCAAGCACCAAGCCAAGCCATTGCACAAATCAATGTGATTGGCCAATAAAGCCACGCATCTAAAAATTCAAATGATGCTGAAATAACAAACGGCAAAGTTATTACATGCAAATATGCTCTGGTTTTCTTTGTCATTCCTTGGCCCTCACTAGGCTGGACGCAGCGACCTTCTCACCGACCAGGTCTTCGCTCACTTCGACACCAAGTTTTAAGACAGCACTGGGGCTTTTGAGTTCCCATGCGATCAGCATGTCTTTGAATGCTTCCTGGACCAGCTTCTCATCCTTCCAGAATTTGGTCTTGCGGCCAAGACGCATGGTCCAGCCTTGAATCGACTTGCCCTGGGCCAGCTGCTCTTTGGCAGCGTTCTGTACGGCATCGGCCCATGCGGCCACCAAAGCAGCGTTGTCCAGCATCTCGGGGGTGACAGTGGTGTCAGGCTTAAAGTCGCTTCTGGCGGCTTCCTGGACCTTCTCGCGCATGCTTGGACAAATGGTCTTGGCCTTGCAATATCGGCATGCATCGGGAGATGGGCTTGTCGGTGCATCGGCTGTCAGCGCCAGCTCGGCTGCGGCCTTTAAACGATCACCATGGTCCACCAGGTCTTGGCCAGTGACTGTCCACTTGCTGTGGCCGACCTTGGGCTGGAAGATGTGCATGGTGCAAGTGATGTGGCTGGGCGCTTTGAATTGCCTCATCGCGCCCAATGCATAGGTCAGCAGCTGCTTGTTATCGGTTGCGTCCACAGCCACACGGCCAGTCTTCAGATCGATCACATGCAAATGGTCGCCATCCACTAGGACAGCGTCAGCCGTGCCACCAAGTGCCTGGTGCAGGGATTTGAGGCCATCGTCCAGGCTCACTTCGATGAGCTTTTTGCGCGGATTCTCGACCAGGTTGTTGACAAAGTCTGCATAAGCCCGGGCCATTGCAATGTGGTCAGGATCAGTTCCGGCTGGTATCTGACCATTGCTAAGAATGATTTCAGAGAGTTCATGGATCGCTGTGCCAATGGCAGCGGCTTCGCCTGCTGGCTCATAAGGCATGAGGGATTCAAGCCTGTATGAGCCTGGGCAAGACATGAAGCGGTCTGTGCGTGAGGCTGAGAGTCGGGCGTGTTTTCGTGTGACATGTTGCATGGTTTCTCCGGTTGGTTAAATAATTTGGTATCCACAGCATGTGGATTTGCGTCTTTTTGCCTGTCTAACGGCTGAGTCGCTAACTTTTAAATATCTT
>Ga0315903_10002218_pt1 | contig 28953 bp, 50 predicted proteins | sample LakEriMetagenome_7_FD_203524 | JGI IMG/M metagenome (GOLD analysis project Ga0315903, IMG submission 203524) | Freshwater fungal communities from buoy surface, Lake Erie, Ohio, United States - Buoy 2 MA119 | ecosystem: Environmental > Aquatic > Freshwater > Lake | place: USA: Lake Erie, Ohio... | reverse complement strand
CAAACCGATCGCATCAAAATTACGTTCAATAATCTGGCTCACAGCTTCTAATTTCTCAGTATTTAGCCCATCAAAATTTTCCAGATTGAAAGTTCCCAGTCGTATTTGATCAGGAGCATTTGCAGTCGTGAAGGGATTTGAGCAGCCTGCGATCGCAATTACAAAAAGCCAAAAGACAGGCAAATATTTCAAGCGTTTAAAACGCGATCGCAGCATTATCTTCTCCTTAGCGATTGTAAGAAATCTTGGATCACTTCGACTAGCCAATTGACCTCTGTTGGACGAATCTCGCCATTGGCTAAAGTATATTGCTTGTCTTTCAGCCACAAAAGCACATTTGCCTTTCTAGAATTGTCTTCGTTATGCTCGCTGGCAGCCCAAATCACATAACTGACAATTCCACTATTGCGTCTATGGATCTGTTTCCACTCTGGCTCCACTCCTGAAAATGAACTAGTGGGAACTTTAATTTGCCAAGAAGTTTTGCCAAATATGGACTTCATAAACGAAGTTTCTTGTTCTGTTATTTCTAGAGTTACAGTTTCCAACAAGCGGCAGGTAGAGCCGAGCAATAAACCAACGACTATAATTAATATTAAAGCACCAACGGCATAGAACTTTAAATCATTTAGCTGTATAGCATAATTCCAAATCTCACGCAAAACTGGAGACGCAAAAGTAGCAACTAACCCTACGACTAACCAAGTCCAGATCAGTTTCAAAATTCTCGCAGGAATTATGATTGTGAGATTAGTTGATGATTCTAAAGCCCGAATATCAGAATCTTCTGGTGGGTAATGATATTTGCGAGGAGTTCTAGAAGACTTAGTCCCAACATTAAAGCCGTCAGCGGTAAAAGTCGCAGAATTGGATATCTGAGATTGCCCAAACGGAGCTAATGGCTGAAATGTAACAGCAGTGGGGATTGGTTCATGGAGAGCTTGTAAAGCTGATCTTGCCGAAGCATAGCGTTTTTTGACAGTCGGCTCTACTAATTTTTGAATCCATTTTAAGAGATGAAGACTAGCGCTAGTGCGATCGCTAAATATTATCCTTGCATCATCATCCTGTGGTAAATCCGCAGGTGATATACCTGTTAGCAAATAAATTAACGTCGCACCCAAGGAATAGAGATCGGACGCGGCAACTGCTCTACCACCATATTGTTCCATTGGTGCATAGCCATAGGTTCCCACAACTGTAAATGATTTACCTTCAGCACTTGCCCGATCTTGCACAGCACCAAAATCCACCAGATAAATAGTTGGAGTGTCTCCTTCACTTTCAGACAAGATCAAATTGCTCGGTTTAATATCGCGATGGAGAACTTGGGGACTGAGTTCATGGAGATAGATGAGGATTTCTAAAATTGCGATCGCAATTTTCTTAACTTGCGATTCAGTGAATTTATGTCCCTTGGCAATATATTCACGCAAAGAATCCCCCTGAATATATTCCTGCACCAAGCCGAACCACAAAGAGCTATCGTCAATCGAAAAATAGTCGCGATATTTGGGAATACGCGGGTGATCTAGCTGTTTGAGTACGTTTGCTTCACGCTCAAATAATTTTAAGTCTTCCCACTGAACATTGCCACCAAAAGCTAATAACTTGACCACAACCAATTCATTTTCTTTTTGCAAATCCTTGGCTAGCCAAGTTTCACGTCCTGCATTCTGTCCCAGTTGACGTTCTAATTGATAGCGTTGATTAACAATTGCTTGAGGTTCTAGCATAGCTATATTATTGGGATTTGAATATAAAAAGAGTGCTAAAGCACTCCTTTTATATTTAGGATTTATAGCACAAATTTTTCGATCGCTACAGCCGCTCCATCATTCTCAACAGTTGGGGCAACCCAATCCCCAAGTGGTTTCAATCCTTCAGGAGCATTTCCCATCACCACGCCAATGCCTGCATATTCGATCATCTCTAAATCGTTGAAATTGTCACCAATCGCTAAAACCTGCGATCGGTCAAATCCCAAAATATTCTCAGCTAAATGCTTTACCGCAGTTCCTTTATTTGCGATCGGATTAGTTGCTTCAAAGAATGTTGCTACAGATTTGGTGAGATAAAGTTGTTGTGGCGTATAGCGATCTTTGAGTACTCGCAACATTTCTGTGACTAATTCAGCGGTATCACTCAAGGCAAGAATCTTGGTCGGCGGATGGTCTGTACTTTCACTAGTCAGGAATTCTCGCAAGTCACCAACCACGGTAACTCCAACCTTAGAACGTTCGGCATAGGCTTGGGTTTGCGCTGTCATCTTGCGAACGTAGAGTTCATCATTTACATAAATATGAATCGATAGTTTGTCATTAGTCGCAAATTCTCCTAGATCGTCTAGCAAAGAGAGCGCTTGTTTAAGTTCAACTGGCCAATGGCCAACTAATTCATCGGTTTTGGGATCTTTAATGAATGCGCCTTGATAGGAAATCAATGGCATATCAGAGGCAATCAATTCGTGAAATCGGACAGCCGAGCGATACATTCTACCCGTTGCGATCGCGACTTTGACACCCTTTGCTTGAGCTGCTTTTACCGCTTGCTTAACTGCATCATTGACCTGATTGGCATCACCGCTAATCGTGCCATCGATATCTACCACGATCAGTTTAATGTCTTGCGCCATGAGTTTTCTTTTTGATTTGTATAAAAAAAGTAGGGTCAATTCATGAATTGACCCTACTTTTTTATAATACCTTTAAAATTTACCTCACCCTAGCCCTCCCCTTGCAAAGGGGAGGGAACAAGATTTCTAGTTTGCCCCCTTTCCAAGGGGGAATTAAAGGGGGTAAGTCCGACTTATGTCTAGATGATGTGGGTTCTTACGAGAAATACCTTTAATTGGTCTGTTCAGGACAGGTTGCACCGCCCGAAATGTTACGGCATTGCTGACGGATTTCTGCTAATAAACTGGGGTTCATTTGCTTGGACTTACTCAAAGCCATTTCAAAGTACTTCTTGGCAGACAAAATATTGTTGCCGCCTTGCATCCATAACACCTGTCCCTTCAGGTACTGTAGTTCTGGGTTATTTGGAGCGGAGACAAGAGCCTTATTCACTGCATCTAATGCAAGATCAGGCTTACGTGCATCACGATAGGCAAGAGCAATACCACGCCATTTCAGATAATCGGGCGCTGCATGTTTCCTTAGGCTTTCCAATGCAGTTTCAAGATCCGATAGAGGCAATACCGAGGCAATTAGCATATCGATATAGCCCTTAACCAAATTTAGTTCAGGATCATTAGGGTCAATATCCTTAGCTTTTTGGATATTGTCAAAAACGCTTTGCACTAGTGGTAGAGCTTTAGGAGCACTAGACAAACCTTCAGTTTTAACAATATATCCAGCCTCAATCAAATCGCTTACAGCGATATACATATAGGATCTAAGGCTGTCTATACCCTTCAAAGCTTGGGCGTTAGATCTGACTCGCTTACCAGCATCGTGCATTAGCAAGTATTCTTCTTTGGCATAGGCGGTAGAAGCCCTTAAAGCAAATAGGAGTGGATCACTAGCTTCAGTTCTAACCGCTAAATCCAACTGCTTTACCGCTGCCGTGTAATTTCCTTCTTTGAACATTAATTCAAAGGCTTTCTGGGTTTCACTACCGATCGCCCTAGCATTTGAGGAACGGAATGGATCGGCAGCAAAGCTAGGGCTCACTGTGGCGACTGTGATTAATGCTGCCATCAAGGAGACAGATACAGATTCAAAAACAAGTTTCAAAGGACGGCTCATAAAATTCCCCGAAAATATCAGGCTATGATGTGGTTAGCAAAGTTTAGATCGTATCTTTAGAGATTCTGACAAATTTAACTAGGACTAAATCTAAATACTTAATCTAAATTTGGTCTGGTGTTTATAGGTTGTCTGCAACATAGTACGTTAATGCATTAAGAGACGATTGTAATTTACAAAAAGTTTCTTACCTTCACCTAACAGGCTAGATGATGCAGCGACAAATGAGATACGGCACAATGTGCTCTATCTCATTTGTCGCTGTAAGTACCCCATCATAATTAAAAAATAGAGCAAAAAAGCTGTACCCTTCGCACAGCGAAGGGTACAGCTTTTTTGCTACTTGATAAGCTTATTTTTCCAGTATTTGGCTAGAACTTCGCATGATTAAAGCCAAGGCATCTGACACAGGAAGCAAGGCAGCGATCGCGGTCAGTTTTAATGACCATGTATCTGTTGCGCTGAACAGCCCCTCCAAACCACTCAAGTGGGCTGACCAAATATCAGTCAAATCAATGGCAATGCAAGCAAATAAAAGTACTTTGATCGTAACGTGATTAGAAAAGACCACCAAAATAGCTAAGACCATATCTCTAATCGACCACACCCTGATGATGTAAGGCATTTGCAGATTAAAATCCAAAGGATCGCCTAGTTGTTGCATCAGCCAATGTGGCTCAACATAACTGATCGCACTCAATCCAAACCGCACAAGGCACATAAATCTAATCAACGTCGCTACATACCAACTTTTATCTTACAACAAATCTGAAACACCACCAAAAAATGGATACTGCGATCGGTTTCCGAGGTGTATGACATAAGAAAAGGAGCGCTTCGCGCTCCTTTTTTTCTTATGTTTTTAGACTTCGCCTAGATATTTCAGCACAACCACACTTAATGGCGGTGCTGTCACATCGACAGAATAGGGCTTGCCATGACTGCCGTAGTCATCGGAATATTTGCCGCCAAGATTGCCGACACCGCTGCCACCGTAGATCGGGGCATCGCTATTAAGAACTTCTTTATAAAAGCCCTTTTCTGGAACGCCAACACGATAGTTGTGATGGACAACAGGCGTAAAGTTGCAGACCACCAAAACAAACTCGCCATCTAGACCTTTACGCAAGAAAGAGATGACTGAGTTCTGAGTGTCATTACACTCAATCCATTCAAATCCGTCTTGAGTGAAGTCTTGCGTGTAAAGCTCAGGCAGCGATCGCAAAAGTTTGTTCAGATCGCCAACATATTTTTGCAATGTCTTGTGGCTAGGATATTGCAACAAATGCCATTCCAAATCACCCCAAACGTTCCATTCAGCCCATTGTCCAAATTCCATGCCCATAAACATGGTTTTCTTGCCAGGATGGGTGAACATATAACCATAGAGGCAACGCAAGTTCGCAAACTTCTGCCATTCATCACCAGGCATCTTGCCGATCATCGGACTCTTACCATGCACCACTTCATCATGGGAAAGCGCCAACATGAAGTTTTCGCTGAAAGCATACCAAAGGCTGAAGGTGAGGTAGTTATTGTTATGTCCACGGAAATATGGGTCGAGCTTGAAATAATTGAGCATGTCATGCATCCAGCCCATATTCCACTTCAGGTTGAAACCTAATCCGCCTGAATAAGCGGGCCATGTCACCATCGGCCAAGAGGTAGACTCTTCGGCTATGGATAAAGCGCCTGGGTAATAGGTGAACAGAATGCTATGTAAATGGCGGAATAGCTCGATCGCTTCTAAGCTTTCACGACCACCGTACTCGTTGGCAAGCCATGTACCTGGTTCGCGGTTGTAATCGCGATAGATCATCGAGGCAACTGCATCGACACGGATTCCGTCGATGTGATATTTATCGAACCAGAATAATACATTGGCAATCAAGAAATTTTTAACTTCACTACGCTTGTAGTTAAAAATTTTGGTTCCCCATTCTTTATGTTCACCAATGCGGACATCTTCTGGCTCGTAAAGAAACGTGCCATCAAAGAAGGATAAACCATGTCCATCCTTGGGGAAGTGAGCTGGAACCCAGTCAACAATAATGCCAATATCGTTTTGGTGACACTTATCGATGAAGTACATCAAGTCTTGAGGTGTGCCATAACGCGATGTGGCGGCATAGTAACCCGTCACTTGATAGCCCCATGAGCCATCGAAGGGATGCTCGGCTACAGGCATCATTTCAATGTGGGTATAGCCCATCTCCTTGACATAGGGGATCAAGTCTTCGGCGAGTTCGCGATAGGTGAGAAATCTTGCTCCAGGTTTAAGATCGGCGGCTGATACGCTCTGGTATCCACTAGCAGGAGGATTGGCTGCCGAGGCGTGCATCCATGAGCCAAGATGCATTTCATAGACGGAGATTGGCTTTTTAAGAGGATCTTCAGTGCGGCGATTGTCTAGCCATACTTGATCATTCCATTCGTAGGTACTGAGATCGGTGACAATCGAGGCGGTTTTAGGACGTACTTCCTGAAAATAACCGTAGGGATCGGATTTTTCGTAAATATGTCCTTCAGGACTTTTAATTTCGTATTTGTAAACTGTACCAACTACTAATTCAGGAATAAACAGATCCCAAATGCCTGTATTTCCTCTACTCATTTGGTGCTTACGTCCATCCCAGCTATTAAAGTCGCCTAGGATTGAGACGTTACGAGCATTGGGAGCCCAAACTGCGAAATAAACACCACTCACACCGTCAATGGTGGTGGGATGTGCGCCCATTTTTTCGTAAATTTGGTAATGAGTGCCTTCACCAAATAGGTAAGCGTCAAATTCTGTCAGTAAAGGAGATCTGAAATAGTAAGGATCATGAATTAGCCGATCGCTGTCTCCAGCCTTAACTCTGAACTGGTAATTAAACAGGTGGGGCGCGTCACTGATCACACATTCAAAAAAGTGAGGATGATGCACGGAATGCATCGGATATTCTTTATTTTGTTCGGGATTAACTACATATACTGCTTCTGCGTCGGGTAGATAAGCTCTAACCACCCATACCGACTTACCTTCTTGCTCAAGTTCATGGGGGCCGAGGACTGTAAAGGGGTCGTGGTGTTGATTCCACACAATGCGATCGATTTGCTCGGTGGGGAGGGTTGGGGTCATATCACTTTAAGTAAACGCACATAATTAAATTACTGCATATTAATCACCAAATGACAGGGTGTAATCTAAAGTAAAGACTGGTGAATATTTTCCTTTATTTTTTATATGTATAAAATACGAGATTGAGATGCTTTTATAGAGACATTGAGATCGCATCATCAAAATCTGCGATAAAAATTACGACTAATAATGTGGATGCCAGCCTCTAGCAACCCAAATACTTCTTTTTGCTAATATATTCATTGGTTAATTCGTAAAGCTGTAACTGTGACTCTACCAGTTGCTGTGACACCAATAACCTGAGTTGCTCCATTTATCCAAGCAAAATGTTCTATCCATAATTGTTTTTGTGGATTAAAGAACATTATGCTTCTGTTAGCAACTCATTTAGGGTTGGGACTGGATATCCGCGCCACCGTAGATTGCCCATGCATGAGCTTTGGTCAACATCATCCGATCGACTATCTTTCCTAAATCTTGGAGTTCTTGATATTCTGTTTCTGAAAGTTCTGAATTCTACAGGTAAGGGCAATGCCTCCGTGCTTGCCTTGTCACGCTAGCAGTAGGAGATTCATTATCTGCGTTCCACTTAACATCAGTAATAATAAATGATCTTTCTTCGCGATCGCAATTTCTTTGATTGTTCATAAATGTCTATCGCCTAAATCTCAATATCAAATAGCGATCGCCTATTTCTCTGCATCAAATCGAGATCGCTTGAGATTAGATATACTAAAATCAATTTACTATTTTATGACTTACGCAAAAGAACGAGCCGTAGGGGCAATTCATGAATTGCCCCTACGGCAAAATGAGGCTTTCATGGCGTTTTTGCGTAAGTCCTATATTTATTCCTGCCTATGAAATTACCAAACGGTGATCATCCAGAAATTTCTATGCAAAAAATTTTAGGATATTGCTTAAACTTCAACCATGATAAGGGTAAAGATAAGGCGAGAGTATTTCAATCTGGGTTGGGTATCACGTCTCAAGATGCCGATCACTTGGTTAAATTAATTCAAATTGCGGCAGTTGAAGGTGAAGTTGTACAGGAGAGTAATACGAAATTTGGTAGGGAATATAAAGTAGATTGGGAAATTCCTAATATAGGAGGTACTGAACTGAGAACTATTTGGGAAGTTAGTATAGACTCTGGTTATCCGCGTTTGATTAGTGCTTTTTTGAAGAGAGAAAAATAATGAAAACTCCACAGTTACTTGATACGATCGCCATTCTAAAACCAATTTCTATAGATAGGCTTTCGCTGATGGAAGCAGAATATGATTTTAATTCAGCTTTGCCAGTGGGTTTGGTGGGTACGATTGTAGATATTCGTCAGGACAATCAAGAGGTTCACTATCTGGTGGAGTTTGCAGATTCTGATGGGTGTGAGTTTGCGATCGCCTATTTGAAATCTAATGAATTTCTTACTTTGCAGTACGAGCTTGTGGCGGCTTAAGGTTTTTACGAGATCGGATACCTCAACACCCACAGACCTGATCGCAAATCTCCCCAACATAAAACTGCGATCGCGCTTCACCACCCATAAAACCCGATCGCTAATTTATCCACATCAAACAGCGATTGCCCCTCATCACGCACAAAAACCGAGCGCCTATTTCCCCACCAAACAACGATCGCCCCTCATCACCCATAAAATCCGATCACCTATTCCCCGACCAAACAGCGATCGCCTCTTTATAGTGATCGTAGATTAGAATAGTGGTGATAATGCTTGCTTTAGCCTTAAATCTATGATTACAAATATTAAGAACAAGCAATTATTTGTTTTGTTGAACGAGCTAAAGTCTGGTCTGGTAGAACTCTATGGAGATAGATTGTTTTCGGTAATTCTTTTTGGTTCTCATGCAAGAGGAGAAGCTACTTCTGAATCAGATATTGATGTGATGGTAGTTTTGGCAGATCCTGTTAACACAGTTGAGGAGCGATCAAGAATGTCTATTCTTTTTTGGTACTTCTTGAGGGAATATGATGAACTAATCTCAATTATCCCCATGTCAAAATCTCGGTTTTTAGCAGGTGAAATTTCTTTTCTAAGAGTGGTTAAGCGTGAAGGTATTGAGATATGAATGAACTAGCAAAGTTCTTGATTTTGTCCAAAGACGATATGGAAACTGCTAAATTACTTTGCGATTGTGGACGTTATCGTTCTGCTATATTGCGTGCATATTATGCAATGTTTTATATGACTCAATATTTACTTCTCTCTGAAGGGTTGGATACTTCTACTCACAAAGGAGTTCTCAAGATGCTTAGTCTACATTTTGTGCAAACAGGGAAAATAGCTCCAAGCGTTGCAGAATTGCTGAGGGAGGCTTACGATGCTAGACAAACTTGTGATTACGAATCCGATATGACTGAGGACTAAATAATGGCGAAAAATGCGATCACTAACGCTCAAACTTTTATTTCTGAAGTTAAAATGCTACTTTCTTAAAATTAGCGATCGCCTAATTCCCCAACACTAAACAGCGATCGCCCCTCCCTACCCACAAACCCGATCGCCTATTTGCCACATCAACCAGAGATCGCATACTAATAAAACTCAATCGAGATCGCAAAAACCATATACTACGAAATACAATCAGATCAGTAACATTCAAGTATCGAATATGCTAAAAACTCTTTGGGCTACTGTTCAAAAAGGAAAAATTGAGTTGTTAGAGGCTTTAGACCTAACAGAAGGAACAAAGGTATTGGTGACTGTGCTTTCTGATGACTATGAGTCTGAGTTTTGGCTTCGGGCGAGTCAGACATCTCTTGATGCAGTTTGGGATAATACTGAGGATGATATCTATGCCGAATTACTCTAAAAATATCGTCATTTTAGTTAGATATCCATTTTCAGATCTTTCTAATGCGAAGGTTCGTCCTGCTGTAATTGTCAATGCACCACATAGCTCTCAAGACATTCTAATTGTGCCATTAACTAGCAAAACAGGCTTTTTGCTTGATGGAGAGTTTGTCGTTGCTGAATGGGCGACAGCAGGGCTTAATATTGCTACAGCAGTTAAGCGTGGTATCTATACTGTAAATAGAAGTTTGGTTATTAAGACTATTGGGAAGTTAGGTGATGTTGATATTGAGAGGCTTGAGCAATCTTTAAGAATTTGGCTAGGTTTATAATTAATTACAGCCCGATCGCCTATTTCCCTCAAATCAAACAACGATCGCCCCTCCCCATCCACAAAACCCGATCGCCTACTCCCTCAAATCAAACAGCGATCGCCTCTCAGTAAATATGTTAATCTGAATTAGGTTGATGCTTTAAGCAAAGGTAAAAATGGATACTTTAGCACAAACATTAAATGTAAAATTAGCCAGATGGCAACCAGATGTTGCTGAATTGGCGAGACAGTTCATTTTGGAGATAATTGATTTAGCTGATCGGGATGCGTTAGATATTTTGCGATCGCGTTCCGTGGAACAAGAAGTGTTGGATTTGCTGGATGAATATTAAACAGGGTGAAGTTTGGTTAGCGGATTTAGGGATAGCTGCAAAGACTCGTCCTGTTGTCATTGTTTCTCGTTATGATACAAATCCTCCAAGAGTTTTAGTGATTTATGTTCCTCTGACGACTCAGTATAGAAATAGTGAGTATGAGGTCGTACGTCCTAACTTGAAGTTTCTCAATCAATCATCTGTCGCTAATGTTCAAGGTATTGGGTCTATCCCAACAGAACGTTTAGAGCGCAAGTTGGGAGATTTACCAAGTGATGTAATGTTACAAATTAAGAAAGCCATCATTTTTGCAATGGATTTAAGCTTTTAAGATTGAGATCGCCCTTATCACTCACAAAACCCGATCGCCTATTTCCCACATCAAACAGCGATCGCCCCTCATCATCCAAAACCCGATCGCCTAAATCTCCACATCAAACAGCGATCGCCCCTCACCACCCACAAAACCTGATCGCCCATTTCCACATCAAACAGCGATCTCTTTGCTAATTTATATTGATGACTAAGTTAAAATTAGTTAAAACTAAATATTAGATCCTTAGTGCTATGCAAATAAAAGAACTCACTACCGAACAGTTTCGTTTACTAGTTCGTGAAGTTGTAATTGAAGTGCTAGAAGAATATATCGATCTAGATGAAGGTAAGAAGTTAAAAACAGCAGTTGTGGAACGTTTATTACGACAACAACATCAACCAACTGTTATTCCTGCGGCTCAAGCTATGCAATCTTTGGGGCTTAATTGGGATGAGCTATAGCATTGATTTTACTTCTGAGGCGATCGCCGATCTTGCAAAAATTGACCGCACTAATCAAATACGGATAGCTCGTAAAATCAAGTGGTTAGGCGAGAATTTTGAACAAATTACGCCTCTATCGCTTTCTGGCAATTTATCAAGCTTTTTTAAGCTGCGTGTTGGAGATTATCGAGTTATTTACGCGATCGCGCAATCACAAAAAAGCCTCACTATCCATCAGGTCGGACATCGTAGAGAAGTTTATGATTAGATGAATAATCGCCTATTCCCCCAAATAAAACAGCGATCGCCCCTAATCACCCAACACCCGATCGCCTATTCCCTCAAATCAAACAGTAATTACCCGTATTGGTGTTTAACTAGAAACTGCGGCTAGTTGAGCAAATAATGGCTTGTCTTTGGGAAGAGTGCTTACTTGAAAAATAGAAAAGCCAATTACCTGACCATTAGTGTTTACTCGCTCCATTAGGTCGTCGTTTTCAGTTTCTCGCATATATCCCAATTCATCTGAGAAGCGAACTTCTAGAAAGTCGGCTTCTGGATCGAACCAAATCTTTACAAATTGCGCCATAGTTCTAATCCTTGTTTTAGTTTGTCTGTAAGATAAGCTGTAATTATAAAGGCATCGTCAGAGTTATCTTTTATTACAACACATAACCATTTTGCCCCAACTATTGTTTGTTCGTAAAAACGATAGTACAAGTACACTTTACTATCCGATCTTGATTGTCTTACAACTTCAGGGTTTTGCAACACTATTTCTAGTTGAAATCTCATATCTACCATTTCTGGATGATCGAGAATGTGTTGTAAGCGTTCTTCGGTTAGCCTAATTTGGCGATTTTGGTAGTCGGTAAGTATTTCCATTATCTAAGTTAAAAATTAGGCTGCTTTGGTAAATTTAGCGTCTTTAGTGATCGCAAAATCATCAAATTTCATGAAAATATAGCGATTGCCCCTCAACACCCAAAACCTGATCGCCAATTCTCTCAAACCAAACAGCGATCGCCTCTCAACACCAAAACCCGATCGCCTAAATATCAAATCAAACAGTGATCGTCCCTTCACTAGAACTGATTTTCAATATCTCTAGACTGATGCAGAATACGAACAATTCCAATGTAAGTTTCCATTCTTTTGTAGAAGATAATGTATGGCTTAATTGGAAAACTACGCAGTTCTTCAGCAAGCTCTTTTCTGCTTCTACCCATCTCTGGGAACTGTGCAAGCATAGGAAACTTGTCAAGGACTTTTGCGAGTAATAAATCGGCTGCTAGAGAATCGTTTTGAGCGAGATATACCCACATATCCTCAAGGTCACGATCTGCTTGTCGGGATATCTTAAATCGATTCATTTTTATGAGCTAAACGTTTTTGACCACGATTTTTAATGTTTTCTAATAGAGTTGGCAATGTGTCGGAATCGTATTCGGTGTAGTCACCATTTTTGAGTTGTGCAATTCCGAGGTTAATATCTTGTTGTAGTGTTGCAAGTTTTAGGGCGCGAAGTTCGGCTTCGGCTTGCTCTGCCCGATCGCATATTGCTTGAAAGGCATGAGCATCTTGCACAACGACTTCAGCTTTACCGTTAACGGTTAGAACCATAGGCGATTGTGTTGATTTAATGCGTTCAATAAATTCTTTGGCGTTGCGCTTGAAGTCGCTGAGGGAATGGATATTTTTTAGCTCGATCATAGTTGTCAAAGCACTTAATTCAGATCTAATTTAATGATAGCTGATCTTTCTTAGCGATCGCAATTTCTATGATTCTTCATAAATATCTATCGCCTATTTCCCCACACCAAACAGCGATCGCCCTTCACCACCCATAAAACCCAATCGCCTAAATCTCAAAATCAAACAGTGATCGCCATTCACTGAGCCTCAATAGTAATTGTTTAGATGTTAAGATCGAAAATATCGCTAATTTAGCAAGAGATTGATATGGTTACACTTGCCGCGAAAAATTTAAATTTTGAAGACGTACAACATCTATTAGGCTTCCATGAGTCTGGAGAGATGGGTGTTTTTTCTGATTATTTGGATTTGGAATCTATTTCTGATTTTGAGCAAACAGAACTAACCGAGATTTGTACTAATTTTCGGCGGTATCTATTGTCAGGTAGAGTTTCCGAAGGACAAATTAAGTTTCTTGCTCTTGCGCCTCTGATGAATTTGACAGGTTACTATAACCAAGCGATCGAGTTACTTTTAGAAGAAAATATTCAGCGTATTGATATTCTCGAAGCGGATACTAGCATTACTGGTAGATATGATATTTTGGCGGTTAAAAAGTCTGGAGTCCAAAATTCAACTAAACTTTGGGTGCTGATAGTTGAAGCAAAGAAAGCAGGAATTGAACCTTTTACAGGAATTCCGCAATTATTAATCTATGCCCATGAGTCTTTGCGTTCTCAGTCTTCGGTTTGGGGTTTAGCAACAAATGGTTTACATTTTCAGTTTATTCGCATCTGTGCAGGAGAATCACCGATCTATCAGTTATTCCCTTCTTTATCGTTGATCGAGTCTGAACCTTCTATACAGATTCTTAAAGTTCTTAAAGCTATTTGTAAATCATAAAAGTTGCATGGTGAGATTTCCGCCCTCACCCCCAACAAACCCCGATCGCCTATTCCCCCAACATCAAACCCCGATCGCCCCCTCACACATAAAACCCGATCACCTATTCCTTCATCATCAACCAGCGATCGCCCCTCACAACCCACAAACCTAATCGCCAATATCCTCAAGTCAATCAAAACAAGATATAAACTTATAGCAAGTCTCTAAGTTCATCTCTTGTGATCTGACAATCTCTTAGAATTTGTGAAAGTAGCCCAGTTCCGATATCTTCACCTGAATGAACTGGAACTACTGTGCGTCTACCATCAGCATGAATAAGAATATGATGACTACCTTTCACTCGCGCTATATCAAAGCCTATTTTCTCTAGAACTTTGATTAGTTGATTTCCTGTCAAACTTGGTAGTTTGCTCATACGGTTACTAAAATTTTCTGTATACCTATAAACTCTGGGGATGGAATATCTTGGCGCTCAAATTCCAAGCATAGTTCAGCCGCTTCTTGAATACGTTCCATGAGGACATCAAGTGATTTTGCTTGGGTATGGCAGCCTCTTAAATTTGGGATTGAGGCGACAAAATACCCGTCAGAGTCTTTTTCGATAACTACGTTAAATTCTCTAATCATTTTTGACTAACTCGTTTATCTTGATTTGCCTAAATTGCTTTCAGGTTATTGCCTTAGTCTACTATAGGTTGACGAATCATTTGCGATCGCCAAAATCCTGAAGTCAATCAAAACAAAGATCGCCACTCACAACCCACAAAACCCGATCGCCTAAATCTCAATATCAACCAGCGATCGCCCCTCAACACCCACAAAGCCCGATCGCCTAAATCTCAACATCAAACAGCGATTTTTAGTAGTGAAAGCGGCAGGCGAGAATTCTGATTTTATCGTCTAGAACTTCATAAACTAGACGATGTTCTTGATCGATCCGCCGTGACCAACAGCCAGATAGATCGTGTTTTAGTGCTTCAGGTTGTCCTGTGCCTTCAAATGGATTACGTTGGACTTCACGAATCAGTTTGATGATTTTTAAAGCTTTTTTGCGATCGCTTTCAATCCGCCAAGCTAAGTCTTCAAAAGCATCTTGATCAAATTCCAAGTTTTTCACAGGCTGCTTCCAAAGAGATTCCATCCTGACGTTTTCTAGCTTTAAGCAGTCTGTTCTTCATGGCTGGACTACTAAGCAGATAGGCTGTTTCTCTTTCTGCCATTAGTTCTTGCCAAAAGGCAACGGGGACAACTACAGAAACTGTTTGCCCTTCTGAATCACAGATGTATTGTAATGCGTTAGTCATAGCAGAATATATAGTTTGCTAGATTAATGGTAATTATAACTGATCGCCCCACACCCCCCACAAACCTGATCGCCTTTCCCGCAACATCAAACAGCGATCGCCCTTCAACACCCACAAAACCCGATCGCCTATTTCATCAACATCAAAGAGCGATTAGATAAGACTAGAGTGAATTTTGAATATCTTCCCAAAAGTCCAAATTCAGCAGATCATTAAGTGAGCTACTGAATTGCCATGTTTCTGGAAACTTCGTTGTCTTGTATTCTGGACGCAGCTTTTTGAGACATTGCTGATAAACCGTATCAAGGATTTTTGAATAGTCGTTCTGCAAACTGGGAGAAGTTTCGATTAAATCCTCGATTTCAGGACGAATATTGCGAATTGTGCGTTCCCATGCGTTGTATTCCAGTGGCATATCGACATAGCATCGTTTTATAATATGCTCGATGAGGGCGCGAATTTGTCCCTTAAGCGAATTTTTCTGAGCTTTTCCCAATGAGTCAATCTCCTCGATCAAGTTGTTAATATCTAGTTGTTTAAAGTCACCAGTTTTTAGACAGGTAATTGTTTCTTCTGTCCATAGCAAGAAATCACGGTCGTATAAATTTGATGATTTTGTTGAGATTAAAGCTTGTGTCATTTGTTTGTGACTCCTTGCTAAAGTATGCGACCACCTACTTAATATTCTAAACTTAGTAGATTTTTTCTATTCTAAACGAAATTTGCTGCCTGATCGCCCCTCACATCACCCAAAACCCGATCGCCTATTCCCCACATCAAACAACGATCGCACCCTCACCACCCATAAAACCCGATCGCCTATTCTCCACATCAAAGCTGCGATCACCAATCACCACTCACAAAATCAGATTGCCTAAACTCCATATCAAACTGCGATCTCCCCTCATCACCCAAAACCCGATCGCCTATACTTGCTAGCTTCATTTGAGTTAGAATTAGGAAATGTAGACTTCTTTTATGATTTAGAGATTAAATATGCAAGTATTCCTTAATGATGAAAAGACTAGAGAAATGCTAACTGAAGTCTTGATTGATTTGATTAGGACAAGAAAAGAGCTTTTTGCAGAAATATTTCGAGATGCTTTGGAAGAGGTTGGTTTCGCTAATGCGATCGCAGAGGGTAGAAAAAATGAGTTTGTTTCTGAAGAGACGATCTTTACTATTCTTGATGGTGATGTTGCATGAATGTTAAGTTTGAGTCTAGGTTTGAGAAAGACTTGAAGTTAGTCAAGGATCGTAATCTATTAACAAGGTTGAAACAAATAATTTTGACCTGTAAGCAGTCTGAATCTTTGGGGGAAATCAATCATCTAAAAAAGATGCAGGGATATGAAAGTTTCTATCGTATTCGTTTGGGTGATTACAGAATAGGGATAGAAGTTTTTGAAGATGAAATAATCTTTGTGAGATTTTTACATCGTAAAGATATTTACAAGTTTTTTCCATAAACCCGATCGCCTATTACCAACATCAAACAGCGATCGCCTCTCACCACCCAAAACCCGATCGCCTAATCACTCAACATCAAACAGCGATCGCCCCTCAACACCCAAACCCAGATCTCCTATTTCCCTCATCAAACAGTAATCGCTTAAACGGTCAAAATCTTGCTTTCAAGTTGGTTTATAATCAGGCTGTTAGGTGTATTTTTACTTTACAGAGGTAGAGTATATGAGGCATTGGGAAAGGTTAGATGCTATAGAAAGAGAACCTTATAAAGTGAGTGGTGCTTGGGTGTTTAGGAAGACGCGAGTCCCAGTTTCGGCTTTGTTTGAAAATTTGCGCGATGGTGCAACAGTAGAGGAATTTTTGGAGTGGTTTCCGCCTGTGCAGCGATCGCAGGTTGAGGCTGTACTGAACTATGAGCTTGATATGCTAGCTGAGGTGGCTTAGATTATGAGGATTCTTTTCGATCAGGGAACTCCTGTACCTTTGCGGCAATATTTGATAGAACATTCTGTGACAACAGCTTATGAAGAAGGTTGGTCTAATTTGTCGAATGGTGATTTACTCAAATCTTCTGAAGATAAGGGATACCAAATATTTGTAACAACGGATCGGAATTTGCGCTATCAACAGAATTTGAGCGATCGCCAGATTGCTATTGTTGTTTTGCTTTCTACCTCATAGCCAAAAATTCGGACACAGACTGAAAAGGTTTGTGATGTCATCAATACAATTAAACTTGGTGATTATGCCGAGATTTCTATCTAAGTTGCATTGTAATAATAGCGATCACCCCACCCCACCCCCAAAACCCGATCACCTATTTTCCACCACATCAAACAGCGATCGCCCCTTACTAAAAGCAAACCCTGATCGAGTGTCTATGCTTTTGTTTTATAATGAAATAGGTTATATCGTGCAATGTAATGACACTAAATAACTTATTGGAAATGAAAGGGATTATTCATCGCGATCCCGATATTATGAGTGGAGTTCCAGTTTTTAAGGGAACGAGGGTTCCTTTGCAGACTTTTTTTGACTATCTTGAAGGTGAGGGAGGTTTAGTAGAATTTATTGATGATTTTCCTTACCTAAAGTCACAAGTTATGAGGGTTTTGGAAAGTGCTGCCAAATTATTAATTGCTCAGGAACGCGCTGCTTGATGATTATATTATTGGATGAAAATCTTCTGAGTAGAAAACTCAAGCAGTCTTTTGTATCTAGAGGTCATGAAGTTTACAATGTTGATGATATGGGATGGCATGGGTTTAAGGATAGTGAAATTCTTCGCTTAGCTGAGAATCATCCCTTTGATGCTTTTATTACTGCGGATAAGAACTTGCGTTATCAGCAAAATTTAGTGGGGAAGAATTTGAGAATTGTCGTTTTGGATGCTCGTAGTACTAGACCTGATTATTTACTGCCGTTGATGGAACGAATAAGTGAAGTGATTATTTCTTTACCAGCAGGAGTTGTCATATCAATCAATGACTCGTGTGAGTTTATATAGCATTAAACAACGAGCGCCCCAGACCAACAATAAACCAGATCGCCTATGCCCCCACATCAAACAGCGATCGCCTAACTCAACAAAAATCAATTATGATCGAGTAGATGAAATATAGAGATTGATATCTTAAAAAGTTCAAGAATATATGAAAAACAGCAAAAAAGCATACAACTATACAGTGCTTCTAGAAAAGGAAGAAGATGGAGGTTATCACGCTTTTTGTCCTATTCTCAGAGGTTGTCATTCTCAGGGGGATACTTTTGAAGAGGCGATCGCTAATATTACTGAAGCTATTGAGCTATATATTGAAAGTTTAATAGCTGATAGTCAGCCTATCCCTAGAGAAAATTTAATTGTCAAACCTTTGAGTGTTTTGGTATGAGTAACTTCCCAAGTGTTAAGGCTAAGGAGTTTATAAGGGTTATCGAAAAATTGGGTTTTTATTTTGATCGCCAAAAAGGGAGTCATGCTATTTATAAAAATATTCAGGGAAAAAGAGTAGTTGTTCCAATTCATTCTGGAAAAGATATCAAACAAGGTACTTTATTGGGAATGATTCAAGATATTGATATTGACAAAGAGACTTTTTTCAAATTACTCCAAGAATAAAGCGATCGCCCTCTCACCACCCACAAACCCCGATCGCCTATTTCCCACATCAAACAGCGATCGCCCCACACCACCCACAAACCAGATCGCCTATCTCCTCAAACCAAACAGCGATCGCTCCCTCAACACCCACAAACCTGATCGCCTATCAATCAATAAAAATCACCAGACTCTCGGTTGTAAATTTTGACTATTGGCAATAATGACAGAATCTCCTGCGGGTTCGATTAAAAATAGTCCTTCTTGTGTTGCATATTCATCTGCCTTTTCATCAATTTTTATTCCTGCTACGGCTCCATAAACTTTGTAGTTTTTGTATTTGGGAAATGCTTCTTTAAATCTTGCTAATACTTCCAAAAATCGCTTCACATTGCGAATTTCTAAATGGGACTTCACTTCAATTGCTACTATTTCATTACCATTTTCTACTAGAATATCAATTTCCATTGAGCCACGATCATCATCTCCTTTCACACGCATGGCTGTGTAATGAACATCAATTCCATGTTCTCTAAAAATTCTAGCGGCAGCAGGCTTGATTAGGTTTTCGACAAATTCTGCCCATCTGCTGGTTAGTCCCCCAACTTGTTTGTTAGTTTGCTCAATTTGTTTGTTTGTTTGTTCAATAGTCTTTCGGAGTTCCGCCATTTCTAGTTCGGCTTGGTGCTGATATTCTTGTCGTTGTTGTTCGCTTTCGCGGAAGAGAGCGAAGATGTCGTCTAGGGTGATAGTGTTGTCGGACATGGTATTTATAGGATTAATTGTTGTGTAAGTATTTTAGCAATTAAGCTAGGATTTTGTGATCGCCTATTCCCTCAATTCAACCAGCGATCGCCCCTCACCACCCACAAAACCCGATCTCCTATTCCCTCAAATCAAACAGAGATCGTCTCACACCCACAAACCCGATCGCCTACCTCCAAACTCAAACAGCGATCGCCCCTCACAACCCGCAAAACCCGATCGCCTAAATCCCAAAATCAAACAGCGATCGCAATTACGGGTTAGTCTAAGCTTCGTAATGCCCACCAATAGCGATGATGTATATATTTTCGTCATCAAAGCTATAAACTAGCCGATCTTTGTCAGATATACGCCGTGAGTAATATCCAGCCAATTCATACTTCAGTGCTTCAGGTTTTCCCGTTCCTTGAGTGGGATCGCCTTTTTGCATTTCTTTGAGAATATTGAATAGTTTTTTGTGAATGGGTTTATTTGTTTCTCTCAAATATTCGTATGTTTGCAGAGTGTCTTCATGAAATACGACTGAGCGCATGATGCTTCTGTTTGTGGGTTTCGATTAGTAATTGAATTTGTGTAATTAGTTCTGGATTTTTTAGGATATAGTCGAAATCGAGAGAAAGATTTGCTTGATTAGAGTTTGATTTTTTAGAATAGTGCTTGAACTGCCTAATCTGTTGCATTAAGCGTGGGTTACTTAGGACATATTCGGTTTCTTGGTGAGTATCCATAAGTCTTGATAAAATTTATAGTCTATGATTACATTTTTAGCATACCTGATACGTTGTTGGATAGCGATCGCCACTCAACACCCACAACCCCGATCGCCTAAATCTTCACTTCAAACAGCGATCGCACCTCATCACCTATAAACCCGATCGCCCAAATCTCAAAATTAAACAGCGATCGCCATATCAGTATTCGTCATTTTAGAAATCGATCTCCAGATCTGAAATCAAATCTTGTGTAACAGCATATACATCTCGTTTATCCCCCTCATTACGTCTTCCTACACCCACAATAACTACCACTACTCGATCTTGATCAACTCGATAAATAATTCGATAACGCTGCCCCACAGCCCGAATACTACGATAGCCCGATAGTTCTTCAGATAGAGCCTTACCTTGTTTTTCTGGTTCATCCTTGAGCTTCTCAATCCTTGTCAAAATCAGGCTTTGTTCGCGCCGATCCTTGATTGCAGTAAACAGTTTCCGCGCTTGAACGGAAAAAATAATTCTATATTCCATAGCAGTATTAGAAACCCAACTCTAATTTCAAGGCTTCTAAACTAATCGTTTGTCCTAAATCTGCTTGTCGAATGCCTTCTCGTAAATCTGCCATAAACTCACGATCGCTTAAAATCTCCATTGTTTCAACCAAGGAAGCAAACTGCTGCATACTCAAAGCAACAATTACAGGTTTACCATCTTGCGTGATAATCGCTGGATCTCTGAGGTTTTTAGATAGCGCTGGTAATTGTTCTTGAGCTTCAGCAACAGTCAAATAATTAAGCATATTGTTTCTGTCCGAGTGACTATCATTATTTTAGTCAATTTCAAGTTATTTAAGATTGTACGATATCCAGTCAAGCGATCGCCCCTCACCACCCACAAACCCGATCGCCTATTTCCTCACATCAAACAGCGATCGCACCTCATCTCCCAACCACCGATCGCCTATTTCCTCAAAATCAAACAGCGATCGCCTCTTACCACCCAATAAATGCGATCTCCTATTTCTCCATCAATCAGCGATCGTTCGTCAGATCAGCTACAAAAGGTATAATACTCGAAAATATTAAGACAAACACATGAGTATTGAATTGTGCGATCAATGTGGGCATCATTTGACTATGATTCAAGCTTCTTTCCAATGTGAAAGAACGTGCAATGATTGCGGCAAAAATTTTTATATTTATGATGTAGATGAAGATGGCAAAGGAATGAAAATTCTTGAAGGGGACAGAGTTTTAGCCTCTGCTGGTGCAATTAGTATGTCACTTGAGAGGGAAATATCTGCTACTCGTTTTTCTAGACATGGTATCTCTTGGTATGCACAGATGCTTTACTACATGGATCAAGCTAAACAACCTGAAGAAGTTGAGCAGATGCTTGCCAAATTTGAGGAGGATGCAAATGTAACGCTAAAGAATAGTCCTCTTCTAGATGGATTAGACCTCGATAAAGATGAAGATGCACCACAGATTATTGAGAAAATCTTATCCAACACAGATACTCGTGAATATTTTGCTATGGAGATGATAGGGTGTTGTATATTGAGTAAAAACTGTATTAAGGAAAATAAGACTCAAGAAGCTGTTTTAGCGATGAGTCGCTTAATGAATGCGAGATCTATGCTGATCTTCAAAGATACTTTTGAAAAATTTGTTTGGAGTGGCTATTTAGTTGGAGACTTGAAGAGCTTACTAAAAATCTGGCAGGAGAATAAGCATAATGCTAATGAAAAGTTTTGGGAAGATGTATTTCATAGTAATCAATTAGTTCTATCTCAAGTTTTCTCATTTCCTGTAACTATTTTTCAAAAGCAAGCTTATGTTGGGGGCAAAGGAGTAAGTAATAGAGGAGGGAGTGTAACGGATTTTCTGATGCAGAATCCAGTGAGTGAGAATGTTTTACTTGTAGAAATTAAGACTCCAGAAAGCAAGCTATTGGGGAGTTCATACAGAGAAACTGTCTATTGCATTAATAATGATTTGACTGGAGCAGTTATTCAAGTCTCAATCCAGAGAGATTCACTTCTTAAGGAGTATACAAGGCTTGCTTGTGAAGAACGAGACAACAATGAAAGAGAATTTCAAGCATTACATCCTCATTGTTTAGTCATAGCAGGAAACCTTGAGAAAGAAATCAAGTCTAGCTCTATTAAAAGAAAATCTTTTGAGCTATTCCGTAGTGGATTAAAAGATGTGCAAATAATCACATACGATGAGCTTTTTTATAAAATTGAGACCTTGCTGAGGCTTCTGGAAAATAATTAAATCTTATCTACGACAATATCTGTTCCCAAGGAATTGGATACTCCCCCAACCTTTCTGACTCAGCGATCGCCTCTAGAGCATCTTGCAAATCTAAACGATCTTCTAGATCGGATTCCTCCAAGAAATCAACCAACTCTCTAGGTGTAGTATCAAGAATTCGCGCTAGCGTAAAAATAGAAATCTGCGGCGTATCGTTAAAATAGAGCAAGCTATGCAAATCTTCGCGCTTTAACCAAGCTAAAAAGCGATCGGGCGTAGTTCCCAATACATCTGCTGAAGTCGCTAAGTCAACCGTCAACTCTGCCATAATTTTACTCAATAGCGAAAAAGTAAGCAGCATAAGTGCCATCTAGGTTTGATTGTACTCCAAACTTCAGCAAGATCGCCAATGCTCTCGCCATGCACGAAAAACTGATGCTCTATGGCATCCGCTATGATCCCAATTACAAGATTGCAGATAAAAATTGAGCGTAGCGATCGCCTCATTATGATTAATTTTGATGTCGAAGGAATTTTGCAATATTTAGGTGGTTTACAGGAAATATTAGCGATACACATCGCGACGATGACCAACTTTGACCACTGTCACTACCAACTTACGATCCTGTATTTCGTAAACAACACGATAATTACCGAGGACACGAATTCTGTATAAGTTGTTTTCTCCTTTTAGCTTTTTACAACCATCTGGGCGCGGATTATCTGCAAGTAACTCGATCTCTGAGACGATGCTTTGTCGAGTAGACTCATCCAATTTACGAATCTCCCGTAAAGCAGAAGGCTTAAAGCCAATTTCGTATGCCATCTAATTAATTCCTAACTCCCTTTTAACATCTGCCAAAGGGATAAATCCATCCTCCTGTAAAGCTATTTCTGCATCGGCAACATCTTCAGCATCTTCCATTTCCTCCAAAACTAGCCAATCTCGTCTCAGCGTCAAAACTTTGAGAATATAATCTGACAAAGAAACATTGAGCCTTGAGGCTTCCATAGACAACTCATACTCTAACGGACTTGGCAAGTCGAGCTTAATATTCATACGCCTAAAATTCATTTCGTTGATCTATATTTTAAGGCATAACTTCAGATCCAAGCGATCACGATATTTACCAACTAGTAAAGCGATCGCATATCAAACCTTAACTCTACAAATTCTCGTACAAATCAGCGATGACGATATCAGAAAACAACCAACCATCGGGAGAAACTAACATAATGCGATTATCCTCAGCCTGCTCCACAAACCTAACCCAATCCTTCTCACGATAGCGATCGAGAATCCGCAAGGCGCGATCGCATAGCTCTTTTCCATAAGTTTCTTGCAAGGCATTCAAACTCAAACCTTCTGCCAATCGCAAGCCCTGCATGAGTGAATCCATCAACTCCTCCTTAGGCTCGATAATCGGAGCCGTAAAGCCAATCCCTTTACTTTGCCAGAGCGCGATCGCATCGAGATATTGGCGCATTTTCTGAGGGCGATCAATTCTTTGGTGATCGATGTAACTAGTTGCACCCATGCCCATGCCATAAAAAGGCTGATTGTGCCAATAGGTCAAATTATGTTTTGACTGATAACCAGATTGAGCATAATTCGAGATTTCATAATGTTCATAACCCGCAGATGGAAGTAACTCATGGGCAAATATATACATCTCAACTGTACGGGATTCCGTTGGCAATGGATTGTCACCAGATTGATAGCGCTTACCAAAAGCAGTTCCCTCTTCGATAGTGAGGTCATAAATGGATAGGTGTTTTGGCTCCAATGCGATCGCCTTCTGAAGCGAATCTTGCCAATCTGCCATCGATTGATGGGGTAGCCCTGAAATTAGATCTAAACTGAAGTTCTCAAAGCCAGCATTCTTAATTGCATCCACGGCTTCATAGATATCAGCAACGCTATGACCGCGCCCACAGACATCTAATAACTCTTGCTGAAAAGCCTGTGCGCCCAAACTGATTCGATTTACGCCCAAACTGCGATAACCTTGCAAACTCTCTAGACTAACTGTTCCCGCATTCGCTTCCAGCGATATGTCAACATTAGAAGCGATCGCAAAACATTTTGCGATCGTTTCTAGGATTTGCTCAAGCTGTTTTACTGACAGCAAAGATGGCGTACCACCACCAAAAAAGATCGTTTGCAAAGCTTCCAATGGCGGAATCTCCGCGACAGTGAGCGCAATTTCTTGACATAGCACATCCACATATTGCTGTTTAAGATTCTCACCGCCAGTAGTAATCGCGAAGTCACAATAAAAACAGCGCCGCTTACAAAAGGGAATATGTATATATAGTGATTTGGGAAGGTTTTGGCTCAAAGTGTAACTGTGGTAATTAATCAGAAGTTGGCGAGAAGTGTCAAGCTTTGATTATTGGATGCAGAGATTATATAATTAGATTTAGCTGCTTGGCGATCGCGAATTTATCAACCCCAAATACCGATCAAAAACTATGACCAACACAATCTCCAAATTAGAAATCATCTATCCTAGTAGTGATGGGCAACCAATGGCAGAAAGTACCGAGCATTATCAATGGATTGTCACGATTGAGGGCGGATTAGAGGCTCTTTTTAAAGACAACAATGATGTATTCATCGCGGGAGATTTGCTTTGGTATCCTGTGGAGGGACAGTCAGAAATTCGTCGCGCTCCTGATGTGATGGTCGTGTTTGGGAGACCAAAGGGCGCAAGGGGTTCCTACATTCAACACCTCGAAGAAGGAATTGCGCCTCAAGTAGTATTTGAGGTCTTGTCGAGGGGAAATCGAATTTCGGAGATGGCCCGAAAATTTGAGTTCTACCAAACCTATGGTGTCGAGGAATACTATGTTTACGATCATCTTGCCAATGATTTGGTCGGTTGGTTACGAAATCATGACGATCACCATCTCGAACCAATAGCCGATATTCAAAATTGGACAAGTCCTCGCTTAGGAATTCGTTTTGAACTTACTGATGAGACTCTCAAGATACTTCAACCTGATGGTACAAGGTTTTTAACTTATCTCGAACAAGCTGAACATGCTCAACGAGAACGAGATCGAGCTGAGACTGAGAAAATTGCAAAAGAACAGGCTCTAGACGCGATCGCAAAATTTACCGCTAAGCTCCGTGAAATGGGTGTTGATCCAGAAAATCTTTAATAAAAAATGAGATGAGACACTTTTCGTCTCATCTCATTTTTTTTATTTGAGTAATTCTACTTATTGAAAAAATCTAGTTGAAAATTGGGCAAAATAACTGAATAGAGTTGCCTTGCATCGGGTTTAATTAAGAGGAGCGATCGCAAAAAACAAAGGAAATCACGGCGGAAATATGGGGATTACGCGGCGACAATTCTTACAAGCAGGACTAACCAGTCTGATCGGATGGCAATTTCTTACCCGCGATCGCGTGGCATTTGCTGCTGAGCAATATGTGAGGCAAACAACTGCATCAACGCCGCGTAAACGAGCACTATTGATAGGGATTAATCAATATGACGCTAAAGAGGAACCGCAAAATTTATTGTCGTCAACAGCGAATGGATGGTTGCCTTTGCATGGTTGCGTCAATGATGTGGAGTTACAAAAGGAGTTACTAATTCATCGCTTTGGCTTTGCGCCCCAAGATATTGTGACGCTGACCGATCTTGATGCTACCCACACTAACATTGCCGATGCGATCGCCACCCATTTAGTTGCCCAGACTTTACCTAATGATTTGGTAATCGTTCACTTTAGCGGACATGGATCGCGTCTCGGTAATTACAATACGCTTGTACCTGTCGATAGTGGCTTGCCGCAAAATTTGGAAAACCTGCGGGACATTACGGAACAGGAATGGCAGGGGTGGCTGCAAGCGATCGCCACGGATCGGATTGTGAATATCATCGATGCAGGCTTTTACTACCCAAATGTTTCGGCAATTGGCAATTTCCGTTTGCGATCGCGAGTTGGGCTAAAAAACTGGCAACCACCGACCGTTACAGAGCCGAGCGAGCAGCCTATTGATCAGAAACTAATTGGCACAACCCTACGCGCAGCCTCAGGTGATATGCTCTGCGCCGATGCTCAATGGTCGGGATTTAGTAGTGGTGCATTTACCTATGCCCTAGTGCAGCAACTATGGCAGATCGTTCCTGCTACAAAAATCAATGTGGTGATGAGTGATCTTGCCACCACCCTCGATCGCCGTGCTTTGCACAATGACAATCTCACCATCGAGAAACAAGTTGCGAATATGTGGGAAGTTGAAGAGTCCAAACAAAAGGCGATCGCTTCAAGCACCTTTGCCGAAATGTTGCCAATTGCTGACTTTGGTTCCGATGGTGTGATTGTTAACAGCAGTAGCGATCGCCATACGGCCGATGTCTATTTGGCTGGTTTACCGATCGCCGTTTTGAGTAACTATGCGGCTGGTGCGATTTTGAATGTAGTAGGAGCGGCAAAAGCTCCAATAGTGAATGAATCAGAAACAGACTCTGTTCTCAAATCAATTCCATCTAATACACAAACTACAGTTCAGCTCAAATCGCGTAATGGATTTAACGGCAAAATTGAAGTTTTAAATGATTACAGCATCAATCCAAAATTAGAAAAAGGGCAATTACTTCAGGAAGTAATGCGAGCAATTTCGCGCAATGTCAAATTAGCGATCGCCCTTGATGTTGGCTTAAGCAAAATTGAACGTGTTGATGCCACCAGCGCCTTCTCGACTATGCCAAATATGTTTGGCGTAAATGCCAATGAACAATGCGCTGATTGTCTATTTGGAGTGCAGTCGGCAAGCTATGGTTTGTTTACGGTTGGACATACACCGATTCTTGGCTCCTTTGGTTCTGTGGGCGAGTCGGTGGGTGTGGCGATTAAGCGTTTGCAACCCTTTCTTGAAAGTCTCTTCGCAGCCAAACTGATCCGCACTACTGAAAATCAAGACGCAACCCATCTTGATGTGCGAGTCACGCTCAAAGCCATGATCGGTGTCGATGAAAGAGCCGTCACTGTGGCGAGCAAATCTGCGGCGCGGGCTGCTCTAATTCCTGCAAATGCTTTCAGTAATATCGCGCGAACTAAACCGATTAATATTGGCGATCGCCTTGAATGTCAGATCGAAAACTTTAGCGATCAGCCGCTATATATGCGAATTTTCTGTCTCGATCCGCGCAGCAAGATTCTCACTCCTAACTTTATCGCCACTCCCTACGCCAACGACGGCATCATTCCACCATCAGAAACTTTAACTATTCCCTATCCCAAAGCACCAATGAATTGGGCGGTTTCTGCGCCTAAAGGCATGGTAGATGTTTATATTGTGATTAGCCGATCGCCTCTTTTACAGGTTGCCAAAATTTTAGAAGCTTCGCAACGCCAAGCCTCAGCTCTGAATGGATTAATTTCCATTCCTAATCCGTTACAAGTCGCGCAATCTCTGTTGGATGATCTCGATCGCACAGGCAAGCCTTCAGATTTTGGCAATGCCGCTAATATAAATGACACATGGATGTTAGATGTCCAACAATGGGCAACCTTCAATTTCAATTATCAAGTTGCGTGAAATATATCTACAAAAAAAAGAATTGCGGCGCTTTGCGCCACAATTCTTTTTAACCTACAGCAAACTCGGTATCAGCACGAACTCTAAGAGGTTGAAATCCTAATACAATATCTTCCCTTGGTACGCCTAGCTTCAATAGTTCATAGGCAATACCACCCTCAGTCCCATCGTATTGAATCCAAATCTTTTCATCCTTGATATCTAGATGTAACAAACATCCATAATCTCTTATATCATTACGTTTCCAACCTACATAAACTAACTGATAATGATCGCGCTCCACATCAAAAATAGTCTGAGCCTCGACTTCCTTTGAAGATTGCATAGATCGATGCGCTCTTGCTTGCATTAGTTGTTGAATATATTGCCTATAGACATTTACTTTATCCATTGCTCAATAATCTCCTTCTCTAAGTCATAAACTAAAAGCTTAAGTTCACTGCGCTGCACAACTCTATTAATGAAAGCTAAGTTAAAAAAGGTTTGATAAACAAAACGAGGCACAGCTAAATATAAAATCCTTTCTGGCTCTACATCCTCTAGGGCATATCGATAATCTAAAAATTGTCCATGTGCCAAATGAAAGTCAGAAATTCTTGAGGGACTGATAAAGCTTTTAACCTCAACCGCAATTTTATCATTTCCTCTATCAGCACCGATAATCTGCTCAGCACCAATATCTATATACATTTCAACTCCACCTACACGCAATTCATAGGGATCATGAGTTATTTCCCACCCATCTTTCTCCAGGGCGTGTTTAACGTGATCGTGATATAAATCTTTTGCCATACATAATTATTCCATATCAAATTGTAGATAACTAAAAAGTCGCACAAGGCGCTGCTTTTTGTTTTTTATCTTCCTAGCGATACAGGCGGCTATCCCTACGTTTTCAGTCTAGCGCGAGTAACCCATCATTTCTATAATTGCTTCAGTAACAAATCTTAAAGTATAAAAAAATGGCTGTAAAAAAAGAAGACCCCAAGCGATCGCGCGCCAGACTCATCGGCAATGTCCTATTGCTGATCGGTGCAGGATTGCTAATTATAAATATATTTTTACCAAACTTATTCGCACCTCCCGTAG
>Ga0315903_10002216_pt1 | contig 28973 bp, 28 predicted proteins | sample LakEriMetagenome_7_FD_203524 | JGI IMG/M metagenome (GOLD analysis project Ga0315903, IMG submission 203524) | Freshwater fungal communities from buoy surface, Lake Erie, Ohio, United States - Buoy 2 MA119 | ecosystem: Environmental > Aquatic > Freshwater > Lake | place: USA: Lake Erie, Ohio... | reverse complement strand
TCGCACTTGCTCTGGTTTGTCGGATATCGGTGTACCCGCGCCGGATTCGGCGATGGGCGAGGGGGCTGAGGCCGTCAAGCCCCCGCGCAGTTCGATGGGGCTCGTGCTGGCGCCGCCTGGTCCATCCTGACCAGGTGCTGGGATCGGTGCCGAGCCTTTGGCCATGCTCGGGTTTTTGAAGTAGTCGAAGATCGCCGTTTTCTGTTGGTCGTTGGCTGACGCGACGAGCCACATGACGAGGAAGAATGCCATCAAGGCCGTGACGAAGTCGGCATAGGCGACTTTCCACGCGCCGCCGTGATGACCACCCGCGATGATCTTCTTGCGACGAATGATGATCGGTCGCGATTCGTCGACTTTTTTCTGCGGGGTGCTCATGGGCGATGCGCGATTACGCCTTGGGCTTCGACTTCAGATGACCCTCAAGGTCGCCGAATGTCGGGCGCACCTCACTAAAGAGCAGTTTGCGCGCAAACTCCACGGCCACCTGCGGCGGATAAACACGCACGCTCGCGACCAGCGCCATTTTCACGACCTCGAAGGCTTTGCCTTCTTCGTCTGCGCGCGCCTTCATGGCCGAGGCGATCGGGCCCACGAAGCCGTACGCCACCAGGATGCCGAGAAAGGTGCCAACCAGTGCCGCGCCCACTTTGGCGCCGAGTTCCGCGCTCGTCGCCTCGGCCACCGCTGGCATGGTATTCACAATGCCAAGGACCGCTGCGACGATGCCAAAGCCCGGTAGCGCATCGGCGACTTGTTGAACGGCGTGTGCCGGTTCGTGCGCTTCTTTGTGGTGGGTTTCAAGTTCGTAATCGAGGAGGGTTTCGAGTTCGTTGGGGTCAAGGTTGCCGCCGACCATCAGGCGCAGGCAATCGGTGATGAACTCCATTATGTGATGGTCGGCTAAAATCTTCGGGTACTTGGAGAAGACGTTGCTCTTCTCTGGGTTCTCGATGTCGTTCTCGATCGCGAGCAAACCCTCCTTGCGTGATTTCACCAGGAGGTCAAAGATCAGTTTGAGCAGATCGACGTACGTGTCTCGGGTATAGCGAGAAGGCTTCATCAAGCCGATGGCATTGGCGAAGGAGGCTTTGACGACCTTAAGAGAGTTGCTCGTGATGAAGGCGCCGAGCGCCGCGCCGATGATGACGACGATTTCGGAGGGGTGCCAGAGCAACAGCAGGTTGCCGCCGGCCATCAAAAAGCCGATAACGACCGAAGCAACGACGATGACGGAACCGATCAACGCTATCATTAGGGTGTTCTGCGACGCTGGAGAATGGGGGTGCGAGACCAGTGGGCATCCTAAGGTTGTCCTCGTCGTTAACCACGGTCACACTGTTCCATAACGGCAGCTTTCCGAGAGGCTTTAGCAAATCATGTTTGACGCGACTTCCTGGTTTCTGGCTCTCCCTGGCCTCATGGCCTTGGCGGTGCTCGGTTGGCTGATTTCCTTGCCGCGTCGCAATGTCGATGTGGTCGACAGCTTGTGGTCGTTGATGTTCCTGCTGTCGGTGGTGCTCTACGCTGGCTTTCCGCCCGAAACAGAGCGCGGTCGGCTGCTGTTCTTGCTCGTGGCGGTTTGGGCGATTCGTCTGTCGGTGTTCATCACCGCACGCAACTGGGGTCATGAAGAAGACCGTCGCTATCAAGCCATTCGCCGTCGTAACGAACCCGGCTTCGCGTTCAGCAGCGTTTATCGGGTGTTCATCTTTCAAGCAGTGCTCGCCTGGATCATCTCGCTGCCGTTGCACGGGGCGGTGAACGGCACGTCAGAGCTTGGCATCCTCGACTACATCGGCGTCGCGCTGTGGATTATCGGGTTCGCCTTTGAAGCCGGTGGCGATTGGCAGTTGGCGCGCTTCAGGCGCGATCCGGCCAATGCGGGCAAGGTGATGGATCGCGGATTCTGGCGATACACGCGTCATCCGAACTACTTCGGCGATGCTTGCGTATGGTGGGGCTTTTACTGCATCGCACTTTCAGCAGGCGCGTGGTGGAGCATCATTGGCCCCGCGATCATGACGGTATTGCTGCTGAAGATCTCGGGCGTGAAACTGCTCGAGCGCGACATCGGGCAGCGTCGTCCGGATTATGCGGAGTACATCCGCCGCACGAACGCGTTCATTCCGGGGCCGCGAAAAGACTGACCAGCCAATCCGACTGATCAGTCAATCAGGCTGATCAGCCGGCCTCGGCTTCGCGCGAGGCTCGCTTGCGCTCGTGCTCCTTCAAGAAGCGCTTGCGCAGGCGGATCGACTCGGGCGTGATCTCGACGAGTTCATCCTCGTTGATGAACTCCACTGCGTATTCGAGCGTCAGCGGAATCGGCGGCACGAGCAGCAACGCATCGTCCTTGCCGGCCGCGCGCACGTTCGAGAGCTTCTTTTCTTTGATCGGGTTCACGACGAGATCATTGTCGCGACTGTGAATGCCGATGATCATGCCTTCGTAGACCTTGGAGCCGTGATCGACGAATAGGCGACCGCGCTCCTGCAAGGTGAAGAGCGAGTAGGCCACCGCTTCGCCGTTCTCGTTCGAGATCAGCACACCGTTGTGGCGCTCGGGGATGTCGCCCTTGACCACATCGTAGCCATCGAAGATGTGGCTCATGAGACCCGTGCCACGCGTCATCGTCAGGAACTCGCCCTGAAAGCCGATGAGGCCGCGGGCTGGGATTCGATATTCGAGTCGCACACGGCCCTGACCGCGACCGGTCGGGTCACCCTCGACCACCATATCGAGCAACTCGCCACGACGCGTGCCGAGCTCGGACATGATGCCGCCTTGCAGGCCTTCGTCGATGTCGATCGTGAGGGCCTCAAAAGGCTCCATTGTCACGCCATCGATGACTTTGCGTAGCACCTGCGGCTTGCCGACAGCGAGCTCGTAGCCTTCGCGGCGCATGTTTTCGATGAGAATCGTCAAGTGTAGTTCGCCGCGACCGGAGACCCGAAATACGTCGGCATCGGCCGTCTCTTCGACGCGCAGCGCCACGTTGCTTTGTAGTTCGCGCATCAGGCGATCGCGAATCTGACGACTGGTGACGAACTTACCTTCGCGGCCGGCGAGTGGCGACGTGTTGACCTGGAAGGTCATCGAGAGCGTGGGCTCATCGACCTTGATCGGTGGCAGTCCTTCCGGCGATTCGACATCGCAAAGCGTGATGCCGATGTTGACCTCTTCGATACCGGTGACGGCGACGATATCGCCCGCGACCGCTTCATCGACTGGCACGCGCTCGAGGCCGCGGAAACTTAAGATTTGTGCGATTTTGCCAGTACCGCGCTCCTCGTCGCCCCAGCGCAGTGCCACGTTCCGACCCGACTTCAGCGTGCCACGACGAATGCGGCCGATGCCGATGCGGCCGACGTAGGAGTTGTAATCGAGCTGCGAAATCTGCAGCTGCAAGGGCGCCTCGACATCCGTCGGCGGCGGCGGCACGTGCTTGAGAATCGCTTGATAGAGCGCCGTCATGTCCGTCGACGGTTTCTCGATATCGGTCGTCGCCCAACCTTGCAGTGCCGAGGCATACACGATCGGAAAGTCGAGCTGTTCGTCGGTGGCGCCGAGCTTGTCGAAGAGTTCGAAGGTGCGATCGATGACCCAATTCGGCCGCGAGCCCGGACGGTCGACCTTGTTGATGACCACGATAGCCTTGTGACCGAGGGCGAGTGCCTTACGGGTCACGAAGCGCGTTTGTGGCATCGGGCCTTCGACGGCATCGACGACCAACAACACGGCGTCGACCATCGACAACACGCGCTCGACCTCACCGCCGAAATCGGCGTGTCCCGGGGTGTCGACGATGTTGATTCGCGTCCCTTGGTAATCGATCGCGCAGTTCTTGGCGAGGATGGTGATGCCGCGCTCGCGCTCGAGATCGTTGGAATCCATCACTCGCTCGCCGACTCGCTCGTGAGCGGCGAAGGTGCCCGATTGCTTCAGCAAGCAGTCGACCAGCGTGGTTTTGCCATGATCGACGTGCGCGATGATGGCGATATTGCGGATCGGACGAGCGGTGGACATGTGAAGAACCGGGCAAAAAAGGCGGCGCAGCGTAACAGAGCGCCGCACCGGTTGCGACCTCGGCGTGCCCTGTGAGTAAATCCGCACAGTTGATTGATTCCCTCACCCCAAGGATTAGGAGATACCCCCATGCGTTTGACTTTGCGTTCGACCATCCTCGTTGCGGTTGTGGCCGCCCTGACCATGCCGGCGTTTGCGCAGGATGCGCGCGTTGCCCAGCAGGTCAAACTGCGTCAAGCCGCTTTCACCGTTCTTGGCGCTCAGATGAGTCAGATGGGCGCTATGGCCGCCGGTCGCGCTCCCTACGATGCCAAGGCGTTCCGGCTCGCTGCTGAGCGAGCGGCCTTCATGGCCACGATTGTCCCCGATCTGTTCCCGGCGGGCTCCGCTGGCGGCAAGGCGAAGGATGAGTTGTGGCAGAACTCGGCCGACTTCCAAAAGCTCATGAACGATATGAAGAGCAAGACGGCAGCTTTGTCAGCCGCCGCCGCTAAGGGCGAGAGCTTCGATGCACTCAAGCCGATCTTCGGTGCCGCGGGCGGCAGCTGCAAAGCTTGTCACGACAAGTACAAGGCTGACTGATTCTTCATGCTCAGAGGCGAGATTAGTCGGCCCACGGGGCCTGCACGCTATGCCATGTCGGGGCGTAACCACGCCCCGACGTTGGTTTTGTTGACGCCTGCGGGTAGTGGGCTTGAGTTATGGGCGCCGCTGCTGCCGCAGCTCGACCGTTTTTTTCGCGTCGTGAGGCTCGACTTGCCGGCTCCCGCGAACGCAGACGATGCACTGGCCGTACTCGATTCGCTCGGTCTCGATCGTGCGCATTGGGCTGCTCTGGGTTCGGCGAGCGTGGCCTTGCAGGCTGCGGTGAATGCGCCCAAGCGAGTGCTGCGTTTGGTGCTCGTGAGTGTCGGTAATCTGGAAGAGACGCTCGAGCCCGCGCGGGTTTTGGCGCCCGCGTTGCTCGTCACGTCGACCGGGTCGATGAGCGCGCCGCCTGAGCAAGTCGAGCAAGTCCAGCGGCAGTTAGTTGGTGCTGGGCTCGTCGTTCACGATGGGGGCGAAGGCTTCATCGCCGATCAGCCGGACGACCTAGCAACCACCCTGATCGAATTCCTGCGCGATTGAATCAAGCTCTTGAATCAGGCTCTTTTCAGTGCTCACTATTTGCCGCTTTGGATCGGTGGTGAGATCCGCGGTCGGGTGCGCACTGACCTTGTCGATCGCGTAGCTGGATTCCCCGAGATCGCGACTGTTGAGTCGGGCTTGCGGCTGCGTGATGACGGTCTGGATCCTCACGGTCGCAGCGCAGCATTGCAAAGCGTGGCCGTGCAGCTACGCAAACTCGGCTTGATCGCTGATTGGCGCAACGAGCTTTGCGCGGTACTCGACACCCGTGGCGAGGAACTGGCCCGCTGCGAGCGCGGTTTGTTTCGTACCTTAGGTCTGCAGAACCGGGCCGTACACATCAACGGTGTCCGAACCGATGGGCGCCTGTGGGTCTCGCGCCGTAGTGCGATCAAGCGGGCAGACCCAGGCAAGCTCGATACGCTTGCGGCAGGCGGCGTGTTGGCGGGTGAATCGTTTCGGCGCTGCGCTATTCGTGAGTTGTGGGAAGAGGCTGGTGTGCCCCGAGAGCGCGCTCGCAAGATCGATTTTCCGGGCGTGATCATCCGCTCGCTGCGCGAGGCCACTTTTGGTATTCACGATCAACAGGTCATCGTTGCCGACCTCGTGCTCGATGCGAACTTCGAGCCGGTCGGTCGGGATGGCGAGGTCGAGGAGTTTTTGTGTCTTGAAGCCGATGCTGTTCGCGCGGCTCTAGATGGCGGCGAGTTTACGGTTGAGGCGGCGCTGGCAACCCGGGAATGTCTCGAGCGGCGAGGGCTTTGAGCGCATTGCCCGTGACGCGATGCGGCCACCATTCCTTCTTGGCTTCTGCACCGAGCGAGGCATAGAAGTCGAGCGCAGGGGTGTTCCAATCGAGCACGGCCCACTCGAAACGACTGAGATTCTCAGTGACGCAGCGCCGCGCCAGATGTACGAGCAATGCGCTGCCAATACCGTGACCGCGATATTCAGGTTTGACGAAAAGATCTTCGAGATAGAGGCCATGTCGACCACGGAAGGTCGAAAAGTTGTAGAACCAAAGCGCGAAGCCCGCGCTCTGGCCATTCCATTCGGCGATCTCGCAAAACACGCGCGGGTGCTCGGCAAACAGCGCCGCCTGTAGATCGGCGAGGCTTGCATCGACCTCGTGCAATAGCTTCTCGTAGTCGGCAAGACCGCGGATCAGTTCAAGAACTGTCTCGAGGTCTGCTCGTTGTGCGCGTCGCAAGTGCAGCATGCTGCCTCCGTTATACTTGCCGTCATTATCCCTCGCTTTGGCTCTCACAGGAGTTCACTCATGCAGATCTCGGGCAAGACAGTCGTGATTACCGGCGGTGGCCGCGGCATCGGGCGTGAGTTGGCTAAGGCTTTCGCGGCCAAGGGTGGGCGCATCGCGGCGCTCGATCTCAATCAGGCTGATCTCGATGAAACGGTGGCCCAGTGCAAGGCGTTGGGTGTCGAGGCGCGTGGTTATGTGGCCAATGTGACGGACGAGCAGGCCGTGATCGCGGCTATGGACGCTGTCGTGGCCGATCTAGGTAGCGTCGATGTGCTCATCAACAACGCGGGCATCGTCAAAGACAGCTTGCTGCTGAAGGTCAAAGATGGGGTGATCACGGGCAAGATGACGCTCGAGCAGTGGCAGGCCGTCATCAACATCAACCTGACGGGCGTCTTTCTCTGTGGCCGTGAAGCGGCCGAGCGGATGGTCAAGCAGGGTCGGGGTGGTGTGATCATCAACATCTCGAGCGTTTCGCGCTACGGCAACCCGGGCCAGACCAACTACACGGCGACCAAGGCGGGCGTAGCTGCGATGGCCGAAGTATGGGCCAAAGAATTGGCGCGATATGGTATTCGCGCGGGCTCCATCGCTCCGGGCTATACGAAGACCGACATTCTCGCGGCGATGCGTCCGGAGATTCTCGACAAGCTCACCGCACAGGTGCCGTTGCGCCGCTTGGGCGAAGCGTCGGAAATTGCCTCGGCTGCGGTGTTCATCGTGGAGAACGACTTCTTCACGGGCCGCTGCATCGATGTCGACGGCGGCATGCGGATCTAAAGCGAGGTGCCTAAGTTAAGGGCGATTCACGCCGGCGGCGAGAGTGAGTTCGGCGGGCTTGGAAAGTCCCGCTCCGCCGGCGCCGCCATAGCCCCATTGCGCCGCAAAAAAACGCAGTCCATTCATTTCCGCTGAACGTCGATCCTCTTCCGAATCACCGACCATCCAGGTTCGATCGAGTACGAGTTCGTGCTTTTTCAGCACGGTGGCGACTAACGCCGGCTTGTTCGCGGCAGCCGGTTGCAGCGCATCGAGTGCATAGACCGATTCGAACCAATCGCGCCAGCCGAGATGATCGAGAATTCGCAAGGTCGGCAAGATGCGCTTGTTGGTGACGATGTAGAGCGCGATACCAGCCTCGTTCAAGGCTTTCAGCATAGATGGCACACCCTCGTAGACCTCGGTGTGCCGGTAGCCGTCCGAATCGTAATGTTCGCGAAAGGCGGCGGCTAGGCGATCGATCAGCACTGACTCGTCGCTGCCGGCGAGCTTGGCGAGTGTGAGGCGCAAGGGCGGTCCAATGATCGACGAGTCTAGTGCGCAACGAGGCTCAATCGAGGCGCTCGCGAGCGCGTGTTGCAAACCGGCGAGTACGCTCGTGGCCGAGTCGATTAGTGTGCCGTCGAAGTCGAAGAGAATGGCGGTGGGTTTTTGACCAGTCGACTCGCTCATGCGCCGGCACCGTCAGTGAACTGCAGCGCGGCGAGTCGCGCATAGAGCGGATTGCTCGCGATGAGTTCTTCGTGCCGACCACTGGCGACGATCTTGCCTTGATCCATCACGATGATGCGATCGGCCTTTAATACGGTGGCGAGTCGATGCGCGATGATGAGCGTGGTTCGGGTGTGCATCAGTGCTTCGAGTGCACCCTGCACGGCGCGCTCACTCTCGGCATCGAGCGCGCTGGTGGCTTCGTCCAGTAAGAGTAGCGGCGGATTTTTGAGGATTGCCCGCGCGATCGCGATGCGTTGACGCTGTCCGCCCGAGAGCCGTGTGCCGCGCTCGCCGAGAAAGGTCTCATAGCCTTCAGGCAGTGCGCGAATGAATTCGTCCGCCGCTGCAGCGCGAGCAGCCTCTTCGACCTCGGCATCGGTCGCCGTAGGCCTACCGTAGCGAATGTTCTCGCGCGCGCTCGTGCCGAAGAGCATGGTCTCTTGTGGTACGAGGCCGATGCGATGACGGATGTCGAGTGGGTCAGCCATCGAAAGATCCACGCCATCGAGGCGAATGCGACCCTGCTTCGGATCATAGAAACGCAGTAGCAATTGGAAGGTGGTGCTCTTGCCGGCGCCCGAGGGGCCAACGAAGGCCACCGTTTCGCCCGGTTCAATGTCGATCGAAAAATCATCGAGCGCCGGGCTGTCTGGCCGCGACGGGTAATTGAAGGTGACGCGCTCGAAGTTGACGCGACCTGCCGCTGCCGTGCGCTCGTAGGGCGGCAACGCGATCGGAACGGGCGGTGCGACGATGGCGGGCTCGGCTTGCTGCAATTCGACGAGACGTTCCATCGCACCCGCGGCGCGCTGCACTTCGCTCCACATTTCACTGAGTGACGCCGCAGCGATGCCCGCGTAGACGGCGAGCAGCAGGAACTGACCGAGCTCGCCGCCAGTCATCGTACCGGCGAGTACTTGATGGGCGCCGAACCACAACACCAGCGTGATCGCGCCGAAGACCAGCATGGTCGAGAGCGCCGTGAGCCAGGCGCGTACGCGTGTTCGAGTGACGGCGACTCGGAAGGACGCTTCGACGGCATCATCGTAGCGTTTGGCGTTGAGCGCTTCGAGCGTGAAGGCCTGCACGGTCTGGATGGCATTCAGGGTTTCACCCGCCAAGCCACTGGTGTCGGCGATTCGATCCTGCGACGAGCGCGACAGTGTGCGCAGTTTTCGGCCTAAAGCGATCACGGGAACGATCACGATCGGCATGGCGATCAAGATCAAGGCGAGGAGCTTCAGATTGGTGATCGCGAGCAGCACGAGTGAGCCCACGAGGTTGATCGATGAGCGCAGTGCGATCGAAAGGCCAACGCCTGAGATCGACTGCACGAGGGTAGTGTCGGTGGTCAGCCGCGAGAGCACTTCGCCCGTGCGCGTGACTTCAAAAAATTGTGGATCCATGCGGATCACGTTTCGATATACCGCCTCGCGGATGTCCGCTACGACGCGCTCGCCAAGCCAGGTGACGAGATAAAAACGCAGTGCCGCAAAGCCGCCGAAGAGTACGGCGACGCCGAGAAAGGAGATGAAGTAGATGTTGATCGTCTCGGCACTACCGGCGGCCATGCCTTTGTCGATCAAACCTTTGAGAGCGATCGGCAGCGCGAGCATCGCGCCAGAGGCGAGTAACAGCGCCAGCATGGCCGCAGCAAGGACCTTTCGATAAGGACTCAGAAAGGGCCACAGTGCGGCGAGTGGACGTATCGATTTCGCCTTCGGTCGGTCGGCGAGTGTGGGATCTGCCATGGCGCTATTCTACCGGCAGCTCGAGGACGACCTTGCCCGTTGTCTGCCCACTCTGCAGCAGCTTCATCGCCTCGATGGCTTGTTCGAATGCAAAGCGAGCGCCGATGTGCGGTGGTGACGGGATGAGAGCCAGCGTGGCGCGCATGGATTCGGGCAGTCTTGCCGATTGCTCCCATAGCCAAATCAGGTTGAAAGCGAGCAGGCCGCGATTGAGCGGAATCATGGCGAGCGGATCGAGTTTCGGTCGGCGCAACCAGCTCGAGAGCAGGCGCAGTGGATTGGGTCTCGCGCCGCTGCCCATGAAATCCGCAGCACCGAAGAGTACGTAGCGCCCCTCTGGCGCCAGACGATCGAAAGCCGGTTGGAAGGCATTGCCATAGACGGCGTCAAAGACCACATCGAAGCCGCTCGCTTGGTAGTGACGAAGCGCTGCATCGAGATTGGCGGGATACTGCGTATCGCGAACCACGATGGTTTCCGGCGCAAGTCCGCGCTCGGCGATCAACCATTGTCGCTTGCTTTCAGTGCCCACCACGGCAACGGGTTTTGCCTCGAGGCTATGCAGGGCCTGCAAGGCATGCAGACCCACACCGCCTGCGGCCGATTGCACGAGCACGAGGGAGTCTTTGCGGGCATTGCCGAGGCGCTCGATCCCATACCACGCCGTCAATGCCTGCACGGGGTAAGCAGCCGCTTGCGCGAAGGACCAGTCAGATGGCACAGGCCAGAGCGTTGCCTCCGGAACATTCATGGCATCGGCGTAACCGCCGAAGCGGGTGAGCACCATCACTCTCTCGCCGATATGTCGGTTCGTGACTCCGACACCTACCGAGACGATCGTGCCGGCGGCTTCGAGTCCCGGCACAAAGGGGCCTTTCGGTGTGGCCGAGTACAAGCCTTGGCAGGCAAAGATATCGGCGAAGTTGAGGCCGATGGCGTGAATTCGCACCTGGACTTCGCCTGGCCCCGGTGGCGAGAGGCTGTCGGTGACGAGTTTGAGGTTGGCGAGCGAGCCGGCGCTCTGGATGCGCCAAATACGGCGATAGCGCGCAGGCGCGCCGTGGGATCGATCAGGATTCGATGGTGCCGGTGGCCGGAGTGGTGGCATACAACCGAGCATACTGCGACGGCAGCATGCCCGTGTAGCGACGGAACATCCGTGCGAAATACGACCCATCGTGAAAGCCGACCGCATACGCGATTTGCGTGACGGGCATGTCAGCGCGCTGCAGCCGCTCGCAGGCGGCGATCACGCGATAGCGCAGCAGATATTCGCGAAACGTGATGCCAAAGATATGGTGGAAGCTGCGGCTGAACTGGAAGCGGCTGAGGCCGCAATGCTCGGCGATATCGCGCGCCGGGAACTTCTCGTGGAAGTGCTCCCGCACATAATCGGGGGCTCTGATCACTCCCGCATGCAGCGCAGAGAGGTTGTCGAAGCGAGCGGTGACCTCGTCGACGGTAGGCAGACGGATCGTCGTCGGCAGACGACTCTCCTGCCCTGAATCCGCGTTCATCGTGCATCCCCCTGCAAGCGATCATCCTATGTTTAGGATGACCGGATAATAGACATTGGTTGCTAGTCAAGGCCATTAAGACGGCGTAACTCGAATAAAACTTTGTTGCAAAAGTGTGAGTGATGACATAGCGGGGGTGGGGGCCCGGAGCTAGAATCGGCGGATGGAAAACGAGATTCGAGATGCCCCTGTCAGCGGCTTCGATGCCGCGTTTACGGACGCGGTCGACCTCGGCAACAAGTTGGCCGACCGAGATCGTGAAGCCGACGTTTGGGATATCGCCGACGGTTTGCTCGCCGGCGCGATCCAGTACTGGCTTTATTCACGCCAGCCCTGCAAGGACCCTCGCTGCACGGAGTGCTTGCCGGTCTCGACTGCTGAGGGGCGCATGGCCGAGTTGCAACGCCTGATCAAACAACTCTCCGAAGAGAGCGAGTATTACCATAGCCCCAACGATTCGAACGTCGGGCGGGCTTGAGCTAGCGTCGGCTGACGTCTTCGAGCGCAGCTTCCAGAATCGCGAGTCCTTCGGCGAACACGGCGTCACTGATCGTCAGTGGCATCAGGAAGCGAACCACGTTGCCATAGACTCCACAGGAGAGCAGCACTAGACCTCGACGGCCGGCAGCTTGCACGAGTGCGCGCGTGAGCTCTGCGTCCGGCGCATCGGGGTTGCGTTGCTTCACGAGTTCCATCGCCACCATGGCGCCCAAGCCGCGAATCTCACCGATGCAGTCCCAACGGGATTGCAGGTCGCGCAAACGTGCCATCAGCGTCTCGCCGAGTTGCGAGGCGCGAGCACAAAGATTTTCTTCGTTGATCACATCAAGCACAGCAAGACCTGCTGCGCAACCGAGCGGTGAGCCTGCATAGGTGCCGCCTAGACCGCCCGTGAGCGGCGCATCCATGATGTCCGCTCGACCCGTCACCGCAGAGAGCGGGAAGCCGCCAGCGAGACTTTTCGCGACGGTCATCAAATCCGGGTGGACTCCTGCATGTTCGATGGCAAAGAGACGCCCGGTGCGGGCAAATCCCGTTTGGATTTCGTCAATGATCAACACGATGCCGTGGGTATCGCAGAGTCGTCGCAGCTCTCGCAAAAACTCGGGCGGCGCGACGTAGAAACCACCTTCCCCGAGTACGGGCTCGATGATCATGGCGGCGACCCGTTGCGGATCGATATCCGCTTTGAAAAGCATTTCCAGGCCGCGCAGCGCATCGCGGGTCGTGACGCCGTGATATTCCATCGGGTAGGGCGCGTGGAACACCTCGGGCAGCATCGGGCCGAAGCCCGCTTTGTAGGGTTGGACCTTGCCGGTGAGGCTCATGCACCCGAGCGTGCGGCCATGAAAGCCACCGCTGAAGGCGACGACGCCCGAGCGACCCGTGTGATAGCGCGCGATCTTGATGGCGTTCTCAACGGCTTCGGCGCCGCTCGAGAGAAACAGCGTCTTGTTGGGCCCGGGGCCTGGCATCAACGCGTTCAGTCGCTCGGCGAGTGCAACGTAGCTCTCGTAGGGCGTCACTTGAAAGCAGGCGTGGGAGAAGCGGGTCAACTGTTGTTCGACTGCGGCAGCCACTTTGGCGTGCAGGTGGCCGGTGTTGAGCACAGCGATGCCGCTGGCGAAATCGATGTAGCGACGGCCCTCGACATCCCAAATCTCGGCATTGCGGGCCCGATCCGCATACACCTGTAGGGCGTTACCGAGTCCTCTTGGAATGGCGGCAGCGCGACGTTGGGCAAGATCGGCGTTAGTGGTCATAGTGTCATCGCTCGCGGGCACGGGTGATCCGGTCTGCTAGAATTTACCCGTTTTAATTAGGGTTTTCTTCGGGAGTCGTCGTGACAGAGACCATCAAGACCGAAGTCGTCATCATCGGTGCCGGCCCTTGCGGTCTGTTTCAGGTCTTCGAGTTGGGTCTGCTCGGTATGCGGGCTCACATTCTCGATTCGTTAGCTGCACCTGGGGGTCAATGCACGGAGTTGTATCCCGACAAGCCGATCTACGACATCCCCGCCTTGCCCGTGTGTGGCGCGCAGGAACTGGTTGATCGCTTGATGCAGCAGATCAAGCCGTTCGAGCCCGTGTTTCATCTCGGCGAAGAAGTGCTCGAGGTCAAACCGCGCGAGGATCGTCGCTTTGATGTTGTCACTTCTTTGGGCACGCGTTTCGATGCCGGCGCGATCGTGATTGCGGGTGGCGTGGGTTCGTTTCAGCCGCGTCGCTTTGGTGTGCCGGGTAGTGACGTCTTCGAGGGTCGGCAGCTGCACTATCGCGTCAAGAATGCCGACACCTATCGGCAGCAGCGGCTAGCGATTTTTGGCGGTGGCGACTCTGCGCTCGATTGGGCGCTCGAGTTTGCGCCTACGGCCGCTTCCATGACCTTGGTGCATCGTCGCGCGGAGTTCCGCGCGGCACCGGCCTCGGTCGCTCGGATGCGTGAACTCGAGGCGGCCGGCAAATTGCGCTTCATCGAAGGGCTTGCCGAGTCGGTCGTCACGAGCGATGACCAACTGGTCGGCGTGACCGTCAAAGCGGCGGATGGCCAGGTTCACGAGGTGCCGGTCGATCACGTGTTCGCATTCTTTGGGCTGCATCCCAAGCTCGGTCCGATTGCCGAGTGGGGGATGGAGCTTGAGCGAAAAGCGCTGAAGGTCGATACCGAGAAGTTCCAGACCAGTGTGCCCGGCATTTTTGCGGTGGGTGACATCAACACTTATCCGGGCAAGAAAAAACTGATTCTGTCGGGCTTTCACGAGGCAGCGTTGGCCGCTTTCGGTATTCAGTCGTGGCTGTATCCCGAAAAGAAGCAATTCCTGCAATACACGACGACGAGTCCGGTGATGCAAAAGCGTCTCGGTGTCGGTTAGAGCGAGCGCAACATGGACCGTCGTTTGGCCGATTTGCTGAAGCAGTTCGAGCTCGAACGGCTTGAGGTCAATCTCTTTCGTGGCGAGAGTCGCGATATCGGCAGCCCGCAGGTCTATGGTGGTCAAGTGCTCGGCCAGGCGCTGATGGCGGCGAGTTCGACGTTGCCACCTGAACTCGTCGTGCATTCTCTGCACGCTTACTTTCTGCGCCGCGGCGATTTCAACTTACCGATCGTCTATCAGGTCGATCGCAGCCGCGACGGTCATTCGTTCTCGTCGCGTCGTGTGATTGCGATCCAGAACGGTCAACAAATCTTTACCTTCTCGGCGTCCTTTCAAAAACCCGAGGCCGGGTTCGATCACCAGGTCGATATGCCCGAGGTTCCGCCACCCGAAGATCTGCCCGATTGGGACCGTCCGACTCCGGAAGTTGCGGCGAGCTTGCCTGAGAAGACGCGCCAATACTTGGCGCGCGAGCGACCGTTCCAGATGCGTCCGGTCGGGCTGTTGAGTGCGATCCATCCAGTCGCGGGCGCACCACTGCAGCGAGTGTGGTTTCGATTAGTCGATCGTCTGCCGGACGATGCGCCGCTACATCGTTGTCTGCTCGCCTATATGTCGGATTTTGCTTTGCTCGGCACGGCGCTGCGTCCGCACGCGGCGGTGGTCGGTGATGGCACGTTGATGATGGCGAGCATCGACCATGCGATGTGGTTCCATCGCGACTTCCGACTCGACGATTGGTTGTTGTATTCGCTCGAGAGTCCGAGTGCATCCGGTGCGCGCGGCTTTGCTCGCGGCAGCATTTATACGCGCGATGGTCGCCTTGCGGCGAGTGTGGCGCAGGAAGGATTGATTCGATTGGTCGCTAAGCAGGTAGAGTCGAAGAAATGAATGCTCGTCGGTGGACACTCGTGCGGCGGGCGCTGGCTAGCGCCGTGGTTTTAGTGTTGGCGACTGGGGCGCATGGCCCGGTACACGCACAAGCCTCGACTCGAAAGTCTGTCGATGTGAATTCGCCCGAGTACAAGCGGGGTAGACTGCTCTACATCCAGTGCCGCGCCTGTCATGACCTGCAGCCGTCGGAGATCGAGAAGATCGGCCCTAATCTTGCCGGCTTGATGGGTCGCAAGGCGGCAGCCGATGCCGCGTTCGCCTATTCACCGGCATTGCAGGCCGCTGCCAGCAAGCTCGTTTGGGACAAGGCAACACTCGATCGATGGCTCGAGAAACCGGCCGCGGTTGTCCCTGGAAATACGATGGCCTTCGCCGGCATTTCGAATCCGGCCGATCGAGTCGCCTTGCTCGCTTACCTCGAAGCAGAAACCTCAGCGCGCTGATCGTCCAGCATCCCGCGGATGGTTTCGATCAACACGGGGTTAAAGCGAACCGGATTTTCCATCATCAGGAAGTGTCCCTGACCCGCGAGCGTGATGAGCCGAAACGACGGTGCGTAGCGCTTTAATCTCGCTTCATCGAGTGGAACCTGATCGGCGTTGATGGTGGCGATCGGCTGTTTCAGCAGTGGCAGTCGCTGGGTGCCGTCCCAATCGTTGAGTCCCTGAATGGCGGCAAGCGCCACCTTCGGGTCGGCCGATGCCATGTCGTTGGCGATCCGTTCGCGCAACATGGGATCCGCATCGGCTCTAAAGAATGATTGTGAAACGAAGGCGTGTGTCGTGCCGCGGAAATCACGCTCGAACATGGCTAGTCGAGCGGCGTTCTCGGCTTGAGAGGGCTTCGGCAGGCCGATGCTCGCGAACGTATCGACACCGATCACGCCACGTACGCGCTCGCCGAGTAGTAGGGCGGCTTCTACTGCCACCGGGCCGCCCATCGAGTGTCCGACCAGAATGATCGACTGATCTGTCGGTAGTCGCGCCACCACCTCGGCCACATCGCGCCCGAACGAAGCCATCGAGAAATCGTCGCGCGTGGCGGCGGTTTTGCCATGGCCTGCGAGGTCGATGGTGGTCACGTCGAAATGTTGACGTAGCGCTGGCAGCTGTTCACTCCAGTAAGTGGAGTCACAGGACCAGCCGTGAATCAGGATCACCGTGGTATCGGCAGTGTTGACCGACGACCGCGGATACCGCTCGTGATGAACAGCGGCGTTGCTAATTTCAGGCACTGAAAACCAAGCCAACAGCAAAAGACTGGTGAATAGTTTGATCATCGTGGTGCCTCGATTCGTGGTGCTTCGATCAGCATCCAGTGGTAGCCGTCGGGTGCCAAGAAGGTGAAACTGCGCCGCTTGAACTCATCTTCGAGGATATCCGATACCGCTGTGGTTCCCGCTTGCGTGACGCGTTGATGCATCGCTTCGAGCTCGAGCGTGCGCCAGCAGTACAAGCTGTAGCCGAGTGAGCCCGCGCGAGAGTGTGATCGTCGATCTTCGATGTCGGCGTCGGCAGCGAAGCGAACGCATTTGAGTTTGCCAGAGCGTCGATCTTTGAGAGCTTTGCCGGAAGCGGGGTCGTCAAAGTCGACCATGTGAAAACCTTCACCCGGTCGCAGTCCGAATATTCGACGCGAGCCCGTCGCGTTTTCGTAAGGAACCGTTTCCTCGTGCATCCGCTGCAGACCGAGCGCCTGCTCGTAGAAATCGAAGATATGAGGATCGTCGCTCGCGACCATCAGGCCGAAGTGGGTGTGTTGACTGGAACGCAGCAGGCTCGAGTGATCGATTTGCCCATAAGCCGGGCTTTCGTAGCCGAAGCGTTCAAAGAAGACCTGGCGATACTCCCGTTGTAGCAACACCATCTCGCGAACACCGACGATAGGATCGCGAAACGGGCGTGCGCTGCGTTCTCCGCTCACTTCACCGATGACGGCGAGCACCGGGTGGATCAGGTTGAGTTCGGTGCCGGAGGCGAGGGCGCGCTCAACATGATTGACGATATTGAGCACGCTGCTCGTCACACGCACGCCCCAGCGCGAACCCACGCAGCGCAGATCTTCCGTCAGACCGAGTCCCGCATTGAGCGGCTGCTCCCACTGCATCAGGCGGACGAGCCCGTGATCGGCATTCTGGTGCGCTAGGCGTATCGAACGAACCGCCGAGTTCACGCCATACAGTCGTTGCGCCGACTCGGCATCGAGGCTGCCGTCGAGATCAGGGTGGCAGCCGTAGGCGGCAAAATCCGCCAACGCTCGATCGAGGTCGGTGACACCGACGCAGACTTCATGTAGTCCGCCGGTGCACCGCTCCGTCATACGTGACGGCGCTCGACGATGGCTTTACGGAACGCGGGCCTGCCCCAGGCCAACAATATCGTGGCTAGGACCGCGGCGCCGCCCGTGACGATCGCTGTGCTTTTGCCGACGGCAAGATCATCGGCAAAAACATATTGCGTCATGACTGCCGTCAAAAACGGTGCGAGCCCGATACCGATCAAATTGACGAACAGGAGATAGATTGCCGACGCCTGTGCGCGCATGCGAGGCGGTGTGAGCACCACCACGCCGGCTGACGCCGCGCCAAATGCAAAGCAGGTGAAGAAGCCGAGCGGGATCAACAACACCGTTGACCACATGACATCATTGAGCAGCGTGCACACGCTCGCTACGGGGATCAAAGCGACGGCTGCGGTGAGACCCACGCGCATTGCGGCATCGAGGTGCCCGGCCGCGCGCCAGCGATCGGTGAGCCAGCCGCCGGTGAGAATGCCGGCGGTGCCGAAAATGGCGATCGCGACACCCATGCGGGTGCCGGCTTCACCAAGCGGCATCTCGAGGACGCGCACGAAATACTGCACGCCCCAGATCTGGTAGACGTTGATCACCATGCCGAGGATGGAGAAGCCGAGTATCAGCGAACTGTACGCGCGCCACTCAGAGAGCATGTAGCGGATCGTGTCGGGGATGGAGGCGATATCGGCCTTGGCGGCTGCGACGCCGGGTCGCTCGCGACGCACGGGTTCTTTGAGCGTCAGCACCCATAGTGCGAGCAGGATTCCGGGGATACCGACGAGCAGGAACGTCAACTGCCAGGAGCGAATCGTCCCAATGATCGGCACAGTGTACTCGGGAGAGCTCGCGACAAATTGGATGACGGCGCCGCCGATGATCAGCGCAAGTCCCACGCCGAGCGGCAAACCGATGACGAACACCGATAGTGCACGCCCCAGTTTTTTCTCGGGGAAACTATCGCCCGCCATGGAGAAGGTGGCCGGTGACAGCACCGCCTCACCGATCGCGACGCCAATTCGTGCCAGCGCAAGTTCGATGAACCCGCGCGCGACACCGCACAGCGCTGTCATGGCGCTCCACACGGCGACACCGGCTGCGATGATGTTACGACGGTTGTATCGATCGATCGCCCACGCGATCGGCACACCGACACCGGTGTAGAAAATGGCGAACACGAACCCGTACAGCAAACTCATCTGAGTTTCGCTGATACCAAGGTCGGCACGGATAGGTCCGACCAAAAGGCCCAATACCACTCGATCGATGAACGAGAGGATGTAGGCCAGCATCAGCACGAAAACCATGTACCAGGCGGTCGAGGCCTTGGGCCAATTGCCTTCGTCGGCAGAGGAGGGTGCGGCGTTGTTCATGCGCCGATGATAGCCAGTCAGTGGCGAGGCCGCAGGACTTTGCCGGGGTTCAAGATGCCGTTCGGATCGAGTAGTTGTTTTAGCTGCTGCATCAGTTGCAGTTCGACCGGATCGGCATAGCGTTCGAGCTCGTCAACTTTGTGTCGGCCTATGCCGTGCTCGGCGCTGAAACTGCCCCGATACTCTTGCACCAGATCATGGATGGCCCGACGAATCTCGGGTTCGCGCGCAAGTAACGATTTCCCGGCAGTCTCGCCGGACTGATTGATGTTGAAGTGCAGGTTGCCGTCACCGACATGTCCGTAGCACACGAGAAAGCCTTCGGGTACGTGGGTGACGACCCAGTCGCTCGCTCTGTCGACAAACTCGGCCAGGCGATCAATCGGCAAAGACACATCATGTTTGACGCTCGGTCCATCGCGTCGTTGGGCTTCGGGAATGTTTTCGCGGATGAACCAAAACGCGCTGCGCTCGCGCTCACTTTGTGCGAGCAAGGCGTCGGTAATGAGCCCCGTTTCCATAGCGGCTTCCAGCAAACTCGCCAGACGCTCCTCGATCGGATCGTCCGCATCGCTGCTGCTGACTTCGCAGAGGATGCACCAGTGCGATGAGGCCGAGATGTCGACGCGAGCACCGAGGTGACGCTCCACAAGTTCAAGCGCTGCGCGCGGTAGCAGCTCGAACGAGCTCACCCGGTCGCCACTGCCAGCGCGCAACTTGGCGAGCAGTTCCACGGCATCTTTCACTGACGGAACGGCGACGATCGCGGTACCGTGGCGTTTCGGTAGCGGGAAGAGCTTCAGGCTAGCGGCCGTGATCACGCCAAGTGTGCCCTCGGCACCGATGAACCACTGCCTAAGATCGTAGCCGGTGTTGTCTTTGCGCAGCGCCGACAGTGACGAGATCACCCGGCCATCTGCGAGGACGACCTCGAGTCCGAGGGTGAGATCACGCGTCATGCCGTAGCGCAGCACGTTGACACCGCCCGCGTTGGTCGAGAGATTGCCCCCGATCGTGCAACTACCCTCCGAGCCGAGACTGAGCGGAAAGTAGCGATCGACCGACTCCGCTGCGCGCTGGATTTCTTTGAGTATGCAACCTGCCTCGACGACGAGGGAGTTGTTGAGCGGTTCAACGCCACGAATTCGATTCATGCGGCGCAGCGACATCACGAGTTGAGTGCCGCTGTCGTCTGGTGTGCCAGCCGCGCAGTAACCCGTATTACCACCTTGCGGAACCACTGGGATACGCAGTGCGTTGCAGAACTTGAGAATATCCGCCACCTCGCTCGTCGAGCGCGGTAAGGCGAGCGCAAGCGCGCGGCCGGGATACAGTTTTCGATGGTCAACGCTAATGCCAGCCAGCACGTCAGCCGAGGTGGCAATGACCTCGCTACCGAATCTAGACAGCAGCTGTCCGAGCGCTGAGGAGGGACCCGCGGGCATCATGTCAGTCGACACTCCGGCTTGGTGAGCAGGAACTGCACATCACCCAATTGCCGCTCTGCGAATCCGCCTTCGCAGTAGCAAAGATAATACTCCCAAAGTCGGACGAAGCTTTCCGGGTAACCCAAAGCGCGTACTTGATCGATATTTGCGAAAAAGTTTTTACGCCATTCGCGCAGCGTGCGAGCGTAGTGGGGTCCGATATCTTCGAGATGGAAGATCTTGAGATCGGTCGCCTTGGTGAGCGTGCGGGCGATCAGTTCGACGCTCGGAATGAAGCTCCCTGGGAAGACATAGCGCTGGATGTAATCGACCGATCGTCGCGCTCGCTCGTAATACTGGTCTTGCAGCGTGATCGCTTGTAGCAACATGGCACCATGCGGTCGTAATAGATCGGAGCACTTTCGCAGATACGTTTCGAGATAGTTCTCTCCGACAGCCTCGATCATTTCGATCGAAAATGCCTTGTCGAACGTACCCTTGAGATCGCGATAGTCCTCGAGCAACAAGGTGATGCGATCTTGTAAGCCGCGTTCGGCGATCCGGTCGCGGGTGTAGTCGTGTTGCTCGCGAGAGATGGTCGTGGTCGTGACATGACAACCGTAGCGCTCGGCGGCATGCATGGCGAGACCGCCCCAACCCGTTCCAATTTCGATTACCGAGTCACCGGGCTGCAGTTGCAGCTTGCGGCAGACGGCGTCGAATTTGGCGATCGAAGCGTCTTCAAGCGTGCTGGTTTCATCACGGAAGATACCGCAGGAATAGGCCATGGTCGGATCGAGCATCAGCTTGTAGAGCTCATTGCCGAGATCGTAGTGCGCGGCGATATTGCGCGCACTGCCTTGCTTGCTGTTGCGATTGAGGAAGTGCAACACGCGCATGGCAGGTTGCGTGAGGAACGACCAGCGGCCATCGAGCGAGTTCATCATTTGGCGATTCGCCACGAAGAGCTGCACCAGTGCGGTCAGATCGTCACAACGCCACAGTCCGTGGATATAGGCCTCGCCTGCGCCGAGCGTGCCGCCGAAAGCAGCGTCCGCATAGAGTTGTTCATCGAGAATTTGCAAAGTGACGCTGACATCAAGCCGCGGTGTTCGCGCTCCGAAGCGCGAACGCGTTCCGTCCGGGTCGATCAAGATCAACTCACCATCTCGCAACAAGGTCAGCTGCGAACGCAACAACTTGCGCCCTAGACGGACCAACAACGCCGCAGACGCACGCTTGCGATCCGGCAGCAGTTCACTAGCGCGAGTATTCATGATGCGTGTTTCTCCGGGTGCACGAAGAAGGGTATGCGCTTCCACCAGAGGCGCAGTGCCTGCCAGTAGATCAGCCAGCTAACCTTCAGAGTCATCAACGGGAACGACCAGAGTGCGCGAGCGAGGCTGCCACTCGTCAATGGAAGACGACGCAAAGTGAGCGAAGAGTCGAAATCACATTGTCCTTCGCGCCAATTTTCCATGTGGACATCCAGCGACTCGCCAGGTGCGGTGAAGCGCCAGTCGTAACGCATGTCCATCGGCAGGAACGGCGAGACATGGAAGCGCTTGTCGAACTGCCAGCGGAAGACTTTTGCGCCGACTCGCTCGGCATTGGTCACAGAGAGCACATACGAATGTCGCTCGTCCCAAGGGGTGTTTGTAATCTCGGCCACGACCGTCTCCAGTTCGCGCCCTGTGGCGTCGTACACGTAGTAGAAGCTGACCGGATTGAAGTTGTACCCGAATTGACGCAGGTGAGTCAGCAGGCGGATAGGCCCGCTGGGTCGTTGCCCCGTTGTCTGCTCCACTCGGTCGCGAACGGCTTCGGCCAGCGGGGTGGCAGGATCACCGAGATAATCCGCGCGGCGAAACCAGGCGAGTGCCGGCCGCCGCGATGACCAGAACCACCGATTCTGGAACAGGGTCGGCAGCTCATCTAGATCGATCAACGTGAAGTAGATGCGATAGCGAAAGTCGTTGCGTCGCGGTGCGAAGCGACGATGCCGCAAGTGCCCGACATAGAGGGCGCTTTGCCTGCTCATGCAGGGTTGCGACGTTGCGGTTCGAGGGTAGGTTGGGGCGGGCGTTGGCCGCCGGTGACCTTGGCAAAGTCGTCGAGCGCCCACAACCCGCTCACTACGCCATCCTCATGGAAGCCATAACGCCAGTACGCGCCGCAGTAAAAGCTGCGCTGATGACCGGACACTTCCGAGCGGCGCGCTTGGGCGCGCACGGCCTCGGGTGTGTACACCGGATGGTCGTAGACGTAGCGGCCGAGAATCTGCGCAGGGTCGATGTCATCGCGATTGAGCGTGACGAGAAAACGCGTCGACGAGTCGATACTCTGCAGCACGTTCATATCGTAGGTGAGGCAGACCCGCTCGGTATCGGGATCGCGCAAATGGTAGTTCCAGGCTGCGCGCGCGAGAGGTTTGCGAGGTAGCACTCGCGCATCGGTGTGCAGGATCGCTTCATTGGGCTGGTAGGGGAAGGCGCCGAGCACGTCGCGCTCGATATCCGAGGGCGACTCGAGCATGGCAAGCGTCTGATCGCTGTGGCAAGCCATGAACACATAATCGAAGTGATCGGGTTCGCCGTGCGCGTCGATGATGTCGACACGATCGGCATGACGACGTATCTGTTTGACGGGTGTGCCGACTCGACTGGTTACGCGCCCGTCCCGGGTGAACACCCGCGCCATTTGCCGTACGTATTCGCGTGAACCGCCGCGAACGGTGCGCCATACCGGTCGATCGTCAATGTTGAGAAAGCCGTGTCGATCAAAGAAATCGACGAAGAAACGCACCGGGAAGTTCAGCATGCCGCTGCCCGTTGCCGACCAGATGGCGCGACCCATCGGCACGATGTACTGCTCGATGAAAGCGCGCGAGTAGCGCTCGCGCTGCAGGTAGTGGCCGAGAGTTTCGGAGTGAGCGTCATCGCGCAGCAAGGACCGACAGTCACGATTGAAGCGCAGAATGTCGGCGATCATCTGCAGGAATTTCGGATTGACGATATTCCTTCTCTGCGCGAACAGCGAGTTGATCGAGGTGCCGTTGTATTCGAGTCCGCTACGCTCGCAACGCAGTGAAAAGCTCATGTTCGACCACTGCCACTCGACGCCGAGTTCAGTGAGTAAGGCGATGAAGTTGGGGTAAGTCCAATCATTGAAGACGATGAATCCGGTGTCGATCGCATACGAGCGATCGCCGATCTGAACGTCTTTTGTGGCCGTATGACCGCCGAGATAGTCGTTGGCTTCGTAGATCACGACCTCGTGGTCGCGACGCAAGTGCCAGGCGGTGGTGAGGCCAGCGACTCCGGAGCCGACGATGGCAACTCGGCTCATGGTTCTCTCCTCAGCGGATACGGCGCGGGGAATGATCGCGTGCCGATGCAGGCACCGGTTTGAGATCCCAGATGATGCCGAGCCAAGATAGGACCTTCAGCGCGTAGTACGTGATGTCGATCTCCCACCAATAGAAACCTTGCCGGGTCGAGCTTGGAAAATGGTGGTGGTTGTTGTGCCACCCCTCACCCAAAGTCACGAGTGCGAGCAGCCAATTGTTTCGACTCGTATCACCGGTGCGATAACGCTGTTTGCCAAACACGTGCGAGAGCGAGTTGATCGTGTAGGTACCGTGGTAGCAGGCTACGGTCGAGATGAAGAATCCCCAGATCAACATCTGACCGCCACTCGTGCCAAGCTCGGGGGCAAGGTGTTGCAGCAACACTCCAAGCCCGAACATACCGGTTGCGAACAGCGTCGGCACGACGATGTCGAAACGATCGAGCCAGCAGAGCTCAGGGAATTGCAGCAGATCGCGTACTCGTCGCAGATCCGGCTGAAATCCACGTGCGGTGAGGAACCAGCCCATGTGCGAGCGCAGGAAGCCATGTTGCGCCGGCGAGTGTACGTCTTCCGGTTTGTCGGAATAAGCGTGGTGATGACGATGGTGAGCTGCCCACCAGACTGGCCCACGTTGCACGGCGGTCGCCCCGATCAAGCCGAAGATGAACTGACCGGCACGCGAGGTTTTGAACGAGCGGTGCGAGAAATAACGGTGATAGAAGCCGGTGATCGCGAACATGCGGACCAAATACGCAGCGATAGCTATAGCAACCGCGACAGGGCTCCAGCCGACCCAGATCACGGCGAAGCAGGCGAGGTGCATGGCAATGAACGGGAGAATGCGTGCCCACTCGATACGATCGGGAATCTCGGGCAGCGCAGAACCGTCGGCCGGTGCAACCAAAGGGCCCGTGTCGAACCAGTTGACGAAGGCGCGAATCCAGCGACGCCAGAGCGTCGGTGCAGGGGAGTTATCGATCACGAATCAGTCCTCAAAACCATCATCCCCAAAGTAAACGCGCCGCGCCGAGCTTGACCTCGACGCGGCGCATTCGCTGCAACCAAAGCCGCGCTACGGTCGTCTTTTAGACGAGACCGTTCATGCGGCGCAGCGCCTCGATGCGCTCATCGAGCGGCGGGTGGCTCATGAACAGCCGCTTCAAGCCGCTCGGGACGCCCGAGTTGATGCCGAAGGCCGCCATCTGCTCGGGGAGACCCTCGGGCTGCTGGCGTTCCTGCGCGCGCTTGAGCGCTTCGAGCGCGCCGATCATGGCGCCAGGGCTCGCCAGCACGGCACCGGCCGCATCAGCACGGAACTCACGCTTACGAGAGAACCACATCACGATCGTGCTCGCCAGAATGCCAAGGAAGATCTCCGCAACGATCACCACGGCGAAGTAGGCGAAGCCACCGCCGTTCTCGTTCTTGAAAACAACCTTGTCGACGAAGTTGCCGATCACGCGAGCGAGGAAGATCACGAAGGTATTCACGACGCCTTGGATCAGCGTGAGCGTGACCATGTCGCCGTTGGCAACGTGACCAATTTCGTGACCGAGCACTGCTTCGACTTCGTCTTTGCGCATGCTGCGCAGCAAACCCGTGCTGACGGCGACCAGTGCCTTGTTCTTGTTGGCACCGGTGGCGAAAGCGTTCGGTTCCGGCGAATCGAAAATGCCGACCTCCGGCATGCCGATACCGGCTTCTTGCGCCTGACGACGCACCGTTTCGACGATCCAGCGCTCGGTGTCGTTGCGCGGCTGCTCGATGAGCTGCACACCCATCATGCGCTTGGCGCTCCACTTCGACATGGCGAGAGAGATGAAGGCGCCGCCGAAGCCGAACACGGCAGCAAACACGAGCAGGCCGTACAGGCTGCCCCCTTGGGCGGCGATGTACTGATCGATGCCGAGCACCTTCATCACGACCGACAGTACGAGGACGACGGCGAGGTTGGTGGCAAGGAACAGCAGAATACGTTTCATACGGGTCAAAGACTCCTGTGTCAGTGTGACCGGCTTTTCCAGTCGACGAATTGGACTCATTCCAGCGACGGAGGTTCAGTCCGTACTGCAAATTTATCCGGGTCCCGCGATGACCGCCAGTCGAGTTGAACCTATTTCGAGAAGCTGGGGGTCAGCCCAGCGAATTCAAGGGCTTAGGAGCCGCTTTTCTTAACAAATTCGGCTACCGCGGCGAGTTCCGACTCGGGCAAGTAGCCGAACCCAGGCATCACCCTACCTGAGATATTGCCCGGTTGCCCCGGTAGCCGCCCGACCTTCAGGAAGGCGGTCAGAGCCTCGGTATTGCTGCGACGGACATAGTCTGAGCCTGCCAGTCGCACGCCGAGCTCGGCCATACCCTGCAGCTTCTCGCCGTGACAGGCGAGGCAATGCGTGGCGTAGAGGGCCGCACCGTCCAGAACGGGGGTCGGTGCCTGCTCTTCGACCTGCCGTGCGGTGTAGCCGAAGGGGGCGGGAGCCACGACTTTGACAGGTTCGGCCGCCGCTCCCCCGAAGGAGAGTGGTATGCCGCTCGCTGAAGCGATCACGATCACACCGCCTGCGACCCCCGCGACGATGCCGCCGCTCGCGAACGTGGCGGTGCGCCGGCCGAGATTGGCCTTCGGCCAGCTGTTGATGATCGAGATGGCGAGAATGGCAACCGCGATGAGCACGCCAACGCGCATCGCAAAGAGCAGGATCTCAGGTGACCAGATGCCGCCACCTTCGAAGAGATCCGCGAGACCCGCCGCCGTTGCGGCATCAAGATGCGCCGTGCTCGCGGCCGTCCAGATCTCTTCGATGTTGTCCTGGATCGCCGTGACGAGGCTCGCGATCATCGCGAAACCGGCCGCGTAACCCGATTGGCGCAGAACGCCGATCAGGCCCGCTGCTGTGACCAGTGCCCGGGGCGGCACGTTGCCCATCATCAAGGCGTTGTTCGGTGCGAAGAAGAGCGCGGACCCGATGCCGAGCAGCAGCATCGCCGGCATGAGCGCAAGCTGTCCGTGATCCGCTGAGATCGGTAGCAGTGCGACATAGCCGAGCGCGGTGAGCACGGCGCCCACGACCGCAAGGCGCCCAGCACCGAATCGGGCGGCGAGTTTGCCGGCTGCGGGGCTGATCAACGTCGTCGACACCGCGATCACCGCGAGTGTCATACCGGTATCCCAAGCGCTGAATTCCATCGCGCTGATCAATACCAACGGCAAGACGAACAGCTGAACCGGCAGAGCTGCGAAGTAGGCCGTAAAGGCGATACAAGCGCGCGTGAACTCGCGGCTTTCACGGAACAACGAGAGATCAATCAGGGGTAATTTCGCGCGCCCTTCGTGGCGAATAAACAAATAGAGGGCTGCGAAACCGCCAGCCGTGATCGCCCAGACGAGCAGATCGCGATGATTGTCTTCGACGGGCAATCGGTTGAGGCCGAACAGCATGCCGAAGATCGCGAGGGTCAGTAAGAACGCACCCGCGAGATCCCAATCGGGTTTCACCGCACCGCGTGCGCGATGTTTGGCATCCGTGATCAGGAACGAGCCGGCAATGGCGAGCAGCGCCAGCGGGATGCGCGTTCCGAACAGTGCGCGCCAATCGTAGGCGTCGAGCAGCCAGCCAGCAAAGATCGGCCCAAGCACGAAGCCGACCGAGTTGCCCGCTTGCATGATGCCGAGCGCTTTGGTGCGCTCCGCGGGAGGGTATAGTTCAGCAGCCAAAGAAAAGGTGATGGGTAGAAAGAGCGCCATGCCGGCGCCTTGTACAACTCGTAAGGCGATGAGCGTCTGGATATCTGGCGCCCAGGTGCAGGCGATCATCGCCATCGAGTAGATGAATACACCGAGTTGAAAGACGCGATCAGAGCCCAAGAAGACTGACAGGCGCGATGAGAGCAGCATCAAGCCCGTTGCCGAGATCAGATAGCCAAGCGCCACCCACACGACGACGCTCGTGCTGGTGTCGAGCTTGTCGATGATGTCCGGGAACGCGATCGGGACGAAACTCGAATCGAGACTGGCGAGTACGGTCGCGAGCAACAGGGCGGACAGCACGAGACGTCGTCGCCCGAGACTCATGGGCGGGGCGGCGGGGGCTACAGGGGGTGTCTCGGCGGACATGCGATCCTCAGGCGTACTTCACTACCGGAATGCCGAAGAGCTGCTTCCAGTCCGCAGCGATCAGCAGATCCATCAACTCCGACTTCTTGCCCTCTTTACGGCGCTCCATTTCATTGAGGAGCGTGATCAAGGCGTCATCGACTTTGTCGCCGAACAGATAGCGCAGATACGACATCGGAATGCGAGGGTTCTCAGCAAAGTCACCGTTTTCGTCGAACGACGCGGCGAGAATCGGCGGGACGTAGAACACGTTGGGTTCGGTGCCGTATTCCGGATGCAACGGCAGCGCCACTTTCCATTGGTAAACGAGCTTGTGAATAGGGCCGTTCTCGTCATCGAGAAAGCCGACGAAGCGTAATCTTCCCGGGCATTGACGTGCACAGGCCGGTGCGACGCCTTGCTCGATACGCGGGAAGCAGAAAATGCATTTGGTCGATTTCTTCGTAACGAAGTTGAAGTAGACCTTCTTGTAGGGGCAGGCTTGATTGCACTTGCGAAAGCCTTGGCATTTGTCTTCATCGAGAACGACGATGCCGTCTTCTTCGCGCTTGTAGATCGCTTGGGTGGGGCAGGCCTTGAGGCATGCGGGATTGGTGCAGTGATTGCACAAGCGCGGCAAGTAGAAGTGATAGTTGTTGGGGTAGGTGCCTGAACTCGTATCTTCGTCCCAGTTGGCGCCGTAGCCCATCTCGCCTTTTTGCTGCAGACGATCAGACTTACCTTCGAAATACACTTCATCGAAGTTCAGTGGCTTCTCGCCGCCGTAATCCTTCGCGTCGATCAAGGGCGGCATCTGCAGCTGTCCGTTACGGAACCCGCCGTTCACCTGTTCCCAATTCTTGGGATAGCCAGGGCCGGGTTTGGTTTCGACGTTGTTGAACAGGATGTTCTCCATCCCTTCGCCGCTGGTCCAAAGCGTCTTGCATGCCACGGTGCAGCTTTGGCAGCCGATGCATTTGTTCAGATCCATCACCATCGATATCTGGCGGCCCATCGCGTTCAATCCCCCAAGCTCTGCAGTTCGACTGCAATGAAATCTTTGGTTGCCCGCAAGCTCGCTTGCAGCAACGGATGTGCATCACTTCGAGTAGCGACGTTATCGGCAAGATCGCCCACCCACCAGGCGAGATGCCGCTGGCAGAAATCCCGTTGCGCGGCGCGCAGTCCGGCGATCAATGCGGCATCCGCGCTTTGCGACTCATGCCAGCTCAAAAAGTGCATGAATTCCATCAGTACGGAGAGGTGATCGGGGCGCCAAGCGTAATCGTCGCCCAGGCGATAACCGAAGTGCTCGTAAAAACGCGCCACCTCTTCTTTAGCTGCTGCATTGGCGCCCGGTGCCAGTTCTTCGCGGATCGCGAGCGGCGGTCCGCGATCGCCGACCTCGAACAGCGCTCCGTAGCTCGCGCCAACCAGAGCCGCGATGTCTTCGGCGCTGTGCTCGAGATTCGCTGCTTGAGAGAGGGC
>Ga0315903_10002215_pt1 | contig 28982 bp, 55 predicted proteins | sample LakEriMetagenome_7_FD_203524 | JGI IMG/M metagenome (GOLD analysis project Ga0315903, IMG submission 203524) | Freshwater fungal communities from buoy surface, Lake Erie, Ohio, United States - Buoy 2 MA119 | ecosystem: Environmental > Aquatic > Freshwater > Lake | place: USA: Lake Erie, Ohio... | reverse complement strand
TGGGGTTGAGGCGTCAGGAGGGCCTCATGCTCGAAGCAATCGCGCTGCACATCCCGACCACGGCCGCCGGCACGGCGGACACGTGGTATCTCCCGTGGCCGCACCCCGGGAAGTGGCTGCTCAAGAAGGCGAAGTTCGCCCCGGCCACCGCCGTGGCCGCGGGCGCGACGGACTACACGACCGTCACGCTGGCGAAGAACACGATCGCCGCGCCGACCACCTGGACGGACATCGGGGCGTTCAACACGAACACCGGCGCGACGGCGCTCGTGATCGGCACCACGATCGACCTCGACCTGACCGAGGGCGCGGGCTGCCTGCTCTCCGAGGGCGAGCAGCTTCGGGTCACCAAGGCGGACACCGCCTCGGGCGACATCCTCGACGGCACCTGGACCTTCCTTGCCGAGAAGGTTCCGGTCTGATGAGCAAGCGGGCACGATCGCTGCTGGTGACGACGCCGGAGTCCCCGGTCGTGCTGGACTCGCTCCAGCGCGGCACCGTGGACATCTGGCCGATCCAGCGCGCCGAGCCCTCGCAGCTCGCAGCCGAGATCGAGCGCGGCGAGCATGACGCCTACCTCACGGACCTCGGGCACGCGGAGCGCACCCAGCGGGGCGCGCCTCGGGTGCTCGAGGCCATCGCAGCGCGCCGCGCGCGGGCGGGTGGCGCATGACGCTCCCGCTCGCCAGCGCCGTGCGTAGCACCCACCTCCCGACCTTGACGGGCACCGGTGAGGACACCGCGATCACCACCATGATTGCGCGCGCGGACGCGATGCTCGCCGCGTGGTGTGGCTTCCCGCCTGCGAGCGCGAGCGCCTCGCCCACGCTGGAGTCGACCACCTATACCGAGTACCTCGACGGCCCGTCCGCGCTGGACCCACGGGCCCTCCTGCTGCCGGTGCGTCCGGTCGCCTCGATCACCACGATCCACGACGACCGCGACAACGATTGGACCTACGGCTCCGCCGACCTCGTCAGCAGCGGCGACTACGTGCTGGACGGGCGCACGGGTCGGGTGCACCTGATCGACACGGCCACGCACGGCGGCTGGTCCGCTCGCAAGCGCGCGATCAAGGTGGTGTTCGTCGCGGGCTACGACACGGGCGCGCACAAGATCGTCGCCGAGGCTATCTCGATCATGGTCGCGCACTGGTGGAGCCAGCGCAACGGCCAGGGCAAGGCCTCGACGACCGCCGGCGGCCAGTCGGTGACCGCTCGCCCCGAGACCATCCCGGACCGCGTCCGGGAGATGATGGCGCCCCTGCGCCTGCTCGAGGTCGGTTGTGGCTGACCGCCTCGACACCTGGGCACCCGCAACCGCCGCGGCTCTGCGGAGCGCCCCCGGGCGCCTCCGCGGCGCTCTGCTCGAGCGCGCCCGCCGGTGGGTGGAGGCGGCCCGCCGCAACGCCCCCCGCGATGACGGCGAGCTCGCCCGCTCCATCGACGGCACGGTGACCGACGGCCGGATCTCCGTGACGATGCCGGCGAAGTACACCGCGGTGGAGGACGGCGCGACCATCCGTCCCCGCCGTGGGCAGTGGCTCGCGGTGCCCATCGCGCCCGCGGCGGCCATCCTCCCCGGCCCGCGGTCCGACGTGGCGGACCTCTTCGTCCTCACGTTGCGCGACGGGCGCCGCTTCCTGGCCTCGCGCCAGGGGGCAGCCATCGACCTGCGCTGGCGGCTGGTCCGGCAGGTCACGATCCGCGGTCAGCACTTCATGGCCCGCGCAATGGCCGAGGCCGAGCGCGACTTCGCCGCCGACGTCCTCGATCGCCTGTCCGACGGGGTGGCGTGATGGCGGCGGTGTTCGTCAGCATCCGCGACGCCATCAAGAGCGCGATCGCGGCCAACCACACCAGCGGCGGCGGAACGTACGACCTGTCGGCCACCGACCAGGTCAAGATCGGACGCTTCCTCCAGCCGCCCGGCTCTCTCGCCTTCGTCGCCATCGCGACCCCGACGATCCAGGGCATCCCGGACGCGCGCACCCTCCGCGATCACGCCTACGTTGCCACGTTCGACCTGCGCGGGTGGGTGCCGGTCACCGCCGACACGCCGGAGGCCAGGTCCACCGCGGCGCTCAACCTCATTTCCGACATCTGCTCGGCGGTGAAGGCGGCTCGGTACGATACGGGCGGGTCGCTGAAGGCGATCAACTCGGTGCGCGGGATCCAGGCGATGAACCTCACCGAGATCGACGGCGAAGAGTTCGACCTGCCGGCCGGATGGGCCTCCATCTTCGGGACGATCGTGCTCGACGTCCACCTGAATCGGGGGCTGTGATGGGTTGGTACGACTCGGCCTGGTCTCACCGGTGGGCGATCACCGTCGTGAACAGCGCGCCCGCCGCCTCGGGTGATGTCGAGATCGTCGTCCCCGCCGACTGGGGGGGGTGGGACGTCATCCAGGCGGACGGGGACGACATTCGGATCACGACCGCCGACGGCCAAACTTTGGCCTCCTACGCGCTGTCGGGCTTCAACTACGCCAACCGCACGGTCACCCTCCAAGTCGACGGCGTGACGCTGTCCAACGTCGCCGGGATGGACCTCCTATGGGTGTACGCCGGCAACGCCTCCGCGGCCTCGGCGGCGGTTGCGGTGACCATCTCCGGCGCGCTCGCCGGGTACATCGAGACCGGCCGCCCGTCGACGCTCATCCTCGAGGCGCAGCCCGAGCAGCCCGGCACGACGCGCCCCCGAAAGCGCGTCCAGAAGACCGCGAACGAACAGCTCTACCTCTGGATCCGGATCGACAAACTGCTCGAGCGCAAGGCCGCGCCCTACGAGGGCCGCACCCAGCACGAGGAGCTTCGTTCGGCGGTCGTGTCCGTCACCCTGGCCGGCTCGGCGCAGGGCGGCATGGTCGACACGTCGAAGCAACGGTTTCTGGAACGACGCGGACGCTACGGCCGAGAGATGTGGGTCAAAGCCTTCATCCAGGCTGGCACGACCGCCAACGACTACACCATCGTGACGGCTCTCCGCACGGTGGTCCCGACGAACACCGCATACCGGCTCATCGAACCGCGGGCCTTCCTCGCGGTCGAGAGCGTGAGCGAGGCGTGAGATGACCGCTGCATCTGGGATGGGCTCTTACCTCGGACTCGCGGAGCAAAGCGCCTTCGGTACGCCGGAGACCGTCGCGAAGTTCGTCCGCGTCAACTCGTCGAACCTCAAGCGCACGCGCAACCGGAAGCCCCGGAGCCACCTCGGCTACAACGGCTCTGCCGCCTACGCGCCGCGCGAGTTCATCGACGAGAGCGACGACGCCGGCGGGCAGTTCGAGATCCCGCTGTACTACGAGGACGGCGGGATCGGCATGATCCTGGCGGCCCTCTTTGGGGCGGTCACCGAGGGCGGCGCGGGCCCGTACACGCACGACTTCACGCTCACGACGCCGATGGGGTCGACCTTCCTCAACGGCCTCACCATGTGGCAGGGCAACGGCGAGGAGGACGCCGAACGCTTCACCGGCTGCATCCTCTCTGCGGGCGAGCTCAAGGTGGAGGCCGGCCAACAGGCGGTCCTCGCGGTCTCCAACATCATCGCGCAGACGAGCGGCGGCCTCATCGCGCAGGGCTCGCCGAGCTTCGCGAGCTCTGCCGAGGCGATCGACTTCGACCACTTCGGCGCGTTGTCCTGGAACAGCCGGTCCGCGGTCCTGCGCTCGCTCTCCATCAAGTGGACCAGGGCCTACGAGCGCCGCCCCCACCTTGGGTCTCTGTACACCCTGCGTCCCGTGCAGACGGCGCCCATCAAGATCGAATGCACGGCGACCGTCGACCATGGCGAGTCCAGCGACACGACCAACCTCGACACCGACTGGCACGCGGGCACCACGGCGGACCTGACGATCTCCGCGACCGGGAGCGGCGACAACGCCCTCGGGATCACGGTCCACAATGCCTACATCGAGGACATCAGCCGCCCAGTCGGTGGCACCGGGCTGATCCGCTCCACCATCAAGTGGAGCGGCCTCGCGGATGGCACGGACCAGGGGCTGAAGATCCGCCTCACGAACGCCTCCGCGACCTACAAGACGTGATCCGACGCGCGGCGAGCCAGCGACACATCGGCGGCGCAAGGCCGTCCCAGGGGAGGGGAGATGAGTGCCATCGAGATGCTGCGAGGACGCAGCGAGCACGCCTGGTGCGTGGTGCCCTCGGGGGTCTGCGTCCAGCTACGCCGGCCCACCCAGGCCCAGCTTCGGGAGGCGGGGCTGGCGATGCTGCCGGGCCTCATCGAGGCCGCGCAGGTGACCCAGGAGGCCGAGGACGAGGCCCAGGTGGCCGCCGGGAAGCCCGCGGAGAAGGTCGCCGAGCACCGCGCGACCAAGGAGGCGCGCCGGATGGAGCGCGCGATGAAGCACTTCGCGCGACACCCCGAGCTCGCCGACCAGCTTCAGTCGGCCAACGACGCGTGGGTGTGCGCGGCGGTCGTCGCGATCGGCGTCGCCGCGGACGAGGTCGAGCCGGGCGTGTACGGCACCGCGCCCGCGATGCTCGACGGCGCGGCCCTCGAGGCGGGTGGCTTCACCATCGGCGAGCCGGCCGATCGGGTGCTCCCCGTGAGCGCCCTGGTGGCCTCCGAGCGCACCGCCATCGCATCGGCGGCCCAGCGTCACAGCTCCGCCCGGGAGCGCCTTCGGCCCGTGGTCGCGTCAACCCGAGCTCCTGCTGGCGTGTGACATGCTCGCTCGGCGATACGGCGTGCTCCCCACGGTGATCCGGGACCTCCCGCACGAGGATCTCGCGTTCGTCAAGCTCTGCCGTGACGCCGGCGATCAGGCGCTCTCCGATGCGCTGCGGGCCAGCCCCGACGCGATGGTCTTCCCGACGATCAACCTCGGGGGCGTGTGATGGCTTCTCGGGTGATCCAGTGGTTCTTCGAGATCAAAGGCAACGCCGACAAAGAAGCGGAGCGGCTCGCGGAGAGCATCGAGAAGGTAAGGATCGCGGCTGACAAGACGCCTACCACGAAGCTTGGCGGCGAGATCGACGAGCTTGGGAAGATGCTCCAGAAGGTGCCGATCCCCGGCTTCCAGGCCCTCGGCGGCGCCATGGGCGGGGCTGGCGACACGATGGCCGCGCTGGCCAACCCCATCTCCGGAACCGTGGTAGCGCTCGGCGGTATGGCGGTCGGTGCGGCGGCGGTTACGGCGGCGGTCGGGCTCACCGCGACCGCCATCTTCGAACTCGTGATCCAGGCGAACGACTGGCTCGACGCGCTCGAGGAGGCGGGCGTAGCCCCGGACTTCGTCACGCCCGAGCAGGTGGCGGCGATCCGGGACGCTAGCGTCGCCCTGGAGACGCTCGGCACCGCCTCGGAGACCACCGGGATCGCGCTCGCGGGCTCGTTTGCGGCTGACGTCACCTCGGCGATCGAGGCGACTACCGGGTTCATGCGTAACCTCGGGCTGATCGCGGAGATGGTCGGCGGCTCCGGCGGGCTGCTCGATCTCATGCTCGAGCTGGGACCCGCCGTTGCGCTGGCCATCGGTCCGCAGGGCGCGGCGCTGCTGAAAACCTTCGAGAACCTGCGAGACATAGGGCGGGAGTACCGCAACGAGGTCGAGGCCACTACGGACACGATGGCCGAAATGCTCGGCTTCGCCGCGAAAGGGGACTTTGACACGGCGCGCGTGACGGACCAGGCCGCGGAGGCGTCCAAGCGGGCCGCGGAGGCTCGTCGCGCAGAGGCCGCGGCCACGGCCCAGGCCGCCAAAGACATGCGCGACCTTATCGCCGCCATGGACGAGGGGATGCGGATGCGCGGGGCCTTCGAGGCCAAGGCCGCGGCGGACGCGAAAGCGCTCACCGAGGGCCTGGAAACCGCCATGCCCACGGATGGCGTCATGGCCGCGCTTCAGGCGATCGACGTGCCTACCTCGGCCGAGATCGACGCGAGCATGGCCCGGGTGGAGGCGTCGCTCACGGCCGAGATCAAGCAGGCGAACATGGACGGCGCGATGTCCGCCGTCAGCAACATCGCCGGGGCGCTCCAGGGCGGGCTCGGCGGGATCCTCACGGCGCTCGGGCCCGCGGGCGCCATCGCGGCCACGGTGATCGAACTGCTGCCGCAGCTGTCCACGCTCATCGACGACGCCGTGGAGCAGGCGTTCGGGTTCGTCCGCGACCTTCCCGGCATCCTTGAGACGCTGCTGTCGGAGACGTTGCCGGATCTGCTGGTCGACCTGCCGGACCTCGTCAGCGAGATCGTCGGCTCCATCGACGAGATCGTGCTTGCCATCGTCGCCGCCGCTCCGGAATTGATCCTGGCCGTCGCGACGCTGCCCTTGCGGATCATGGTCGAGTTCTACAAGGCGATCCCGGACATGGTGCGAGGCTTCATCGACGGGTTCGGGCAGATGCTCCGTGACATGTGGGAGGCCGTGAAGGAGTTCTTCTCGAACCTGTTCCGCGGCGACAAGAGCAAGACGACCGGGACGAACATCCTCGACGGACGCCTCTTCGGCCTCGACATCAGCCCCGACGATCAGGGGTGGTTCGGGGCCTTCAAGGGCGATGGCGGCGGCGGAAGCTCCAGGCGCCTGACCCAGGACACCGGGGATCTCGCGCGGTCGCAGTCGTCGCAGATGTCGCAGGTCCTCCAGCGGGGCGGCAACGCGCAGACGGTCAACGTGCAGATCGGCACCGTGGTCGGCAACAACGAGGAGGCGATGCGGCAGATCGCCGACGGTCTCCGCCGGCAGCTCGGATCGTACGGCATCGGGACCTCTCTCGACCCGGTGGGAGGCTGACCATGGGCAACGCCTACGCCTGGTGGTACCCGGAGATCGGCGGAACGGTCACCGCGATCGACATCGGCGGCCCGCTGTCCGACCTCGACGACTGGCCCGTGCCGACGGTGCTCGGAGCGCGGTCGGCGACCGGCGCGCACTTCTCGATCCAGCCGCTCACCGACCGGATGGTCCGCGTGTCGATCGAGCGGTTCGACGATCACGCCCTCTACCGCAGCCTCAAGGCCCTTGAGGGGCACCTGCTCCGAGGCGGCTCCTTTGCCCTCGCGAGCGACGTCGGCAAGGCCGTTGCGGGTTTCCTGGTGACCTCCCCGGCGCGCGGAGACACCTCGCTCGTGCTGGGCGATCAGCCATGGTCGACGCTGGCACCCACAGCCGCGCTCGCGACCTCGGACGAGATCGTTCTTGAGACGAGCCAGCCCGAGGCGCGCAGCGAGATCGCGGTCCTGTCGGGCGTCTCGGGCTCGACGCTCACGATCGCGGGCGTCATCCACGATCTGATCGAGGAGCCGTGGGTGCTGGTCCGGCACCGGGGCTTTTTCCCGGCGCTTCGCCTGCCCATCGACGGCCGCCGGCGCCAGCTTCTCACGACCGACCGGCAGGTCGTCCACACGTTCGCCGCCGTGTTCGAGGTCCACCCGACGGCGTACGGCGCGTTCGCTGACCTGGGGAGCGCACACGTCATCGGCGACGAGGAGACGGACGGCGAGTGGACGATCGACGACATCCTCGAGCTCGACACGCGCGGGCCCGAGATCGACAAGTCGAGGTCGGACTAATGCCCTGGGATCAGGCCTTCATTGACCAACTCCTGCCCGGCCCGGCGCGGTTCCCCCGCTACCTGCTGGAGAGCGAGTCCGTGCCCGAGGGCCTGCCCTCCTGGGGCGGGTCGCTCATGCTCTCGAGCTTCGCCACGCCCGGCTACACCCCGGTCATCGCCGAGCGCGGGCACTCGATCAGCTATGGCGAGCTCGCCGTCCGCGAGTGGACGGCGACTCGCGGCACGCTCACGATCGCGATCATCGGGAGCGACGTCCGCCCGTACACCGCCCGCGGGCAAGTGGTGACGCTTCGGGTCGGGTTCAGTAGCGATCCGTCCACCTTCGCGGCGGTGTTCCGCGGCGTCGTTCGGTCGCTTCGGCGCAACGCCGACGGCCTGTGGATGCTCCAGATCGAGGAGATCACCGGCGCGCTCCGGTCCAGGTTCGTCGCGACGGCCAACGAGGCGCCGCTGTTCTGGGACCTCGCGGACACGACGCTGACCGCGGGGCTCGGCGACGGCCACACCTCGATCGCGGTGACCTCGACGACGGGGTTTCGCGACGACGGCGGGGGAGTCGGCGCGTTGTTGGTGACCGGCAAGAACGGCGACTTCCTCGACACGTACACCGGGACAACGGCCACCAGCTTCACCGGCGTCCTTGACGGCGAGCTTGGCTCGGATCCGGACAACGTCCTCGTCGCGAGCGCGGCCAACGGCGCGGACGTCGACGAGGTGGCCTACATGGTCGGGCACCCGATCGTGGTGGCGCTCCGGATCCTGCACAGCACGGGCGCTGGCACGAACGGGAACTACGACACCCTCCCGGCCTCGTGGGGCTTCGCCCTGCCGCGCTCCATCGTCGACCAGGAGGACGCGCAAGCCTTCAAGGCGATCATGGATCCCGCCGGCGGCTCCGTCGATTGGCACGTCTACAGCACGACCGCACAGACGAACGGGATCGGCTGGCTTCAAGGCTGGATGGCGCCGGCTGGGATGTTCGTCGCGATGCGTCAGGGCGAGATCACGGTCCGGTGCGCGGTCGCGCCCTGGCTCTACACGACGCCGGGGCACATCGACATCAGCCCGGAGACGGGGCTTCAGCGCATCGAGAGCTATGACGCATATGATCCGACGTGCCCGATGGAGTATTCCACGGTCGAGATCGAGCGCGTGATCTCGAGCCACGCCTACGTCGCGTCTACCGAGGACGTCGCGCACCTCCCCGACGGCGGGACGCTGACCCGCATGTGCCAGTTCGCGGCGCTCGGCAGCATCGCCGAGTCGACCGACTGGCGGCAGGAGATCGGCGCGCGCGTTGCCCCCTGGGACCAACGTACCCCCGAGCGCGTGGAGGTCACCATGGCGGGGTGGTGGGCGGGCCAGGCTGCCCCCGGCGACACCTGCACGCTCGACGCGCGGCTGCTGGGGCTCACCGACCGCTTCGGCGCGGACTTCGACGGCACCCGGAAGGGGCTGATCCTGTCGGCGCAGCCGAACTGGTTCGGTGCAACGACGCGCGTGGTAATGGCGTTTCTACCGAACGATGATGAGGAGGGCTGATGGCACCGAGAGCGGCAAAGCGAGCGGAGGCCAGGCCCTGGCCGGACGTGACGCCGGGCGATGCTCGAGAGGCGGCGTGGAGAGCGACGGTGCAGGAGCGTCTCGACTCGCTGGAGGAGCGGATTGAGGATGTGCTCGAGGCGGTCACCCAACCGCACTGGATCGAGCGGGTCTGGCGGCACTCGTGCGAGGTCATCGCCAACCCGTCCAAGGGGACCGTGGCTCTCGCCGCGCTCCTGGTCGTCGTCCTGCTCGCGGTGCTCGGGTGGACGGCCGCGGACGTAGCCGCCCTGACCAAGGCGATCCCGGTCGCGCCGGGGGCCCCATGAGCGCGCACCTCTGCATCGCCGTGGGCGTCACGATCGCGGTCCTGGCGCTGGTGGTCGTGGCCGAGTGGGCGACGACGCGGGGGCCGATGTGACGGACGCCATCCTCGACGCTGCCGATCGCGTGCTCGCGCTGCATCCCGACCGCACCGCGACGGGCCACGGGTGGCCGTGCTGCGAGTGGGTGGCCCGCCTGGTGTGCGACGCCTACGCGCTGCCGCACCTGCCCGGCGATGCGTGGTGGAGGCGCGCCAACGTGTGGGATGGGCTGGCGCCGTGGTCGAGCGTCGAAGCCTACCTCGAGATCGGCGACGAGGTCGCCACGCCACGACCGTACACCTGGCACGTAGTCCAGGGGTGGCGGAGGCTGTCCGGCCCTGACCGCACCGTGCGCCCTGGCGACCTCGGGCACACCTGGCTGTGGCGCACCTGGGCGGACCCCACGATCGGCGTCACGCTCGACTCAAGCGTGACCGGCGGGCCGAGGCTGGCGGGTGTGCACGTGGACCGTGGGCCGCTCGCGGCTCGCCTCTACCACGTCGGCGCGCAGCGGTGGACGGACCGCGCGAAGCCGTACGCGGCGGGCGTGCGGCTGGTGGCGCTGTGGATGGGGACGAGCCGATGAGACGCAGCAGGTCACGCGGTGCGCGCCTGTGGGGGCGGCTGGGCTTCGACGGCGGCGAGCTCCAGGAGCTGACGCCTGCCCAGGCCACGGCGCTCCTGCGGATCTTCCAGGCCGACACCCAGGGCCTCGTGCCAGCGCCTGGCACGCCGACGGGGCTGTATCTCAAGGATGACGGCACCTGGGACACGCCCGCGGGCGGAGGCGGCGGCGACACCGTGACCGTCAACGGCTCGGCGGTCACCGACGTGGACCTCGACAACGCCACGCCCGCCGCGGCGGCGGGTGGGCTCAACGTCACGTGGCAGACGAGCGGCAGCGGCCCCGCCAACGTCTCCGCCTACATCGGCGCGTCCGCCCTACTCGACGTCCTCGGCAGCACCCGCGGCTCCATCCTCTACCGCGGCGCGTCGGGCTGGGCGGTGGCCACCCCTGGCACATCCACGCACGTCTGGACCAGCAACGGCGCGGGCGCTGACCCGTCGTGGCAGGCGGCGCCGGGCGGCGGGGTCTCCGACGGCGACAAGGGCGACGTCACCGTGTCCAGCTCGGGCTCCGTCTGGACCATCGACGCTGGGGCGGTGACGTACGCCAAGCTCCAGGACATCTCCGCTACGCAGCGGGTGCTCGGGCGCAACAGCGGCGGCAGCGGCGACGCCGAGGAGGTCACCGCGTCGCAGGTGCTCGACTGGCGCACGAGCACCCAGGGCCAGGTCCTCTACCGCGGCGCGTCGACGTGGGACGGCCTGGCGGTGGGCACCGCGGGCCAGGTGCTGACCACGGGTGGAGCGGCGGCCAACCCCTCGTGGGGCACGCTCATCACGGCGGGCACCTACGCCAGCGCCCCCGCGGGCGCGCTGGGCGCGATGCACATGGTCGACGAGACCGGCATCATCCGGCGGCACGACGGGTCGGGGTGGGTGGACTACCTGTCCGGCGTCGGCAAGCTCTGGGCGCCTCCCACCACGGGCTGGACCAAGGCCGCGAGCTCGCACGCATCCGCCGCGCAGACCGCGGTGGATGGCCACCTGCGGATCGACCTGCCGGTGGCCGGCGCGACGGCGCGATCGGAGTGGTATCGAGCCGAGCCCGCGGCCACCTACGAGATCGAGATCGTCGTCCGCGCGATGTCCGTCGGCAACGCGGCAACAACGCAGGTGTTGGTGCTCGGCGGCTTCTACGCGACTGGCTCGACCCGCGCGATGTTCATGTACGTCCGCGGCGATGGGTTGTTGATCGTCCAGAAGGACAACCCGCTCGGAACCTTCTCTTCGACGGCGCGGTCTACGACGCTGATCCAGTCGGCGAACGTCTACTGGTTCGCGAAGATCGTGCGGGACGGGAGCAACCTCTACTTCTACGTTTCGCACGATCGCGAGGTTTGGATCGAGGTCTTCAGCGAGGCCGTCGGCACGTTCATCACACCGGATCGCGTGATCGGCCCCGGCCTGCACCTCGCGGGCGGCAACGCCCGAGGCGCGTACGCGGACCTTCTGTCGTGGCGGGTGATCTGATGGCTCTCGAGTTGGAACCCCACGTCACCATCGTGGAGCGCTTGCCCGGCGAGCCCTGGCGCGATGCTCTGGTCAGGGTGCTCCCGCTGTGCCGTCGCGCAGACGGCGACGCCTCGGGACCGCTGACCGAGGCGCAGCGCGAGGCGTGCTTGGCGGCCTTCGACGCGCAGGGCAGCCCGGACGACCGGGAGGCCGCTGCGTCGGCTGCATACGGGCAGATGATCCCCGCCTACTTCGTCCCGGGGTAGGTACGCGGCTCCGTCGAAGAATCGGGCATCCACCCGTGGGGCAGGTGGGGCAGGTTCGGGCCGTTTCGGGTGCCGCGGGGCTATCCCAACCTGCCCCAGGGTCGCGAAAGTCGGCGGGCTAACAACGCTTGTTCAGGGCTCGACAGTATCACCGAGAGGGTGAGCTATCGGCCTGCGACCTACGATGTCACGGAGGGTTGGGGCAGGGTTGGGGCAGGGTCGCCGAGGTCGAAGGCTCGGGCAGACAGGTTGGCCACCGCCTTGTGCATCGCGTCCAGGCATGGGAAACACGTCACGGCCTTGTGGTCGTCGAGGAATAGTGGCCACTCCTCCATCGGCACCTCTCGGCCGCACGCGGTCCGCAGCCGCAGAGCGCCGACGAGGTGGCGGTGCTGCACGTACGGATCCATCACTCCTCCCCGCCGGGCATCCGGCGCACGTTGTTCAGCGCCTCCACTCCCGCCAACGCCAGCCGCCGCACGAGCGCACCGCGCGTCTCGCCCTGCCGCCGGTGCCGCTCCATGGCGGCGAGCTCGTCGGCGTTGACGAGCGTCTCGACGCGGGTGGTCCGGACGGTGGCGCGGTCGGTGGCGGGCGGGCGGCCGCCGGTCCCGGGCTTCGGGCCGCGGGTCACTTCGGCGCCTTCGGCGCGGGGTAACCCTCCGCGAGCACCGATCCGCGGAACGTGTCGATGATCTGCGTGTACCCGCGGTCGCCGCAGGTGCGAACGATGTTCCGCGCGTCGAGATCCTTCGGCAAGCTGTGCCTGTGCAAGCCGAACCAGCACAAAAGCCGCCTGATCATCCGTTCTCCCGGGCCAGGCGCATCGCGGCCTGTACCTGCTGCGGGGTGGGGTGCTCGGTTTCGAGATCGCCGCCGTCCATCACAAAATGGTCGATCGAACTCGACCCCATCATCCGGGCGTTCTCGCCGAGGCGGTCCATTGTGACGACGCACGCCGCCAAGTAGTCCACCGTCGGCGTCCCGCTCGCGAACAGCCGCTCCCAGCCGTCGATGTGCAGGTGGATCCCGCCGTAGGTGCTGGGGTCCGGCTCGGTGTAGAGGACTCGCACGAAGGCGATCATCCGTTCTCCTGCTCGATCAGCGCGTCGATCGCCTTCCGCGCGGCGCGGATGATCTGCGCCCGGTGCCGCGGAGCGAGCGGCGCCACCGTTCCATCGGGCCACGCCACCGAGAGGCTGCCCTTGCCGTAGCCCTGCCAGACGTACGTCCAGATCCGGTCAACACAAGCGGCCCCGTCCGGATCGTGCGAGACGCCTTCGATGCGGTAGTGCGTGGCGCTCGTCCGGCGCGGCGATCCGACGGTGAGCGTGCGGCGCGGGAAGAGGTTGCGGTGCGCGTTCACGGCGGCTCCCTGTTGATGCACTTACTTTACCCACGCGCCGAAGTACCGTCAAGTCGGATCCTCACCTCCGCCGAACTTCCGCACGTTGTCCCGGGGCATCGCACCCAGCTAGCGCCGCGAGTTCGTCGGCGTTGACGAGCGTCTCGACGCGGGTGGTTCGAACGGTGGCGCGATCGGCGATGGGTGGGCGGCCACCGGCGCCCTTGCGGGGGCCGCGGGTCATGGGGACACCTTGCAGCGCTCGCGCAGGTAGCGCAGCGCGGAGGCTCGGTTGTCGAAGGTCAACGCTGGCCCGCTGACCGGGACGGCGCGCCAGTACACGGCACGCGCCTTGCGGATCTCCACGCTGCGGCCCTTAAAGGTCGAGCGCACCTCGTCCCGCTCGAAGCGGCGGACCGTCCCCACCGAGGCGGGCCCTGCGTCGTCCACCCAAGTCGCCTCGAACACTCGGACCGCGAGGCGATCGGAGACCACCTCGACGAGCCGGAAGGCGTCGCGTCGCTCGCCCCCAACGTAGCGCGGGACGTAGACGAGGGTAGCGAGGCTCATGCGACACCGCAGCCGGGGCACGCCGGCTTGCCCATGTCCTCGGGCATGACCTCGCGCTGGCACTCGGGGCACCACCGGCGGGCCGGCGGGCGGGCCGGCGCGTCCCATCCACCGCGGTGGCAGCGCTCCTCCAGTTCTTGACCCAGGTCGCACCCGTCGTTCGGGCCCGCGCACGCCGCGCAGTGGCGGAGGTGAACGCGGAGCGCCTCGTCCGGGGCCATTGTAGCCGCAAGGGCGTCGCGCTCGGCGCGAAGGCCGGCAGCGTTGGCGGCCTCGTCGAGCAGCCCCGGGAGGGCGTTGCGGCTCTCGGCGATGAGAGCGGCGTCCGCGCCGCTCCACATTGCGGACGACACCACCGAGCCGAGCCGGTCCAGGCCGGAGACGACGCGGAACAGGCGCGGCGGGCTGGGCTCCATCGCCCACGGTCCAGGCGTCGCGTCAGCGAGCAGCCCGCGCAGGCGGTCTTTGCGGGCGGCGGTCACTCGGCGTCCAGCTGCGCGTCAAGCGCGTCGAGCAACGCGTCCACGTCCACGCCTCGGGCGCGCATCGGGGCGCAAGCCGCATCGATCGCGATGGCGCACTCGCGGCGCACGTTGGCAAGGGCGGCGCCGTGGCCCTGCGCGGCGCGGGACACGCGTAGCATCTCGGTGAGGGCGTCGGTCTCGGTCTCGGTAGCGTTCACGGCGGCTCCCTGTTGATGCACTTACTTTACCACCGCGCCGAAGTACCGTCAAGTCGGGTCCTCACCTCCGCCGAACTTCCGCACGTTGTCCCGGGGCATCGCCCCCAGCTTCACCCGCTCCATGGCCTCCCGGAGGTCCCCACTCGCGGCCTGCCGATAGTACGCCATCGCCACCGCGGGCGAGTGGCCGAGCAGCGCCGCCGCCACGGTCGGGTCGATGCCGCGACGGTAGAGCGCGTCGACCGCGTGACGGCGCAGCGCGTGGGGCGTCCACGCCGGCACGCCCGCGCGCTTGCACGCGCTCCGCAGACGCATCGGCAGGCCCGTCCTCATGGTGGCGTAGGAGACGCCCCACACGGGCGCCTGGGGGTCGCTGGGCAGGTCCCACGTCCGCAGCTCGGCGACCGTCTCGGCGAGCAGCGGCACCACCCGCGAGCCGGTCTTGCCCTTCACGTGGAGCTCGCCCCGCTCGAGGTCCATCGCGCCCCGGGCCAGGGTGGCCACCTCCCCGATGCGACAGCCGGTGGCCAGCAGCAGCCACGCCGCACGGGCGGGCCACTCGGCGCGGCGGCGGCCGGCGGGTAGCAGCTCGTCGAGCACCCGGAGCACGTCCTCCGTGTCTGGCGTGCGCTTGCTCGTCGGCTCGTCGGGGCGCGGGCGCACTTGGACCAGCGGTAGATCGCGCTCCGGGGCGATGCCCACCTCGCGCCCCCACTGCCACGCCTGGCGCAGGATCCGGAGGTCCAGCCGCACCGTCGACGCCCGCCCGGTGCGCTGGCGCTGGTCGCGGTAGCGCTCCAGCGTGCGCCGGTCGAGGCGGTCGAGGAGCACGCCCCCGAGGATGGCGAGGAGGCGGTTGCTGACGATCTCCGCGTTCTCCTTCGACTTCTGCGCGAGGTCGGCGCGCGCGTCCATCGCTGCCCCCCACGTCTCCAGCAGGTCCCGCACCGTCGCACCGTCAGGGCGCTGCGTCACGCCCCCGAGCGTGGCCACCACGGCGGCCTGCGCCTCGTCCGGGGTGCCCCAGCCGCTCCAGACGTGCACGCGCCCGCTGTGGCCGTCGGGGCGGTCGGCCTTCCAGTACCAGCGGCCGTCAGCGCGAGGTCCGCGGTGCACACGGATGGCGGCCATCGTGCCTAGGTGGATGGGCTTCGGTCGTTCCACGGTCACCCCTTCAGCTTCTTCCGTGGTAACGCAACCGGCGTCGGCCTCGCCTCCTCCTCCCGCTCCTCCGCCAGCGCCACCAGCACGTCACCCCAGCGCACCACGGGCGCAGGCAGGCCGGGGCGGCGGATGATGACGCCAGCAGCCTCGAGCCACGCGCGAGCCTCCGCGGCGCGCCACGGCAGCCACTCCACCGCCTGCGCGACGGAGACCACCGCCGCGGGACCCAGGGCGGCGCGGGCGGCGCGGGCGCTGCTCATGCTGCCTCCCGCATCGAATCGCGGATCGTGTCCGCGCACCACACCGGCGCCCATCGACGCTTCGGAAGCGCCACCTCGCCCGAGCGCAGCGCGCGCCGTCGGCTCGGGACGTCCCACTGGCCGCCCTCGGTGGCCCCAATCTCCACCCACCCCGCGGCGCGAAGGCTCGTCCCCGGCTCGCTCAAGAGCGTGTAGGTCAGCACCGGGGTCCCGTTCTTCCTCGCCCACCGGGACGCCGCGCCGTACAGCGCCGAGCAGGCGTTGCCGGTGCCATCAGTCGCGCAGCGGGTCACCTCGACGAAGCCGCGCTCTTGCAGGACGCGCGAGGTCGGGCGCCCGACGAGCACCCAGCCACAAGGCCAGCGGGTATCCTCGCGCACTGCCTCGAAGGCCACCAACGCGGACGGGGGCGGCTTCGGCAGATGCCGGTGGAGGCGGCGCACGCCAATCCGGGCGATGGTCACGCCGCAGCGGCGCACCGTCAGGCGCACTTGCTCACCCATCACCCACCTCCGGATCCTCGGGCATCGCCTCCGCCATCCGCTCGGCCTCCCGAGCGGCTTGCTTCCACGCCATCGCGCGCCACAGCGCCGACGCCCCGAGGCGTTTCGCGGCGTTGGCCTGGACGGAGCTGCGTGCGCTGTCGAGCGTGGCGTTGCACCGATCTACCTCGTCGTCGTGGGCGGCCATGCGTTGGCGAGCATGAGCGGCGAACGCGAGGAGGCCGTCGCGGTTGCCGCTCGGATGGCATCTCATGGGGTCTCCAGGTCGCGGAGGAGGCTGGTCCAGGTCTCGCGGTCGCAGTCGTGGCCGAGGCGGCGCCCGGTCCGGCGTCCGATCCTGCGGTCCGTGTCGTCGTCCTCGATGGCCTCGCGCAGGTCGCGGAGGAGGGTGGCGCGGGCGTCGTCGGTGATGGCGGGCCACGCCACGCGCACGGCGGAGGCCACGTCGGAGGGTGCGCCGGAGGTGCGGCCCAGCGCGTAGCGGACGGCGTACACGCAGAGGTCGCCGAGGTGGGTGGGGGTCATGGGGTCTCCAGCTTGGCCAGGGCGCGTTCGAGGGCGGTGATGGCCCGGTGCACGGGCTTGGCCTCGCCCGAATCGGCGGCAGCCAAACACGCCAGGTGCAGCGCGGCGCGGAGGTAGCCGGCGGCGCGGGCCTCGTCGGAAAGGTCGCCAGTGTGGGCTGGAGTGTCGGTCAGGTTGGCCACCGTCGCGAGGACGGGCGTGAACGGCGCCTCATCGTCCAGCCACGCGAGGTGGTGGATGGCGTCGGCGCGGTCGCGAAGGGTGAGAGCACTCATGGGGTCTCCAGCGTCGGCAGGTCCCCGACGCGCTCGACGGTGGCCGCCTCGTCGTCGATGCTGGCCCAGGTGATGCGGTAGATGCCGCGGGCGGTGTGGCCTGCCCCGCTGACGTGGTAGTCGATGTCGGCGGACACCTCGGGGCCGCGAGCGTCGAGGACGAGGCTGCCGTGCCTTGGGGCCCACGCGACGAGCCAGACGGTGGTGGTCATGGGGTCCTCCCGATGCCTGCCGCGAGTTCGCACGCGGTCAGGGCAGCGTCGAAGCTGGCGCTGGCAGGAACAGCGAAGAAACGCCCCTCGGGCGCGCCCGGTCGCGTCGTACATCCGCGCTCCGATGCGGTCGTTCTGCGCCGGCACGCCGAGCGGCAGTGCGAGCGGGGCCACGCCGGCCGGGCCAGGGGCGGGCTCGGTCAGCAGCGCCCGGAGGCGCGCGGCGGTTGCGGTGAGGTCAGCGGGCATACGGCACCTCCACCCAGGTGAACGGGGACGCGCCGCGCCCGGGGCCGTTCGCGGGTTCCAGGTGCGACCCGGAGCACTCGCCCGCGCACTCGTGGCGACGGCACGGAACCGTCCGCCGCCAGTCGCGGGTGATGGAGCTACCCAGCCAGCGATCGTCTATGCCGGGCGTCGGGGGCTCATGCTCGTAGGCGTCCACGATGGCGCGCGCCTCGTCGTCGGGGACGTGGCCGTAGATGCCCCACACGGCCGGATCGCCGTCGAGGTCGCACCGCCAACACCAGCCGACGGTCAGGTGGCGCTTGGTGCCGGGGTTGTCGCGGCTACCCACGGGTCACCTCCGCGAGCCGCAGGCACAGGTCCCGGAGGCGGGCGATGTCGGCGTCGGAGCGGTCCGCGTCCGTGGTGGTCATGTTCCGGGTGAGCATCCAGTCCACGACGGAGCCCGGCATGTCAGGGCTGTCGGGCAACCTCTCCCGAGCCCACCACGCCGCGTGGGCGCGGCCGGTCGGGTCGGTGAGGTCGAGGGCGAGCACGGACAGCGGCGGCGAGCCCTGGCGCCCGAACGCCATCACGACGCGCGGGTTGTCTTCGCCCAGCGTCGCCATGGGGAGCCGCACGACAACGCCGGGCTCGTTGCGGTCGAGGATGGGGCTCCCGCGGCGCAGCAGGCCCGGCAGCGTGCCAGGAAGGGTCAGGTCAGCGGGCATCGGAAGCCTCCTCGCGCTCGACGTGGGTCAGTGCGTACAGGCCGCCCGGAACGCGGCGGCCATCGCTGTCGGTGGTGCTCGACACGTAGACGCAGGGGTCGCCGTCCACCTCGCGAGCGTCGGTCACCGTATGGGTCACGCCGGAGCGGCCCGGCCGGGCGCCCGGCCACACGCGGACGAGGGTGTGCATCGGCAGATCAGCGGGCATCGGAACCTCCGCCGAACGGCACGCCGTTCCACTTGCCCTCCCAGGCCGCGCGCTTGATGCGGTCCAGCGCCTTGGGCCACTTCGCCACGATGGCGGCGTTGACCCGATGCCAGTCCGTCGGCCACGACGACCGGAGCGCCAGGCCGTAGGTCATCGCGATCTGCTTCTGTCCGAGGCCCTGGGCGAGTTCGTTCTCGATCACGTCCTCGACGCACATCAGGTCCATCACCAGCCCGCCGCTCGACTCGCTCCAGGTCTCGACCACCACCCCGAGCAGCGCCCGCCCCAACTCCACCGCCTCCGGCAGGTCGGGGCTCGTCCGCGCCGCGTGCGCGAGCTGCCCCTCCACCCGGCGCTGCACGTCCTCGAGGCCGAGGCCCTGGGCGCGGACCGCGCGCCCACCGTTCAGCGCGTGCGTGAGCTTCGGGACGCACTTGTCCATGTGCTTGACCCAGCGCGCTTCGGGATCGCCCTGCGCCTCGAAGGCCTCGATCGTGCGGACGACCCAGGACTCGGCGCCCAGCTCGGCGCGGATCCGGGCCAGCGCGGCGGCCTCGCGCGCGTCCTTCGCGGCCCGGCCGGCGTCGTCCAGGGCGACGAGCGTGGGCGTGTCGCCGGCGTACGCCTCCACGAGGTCGTGGACGAGGGCGTACGCGAGCACGCGGCCGCGGTCCAGGCGGGCCGGCGCCATCTCGGCGGCGACCAGGGCGAGCATGACCGTGTGGTCGGTGTCGCTCTCCGGGTAGCCGTCGGGGTGCTGGGTGATGCGGTCGACGCGTCCGAGGGCCAGGGCGAGCCGCGCGATGTTGATGGGGAGGGAGGTGTCGGTCGGCATCAGCGAGTCTCCTTCGCGGCGTTGGCCAGCCGCTTCGCGCGCTTTCGCGCCTGCTTGGCCTCGGCGCGGGCGATGCGCTCGACGGCGTCCGGGTCGGGTTCGGTGGGCTTCGGGTCGCGCCACAGGCGAAACTCGGGCGTGGGGTCGTAGGGCATCGGCGCCGACCCGGCGAAGGCGCCGACGGCGAGCAGCAGGGCCATGTGGCGCATCAGCGGGTCTCCTCGTTCATGTGCACGTTCACCAGCCACTGCCGCACACCGCCCCGCGTCCGCGGCGAAGACCACCAGCGCAGCAGCGGCTGGCCGGTCTTCCGGGGGATCCACGTCGCCTGGCGAACGGAGCCGATGACCTCCACCAGCACCGGCTCGTCCACCGCGCGCCACAGCGCCTCACCGACGGCCTCGGGCACCGTCACCCAGCCGTCGCCGATGGGCGGCTTCGGCGCGGGCGTCACCGGCTCCGGCTCGGGGAGCTCGAGGTGGGCGCCGGCGGCGAGGCGGTCGGCGAAGTGGCGCAGGGTGCGCGCTGCCGTCACGAGCCGCTCGCGGGCGAGGTCGGAGAGCGTCCGGGGTGCGGTCGCGAGTTCCATGTCGGCGGCGTGGGCGAATGCACGCGCGAGGGCGATGGCCTGGGCGTCACTCACGAGCACCACCCACACCGCTGCATGATGCGGTACACGTCGCGGAGGCGGGCCACGTCGTCGACGAGGTGGGCGATGATGGCCTCGTGGTCGCCGGCGGCCCAGCGGTCGAACACCTCGGCGCCGGTGATCGGGTTGTCGGCGCGGGAGATGTTGAAGAACTCGCACAGCGCGTCCATGGAGCCGGCGCCGGTGCGGTCCGGGGCGTTCCAGACGGCCAGCGTGTCGACGAGGTGGGACTCCCAGGGCTTCGCTACGTGGAACGCACCCGACAGGTCGTAGAGGCCGTGCTTGGCAGAACGCCGCTTGACCCACTTGAAGTCAAACGCCATCGCATTGTGCCCGACCCACGTCGTCGACACGTTGTCGCCGATGTGGGGGAGCAGCGCCTCGAGCAGGGTGCGCTCTCCCTCGAGCGTGCCGCCCTCGTTGTAGTGGGTGGCCACCGGGCCATCGTCCACCGCGAGGCCGATCGCGAGGATACGGCCTCGGGTGGGGTCGATGGCGGTGCGCCGCCACACGTCGTCCGCGTTCTCCGCGATCCACTTCTCGATGCTGTCGGGCTTGGTGTAGTTCCCGGGCACCGCCTTGCGGGCGGCGCGGGCCTTGTCGCCGTCGGTCCAATCGAGGGCTGGCAGCGTCTCGAGGTCGAGGAACACGGTTTGGGTGCGGTGTCTCACTTCGCCTCCGACGCGGCGCCGCCGCTTTCGTACGCCTTTCGTCCAACCTCGGTCGCCAACCACGTCACAACGGCCTCCCGCGTGTCTCGCGTCATCGCCGAGGGCTTGGGGCGGCCTCGAGCATGAAGGACCGCCTTCAACCGCTCGTAGTCAATGCCGAGCTCGTTGAGCCGCGCAAAGAACCGACCCTGATCGGCCTTCCACGACTCATGGTGTTCCTCCGCCTGGATTTCGGCCTTGGGCTTCGGCGCAGGCTTCGGCGCCTCACGCTGCTCCGGGCGTCGCTGTCCAGCGGTGGCGCCGTCGTCGTCGTCGGTTGTGATGCCCACCAGCGCCGACAGCCCGTAGCGCCGTCCGTACGTGATGACGCTGCCGATGGCCTGCGCGGCGGTCGTGCCCTTGGACTCGCCCCAGGGCAGCGCGAGGTCCGAGGCTACCCACTGGCCGGAGGAGTGCATGAGCGTTGTGGTGACGCGCACGACCGTCTCCGTCGTCTCCACCTCTTGGGTGATGGCGAGGCCGTGGCGAGGGCCGACGGCGCGCCACGCATCCCAGCACGAGCCGAGGTCTGCGTAGCGGTTGCGAAGGTGCGGGTTCTGCGCGTCCTTGATGGCGGGCTGCATCTCCGCCTGGGCGGCGGCCAGAGCGGCGGCGAGGTCGCCGAGGGCTTCGGAGTGGGGCATCGGGTCACCGGCTCTGGTTGGTGGCGTGGGCGGCTCGGATGAGCGCCTCGCGCTCGAGGTTGGCGAGGTCGTCGAACGGGTTGGTGAAGCCGTCGAAGAGGTCGGCGACACGGGCGAGCCCGTCGAAGGTGGAGACGGCGAGGTCGTCCATCGCCGCGAGCCACTCCTCCGGCGGCCCGTCGTCGTCGCGGTCGTCCCAACAGCCCATCTCGATTTCGTGCCAGGTGGGTCGGGCGGTCATCAGAGCCCCCAGGTGCGACGCGCCCAACCGAGGCCGCGCGTCAGGGTGAGCGCCACCGACGCCGCGCAGGGCACGACGATGAGCGGCGAGAGGATGAGGAGGTCCAGCGTGGGGCCGGTCACGGGAGCACCGCGGCCAACTCGGGCGGAACCTGCCCAAACACACGGATCAGCGCGAGAACGTGCTCGTAGCGAGGCTGCGTGTGGCCCAACTCCCACAGCGACACCGCCTGCCGGGTCGCCTGCACCTCATCGGCCAGCGCCTGCGCCGACCACTTGCGTGCGGTGCGCTGGGCCAGCACCCATGCGCCAATCGTCTTCGGGCCGGTCACAGGTTCACCGCGCCGAACACGCGGCAGCCGTCGTCGTGGTGCCGCGGGCGGTCGGCGTCCACCTCGGCGCGGGTGCGGAGGCACTGCGCGCGCACGCCATCGAGGGTGACGACGTCCTGGGCGACCCAGGGGAGGCCGCCACCAGGCCACGGCCGCCGGCGGAATGTCGCGCCGGGCACGTGTCGGAGGCGGTCGATGTCCTCGGGCGACACGCCGAGGTCGGTGAGCGTGCCGCGGTCGAGTTGGATGGAGCAGGGCGCGACGCCGTACGCCGCGCACCAGTCGGCGAGGCGGCGGAGGGTGTCGGGGGTGGTGTCGGCGCTCAACGTACCTCCAGGTGAGGAAAGAGGCTGCAAGAGGCGGAAGTTGCGTTGCACACCGAGACGGGGCAGCATGCCTACGCCGCTGTGCGGTACGTGCACACTCTATCGGGGTGTGCGAGGCACGCACAATGCGGCAGACGTTGCGTTGACACATTCTTGACAAGCGCCGAGGGGGACAACGTGCACCGGAAGCTGTCGATCGTGCCGCTACAACGCCAACGCGACGCCGCGGAGGCGCACCCGGATTACCGAGGCCTACGACGGGCGGAGCTTGCCGCGGCGCTGCGCCACGATCTCACGGGGCTGGATCGCGCGGCGCTGGCGGAGGTCTCGTGGGCGGTCGCCTACGTGCGCGCGCGAGCACTCGAAGAGCCGTAGCGCGACTCCCACAGGTCCAGGTCGTGCTCGAGGCCCTCTACCAGCGCATCGGGGAGGGTCGGGAGCGCGACGAGCAGGCGGGCCACGAGGGCGCGGTGCCGGTCGTCCGCTGACGCGACGGCCGCAGCGACGGCGTGCACCTCGCCCACGCGGGACAGGTGCACCTCGCGTCCGCAGAGCTCGGCCCAGCGGTCGACCACATCGAGCGAGCGCGGCGCCTGCTCGCCTCGCTCTATGCGGCTGACGTCGCTGTGGCGCTCGTAGCCGAGGGCCGCGGCAAGGTCGACCTGGGACAGGCCGGCATCCTTTCGGGCGGCGCGGAGCTGGGCGGAGAGGGCGGGCACGGGTTCCCCATTGCGCCTCCATGGAGAGCGCGCTAGTGTGCGGGAGTCGCACATGTGCGAGAGCCGCACACGGGGGGACATGGTGACGCTATCGGAGATCCTGCGGGCCGCAATCACGAGGCGCGAGGAAGAGGCTCGGGCACGAGGAGAGCGCGTGACGATCTCCTCCGTCGCCCGGGATGCGGGGGTGGATCGCTCCACGCTGTCCAGGATGGTGCACGGCCACCTCCGCGGCCGGATGGCCACCGTCCTGGCGGTTGCCGATGCGCTTGGGCTGGACGCTGGCGAGGCGGCCCGCGCGGCCTGCGAAGGGGTGCGCTGATGTCCGCCCTGCCCGAAGCCCAGGCCGACGTCCTCGACAGCATCCGCGCGGGCATCGTCACCATGTACGGCCTCATGGCCGACACGGGGCGCACGTACGCGGGCGTGCGCTCCGCCCTGACGGCACTCCGGCGTGCCGGCCACATCGTCACTGACGCCAAGGTGCCGGGTCGCGCCAACGACGGCCGCCGCGCGTGCTCGTGGCGTCTCGCGGATGCACCGCCGAGGGCCACCGCCGAGGGCAGGCCACCGGAGCGCGAGCGCCGCGATCTACTGTGGGGCGCGCTGCGGCTGTGGCCCGATGGCGCCTCGGTCGCGTCGATTTGCATGGCCTGTGCTGCCGATGACCGAGCGGTACGGCATGACCTGGCGCGGCTGCGTCAGGAGGGCCGCGCTCGCTGGAACGGTCAGCGCGGCACTGGCTCCCGCTGGTTTGCCATCCTCCCGTCCGAGGCCCCCACGGCCACGGCACCGGCGCCCGTCGTCCCCCACCGTACGAGCGCGGTGGCAGGGACGGCGGGCGCTCCCTCCGGGGGTGGACGGTGAGGTCGACCATGATCGAGCGCCGCGGCGTCGTCTACGTCGTCACGGTCGCGTTTGGCATCGAGATGTGGATGCCCACCGACGGCCCGGCGAAGAACTACCCGGGCGGCGACGCTCACGACCCGGAGCCGTTTGGCCGCCGCGCGGTCCAGCGCGCGAAGTGGACGAACAAGTTCGGGCCCGAGGGTCGCCGCGGATGGCATCACAGCGAGGGGCCGACTCTGCCACCTGACCCCTACTGGAAGTCCTGGCGCGGCCTGTTTGGTCGCTTCCAGCCGCTGTCCGGGCAGAAGTACCGCGCGCCCCATCTCCGAATGGACGAGATTGGAGCCCCCGAAGCGCGCTGGATGCGGGGGGTGGACGCATGAGGGCCCAGCGGAAAGCTCGCGATCCTCGACCTGGCCGCGCTGCGCGCCGACATCGACTGGTCGCGCGCCTGCTACACGGTCCGCACCTGCGGCGGGTGGTCGACCCACCGGTGCCACGTCTGCGCGGAGTCGCTCGTCAAGGGCGACCAGATCCGCTCCGGCCCGCGGCATCGCGTGTGGGTTCACGCCGCGTGCGTCGCGCCGGTGGCCCCATGAAGCGCGTCGTCTTCCGCGAGGGCCTCGACGCCACGAGGCGACGCCGCGCCCTGGACGTGGCCGGGGGCTGGGGCGTGCGGGCCGACCTCGTGGCGCCTCGCACGTACCACCTGCACGGGCAGGACCCGATGGTGGACGCCGTGGTGCGGGCGCTCGTCAAGCTCGAGCTCATCGAGACAGCACAGGCGGGGGAGGCGTGATGGGCGCGATGCAGCGCAGGAAAGGCGCGAACGGGGAGAGAGACGCAGCGGACACCGTCTCCGAGGTGACGGGGTTTCTGTGGCGCCGCACCATCGGTCAGACGCGGTTTGGCGGCTCCGAGGCGCCCGACATCGACTGCGACGACCTCCCCGGCACGCACTGCGAGGTCAAGCGAGGCAAGGCGATCAGCCTGTGGGCCGCGCTGCGGCAGGCCATCGACGACGCGGGCACCTCGGGGCGGATTCCGTGGGTGCTCGCGCGGTTGGACCGTGGCGAGTGGGTGGTGGTGGTGCGGCTGGCGGACCTGCTGCCGCTGGCGCGTCGGCTGTGGCCGCTGGGGTGGGGACGATGATCGCCTACGCCAGCCGGACCGGCACCCGGCGCAACCTGGACGCCTTGCGCGAAGCGGGGTGGCGCCTGCTGGTCTCGGCGACTGGAGTGCAGCGGACCGAGGGCTTCCGGTACGCGCTCGACAATGGCGCGTGGACGGCACATCAGCAAGGATCGCCGTTCGATGTGGCCGCGTTCGTGCGCGCCGTGGACGCGCTCGGGGCTGGGGCCGATTTCGTCGTGGCCCCGGACATCGTGGCGGGTGGTCACGAGTCGCTGCGTATGTCGCTCGCGTGGCTTCCGCGACTGCTCGACCAGGCCCCCCGCGTGTTGCTCGCGGTGCAGGATGGCATGACCCCAGGCGACGTGTCGCCCCACATAGGCGGGCGCGTCGGCGTTGCGGTCGGCGGCTCGACCGAGTGGAAGGAGGCAACCGCGCGCGCCTGGGGCGCCCTGGCTCGAGAGCATGGCGCGTGGTGCCACGTGCTGCGCGTCAACACAGTTCGGCGGATCCGCCTGTGCCAAGACGCAGGCGCCTCAAGCTTCGACGGGTCGAGCGTGTCTCGCTTCGCCTGCAACCTCCCCCGGCTGGATGCCGCCGTGCGCCAGCTTCACCTTGGAGCGACTTATGCGTGATGTCGTTGTGCTGATGTCGGGCGGGGTGGACTCTACGACGCTGGCGGAGATGGCTCGAGGTCAAGACCGCCTTGCGTGCGTGGTGTTCATCAACTTCGGGCAGCCAGCCTATCTCGATGAGGTGCGGACCGTTCGCGGATGGGCCGTCCGTAATGATGCCGAGCTCGTCGAACGCAGGTTGATGCTGGACGGGTCGATGCAGACCGGGGTCGGTGTCGATGGGCCGCGCGTCCTGCCCGGCCGCAACCTCGCGCTGCTCGGCGTGGCGTTGAACGTGGCCGCCGCGCGTCGCGCTTCGGAGGTCTGGTTCGGCGCGATCGGGGACGACTTCGCCGAGTACCACGACTGTCGCCCCGCGTTCGTGGACGCGCTCGATCGGCTGTCCCGCGCATCGTGCGGTGTCGGGGTGCGTGCCCCGCTGATGCTGCTGCGTAAGGCGGAGGTGGTGGCGCTGGCCCGTCGACTGGGTGTCGACCTCGATCGGACGTGGTCGTGCTACGAGCCGGATCGGGCGCACCAGTGCGGGCGCTGCAACTCGTGCAAGGCGCGTCGCGCGGCGATGGGTGCCGCATGAGCCGCCTCACCGCCGGGTGGCCCGCCGAGGCCGTCGCCGAGCGGCACGAGCGCGTGGGGATGCGCCTCCAGCACCTCGCCCAGCCGTGGCCTGCCGCGGAGGTGGCCCGCGTCGAGCAGGAGGAGGCGGCGCGGTTGGTGGTGACGGGGCGGGTGCAACGGCTGCGGTGGCAGGAGGCGCGATGAGCGGGTGGGTGCCAACACCGGCCGATGGCTGGGACGAGGTGGCCGAGGCGCTCACCGACAGGGGCAAGGCGTGGCCCATGAGCGCGGCCGTGACGGACCTGCGGTGGCTGGTCGACCGTCGCGCGGCGCTGCTGTTCGGCCGTGGCATCGAGCATCCGACGCCGGAGCAACTGGTGGAGGGTATCCCGGGCCGCCCTGCGCTGGTCCGTCGGTGGCACTGGACGGACCACCGGGTGCGGTCGCTGCTGCGCGACGTGGTGGCCTGGTGGGACTCGGGCCGATGGAAGGCGTCGCCAGCGGACCGCCAGCGGACCGCCAGCGCGTCTCCAGCGGACATCCAACCGCAGCACGGTCCAACCTTGGTTGTTGAGGAGGTTTCGCCAGCGGACCGCCAGCCGGTCGCCAGCCGGTCGCCAGCCGACCTCCACACGCGCGTAGATCCACAAGCACAAGCACAACCACAACCACAGGAGGAACAACAGCATGTGGTTCCCGGCCTGGCCCTCCTCCCGGTCGAGCCGAAGGCCGATGGCTGGGACGAGGTGGCCCGCGTCTACGCGGACGTGTACCGCCCTGCCCTCGGCCTGCGCGCCACGTCGAAGCTCATCCGCTCCAAGGGCATCGGCCTCGAGCTCGCCCGGATGACCCGCGAGCACGGCGCTGGCGATGTGGTGGAGGTGCTCCGCTACATCGCGACGGCCACGGACGACCGCCCGGGAGGGGCGACGTTCTACCGCGAGAAGCAGGTGGCGATCGAGTCGGTGCGGCGCCACTTCGCCGCGCTGCTGGACAAGGCGCGCAACCCCGCGGTGACGGCGAGGGCGTCGCCGCTGGCCCGGGGCGAGTGGGTCGACAGCAGGACGCCGGAGCAACGGGCGGCGGCGGATCGAGAGGCGGACCGATTGCTGGCGGAGTGGCGATGACCGACTATGACGACGAGCGCGACGACCACCACGAGGCTTCCGAGCGCTGGGAGGACCGCGAGCGGCCCGACGACCCCGAGGGGGTGCGGACGTGGTTTGACCCCAGCGCTCCGCCGAAGCCGCTGGAGTGCGACTGCGGACGGGTGAGCGCGTGGACGTGGTGGCGTGGGAGCGAGCGTCACCGGGTGCGCCCGCGGTGGACCGCTCCGAAGGTGTCGCCGTGCGTGGTCTGCGCACCGGTCAGGGAGGCCGAGGAGGCGGCGAAGGTGCTCGCCAGGAGGCAGCACGACGCGGGGATCCCCGTGCGCTACCGCGAGTACAGGTGGGATCGCTACGTCACCATGGGCAGCGAGGAGACGTGGGGCGGCTTCATGCGCCGCGTCAAGGCATCCGACCCGCCCGCCATCGGCATCACGCGGAAGTCCGTGGGCACAGCGAGGGCGCTGCGCGACTGGACGCCGGCGATGGGCAGCATGTACCTCCACGGCCCCGTGGGGAGCGGCAAGAGCCTGATGGTGGCGGCGACGTGCACGGCGCTGCTGTCGACGACGACGGGCCGACGCGAGGTCATCATGGAGACCGAGGAGGTCATCGAGCGCTACGGCATGGATGGGCTCGAGGGGGCGACGTCGCTGCGACGGGACGTGTGGATCGACCCGGGTGGGGCGTCTCGGCCCGTCTGCTACATCGACGAGGACACGATGGTTCAGCGGGTCATGGACGGGTGGAGCAAGGACAAGGACCCGCTCGGGAAGATCGCCGAGCACCCTTGCCTCGTGCTGGACGACCTCGGCACGGTGGCCGGGCTTGGCGGCAAGCGCGGGGACCTGGCGGCGCAGATGGTGCGGCGCGTGGTGGCGTACCGCTACGACCGCCGGTTGCCGATGCTGGTCACGTCGAACGCACCGATGGCCGAGCTCGATCGCCACTACGACCACCGCACGGTGTCGCGGCTGGCGGAGATGGTCGGCGGGCGGGAGCACGCGATCGAGGGGCTGCCGGCGGAGATGACGCGGCAGGGGTTCGACTGGCGCAGGCCACCCCCCGAGGATGGTCGGAGGGCAGATGCGCGCGAAGGGGTCTAGCAGCGCGTATACGGGGCGCGGCGAGCGTGGGGCCATCATGGGGCGGCGGAAGGCGTGGGAAGGCTCACGCGAGCGGGAGGGGGCATGAGCGAGGCATGGGTGGGGCGGGTGGTCAAGGCGGCGCAGACCTGCGGGCAGGTGCTCGTGGTGGTGCCGGATCAGCGGACGAAGCGGAGCGCGGTCCCTGGTGGTGCTGGTGGGCGTTGCGCCGGACTCGCCGGGCGAGGTCATGCGCGAGGTGTGGAGGCGGGCGCTGGTCGGCATGGCGCCGGTGGAGGCCGCAGGGGGGAGGGTGCTGTCGCCGGACGCGATGACGCGGCCGAGGAGGGCGGGATGAGCGAGCCGATGGAGCATCCGTTGTCGGTGGCGCTGGGGAGTGGCTGGCGGTGGCTGGCGGACGTGCCGCGGCACACCGTGGTCCTGCTGCATGGCGGCGGGCTGTGGGTGGAGGTTGACGCGGACTCGCTCGAGCGGCCCGGCGATGTGGGGGCGTGGCGGGCCGTGGCCGAGGCGCTGGACGCTGGAACGGCGGCGGGGCTGGTCGGGCGGTGGATGGTGGTGGTCGAGATGCGCGAGGGGCGGGTCAGGGCGTGGCTGGAGCCGTATGGCAGGACCGATTTCCGTCCGGAGATGGAGACAGACACAAC
>Ga0315903_10002209_pt1 | contig 29030 bp, 29 predicted proteins | sample LakEriMetagenome_7_FD_203524 | JGI IMG/M metagenome (GOLD analysis project Ga0315903, IMG submission 203524) | Freshwater fungal communities from buoy surface, Lake Erie, Ohio, United States - Buoy 2 MA119 | ecosystem: Environmental > Aquatic > Freshwater > Lake | place: USA: Lake Erie, Ohio... | reverse complement strand
GGCCCACCTTGCGGTAGACGCGCTGCACCGGGAACTCGAAGATTCGGGTGTAGTCAGCCGGGTCGACCAAGGGCAGGCCGCGGTCGGCCAGCATGCGGTTGAGCGACTCGCAGCACAGCCAGGTGTCATCCAGCAGCGTGCCGTTCCAGTCCCACACGAAGTGGCGGTAGTCGGTCAGCCGGCGGCGCATGCCCCCATCAGACCACCCCGCGAACCGGAGGCAAGTCGGCGTCCACCAGCGACCAGCACCGGACCGACACGCCCGGCGAGGCCATCGCATGGCACGGCTCGCCCAGGTCCGGCAGCCCATCCCAGCGCAAGGGCAGGTCGGAGCCTTCCCGCAGGCTCGCTTGCGTCAGCAGGTAGGGCGCGTGCCTGACCTCGCCCGCCAGCAACCCCCTCGGGCCCGGGGTGAAGAAGGTGTAGCGCTCGGCCAGGAAGTGCTCGAGGGTTCCCGGATTCGCCGCCCGTGGCGCGCCCCCTGATGTCCAGCTGAGCCTCGCCGCCTCCGCCTCGCCCTTGCGCCGGCACCGGTAATCCCAGCCCCCGCTCCCGCCGGCCCGGCTCATCTCGGCGTGGCGGTAGGGAAGATGGTAGCGCCGTCGCGCCACCTCGACCGCCAGCCCTCGGTCGCAATCAAGCGAGAGGAAGAACACCCCGGGGCGTCCCCGCGGGCCCCTGACATACAGCCGCACGTTCAACTCGAGGAAGTTCGAGATCCAGGGCACCCAGGGTAGGCCGCGCGGCCGCACGCGCCGCATGGCGAACGCCACCAGCCCCGCATAGGTCCGGCCTTCATGGAGGTCCGGCACCAGGCCCTCGGGCAGTCGCCGGGCCGCCTCCGCGGGCGGGATTTCCCAATGCAGGAAAAGCAGGTCGTCCCAACTCTGGAAGAGGGAGGGTTGCCCCGCGGGTTCCGGCTGGATCGCCATCCCGCCACCCTACGAGGCCGTCCTCCGCGCGCAAACGCGGTTCCGCCTTGTCGCCCCCGCCTCCCTCCAACAGCGTCTTCCCGTGCTTCCCCAGGCCCAGAACGACGAATGCCGGCGCTTCGCCGAGCACCTGGCCGACCTGGCCGGCGAGGTGGTCCGCGCGGCCTGGGCCCGGCCCGTCATCGAGGTCGAGACCAAGGCCGACGGCTCCCCCGTCACCGTGGCCGACCGCGAGGCCGAGCGTGTCATGCGCGAGGCCATCGCCCGGGCCTATCCCACCCACGGCATCGTGGGCGAGGAGTTCGGCTCCGAGCGCGCCGACGCCGAGTTCTGCTGGGTGCTGGATCCGATCGACGGCACCAAGTCCTTCGTCTCCCGCGTCCCCCTCTTCGCCATCCTCGTCGGCCTCCGCCACCGCGGCGCCCCCGCCCTCGGCGTCATCGACCAGCCCATCCTGCGCGAGCGCGCGGTCGGCGACGGCCGCTCGGCCACCTTCAATGGCGCGCCGACCCGCGTCGCCGAGGCGCCCCTGGGCGCCGCCGTCGTGCTCACCACGGACGCCGAGCACATCGCCCGCCATCATCCCGCCGCCCGCTGGGCCGAGCTGACCCGCGCCTGCGCCTTCGCCCGCACCTGGGGCGACGGCTACGGACACCTCATGGTCGCGGCCGGCCGCGCCCATGTCATGGCCGACCCCGTGATGAATCCCTGGGACCTCGTCCCCGTGCTGCCCGTGCTGCGCGGCGCCGGCGCCCTCGCGACCGCCTGGGACGGCGGCGACCCGGTCGCGGCCGGCAACGTCGTCGCCGCCGCCCCGCGCCTCCACGCCGAGGTCCTGCGCCGCCTCCGCGGCTGAGCCTCAGCGCCCTAGGCGGATGGCCAGCGAGCGGCCGTGCGCGTCCAGCCGCTCCATCGCGGCGAACGCCGCCACGGTCGGGGCCGCCTTGCGCAGGCTCGCCGCGTCGTACCGCACCACGCTCGTGCGGCGCAGGAAGTCCGCCACGCGCAGACCGCTGAAGAACCTGCCCGTGCCGCCGGTCGGCAGGGTGTGGCTGGGGCCGGCGACGAAGTCGCCGAGCACGGTCGGCGTGCGGTGCCCGAGCAGCATCGCCCCGGCGGTCGTGATGGAGCGGGCAAGCCGGTCGATCGCGCGGTCGGCCACGAGCAGCTCGAGGTGCTCGGGCGCCACGCGGTTGGCCACGTCCGCCGCCTCCGCCAGGTCGCGGACCCGCACGGTCAGCAGCCGCTTGGCGAGGATGGCGCGCACCTTCGCGCCGTGGCTGAGCGAGCGGCACTGGCGGTCGGCGGCCTTGGTCGCGGCGGCGGCCAGCTTGGCCGAGTCGGTCACGAGGTAGAGCGTCTCCTTGCCGCTGCCGTGCTCAGCCTGGGCGCAGAGGTCGGCCGCCACCCACTCGGGGTTGGCGGTGCGGTCGGCGATGACCATCACCTCGCTCGGACCCGGCAGGAGGTCGACCCCCACCCGCCCGAACAGCTGGCGCTTGGCCTCGGTCACGAAGGCGTTTCCAGGGCCGAACACCTTGTCCACCGGCGCCACCGCGCGCGTGCCCAGGGCCATCGCCGCGACGGCCTGCACGCCGCCGATGCGGTAGACCTCGCGCACCCCGCAGAGGTGGAGCGCGGCGAGCAGGTCCGGGTGCACCGCGCCGTCCGGACCCGGCGGGGTGCAGGCGACGACTTCCGGCACGCCCGCGACCCTCGCGGGGATGGCGGTCATGACCACCGTCGAGACAAGCGGGACCTGGCCGCCGGGGATGTACAGGCCGCAGCGGCGGATCGGCAGGTGGCGCTCGCCGACGCGCGCGCCGTGCGCGTTGCGGGCCATCCACCCCTTGGGCAGGGTCCGGCGGTGGAAGTCGCGCACCGAGGCGATGGCGTCCTGGATCGCGCGACGACGCTCGGGGGTCAGGGCCTTGGCCGCCGCCGCCAGCCGGGCAGGGGGGATGCGCAGGTCGCCGGCCGCCAGCTTGGCCCGGTCGAAGCGCAGGGTGGCGGCGAGCACGGCCGCGTCGCCGCGCCGGCGCACGTCCTCGATGATCCTCGCGGCGGCGGCGCGCGTGGCGGGGTCGGCCTCCCCGGTGCCGACAAAGGCGGCGAGTCGGGAGGCGAAGTCCCGGTCGCTGCTGCGCAGGGTCGGCATCGTCGCTTAGCGGACGGGGAAGTCGAAGGCCGTGGGGGCCAGCTCGCCGTTGACCGTGATCTTGTCGAAGACCAGGGTGCCGAGGACCTCGCCCTTGTCATCCTTGACCTGGACCGACTTCGGGAAGCGGATGCCGTCGATCACCTGGGTCTCGGTCTCGACCTGGCGCTCGAGCTTGCCGTCGGGCCGGGGGTAGTCGGTGGCGACCAACTCATGGGTCTTGGCGTTGAAGTGGCGGGTGTAGGTGTAGGTGCCCGGGTGGCGATAGGTCACGGAGATCACGTCCTTGCCCTCCACCTGGTCGCCCTTCTTGGCGACCTCGGCCTTGGTTCCCTCCGGGACGGAGTAGAACCCGAGGTCCGACTTGCCCATCTCGCGCAGGTTGGAGGCGACCTCGAAGGGCAGGACGCGGGCCGACTCCGCCTGGCCGTTGGTCAGGTTGGTGCGCCGCACCCAGGCCTCGAGGCCGTTGGTCACGGTGCTGAACTCAAGGGTGTAGTCCTTGTCGTACCGGAACTCGCGGCGCTTGCCGCCCTGGGCGACCTCGAGGATGAAGGACTGGGTGAGCTTGCCTTCCTTGTCCATCACCTTGCCGGAGAAGTGGAGGTTGCGGACGCCCGCGAGGGTGGCGGCGTCCTTGGCCAGCGTGGCGCGAGCCTTGGCGATGGCCTCCGCGGCATCCTTGGAGACCTGGGCTTGGGCGGTGGCGGCGAGCAGGCTGGCGACGAGAAGGAGGAGGCGGGACATGACCCACCCATAACAGCCCGCCTCGCCGCGGCTGGCAAGCCTCCGAAGCGGTCAGGCCCCGGTCCGGGCTGCCTCGAGCAGTTCCCGCACGGTGGCCCGGCCCTCGTAAAGGGCCTTGCCCACGATGGCGCCCTCGAGGTTCGACCGCGTCCGGGCCAGGCGGGCCAGCTCGGCGACGTCCTCGCGGCCGGCGACCCCGCCCGAGGCGATCACCTTCGCCGGGCAGGCTTCCAGCATGGCCTCGAGCGACACCCAGTTGGGCCCCGAGAGCATCCCGTCCGTGGCGATGTCGGTGAAGATGACCGTCCCCGCCCCGAGCGCCGCCGCCGCCTTGGCCAGCTCGGTCGCGCGGACCTCCGTCACATCCTTCCACCCGCGCACCGCCACCCGCCCGTCCTTGGCGTCGATGCCCACCGCGAGCCGCGTCCCGTGCGCGCCCGCCACCTCGGCGAGGAACTCGCGGTCCGCCGCGGCCCGCGTGCCCACGATCGCCCGCGAGGCCCCGGCGGCCAGCGCGGCCTCGACCGTCGCGCGGTCGCGCAGCCCGCCGCCGAACTGGACCTTGGGCCCGAGCGCGGCGATGCGCCGCAGGATCTCGAGGTTGCGCGGGGCGCCGTCAAACGCCCCGTCGAGGTCCACCACGTGGATCCACTCCGCGCCCGCCTCGGCGAAGCGCCGGGCCGGCTCGACCGGATCGTCGTGGTAGCGGGTCTGCGCGTCGTCCCTTCCCTGGACGAGCCGCACGCAGCGGCCTCCTCGGATGTCGATGGCGGGGTAGAGGATCATGGACAAAGGGCCGGGTGGCGGAGGTTGCGGAGGAGGCGGAGGAAGGAGACAGGAGGCGAAGGATTCGAAGGATGCGAAGGAAAGATGGGGCAGGGGGCTTAGCCGGCCTTCTTCTTCGCTCCTCGCGCCTCGCTCCCCGCCCCTCTCCGAACCGTGACCGGTTCCTCGCCGCGCACCGCCTCGGCCGTGACGGTCACAACCGAGCCGGCCGGCGGCGGGGCGTACATCGTGTCGAGCAGGATGCCCTCGAGGATGGCGCGGAGGCCGCGCGCGCCCGTGCCGAGCGCGAGCGCCTTGGCCGCGACCGCCTGCAGCGAGCCAGGGGCGAACTCGAGGCTGCAGCCCGAGAGGGCGAGCAGCTTGCGGTACTGCCGGACGGGCGCGTTGCGCGGCTCGGTCAGGATGCGGACCAGGTCGGCCTCGGTCAGGGGCGAGAGGACGGAGATGACCGGGAGGCGGCCGACGAACTCCGGGATCATGCCGAAGGCGAAGAGATCCTCGGGCTGGAGGTCGGACAGCGTGGCCTCGGCCGAGGGCGCCTCGGCGCCCGACGCGTTGTCGAAGCCGAGCGAGCCCCGCGAGCGCCGCGCGACGGCCTTGTCCAGCCCGACGAAGGCGCCGCCGCAGATGAAGAGGATGTCCGAGGTGTCGACCTGGATGCACTGCTGGTCGGGGTGCTTGCGCCCGCCCGCCGGGGGCACGTTGCAGACCGTGCCCTCGAGGATCTTGAGCAGGGCCTGCTGCACGCCCTCGCCGGAGACGTCGCGGGTGAGCGAGGGCGAGTCGGACTTGCGGCCGATCTTGTCGATCTCGTCGACGAAGACGATGCCGCGCTGGGCCTTGGCCACGTCCATCTCGCAGGCCTGGAGCAGGCGGAGCACGATGTTCTCGACGTCCTCGCCCACGTAGCCGGCCTCGGTCAGCGTGGTGGCGTCGGCGATGGCGAAGGGCACGTCGAGCGCCCGCGCGAGCGTGCGCGCGAGGAGCGTCTTGCCCGAGCCGGTCGGGCCGATGAGCAGGACGTTGCTCTTGTCCAGCTCGACCCCGGCGAGGTCCTCGGGCACCCCCGCGGCCGCGCCCAGCCGGTCGTTCAGCCGCTTGTAGTGGTTGTGGACGGCGACGGAGAGCACCTTCTTGGCGTGGTCCTGCCCGATGACGTGCTCGTCGAGGAGCGCGCGCAGCTCGGCCGGCGCCATCAGCCGGACCGGGCCGAGGGGCGCCGCCTTGGGCTTCTCCTGCACGGCGGGTCCCGCCGCGGGCGCGCCGCCCGCCTTGGCCTGCTCGCGCTGGAGGAGCCGGCCGCAGGTCGACACGCAGGCGTCGCAGATGCCCACGCCGCCGGGCCCGGCGATCAGCTTGGTCGCGGCGGCCGCGGGCTTGCCGCAGAAGGAGCAGGCGGCGGCCTGGTCGGCCATCGCCTCAGGCCTTCTCCGGGCGAGCCGGGACGACGACGTCGACCAGGCCGTAGGCCTTGGCCTCCTCGGCGGTCAGGTAGTAGTCGCGGTCGGAGTCCTGCTGGACCTGCTCGGGCGACTTGCCGCTGTGCTTGGCGAGCGTCCGGTTGAGGATGTCGCGCCAGCGGAGGATCTCCTTGGCCGCGATGGAGATGTCGGACGTCTGGCCGCCCGCGCCGCCGCTCGGCTGGTGGATCATCACCCGCGAGTTGGGCAGGGCGTAGCGCTTCCCCTTGGCGCCGGCGGCGAGGAGGACGGTGGCCATGCTGGCCGCGCTCCCCAGGCAGTAGGTGTGCACCTCGCAGGGGATGAAGTTCATCGTGTCGTAGATCGCCATGCCGGCCGTGACGGATCCGCCGGGCGAGTTGATGTAGAGCGAGATGGGCTTCTTGGGGTCCTCCATCTGGAGGAAGAGCATCTGGGCGATGACGGCGTTGGCCACCTCGTCGTAGATGGGGGCGCCGAGGAAGATGATGCGGTCCTTGAGGAGGCGGCTGTAGATGTCCCACGCGCGCTCCCCTCGGGCATCGCGCTCGACGACGTTCGGGATGATGTAGCTCATGGGGAGAGTCTGGGGCCTCGGCGGGGGTTTGTCAGCCCTGCTTCGCCGCCGGGCCGCCGGCCAGCACGTGGTCGAGGGCCTTGTTCAGGAGGGCGTCGCGCTGGATCAGCCGGAGCTGGTCGCGGTCCTTGGCCAGCTTCTCCGGCGGGGTGCGGCTCGCGTAGGCGGCCCGCATGACGGCCGAGCCCAGCTCCTCCTGGGTCAGGGAGAGCTTCTCCTCCTTGGCGATGCGGGAAAGGACGATCTGCGAGCGGACCCGCGTCCCGGCCGCCTTGCGGGCGTCGGCCAGGATCTGCTCCCGGTCCTTCTCGAGGGCCTCGGGCGAGGCGCCGCCGCGGAGGCGCAGGTTGGCGTACTCCATGAAGAGGTCGTACGACTCGCGCTCCACCGCCGACTCGGGCAGGGGGAAGTCCAGGGGCTTGAGCAGGAGGTCGAGCGCCTGCTCGCGGCGCTTGTTCTCGGCCTGGGCCTTGCGCTGGCCCTCGAGGCCCTTGCGGACCTGCTCGCGGAGCTGGTCGAGGGTCTCGACGCCGACCGACTTGGCGAAGGCCTCGTCGAGCTCGGGCAGCTTGCGCGAGCGGACCTCGCTCACCGTCACCGCGTAGCGCGCCGCCTTGCCGCGGAGGGCCTCCTGCGCGTGGTCGGCCGGGAAGCTGTGGTCGACCGTCGCGGTGTCGCCGGCCTTGAGGCCCACCAGCGCCTTGGCCACGGAGGGAATCAGCGCGAGGTCGCCCTCGGCGCCGGCCTCCTCCCAGGCGCCGTCGGACTTGGCGAGGATGCCGGCGTCGGGCGCCGCCTCGGCCAGGTCCTTGCCGTCCACCGTCCCGGCGTAGGATAGGCGCACGTAGTCGCCCTTGGCCGCGGGGGCCTCGGAGACGGCGTAGCTGGCCTTCTGCGAGCGCACCTCGTCGATGCGGCGGGCCACGTCCTCGTCGGTCACGGCCTCGACCGCGGCCTCGACCTTGATCGCGCGCCAGTCGGGGAGGGTGTAGGAGGGGATGACGTCCACCTCGAAGGTCAGCGTGACATCCTTGCCGGGCTCGCCCGCCTGGTCGGCCGAGACGAGGGCGAATACCTCCAGCTTGTCGTCGGCGCGCAGCTTCTCATAGCCCTCGCTGAGCAGCCGCTGGCGGCTCTCCGCGTCGATGTCCTTGGCGAAGCGCGCCGCCACCATGGCCTCGGGCGCCTTGCCGGGCCGGAAGCCGGGCAGGCGGGCCTGCTTGGCGAACTGGAGGGTGACCGCCTTGCGCCCCTCCGCCGCCTGGGCGGCCGGGACGGTCACGGTGACCGTGCGTCGGGTGGGGGAGGACTCTTTGATCTGGATGTTCACGGGTGTCTGAGGGTGGTCCGCCGGGGGCGGAAGGTCGGAGCAAAACACCCCTCGCCCCGGGGGCAAGCAAGGAGAGAGGGGGTGGGGATGCGAAGGATTCGAAGGATGCCAAGGATGCGAAGGAGAGGTTGAAACAAGGGGGAATGACAGGGAGGTGGCGGACGAGTCATGGCATGGGGTACCCCCGATGCTCCGATGTCAGAAAGGCGGTGCCCTTCGGCCTACCGCGGCCGCAAGAACCGCCGCCCTTCCCGCCCCCTAAAACCCTTGGTTTCCCCAATCCCCCCTCTACAGGTTGGTTTAGTTCTCCCAGCCCCTCGCAACTTTCGGTTCTTCCGCCCCCTGCCTTTTCCTTCGCCTCCCTCGAATCCTCCGCCTCCTTCGTATCCTGTATCTCTCCCTTATCCCCCCACCTTCGCCTTCAGCCTAGGCATCACGCAGGCGGGCACGAAGTCCGCCGCGGCCGTCAGCCGGTGCCGGGCGATGTCCTTCACAAAGGAGGACGAGGTCACGAACTGCTCCTTGCTTGGCATCAGCACCACCGTCTCGATCTCCGGCGCGAGCAGGCGGTTGGCGTGGGCCAAGTCGAACTCGAACTCGAAGTCGCTGAACTTGCGCAGCCCGCGGATGATGGCGGCCGCCCCCCGCTCGCGGGCGAACTCCGCGGTCAGCCCGTGGAGCGCGGCCACCTCGACCGCGGGCAGGTCGGCCAGGGCCTCCCGGGCCATCGCCAGCCGCTCCTCCAAGGTGAACCACGGCTTCTTGCTCTCGCTCGGCGCGATGGCCAGCACCACGCGGTCGAACAGGTGGGTGGCGCGGCGGACGACATCCACGTGCCCGAGCGTCACGGGGTCGAAGGTGCCGGGGTAGATGGCGATGCGTTGGGCGGCGGGCATCCTTTGGTGTTGCCCCGCATCCTCGGCGGACGGCATCCTGCCCGCAAGCCCGCATGAGCGCCCTGCGACACCTTCCCAACCTGCTCACCGCCGCCCGCATCCCCGCCGTCGCCCTCATCGCGTACTGGACGCACCTCGCCGGCCCCTGGGCCTCCGCCGCCCTCGCCCTCTTCATCGCCGCCGCCGTCACCGACCTGCTCGACGGCTGGGTCGCCCGCAAGGTCGGCGCCGTCTCCGACTTCGGCCGCCTCATGGACGCCCTGGTCGACAAGATCTTCATCCTCGGCCTGCTCGTCGCCCTCCTCGCCCTCGATTGCCTGCCCGTCCAGGTCCTCGCGCCCGCCGGCGCCTCGCCCGCCCACCTTCCCGCCGGCGGCGACGCCCGTCTCCTCGCCGCCCTCGGCGTCTACCTTATCCTCACGCGCGAGTTCCTCATCACCGGCCTGCGCCTCGTCGCCGCCGCCAAGGGCCAGGTGCTCGAGGCCGAGGGCTGGGGCAAGTCCAAGACCTTCCTCCAGATCCTCGCCATCGGCCACCTCATCGGCCTGCGCGCCTACGAGACCCACTGGCACCTCTCCGCCGAGTGGCACCAGCGCTGGCAGCTCATCATCATGGGTCTTTTCTGGAGCTCCGTGGCCATCACCGTCTGGTCCGGCGCGGTCTACCTCGTCCGCCACCGCCGCCACCTCGCCGCCGCATGATGGTGGCCGTCGCCACCCTCGGCCCCCTCGGCCGCCTCCCCGCCCCGGGCACCTGGGGGTCCGCCGCCGGCCTCCTCTGGTGGTTCCTCCTCGTCGACCCCATCCGGGCCCGGCACGGCCTCGGTCACCAGGTCGCCTTCTGCCTGCTCGTCGTCCTCGCCGCCGTCTTCCTCTGCGGGGTGGCCGCCACCCTCATCGGACGCAAGGACCCCCCGGAGGTCATCCTCGACGAGGCCGCCTGCATGCCCCTTGTTTTCATCGGTTTGCAGGGGTTGACCCTCGCCTGGGTGCTGGTGGGCTTCCTCCTCTTCCGCCTGCTCGACATCGCCAAGCCCCTCGGCATCGCCCGCCTCCAGAAGCTCCCCTCCGGGCTCGGCATCGTGGCCGACGACCTCGCCGCCGCCCTGGTCGCCAACGCCGCTCTCCACCTCCTGATGGTCTTCCTCGGATCGGTCGCCTGAGGCCTTCCGCCCGCTTCTCCCCGCGGGGAATTTTTGGCGCCCCGCCTTCTTTCCCTGTTGACCAGCGGGTTTCAGGGCGGTTCATTCCCATCCGCCGGCCACCGCTGGCATCCCAAACATCATCCCAACCCAACCCAAACCACACCCACATGAACAAGTCTGAACTCATCGAAGCCGTCCAGAAGGCCCTCGACGGCACCCGTGCCGACGCCGAGCGCTCCGTCGACGCCGTCATCACCGCCATCGAGCAGGGCATCATCAAGAAGGGCGGCGTCTCGCTCGTCGGCTTCGGCAACTTCACGGTCAACAAGCGCGCCGCCCGCGACGGCATCAACCCCGCCACCGGCGCCAAGATCAAGATCAAGGCCTCGAAGGGCGTGAAGTTCAAGGCCGGCACCGCCCTCAAGAAGGCGGTCAACAAGTAATCCTCGGATCACTCGTTGGAAACACGACCCCGCCGCGAGGCGGGGTCTTTTTTTGCCCGCTCGTTTTCCGCCCGCCTCGGCTTGCCCCCGCGGCGCGCCGCCGCACACTCGTCGCGTGGCCTCCCCCTTCCATTACCAGGACCCGTTCCCGCTCGGCCCCGACGCCACCAAGTATCGCCGGCTCACCGCCGACCACGTCTCTGTCGGCGCCTTCGAGGGCAAGCCCATCCTCAAGGTCGACCCCGCGGCGCTGACCCTCCTCGCCAACCAGGCCTTCCACGACATCAACTTCCACCTGCGGACCGGGCACCTCGAGCAGGTCGCGGCCATCCTCGCCGACCCCGAGGCCAGCGCCAACGACCGCGCCGTCGCCCTCGCCATGCTCCGCAACGCCGAGGTCGCCGCCAAGGGCGTGCTTCCCTTCTGCCAGGACACCGGCACCGCCCAGGTCGTGGCCAAGAAGGGCCAGCAGGTCTGGACCGGCGGCGGCGACGACGCCGAGGCCCTCTCCCTCGGCGTCTACCAGGCCTACGCCCAGAACAACCTCCGCTACTCCCAGCTCGCCGCGCTCGACATGTACACCGAGCGCAACACCGGCACCAACCTGCCCGCGCAGGTCGACATCGCCGCGGGCAAGGGCGCCCGCTACGACTTCCTCTTCGTCGCCAAGGGCGGCGGCTCCGCCAACAAGTGCTTCCTCTACCAGGAGACCAAGGCCGTCCTCAACCCCCGCTCCCTCGTCGCCTTCCTCACCGACAAGATGCGGTCCCTCGGCACCGCCGCCTGCCCGCCCTACCACCTCGCCTTCGTCATCGGCGGCACCTCCGCCGAGGCCACCATGAAGGCCGTCAAGCTCGCCTCCACCCACTGGTACGACGCCCTGCCCACCTCGGGCGACGCCCACGGCCGCGCCTTCCGCGACCTCGCCCTCGAGGCCGAGCTCCTCAAGGCCGCCCACACCCTCGGCATCGGCGCCCAGTTCGGCGGCAAGTGGTTCGCCCTCGACGCCCGCGTCATCCGCCTGCCCCGCCACGGCGCCTCCTGCCCCATCGGCCTCGCCGTCTCCTGCTCCGCCGACCGCAACGCCAAGGCGTACATCGACGAGACCGGCGTCTGGATCGAGCAGCTTGAGACCGACCCCGGCCGCCTCATCCCCGCCGAGCACCGCGGCAAGGCGGACAACGGCGCCACCGTCCGCGTCGACCTCAACCGCCCCATGGCCGAGATCCGCGCCGAGCTCTCCCGCCACCCCGTCACCACCCGCCTCGCCCTCACCGGCACCCTCGTCGTCGCTCGCGACCTCGCCCACGCCAAGATCAAGGAGCGCCTCGACCGCGGCGAGGGCCTCCCCCAGTACCTCAAGGACCATCCCGTCTACTACGCCGGCCCCGCCAAGACGCCCCCGGGCCTGCCCTCCGGCTCCTTCGGCCCCACCACCGCCGGGCGCATGGACAGCTACGTCGACCTCTTCCAGAAGGCCGGCGGCTCCCACGTCATGATCGCCAAGGGCAACCGAGGCCAGGCCGTGACCGACGCCTGCAAGGCCAACGGCGGCTTCTACCTCGGCTCCATCGGCGGCCCCGCCGCCATCCTCGCCCAGGAGAACATCCGCAAGGTCGAGGTCGTCGACTTCCCCGAGCTCGGCATGGAGGCCGTGTGGAAGATCGACGTCGTCGACTTCCCCGCCTTCATCCTCGTCGACGACAAGGGCAACGACTTCTTCTGCCAGATCCCCGGCACCGGCTGCGGGGTCTGCGCCACCGGCTCGGGTTGAGGAACGCCGATGTGCGGACGCAAAAAGGGCGGCCTCCGGGCCGCCCTTTCCGTTCCCGGCGACTTGCGCTCAGGCCTGGGCGGGAGCGGGGATGGCCGGGCGATACTGCGAGTCGCCGAACCCCAGCACACACCAGAAGATGGGCGAGAGGAAGGTCAGGCCCAGGGCGAAGCCGACGCCGTGCCCGAACCGCTCGGCAATGCGGATGTGGGCCCAGGTGAAGATACCGAACAGCGCCAGCGCGCCCAGGACGGGGATGCCTGCGAGCAGGATGGAGGCCGCCCACCAGCCGGAGAGGCCGCCGAGCCGGAACATCACCACCAGGTTGTAAACGGGGATAATCGCCGCCCAGCCGGGCTGGCCGGCCTTCTCGAAGCTCTTCCACCAGCCGATGATCGTGACGATGACGACGGCGAGGTAGGCGACGCCTAGGAATATCAGGATGCGGGCGAAGGCGGCGCCGTCGCCGTTTCCGAAGTCTTGGGAGAGCAGGGTGGGGTTCATGGGGGTGGGGTGCGCAACTCATCCTAGCCCGGCACCGTCCTTGGGCAATTATCTATTCGAGGCGCGGATTACCCCGGCCGGCGCCTCACTTCTCCCACTCGAGCGCGCCGCGCTTCAGCTCGTAGATCAGGCCGAAGACGAGGATGCCAAGGAAGACCGCGGTCGCGCCCGTGATGGCGATGCTCGCCGCGAGGAACTCGCGGTAGACCAGTGCCCAGGGCACGAGGAAGACCACCTCGATGTCGAAGAGGATGAAGAGCATCGCGGTCACATGGAACTTCACCGCGAAGCGGGGGTGCACCTTGCCCTCCGAGGGCAGGCCGCACTCGTACGCCTTGTCCTTGATGTAATTGCCCTTGGCCCGCTGGCCGAAGACATGGCTGACGAGGAGGATGGCGGCCGGGATGGAAAGCCCCAGGACGACCTGGACCAGGACGGGCAGGTAGGTGGCGAGGGATTGGTTCTCGGCGGCCATCGCCCCCATCAAGGCAAGCGCGCCCCGCTTGGCAAGCGCGCTCGCCAAGCGGGGCTTTTCCCCCATCGTCCCGCCCATGGATCTGCCGAACTTCTGGGTCGCGCTCGGGCTGACCTTGTTCGCCGGCCTCTCAACCGGCCTGGGCAGCCTCATCGCCTTCGGCGCCCGCCGCGCCAGCTATCGCTTCCTCTCCGTGTCCACCGGCTTCTCCGCCGGCGTCATGCTCTATGTCTCCTTCATGGAGATCCTGCCCAAGGCCGAGGGCGCCCTGAGCGAGGCCCTCGGCCCGGCCGCCGGGCCCTGGTGGGCCATCGGGGCCTTCTTCCTCGGCATCCTCCTCATCGCGGTGATCGACGCCGCCCTGCCGCACGCCGACAATCCCCACGAGCAGCCGAGCGAGGCCGAGGCCGCGCCTCTCCACTCCGGCGCCCCCGCCGTGCCGCGCTCCCGGCTCCGCCGGATGGCCGTGCTCACCGCGCTTGCCATCGCCATCCACAACTTCCCCGAGGGCCTCGCCACCTTCCTCGCCGCGCTCGAGGATCCCGGCGTCGGCCTCGCCATCGCCGTCGCCATCGCCCTGCACAACATCCCCGAGGGCATCAGCGTCTCCGTGCCCCTCTTCTACGCCACCGGCAGCCGCGCCAAGGCCCTCTTCCTCTCGTTCCTCAGCGGGCTCGCCGAGCCGGTTGGCGCCCTCATCGGCTTCGGCCTCATCCAGCTCATCTCGCCCGGCTCCGGCCCGTCGCCCGTCCTGCTCGGCGGCTGCTTCGGCGCCGTCGCCGGCGTCATGGTCTACATCAGCATCGACCAGCTCCTGCCCACCAGCCGCGCCTACGGCAAGGGGCACGACAGCATCCTCGGCCTGCTCGGCGGCATGGCCGTGATGGCGGTCAGCCTGCTCCTTCTTCGCTCAGCCTGAGCGCCCTCAGCGCTGGGCGGGGTCGACCTCGAGGGCCGGGCCGCCGGGCGCGGGCGCCGGCGGCTGGCCGCGCGCCGCCAGCTCCTTGGCCGAGCCGGGAATCTGCTCGGCGAGCCAAGGAGGGCAGGTGAACAGGGCCTTGGCGGCCGCCGCGTTGGCGGGGTGCTTCGGGTCGGAGTGGGTGACCGTCATCCAGGCCTGGGGCGGGGCTCCGTTGGCCGAGGCGGCGCGCCCCATCGTGATCGTGGCCTTGGCGCCGCCCGGGAGGGTCAGCGAGGCTACGACGGGCTTGGCCAGCGCGGCCTTCGCCGCTGCGTCGTCCTTGGCCACGGCGTCGCCGGCGCGAAGGTTGGCGAGCGACATCAGGAGCTCGCCCGCGGCGGCGGCGGTGGGCGCGTCGGCGCCCTTCAGGGGGTCGCCCGCCTTGTCGCGGGTCAGGCTGACGCTCGTGCCGTCGGGGAAGGTGAGGGCGAGGGCGGTCACCTCGTCGGCGTTGGCCGCGAGCAGCATGGGGTCGATCCAGTTGGCGGGATCGCCCTCGAGGTAGCCCGCGAAGGTGGTGCGCAGCACGGCGGTCTCGCCCTCGGGGCGCGCGGCCACGCCCGCGCCGTCGTCGGTCATGCGGCCAAGCTCGACCTTCCACGACTTGCCGTCGGCGCCCTCGAGGCGCACCCATTGGCCGGCGAGGCCAAGGCGCTCGATCCGCCGGGGGTCCGACGTCAGGATGCCGAGGGATTTCGCGTTGCGCAGCGACTGGAGCAGCGGGCGCAGGCGATTCTCCGCGTCGGCCCGCAGTCCGAAGCGGGCCGGCACCACCCAGCCGTCGGCCGAGCGCTCGACGCGGGCGGTCTTGCCGCCGGCCGCGATCTCGACCGCCCGGAGGTCGGCGAGGAGCCCGGCGGGCACGAGGGGTTTCTCCTCCGGCGCCGTCGGCTCGGCGGCGGGCTCGAGCCAGAGGAGGGCGGCGGCGACGGCGCCCAGGGCGAGGGTGGTCAGCAGGAGCGTGCGGTGGCGCATGGCGGTTCAGGCGGCGCGGCGGCGGCGAAGGAGGGCGTAGGCGAGGCCGGCGAGGATGGCGAGCGCGGGGCCGGCGAGGAGGTTGAGCAGCGCGAGCCGGCGCCCGAGGGCGTCGACCTCCTCGCGGGCGGCGCGGCGGATGTCGCGCAGCGTCTTGCGCACCTCGGCCTGCTGCTCCGTGAACCTCTGCACCTCGCGCTCCACCTCCGGCGTCAGCACGATGCCCTTCGAGAGGTCGCCCCCGGTCGCGCGGGTCAGCTCGGCCAGCTTCTGGGCGAGGTCGTTCAGCAGCTGCTCGTTGCGGTCGATCTCCCCCTGGTAGCGGGCCTGGGCGGCGCGCTGGAGGTTCAGGACCCGGTCGAAGGGGCGGATGGCCGCGCCCTTCGCCCGGAGGGCGGCGAGCTCGGCGTTGCCGCCGAGGGTCTCCAGGGCCCCGAGCAGGAGCGCCTGGTTGTCGTTGATCGGCTCATACACCTGTTGGCCGTAGGCCTGGCCGCGGCGGAGCGAGTAGTAGTCGAGGGCGAAGTCCGAGTCGGCGATGACGAGCAGGCGCCCCTCCTTGGCCGAGGCCTTGAGGCCGGGCTCGGCCACGGGCTTGCCGTCCTCGCCCTTCGGCGGGCCGTCGGGGAACGCGGAGCGGAAGCTGCCCGTGACCAGCGCGGCGAGGACGCGCTCCTTGCCGTCGGGCTTGAACTGGGCGGCGACCTTCTCGAACGGGCCGGCGTTGGCGGCCGCGATGGGCACCGCGCCGATCCCGGGTCCGCGGAACCAGGCCAGGGGGCGGAAGACCAGGCCCTTGGGCGCGTCGCCCGCCAGCTGCACCGAGCCGGCGTCGAGCACGTTGAGCATGCGGAGGTTGGCGGTGACGGGATGGTCGTCGGCCAGGCCGTCGGCCTCGATGGCCGCCGCCGGCGGGTAGCTCACGGGCTCGCCGCGCGGCGAGGGCATCATGAGCGAGCGGGCGGCGTCGCCGACCACCGCGTCGACCGGCACGTCCACGCCCCAGCCCCGGACGAGGGCGGGGTCGCTCGAGGCGCCCATCGCCGCCGCGGGCACCACCATGAAGGGCATGCTGCCCTGCTGGAACTTCTGGTAGCGGCTCAGCGGATCGACCAGCGCGAGCACCGGGCCGCCGTTGAGGAGGAACTGGTCGACGGCGTAGGCCAGCCGGGGGCTGAGGTGGTGCGGGTGCACGAGGCAGACGACCGCGGTGTCCTTGGGCAGCTCCGTCGCGGTGTTGGAGAGTGTCGCCACTTCGAAGCTGCGTCCCAGCTCCTGGATGAGGATGTCGCCCGGCCCCTCCTGCTGCTGGCCCGGGGGCAGGTCGCTGGAGATGGGCAGGGTGGTTACCAGCGCGAGGCGGGGGCGGGTCAGCCGCGTCACCGACGCGATCAGCTGCGAGAGGTCGTGCTCGAGGAAGCGCTCGCGCCGGGGATCGAGGAAGGGCAGGGCGCGCAGGGTGTCCGCCTGCTGGGCCGTCACGCCGAGGTAGGCCGTGCCCCCCTCGGCGCGCGTGCCGCTGATGCCGTGCCGCTGGGCGCGGGTCTCGGCCTCGGTGTCGGGCTGGGGGTCGGTCACGCGCAGCTTGATCTTCCCCCCGGAGGCGTCGGCATAGGCGCGGAGGAGGCCCTCGGCGCGGCGGGCGTAGGCCTGGAGGTAGGGCGAGAGGCGGGTGTCCGACCGGCTGGCGAAGAGCTCGATGGTCACCGGCTCGCCCACGCCGGCGGCCAGCTTGCGCGAGGCCTCGGAAAGGGTGAAGATGCCGTCGTCGGTGAGGTCGGCCTGCAGGCCGAGGCGGCCGGCGATGACGTTGGCGAAGAGCGCGGCGGCGACGATGGCGGCGGCGGCGAGAAGCAGGGAGGCGCGGTTCATGGCGGGTTCAGCGGCGTTCGATGGCGAGGGTGCCCAGGCCGAGCCCGGCCAGGGCGACGCTCACGAAGTAGGTGGCGGGTTGGAGCGCGAGCGAGCCGAGCGTGAAGGGCTCGAGGTTGCGCCAGAGCCCGAGGCGGGCGACCCAGGACACCTGCTCGGGCGAGAGCGCGCCCGAGAGCAGCTCGTCGAGCACGCCGTAGCCGACGATGACGAGCACGAAGCAGGCGAGGAAGCCGGTCACGAAGGCGATGACCTGGCTGCGGGTCAGCGCGGAGCAGAGCGAGGCCACGCCGAGGCAGGCGCCGCCGCAGAGCAGCGAGCCCGCGTAGCCGCTGGCGACCACGCCCCAGTCCGGGTCGCCGAGCCAGCCGACCGTCAGCGCCATCGGGAGCGTGGCGAGCAGGGCGGTGGCGAGGAAGAGCCACCCGGCGAGGAACTTGCCCAGCGCCGCCTGCCAGACCGTCACCGGCCAGGTCAGGAGCAGCTCGAGCGTGCCCTGCCGGCGCTCCTCCGCCCAGAGCCGGGCGCCCGCCGCGGGGGCGAGGAAGGCCCAGAGCCAGGGATGGTAGAGGAAGAAGCGGTCGAGGTTCGCGACGTTGGCCTCGTAGAACGAGCCCACGAAGAAGGCGAGCGACACCGCGAAGGCGTTGAACACCGCGAGGAAGACGTACGCGAGCGGCGTGCGGTAGTAGCCGAGGAACTCGCGGGCGAGGATGGCACGGAAGGCGCGCATGGGAATCAGGCGGTGAGGTGGCGGAAGATCTCGTCGAGGCGCTTGCCCGGGAAGCGGGCGAGCAGGGCGGCGGGGCTCTCGTCGCAGCGGACCTTGCCGCGGGCGATCAGGATGACGCGGGTGCAGAGCGCCTCGACCTCCTCGAGCAGGTGGGTCGAGACGATGACGGCCTTGCGCTCGGCCATGCCCTTGAGGATGCGGCGCACCTCGTGCTTCTGGTTCGGGTCGAGGCCGTCGGTCGGCTCGTCGAGGATGAGCGCCTCCGGGTCGTGGATCACCGCCTGGGCGAAGCCCACCCGCATCCGGTAGCCCTTGGAGAGCGTCTCCACCGCCTGGTGGGCGACGTCGGAGAGGCGGCAGAGCTCGAGCGTCTCGCGCACCCGGTCGGCCGGCCCGGCCAGCCCCCTCAGGTCGGCGGCGAAGGCGAGGAACTCGCGCACCGTCATCTCGCCGTAGGCGGGCGCGCCCTCGGGCGAGTAGCCCAGGCGGGACTTGGCCGCCACGGGGTCGGCGGCGACGTCCACCCCGGCGATGCGGGCCGCGCCCCCGTCGGGCCGGAGGTGGCCGGCGAGCAGGCGCATGGTCGTCGACTTGCCCGCGCCGTTCGGCCCGAGGAAGCCGACGACCTCGCCGCGGTCGACGGAGAAGGAGACGTCGTCCACCGCGCGGATGTCGCCGTAGCGCTTGGACAGGTGGGAGGCTTCGATCAGTGCCATGGGTCGGAAAAACAGCGGGAGCGGGCTTGGGTTCCTCCGTCGGGCGACGGGCGCCGGACCGTCGGGGTGGCGATGGAAACAGGTTCCCGCCCTTTGACAAGCGCCACCCGCCCGCGCCCCTGTCTGCTATCCGCTTGTCCCGCCCCCCGGGCCTCCCCACGCTCCCTCCCGTGAGCGAGCCCGCCGCCAAGCCCGTCGTCCTGACCTGCGCCCAGCCGACCGGGCGACTCCACCTGGGGAACTACCTCGGGGCCGTCCTCAACTGGGGGCGCATGCAGGACGACCACGAGTGCTACTTCGGCATCGTCGACCAGCACGCCATCACCGTGCCCACCGTCCCCGCCGACCTCCGGGCCAACACCTACGCCTGCCTCGCCCAGTACATGGCCTGCGGCCTCGACCCCGCCCGCAGCCGCCTCTTCGTCCAGTCGCACGTCACCGGCCACACCGAGCTGGCCTGGGTCCTCGGCTGCCTCTGCCCCCTCGGCCAGCTCGAGCGCATGACCCAGTTCAAGGACAAGTCGGCCAAGCAGGAGTCCGTCCGGGCCGGCCTCCTCACCTACCCGGTCCTGATGGCGGCCGACATCCTCCTCTACAACGCCGCCAAGGTGCCCGTGGGCGAGGACCAGAAGCAGCACCTCGAGCTCACCCGCGACCTCGCCCAGAAGTTCAACCACACCTACTCCGACACCTTCGTCATCCCCGAGCCCTACATCGCCGCGACCGGCGCCCGCGTCATGTCCCTCCAGGACCCCGGGGCCAAGATGTCCAAGTCCGACCCCAACGCCTCGGCCACCCTCTTCATCACCGACTCGGCCGACGACATCCGCCGCAAGGTCGGCTCCGCCGTGACCGACTCCGGCGCCGAGGTCCGCGCCGCCCCCGACAAGCCCGGCGTCTCCAACCTGCTCCAGATCCTCTCCGCCTGCTCCGGCCGCCCCGTGGCCGCCCTCGAGGACGACTTCCGCGGCAAGGGCTACGGCGACTTCAAGCGGGCCGTGACCGACGCCGTCGAGGCCGTCCTCGCCCCCGTCCGCTCCCGCTTCGCCACCTTCTCCGCCGACCGCGCCGAGCTCGACCGCGTCCTCAAGGCCGGGGCCGAGGGGGCCCAGCGGACCGCCTACCGCACCCTGGCCAAGGTCCACCGCAAGGTCGGCTTCGTCGAGCGCCCCCGCTGAGTCGGCCCGCTTCCGTCCTTGTCCCCGGGCCGTTCGGCGCCATCCTGCGGCTCGAGCCCGCGCTCACCCCTGCCTATGAAACAACTCGAACAGTTCCTGAAGGAGAAGTGGTTCCTGGTCGCGGCGGACGCCCTGGTTGTCGTCGGGATCCTCAGCATCGGGCTGGACCCCAAGGACAGCTTCCAGGCCTTCCTCGCCGTGGCCGGCATCCTCGCCGCCTCCGCCATCGTCGTCATCCCCGTCCTCCGCGAGGAGGGCACGCGCAAGCAGCGCCAGCAGGAGGAGCGCCGCCTCCGCGCCGCCCTCGCCGCCGAGCTCGACCTGCTCCGCGGCGAGATCCGCTCCTCCGGCGAGGTCGCCGCCCGCCGCGCGACCGACATCGAGATGGGCGCCCGCAAGGCCGGCGAGGCCGCCGCCGAGGCCGTCGCCCGCAAGGCCTCCTCCGAGATCGCCGCCCTGCGCGCCGAGCTCGCCGCCGCCTCCGGCGCCAACGAGGGCCTGGACGAGCTTCGCGCCCAGATCCAATCCGTCGCCGACGCCGCCCGCGGCGCCACCGCCGACGCCGAGACCGCCCTCGAGCAAGCCGAGGCGGCGGGCAAGGACACCGACACGCTGCGCGGCGCCTTCGGCGACGCGCGCGCCAAGGCCGACGCCGCCCTCAAGGCTCACCAGGCCGAGATCGCCGCCCTGCGCGCCGAGCTCGCCCAGCTTCGCGCCCAGACCGAGGCGCCCCGCCCAAACCCCTCTGAGGCCTCCGCTCCCGCCGCCAGCGTCGCCACCCGCGACGCCGAGCCGGAGGCCTTGATCGAGGCGGAAGCGCTAAAGATGCAGGTGGCGGAGGATTCGGAGGGGGCGGAGGAAGGGGAGGAAGGTGATGAGGAGTCGGATACAGAGGAGGAGGAGGGCGAGGCCATCGAGGAGGAGCCGAAGGACGCCGAGGACGAGCCCAAGGCCGCGCCCCGCACCGTCATGGCCAGCGAGGCCGACGCCACCGGCACCTGCCTCATCGTCAACCTGATGATCGGCATCGGCAACAAGCCCTTTGTCCGCGGCAGCGGCCCCGGGCTCTCCGACGAGGCCGGAGAGCCGATGCAGTTCCTCGCCATCGGGCGTTGGCTGTGGCGCGCGCCCTCGGCCGACGCCGCCGTCACCGTCCAGGTCTGGAAGAACGATCGCTCGCCCCTCGGCGAGCCCGTGCGCATCCCCGCCGGGGAGACGCGCGAGCTCGACGAGGATTTCTTCGCCGGCTGAGGATGTCGCCCGGGGCCCGCCTCGCCGCGCTCGGCTGCCTCGCCGCCCTGTCGGCGCAGGCCGCCCCGCCCGAGCCCGCCGCCCCGGCGCCCTCGGCGGTCTCGCGCGTCACCGTGCGCGAGACCGACCTCGCGACCGTCGTCTCGCCCAGCGTCGCCGAGATGTCGTTCGTCGCCGCGCACGCCGACGCGCTCGAGGTCCACCTGCGCGCGGTCGCCCGCGTCGGCGTGCCTCCCGGGCCCAAGCCGCGCATCGAGGCGGCCGACGTGCCCGGCCTGCCCGACGTCGCCTGTTCGGTGTCCGGAGGCTTCGTGCTCGTCGCCGTGCGCCTCGGGCCGCCGGCCGACGCGCCCCTGCGCGCCGGCGAGGCGGTTGCGCGAGCCTGGCTCGCCGCCGCCTCGGTCGCCTCCGGCCTTCCCTCCACCCAGGCCTCGTCCTGGGCGCCCGCCGCCCTCGCCGCGGAGACCGTCGCCCAGCTCCGTCCGGCCATGACCGACCTTTGGTACCGGCGCGCCGCGGCCGCGCCGCCGCCCTCGCTCGCCGAGATCGTCGCCGGCCGCGTTCCTCCCCACGAGGCCCTCCTCTTCGGCAGGGCCCTGCGCCGGGCCCTCGGCCATGAGCGCTTCGCCGCGGCTCTCGCCGCCGCCGGCCGCGGCGAGTCGCCCGAGGCTCTCCTGCGCGCGATCGACGCCCAGCCCGAGGTCTGGTGGCCGGCCGCGCGCCAGGCCCTGCTCGACGCGCGCCCCGCGCCCTCGCTCGGCATGGCGGAGTCGCTCGCCGAGCTCGACGCCCTCGCGCGCTTTGTCCACGACCCGGTCGGGCAGGGGGACGTCGTCCTGACCGGCCCCCAGGCGGCTCGCCTTCGCCGCCTGCCCGCGGTCAAGGACGCGATGGCCGGTCGTCTCGCCCGGCTCCGGCTCGTCATCCTCCGCCAGAATCCCGTCGCGCACAACGCCTGGCGCTCGCTCGGGGCCTGGCTCGAGGCCTATCCCTCGGCCACCGAGGAGCAGCTCGACAGCCTCTGGGCCGCCTACCTCGCCGACCGCGCCGCCGCGGGCCGCCTCGCCGAGGAGGTCGAGCACGCCTTCGGGAACGCGCGCTGAGCGCGGCTCAGCGGCCGGCTCCCCGCTGCGCGTTGCGCTGGAAGATCTGGTCGACCAGGGTCACGCGGAAGAGCGAGAGGGCCAGCCAGAGCACGCCCGACAGGCAGAGCGAGCAGTAGGCGGCGCCGAGCAGGACGGCCGTCTCGCCGGCTTCCTCCCAGGGCACGTGCTTCTTCAGGATGCCGGTCATCCAGAAGAAGAAGAGCACGGTCACCGCGACGTCGATGATCGCGCCCGCCTTGGTGACCAGCTTGGGCCGGAGGTTGTCCATGCCCCATCCCAAGGCCGCCGGCATCCGCCTGTCAAACCCGCAGGATTCGCGGGGGTTGACACCCCGCCCCCCCTCTCCAACCTCCGCCGCCCCCGGGCCCGCCCGGGCCCAGCCGCCGGGCCGCCCCCGGGCCGCCCCCAACCGCCCTTCCTCGTGGAGCTCAAAGACACCCTCAACCTGCCGGTGACCGACTTCCCCATGAAGGCCGGCCTCGCCGAGCGCGAGCCCAAGCGCCTCGCCCACTGGGAGCGCACCGGCCTCTACGCGCGCATCCAGGCCCGCAACGCCGGCCGCCCCGCCTTCGTCCTCCACGACGGCCCGCCCTTCACCAACGGCGACGTCCACATCGGCACCGCCCTCAACAAGCTGCTCAAGGACGCCATCCTGCGCTACAAGTCGATGCGCGGCTTCCGCACCCCCTATGTGCCCGGCTGGGACTGCCACGGCCTGCCCATCGAGCACAAGGTCATGAAGGAGCTCCAGGCCCAGGGTCGCTCCCTCGACGCCCTCGGCGTGCGCAAGGCCTGCGCCGAGTTCTCCGCCGCCTACATCGAGAAGCAGCGCGGCCAGTTCCGCCGGCTCGGCGTCCTCGCCGATTGGAAATCCGAGTACCGCACCATGGACCCGGCCTACGAGGCCGAGATCCTCCGCGCCTTCGCCGCCTTCGTCGAGCAGGGCCTCGTCTACCGCTCCAAGAAGCCCGTCTACTGGTCCATCCCCTGCCAGACCGCCCTCGCCGAGGCCGAGATCGAGTACAAGGAGAAGCGCTCGCCCTCGGTGTGGGTCGCCTTCCCCGTCCCCGCCGACGCCGCCCGCGCCAAGGGCCTCGCCCCCGCGCACCCGCTCTCGGTCGTCATCTGGACGACGACACCCTGGACCCTGCCGGCCAACCTCGCCATCGCCGTCCATCCCGAGCTCGAGTACGTCGAGGTCCGGCACGCCGGCCGCTCGCTCCTCGTCGCCGCCGCCCTGCGCGACGCGTTTGTCGCCGCCTGCAAGCTCGAGGGCGCGACCGACGGCTTCCGCGCCAAGGGCGCCGCGCTCGAGGGCCTCGCCGCCCGCCATCCCTTCATCGACCGGGCCTCGCCCCTCGTGCTCGCCGACTATGTGACCACCGACGCCGGCACCGGCTGCGTCCACACCGCCCCCGGCCACGGCGTCGAGGACCACCAGACCGGCCTGCGCTACGGCCTCGAGGCCTACTGCCCGGTCCAGGACGACGGCACCTACGCCGCCGACGGCCGCGTCCCCGCCTCGCTCGCCGGCGTCTCCGTGCTCGAGACCGACGGCAAGTGCCCGGCCAACGGCGCCGTCCTCGGCCTGCTCGAGGCCGCCGGCGCCCTCGTCCACCGCGCCCCGCTCGTCCACAGCTACCCGCACTGCTGGCGCTCCAAGGCCCCCGTCATCTTCCGCGCCCTCGACCAGTGGTTCATCGGGCTCGACCGCGGCGGCCTCCGCGCCCGCGCCCTCGAGGCCGTCGGCAAGGTCCGCTGGATCCCCGCCTGGGGCGAGAACCGCATCCGCGCCGCCCTCCAGGGCCGCCCCGACTGGTGCGTCTCCCGCCAGCGCGCCTGGGGCGTGCCCATCCCCGCCTTCGTCTCCGCGGCCACCGGCGAGTCCCTGCTCGACGCCGCCGTCACCCGCCACGTCGCCGACCGCATCGCCGAGAAGGGCGCCGACTGGTGGTGGTCCGCCCCGGTCGCCGAGATCCTCGCCGGCGCCCCCGTCCCCGCGGCCTGGCCGCGCGACCTTCGCAAGGGCGGCGACACGCTCGACGTCTGGATCGACTCCGGCACCAGCCACCTCGCCGTCTGCGCGCGTCATCCTGAGTTGCATTGGCCGGCTGACCTCTACCTCGAGGGCTCCGACCAGCACCGCGGCTGGTTCCAATCCTCGCTCTGGACCGCGATGGCAACCAAGGGTTCAGCGCCCTACCGCGCCGTCCTCACCCACGGCTTCGTCGTTAACGAGAAGCGGCAGAAGATTTCGAAGTCCGACGGCAAGCCCCAGACCGCCGACGGGTATGTCTCCAAGCACGGGGCCGACATCGTCCGCCTCTGGGTCGCCTCCGAGAACTACCAGAACGACATCCCCCTCTCGGACGCCATCTTCGACACCCTCTCCAACCAGTACCGCGCCGTCCGCAACACCCTCCGCTGGCAGCTCGGCTCCCTCGCCGACTTCGACCCCGCGCGCGACGCCCTCCCCCTCGCCTCCCTCCGCCCCCTCGAGCGCTGGCTCCTCGCCGAGACCGCCCGGCTCATCCGCGAGGTGACCGAGGCGTGCGAGGCCAACGAGTTCCACCGCGCCACCGCCGCCCTCGCCACCTTCACCACCGCCACCCTCTCGGCCGCCTACACCAGCATCGTCAAGGACACCCTCTACACGCTGGCCCCGGCCGACCCCGCGCGCCGCTCCGTCCAGACCGCCCTCCACCTCGTCTCGCGCGCCTACCTCCGCCTCCTCGCGCCCTTCCTGCCCTTCACCGCCGACGAGGCCTGGTCGCACGCCGTCGCCGGCGCCGAGTACACCGACGCCGACTCCGTCCACCTCCAGCCCTGGCCCGAGATTCCCGCCGGCTGGGACGACGCCGACGCCCACCGCGCCATCGACGCCCTCCTGCGCCTCGGCGTCGCCCACGCCAACGGCCCCCTCGAGCGCCTCCGCCAGGACAAGCTCATCGGCCAGAACCTCGACGCCGCCCTCGAGGTCACCGGCGATCCCGCCGATCCCGACTTCGCCCTCCTCGCCCGCCACGCCGACCTCCTGCCCGACCTCTGGATCGTCTCCGCCGTCCGGGTCACGCCGCTCGCCGGCGCCGCCCTCGCCGTCACCGCGGCCAAGGCCCCCGGCGTCCGCTGCCCCCGCTCCTGGCGCTGGGTCCCCGACCTCGTCGAGGCCGGCAAGTTCGGCTCGGTCTCCCCTCGCTGCCGCGAGGCGCTCCTCGCCAAGTACGGCTCCCTTTGAGCCTTCCCGCTTCCTTTCCTCCACCTTTCCCACACCCTCTCCTCCATGGCCAAGCCCAAGCCCAAGAAGCCCCTCGCAAAGAAGCCCGCAGCCAAGGCCAAGCCTGCCGCGAAGAAGCCCGCGCCCAAGACCCCCGCGAAGAAGCCCGCGCCCAAGCCGGCCGCGAAGAAGTCCGCCCCGGCCAAGTCCGTCCCCGCCGCCAAGACCAAGGCCAAGCCCGCTCCCGCCGGCAAACCCATCGCCAAGGGCAAGCCCGCTCCCGCCGCCAAGGCGCCCGTTCCCGCCAAGGGCGGAAAGGGTTCCAAGCCGGCCCCTGCTCCCGCCGCCAAGGGCGGCAAGCCCGCCAAGGGGGCCAAGGCCTCGCCCGCGATCTCGCATGACGAGCAGCGCAAGCTCCTCGACTCGCACCGCCAAGGCCACCACCAGGTTTCCCCGGTCGAGGCCCCGCCGGCCAAGCCCAAGCTCCAGGTGTTCACCGTCGACGATGTCCGCGAGCACCTCAAGGGCCGCGGCAAGTCGAAGCTCAACCTCTGGGTGCCCGACGAGGAGCGCAAGGCGCGCGAGCGCGTCTCCGGCTCCGCCAAGGGCGACCGCAGCAAGCCCCACGCCGTCGCCGCCGCCTCCGTCGCCAGCCTGCTCGGCTTCAACCCCTTCAAGAAGAGCGCGGCCGCCGAGGCGGCGCGCCGGATTCCGGAGAAGTGGAGCCGCTATCACAAGCTCCTCCTCGCCAACCGCGCCAAGCTCGAGGACGTCCTCGCGCGCCACACCGACGAGGCCCTGAAGAAGTCCGGCAAGGACGACGCGGGCGACCTATCCGGCTACTCCCAGCACCTGGCCGACGCCGGCACCGACACCGCCGACCGCGACTTCGCCCTCAACCTGATCTCGAGCGAGCAGGCCCAGATCAAGGAGATCGACGACGCCATCGAGCGCATGCGCCAGGGCGCCTACGGCGTCTGCGAGATCACCGGCCGCCCCATCCCCGCCTCCCGCCTCGCCTCCGTCCCCCACACCCGCTACTCCATCGAGGGCCAGAAGGAGCTCGAGCGCCAGCGCCGCGCCCTGCGCCGCCGCGGCGGCAATCCCCTCGGGCCCGACGGCGACGAGGTCGGCTTCGGCACCGGCGGCGGCGGCGGTCCCGACGGCGACGGCGACGACGCCTGAGCCCGATGGACAACCCCGCGCCGCGCTATGCCACCTTCGGGTGGGTCGCCTTCGCGGCGCTCGTCGCCGACCAGGTCACCAAGTGGCTGGTCGTCGCCTTCATTCCCTACCCGACCTACCATCCCGGCGTCGGCGCCGGCGAGCCCATCCGCGTCCTCGGCGACGCCGTCTGGCTCGTCCACGTCGGCAACAAGGGCGCGGCCTGGGGCCTCGGCGCCGGCCTTCCCGGCACCCAGCTCTTCCTCGTCGGCCTCGCCCTCGCCGTCCTCGCCCTCGTCTGGTTCAAGCGCCGCGAGTTTCTCCACGAGCTCGCCGGCGGCCAGCTCGCCTTCGGACTCTTCGTCGGCGGCGCCCTCGGCAACGTGATCGACCGCGTCGCGCGCGACCATGTGGTCGACTTCGTCGACATCCATCTGCCCTTCGAGCTCCTCGGCAGCCGCCGCTGGCCCGCCTTCAACGTCGCCGACGCCTGCATCTGCGTCGGCGTCGCCCTCTACTTCGCCTTCCTCTGGCGCCAGGACCGCGCCCTCCGACGGCGCATCGCCGATCAGTCCGGCCGCGGCACCGCCGACCGCGGGCCCGCCGACTCGTGAGCGCGCCCGCCGACCGCTTCGATCTCTCGGCCCATCCCGGCGCGCGCGCCTACCGCCTGCTCGCCGCCCTCGTCGTCCCCCGGCCCATCGCCCTCGTCACGACCGTCGACGCGCTCGGCCGCCCCAACGCCGCGCCCTTCTCCTTCTTCAACGTCATCGGCGCCGACCCCGCCCTCCTCGTCCTCGGTCCCGCCGACCGCGACGACGGCACGCCCAAGGACACCGCCGCCAACCTCATCGCCAACGGCGAGGCCGTCGTCCACCTCTGCGACGAGCCCCTCGCCTCCGCCATGGTCGCCTGCGCCGCCGACCTCCCGCCCGGCGTCTCCGAGCTCGACCGCGCCGGCCTCGCCACCGTCCCCTCCGAGCGCGTCCGCCCGCCGCGCATCCCCGCCTGCCCGGTCGCCCTCGAGTGCCGCGTGCTCGACATCCGGACCTACGGCCGCAACCGACTCGTCGTCCTCGAGGCCCTCCTCGCCCACGTCCGCGCCGGCCTCGCCGATCCCGCCTCCTGGAAGGTCCGGGTGGCCGACCACGCCCCCATCGGCCGCATGGAAAGCCCCGACGGCTACCTCCGCACCCGCGACCGCTTCCGGCTCCCCTGGCCGGACTGACCCGCCCGCCGCCAAATCGGCATTGACTACCGCCTCCCGCCTCGGCACCCCTTTCCCCTCCAATGGCCAACATCAAAGCCAACAAGAAAGCCGCCCGCCAGACCGCCACCCGCACCGTGCGCAACCGCGGCACCCGCACCCACCTCAAGGGCGTGCTCAAGGACTTCGGCGCCACCCCCTCCGCGTCCGCCGCCTCCAAGGCGAGCTCCGCCCTCGACAAGGCGGTCAAGACCGGCGTCATCCACCGCAACAAGGCCAACCGCCTCAAGGCGAAGTTCGCCGCGGCCCTCGCCAAGGCGAAGGCCAAGTAAGCGACCCGCGGTCGATCCCCGGGCCGGCCCTCAGGCCGGCCCTTGTCGTGTCCGCCCCCGGAGCCTGCGCAGCGTCACCGCGAACTCATCCGGCTGCGGCGCCTCGACCCGGAACGCCTGCCCGCCGACCGCGCCCGACACCCACGCCAGCCTGAGCAGCACGCCGCGATGCAGCGGCCGGTCGCCGCCCTTGTTCAGGCGGCCATGGGCGATTGTCTCCGAGAGCGTCACGCGGCCCGCGCGTCCGTAGCGGAGCTCGCCCGCGATGCGGATCCCGCACTCGGCGGCGTGCGCCTGCACCTGGTCGCGCCGCGCCAGCGAGCAGGTCGCCGTCCACAGCCGCCAGTCGCCGAGCCGCTCGCCCGCGGCGAACCGCGTCTCGCTCTGCTTGCCGTTGCGATGCGACACGGTCGTCCGGCGCCGCGTCTCGTCGTGCCTCAGCGGCAGGTCGCACAGCCCGCCCTCGTCCGGGGCGTCGTCCGTCCGCGCCAGCATCTCGTAACCCAGCTCGAAGGCGCCCGAGCCGAGCGCCTCGCGCCACGCGGCCAGCGAGCCCGCGCGGTCGGCGAGGATCGCCACGCCCGACAGTTCCGGCTCGGGCCCGACCACCGCGGCCGGCTCGGCCAGTCCCAGCCGGGTCATCTCGGGCTTGCCCGCCTCGAGCTGCGAGCGCAGGCAGCCGAGCAGGGTGGGGGCGCCGTCCTGCCAAGGGTGGTCCTCCAGCGCCACGTCCGCCGGCTTGTCCAGCGCCACCCAGCCCGGCCCGCCGGCCAGCACCGGCACGCGCAGCGCGATCTCGCCCAGCATGCCCGCGGGGAATCCGATGGCCTTGGGCGGCGAGTCCATGCCCACAGGGAAGCGCCGCGCCGCCCCGGCGAAAGCCTTAATCGCGCCCCGGGCCGACCTTTGTGCGTTGCCCTTCCGCCCTCCGCCCGACAAGGCTTCGGGGCGATGCGAATCCCCCTCCTGGTCGCCCTTCCCCTGCTGGCGGGCTGCATCCCCCTCACTCCCGCCGAGCGCGAGGCCGAGCAGCAGCGCCGCGCCGAGTCCGACCGCGCCCTCCGCCGCCAGCACATGCAGGAGCGCGGCGGCATCACCGAGACCGAGTACGAGGTC
>Ga0315903_10002207_pt1 | contig 29042 bp, 22 predicted proteins | sample LakEriMetagenome_7_FD_203524 | JGI IMG/M metagenome (GOLD analysis project Ga0315903, IMG submission 203524) | Freshwater fungal communities from buoy surface, Lake Erie, Ohio, United States - Buoy 2 MA119 | ecosystem: Environmental > Aquatic > Freshwater > Lake | place: USA: Lake Erie, Ohio... | reverse complement strand
GTGCCGGGTTACCGACGCCGAATTCGAGGCGGCGAAACATTTCGAGGAGCATGTGATATTGACCGAGTCGGCGCTCGATGGGGCGGAAGTCGCAATTGCTTTCCGACCGCGGGCTGAGTGGCCCAAGCCGTTCAAGTTCTACCGGCTTTATCGGTAGCCCAAGACGCCGAACAATCGCATGCAACGTAGCCGGCGGTCGGGCCGGTTTTGAAGTCGCCGCATTTCGCGTCGGCCCGCTGATGCGGAGCGTTCTGCCGACGATGCTTCCAAACCCAAAGGAGCAATTTAATGAATCTTAGACATACTATTCTCATCTTGGTGTTAGCCTGCCTGTTGCTGCCCGGAAGTGCTTTCTCACAACAGAGCGAGCACCTAATTCACCATTATCAAGCAATCGGCTTGCCTTTCACGACCGCTACGCTTCGGGTTGATTTGTCTTTAAACACCCTCGAAGAATATTCGGCGAATGTTCAATGGGTTGAGCTTAGTCTTACGCTTAGCGGGGACAACAAGACGACCTTACCTTCCGATCCTGATGACTTGAACGACGATTGGGAAGAGCAAACTGAGCAAGCGCCGCATCGTCGAACTTTCAAGCACAAAACCAAGGAAATTGTTATTCATTTTGACGAAGGGCAGGAAGGAAAAGATGGATGGGAAGGAAAAGATCATTGGTACGTCAGGAACCCCAACTGGAAAGAGTCTGATAACAAAAAATATTTTTATGTCCATAAAGATGGAAACCCATTAAATAGGGGCAGTGACAAGTCACACATTGATCCAGGGACTGAATTCATTCTTCCCGTGAAGACAACCACTACGTGTGGCGATTCAGAAACCGAGCCACTCGACGAGGAACTGGCAATTGAATAGTTTCGCAGAAAAATTCGGCAATTTTCATGAAGATGAAATCGTCTCGATCAATGATTCGGGAGAAAGAATTGACTTGTTCTTGGCTCGAAAAATGGCGAGCGAAGACGAATCAGAGCCAAGAGTGATTCTAGAGACATGCTTGACTTGTGAAGAAGTCTCAAGAAAGACTTTGCGTTCCGGTGCCAACACTCTTCAATGGGAGCTGCTTAAGGAGATTGACTGGCTAGATGTAATCCATCTTGCGGTCGAAGAGGAGGCAAAACTAGCACTGCACTGTGAAGGACAACTGGCGACACTGCCCTATCAGAGCTACGTAATAGAAATTGAAGCGGTCAGGGTCAAAGTTACGAATTCTGACCAAAGCGGCAGAACAAAGCGGTGAACCGAAGTCGCTGATAGCGGTTTTTTTAGTCAATGCTTTTTGGAGGCGACTCGGTTACCGCCAGCGTTAGCCATGATGACAGGCGAATACACTCTGCGATTCAGTCCGGCGCTTGTGCGAAGCGCAGTGATCGGGTTTTGGTGGCGTACCGTCGGGATCCGTTACCTGCTCGCCCTTGCTGCCGTTTCCCTGTGTGTCGGTTACCTCGTGTGGCAAGGCGACCGCTCATGGCTGATTGGTCTTCTTGGTGCAGTGCTCATTTTCGGGGTCTTGATTCCAGCGGCGTTCTTTTGGACTCAATATCGCCAAGCATTCGCCAAGCTGCGCGGCATGAAGTCGCCCGAGGCGCGCCTCGCCGTCAGCGATGCTGGGTTGACCGTGAGTTCAGACTTGGCAAGATCCGAGATTCCATGGTCCGCAGTGACCGCCGTGTGGCGTTTTCCCATGTTCTGGCTGTTGGTGTTCTCACGGTCACAGTTTATGACCATCCCTCTTGAGTCCTTACCTCTGGACGTTCGTGACCGGATCATGTCTGGCGTTGAAAAGGCCGGCGGAAAAGTGCTGGGCCAACTAAGCGATGCAGCAGACTCGCGATACAATCGGTAGGTGTGGTTCGCGTAAGGTCGAAAGTCGCTAATCGCAATCGTTAGGGAGCAACATCGGATGACCAATCTCGTTTGGGAAATCTACATTGCATGCGGTATCAAGTACTTTGCATTACTGATTCTGTCCTTCCTCGCCGTACTGGGATACATCATAAAAGTGCATCTCTGGCCCAAGTCCCAACCGTATTGGGGCGTATTACTTATGTCGCTCATCCCCCTGGCCATCGGACTTTATGCTACCTTCGATGGATATTCCTTCATGCTTCGAGCCGCCCGTGAGGTCCAAATATCATCCGAGGAAATGGAGGCAGGATACGCTACGGCTCGGGTGACCAGTTATTTCGGCGCGATACTCTCTACGCCACTGGTCCTTCTTGCGACGGCGTTGGCGGCGATGAAACGCACAAGAAACCCTGTGCCAGAAACAAGCGAACGCCCATCGCCCGACGGTCGCTAACTACCGGGATGGACGCGAGCCGCGATAAGGCGTCGAGGCGTGGAGAATCGGTTAGCGCGGCCTCGTGATCCCGATCGTTCCGCAGACTTAGGCTGACTGGATGACAATCTGCGTTCGAAGATTTGACAGAGGTCGACGGATTTTACATGCTGGTTACGCTCAAGCCGCTGCAACACCTCGCGACGACACAGCTTTTTATCAATGGAAACTTCAGCATGCCACTATCGAACACAGATGCAGAGTCTACGGCGGCCGAGATTGCTCCCAAAGTCCGGTCGCTTCAAATCATCCACCTAGCGCTCATGGCCGGGGTTGCGGCCTACCTCGTCTTCATTGCTTTGCAGGGCTTTCGCTTCTCCGAGGACTCAAACTCATTGCCGCTCATTCCACTCGGCTTTGCAATCATGAGCGTTTTGATGTCCTTTGTGGTTCCGCCAATCGTTCAGCGTGCGGGTCTTGCGGCCTACCGCGGAAAATCGCAGGTCGCTGCCGAAGCGCTTGTCGGGCCTTTCCAAACGGGCCACATCGTCGGAATGGCGATGCTGGAAGGAGCCGGATTTCTGAGTTGCATTGCCCTTACTGGTGGATTCGGAGGTGCTCCCCGCTGGTTTCTCGCTGTACCTATCGCACTGCTTGTTTTAATGTGGATTCGGTTTCCGCGCGTGGCTTCTGTGGTTGAGTGGCTATCGATGGCTCGCGAGGAAATCGCCCTGTAGCGTGAGACTCGGTAGAACCCCGTAATGCAGCGGCCTTGCTATGAAATCGGTCCTGATGGCAAGTCCAAGGTCGCGAACCGCTCATTGCAATCGTGATCCGTCCTTTTGAAAGTCGCCATGATGCAGAAGATCGAGCACGAAAACGCCCAACCAGATTTTGAGTATCTGGTCGCTTGGATCTCGCAGGGGATGTATGGCGCGGACATCAACATCTACGGCAACGCCGCTGGGCTGAGAAGTCTGGCCTCCATGCTCATGCGAGTTGCGGACTATGATCAGTCGCAGGGTCGGTATCCCGATGGCGATACGCTGCACTGCCACCTCAGCACCGGACTCAACACGACGGCCAAAGATGCTCTGCCGAGGGTCACTCTTGGGCGAGTCGAACCCAAGAACGGTGTCCGAGCCATCGGCGAGGGCTTTCCGGAATTGGCACCATCGAGCCGCTCAGGCGCGCTGTCCGACATCGATATTTGACGACCGAGGGCTGCAGAGCGAACCACGCGAGGCAAGCGACTGGTGGGCATCGTCGTGTTTGATTGCCGGCCCGAGGGCCGCGAGCCTTTGCGCTTTATTTCCCGAATTTCATTAGGGATTATTCAATGGACGCCATAACTAGAAGTATGGTTATCTTCATCCTGTCGCCCATGCTGACCGGGTTCCTCTCTTGTACACCTTCGGGACCACCAAGGGGCAATTATACGATCAATACTTTTGAATTTGTGCATTCCAACCCACCCCAGAACGTTGGAGAAGTGATCCCCAACATTTGGATCGACACGAACTTGAAATTGAGTAGCCTGCATGGAGGAACATTGACGAGCAGCCTGCCATGTGCGGTAAAGATCGATTACACGGACAATGGCTATGCGTTCCAAAATGCCGAATTGACCTCTTTGAAGATTACCTACGATGATGATGCGGTAGATCCATCTACAACAACGGTCAAAATGCCATTGAGAATTCCCGCGAGGACATACGAGACGGTGAACAGTATGGCCGGAGGTAGAATCGTACGAAGCAAGGCTTGGATTATCTCTGGCACGATTCCGAACATGATCACACGCGCCGAACCGTTTCGTTTGCAGATCGAAGGGTATTTCACCAAAGACGACGGAAGTAGGCTTCCTTTTTCAATGAACCAACATTTCCAACTCAAGACGGACAACTCCGTCAAGACCGCGGCAGAAGTATTGCAGGATAAGTGAATTCGGTCCCCTAAAAATTCAACTAATCACAACTTTGCACTGAAGCCTCCTACGCTTTGTTGCAACCTGGTCAATCACCAGCGCCGAATCGGTCAATGTTATCGTTGGCCTGCTTTATGTATCTACGGAGGCAACTTGGACTACCTACCTGCCCCCTTGGATTTGGTCCATCTGGGGGTTGTGTGGGTTGCGATCGCTTCACTACTGCGACTCTGCTTTGGGGGAGGATGAGGTTGGTTTTCTTACCGACCCTCAGGGAGGGTCGCTGAGGAGGAACGACGAAGCGGAGAGGGCCAGATGATGGTTCGGCTAAGTCGAAATGCTGCGAGGTGGTTTGAGCTGAAAGAAAAGGCCCTCCCCGCTCGTTCCTCGCGACCCTCCCAAGGGGAGGGTGAGGTCCATAGCAAGCCTTGCACACCAAGGGGAGGGTGAGATGCTTGGCACCCCTTGTATCGACAGCTCTCGCCCCTACCACTCTATCCCGCCTACTCCGGTCGGCCGGAAGTATAGGCCCCGCGGAATCACCAGATGGACATCTTTGTAGGGAGCCTGGAAGCAGGCTTCGCGAGTTGCGGTGCTGCTGTCGTTGGTGGCTAGTTGCATACTGAATCAAGGGGAGCCATGAGCTTACCTACAAGATTGTTTTGAAACGTTGGCTGGACGATTCCCCGAGAACTCTCTGGACGACTTGCTGCCTGACCGGTGGTTCGAGGAACACCCGAGTCACCGGTGCCTGATTGGCTCTCAGTGTCAGAAGGAGGGAGGGACCCGAGCCTCATGCTCGTCGCCTCGACGGTCCATCGTCCTATCCCGACACCCGGCGGCAACATCGCGCCAGGGCGTACCTGGGCGTGTGTATAACGAACAGTCGTGGTGTACCCCTGAGTGGTCGCTGGGTTGACGGAGAATCGGAACCAACCGTCGAGAATGAGGGTGACTTTGGCACTGACACGGACTCATCCAATACAGTGGTTTGCCATTGAAGCCAAGCTGTTGGATCCAAGAGATGTTTGTTGAAAATCGTCGCGTCCCTACTGAAAGCCTCCTGTGGCGATGACTGGACGGACAATCGCGCGTATCGAATACTCCGATCTGCCGCCGTTTGCGCGTTTGTCTACCCAACTGAATGCGACCTGCTCTCCTGAAGGCCGAACCGATGCTTCGATGCACAGACCAAAGCGGTCCTCGGCAAATCCCTGGCTGATCTCTACGTTCTGGTCGACCAAGAGACTGGTACTCACCGAAAAGATACCGGATTTCACAGTAGGTACTGCATGGACCGTAGTTGCGTTTTTTTCGATCCACGCCACAGCGAATCGGCCGTTTGTCAATGGAGCCACCTGGATATCAGAGCAATGGGTATCGCGTGGAACATCGATAAAAACCTCAGATACTTTGTTGCCGGATTCATCGAAAACTTTGCATTCTATGGAGTGGGTTTCTACTCCCAGCGCGCTTCGGCCCAACGGGACGAGAGCAGCAATAACAAACCGACCACCGTCGATGTCGGTAAAGGTAGTAGCATTACCATCACGACCAACCATGCTGGCGCCTGTCTCAGTCGTGACGAAAGTCCCATCATTCTTTCTGATCCGAAAACGGACTCCATCGCCACCCAACGGTGCGCCATCGGTCCATACGATTACATGGTTACCTGAGATCAATCGGCACATGGAAACATAGCGATGATAGCCGTCGGTTGTGTCGATCCTCGTCTCGCCACCTAGCTTCGTGCCGTTATGCTTCAAGCGCTGGGAAAGAACTCGGCAATCGGCCCTGCTGCCCAGCCATGAGATGACCACGTCGCCATCGATTTGTTGAGTCAATGAGTAGCGATGCTTTGGATCGATTGAGGTGGTTGTAATTTGGATGATCGGGCTTCCGAGAGGTAGCTTCTGCAACGAAAGGTGCCGAAGCAACGGGCTTGAAACTGAATGTTCACTCCAAACCACAGCTTCATCGAATCCGAGCGAAGTCAACCTCGGCATCTCTCGCATGGTTTGTAGGCTGGGTGGCGCGGCGACCAGGATCTCCTCCTGGGATGGGTTGATGTTGAAACCAATCGATCGGGATTTGATTTCGTGGGTGCGCGAGTCCACCCACGCGACTCGAAAGGAATCAGAAATGCGATTAGCGAGGATGGTTGGCAACGTTGGTGCCGTCCTGGCGTCGCTGATGATGATTTCATTCATGGCCTGCGTGCCCTTGATCGAGTTCATGGTGAATTAAAAGAAAGACAGTGAAATTGGGCTTCCCGTCAACAGGCGGACGCGTTGCTTTGCGTTTCCCGATATCGGAGTCCCAGTTCCAGTCTTGCGATGCGGAGTGTCAAGGATCATCGCAGTGGAAGGTAATAGAATTGGGGCTATGGAGTACAGTGCTGCAAGCTCGTCCCGCTATGCCTCTTCAATTCAGCTGCATTCGGCTGCGTACTCTTCCTCAAGTGACTGCAGGTGCAGACGGTCGGAATCCAACTCTGTTAGAAGACGATTGATTTCGTTCCGCACTTCCGCGATCTTTGCATCATTTCTCGGAACTTGGTCGGTCAACTCAGCCAGCCGTTTCTTTTCCTGATCGAGCCTGCCTTCTTTGAAATCCATCTCCTTCTTAGAAAGCGTGATGAATCGATGCATCATCGAGCAAATGGAAGAGGTATTGTGTTGGCGAGGTTGATTGATCTTCAGTTGCTCTAAACCTCGTGCAAACAATCTCTCGCCTGCCTTTTCTAAATCGGATCGCAGTGCAGCGGGGACCGATGCCTCCGCCGCTTTTTGGAAGTGTGCTCCCATCCGTATCAGTACGAGGGGAATCTCATTTGGACGTGGAGGCCGAGGCACCCAAGGACCAAGAGACGGATGCTTCAACGGGATTGGAAACGTTTGCCGGCCGGTCCCGCACCACTCGTCTACCGTCGCGGAGATGCGATTTCGAATCGATTCCATGACGTTTTCCGCTAGGTCGCTGGGTAGGACTTCAGCGACCTGAGCCTGCGCGATTGCCGGACCGATTGCACAACCAGCCAAAGCGGCTGCATGCCATGCGACTGGATCGGTTGCGGGGCCCATCTCCACCTGTTGAGAGAGACCAGTTGTGCTAATCCAGGGATCAGGCAAAGGACCGGCGACAGAAAAGCCACTGGATCTCGGCGAAAGCGAAACCGGGGGTGTGTCACTCGTTCGGCCATCAGACCAATGGCCTGTCTCCAACGACCCTGAAATCGCCTCAATCAGGCTCGACAGCTCCGCCATGGTCATCGTGATACTCGTTGCCATTTCATGATCCTCCTAAAAAAGGTTCCATCCAGTAGTTCGAGCACGCCGAGCACTGGAACGATGGACGGAAACGGTGTGTAGCGAAGTGCGGCCTGACTGCCTCGGTGGCTAAGTGCGGCCTTCTTGATCATCCGTAGTGGACCGAGAACCAGTCTCAAAAGGGCTTGGGTTTTTCTCCATCGCTTGCAGATGCGAGTCGCGGTTACCGAACCGATGGCTGAAATGGGATCTTCGCGGCCCAGTTTTGAGCGAACCACCGCGAGATGACTCACCTACCGAAGGGTACGCCTCCGAAGCCCCCCCAGGCAAGGGGTCTTCTTGGTTTGTTTTTTGAATCCTCAATTCCCTGGTTCTTCGCCGGCTTTCCCTGCAGACGTAAGCACTGCACCTCTACATTTGTTACCGCCGACGAGAGCTCATCACTCGATCCCGGGCATAGTTTGCTTCATATCCTTATTCAGATTTCTTTGGAACAAGAACCAGAGGCACGCTGTGTTGGTCGCGTTCGGGTGATGAGTGAATGCTAAAGGGAAAAGATCGAGATCGAACGATTTCGTCGGAGGAAAGAAGCGAGGGCGTGGTTTCGGTCGCTGTCCGATGAATTGCCGCGACAGCAACGGCGAATCAAGATCGATAGAACGTAGAGTGGTGAGGTGGTGTGGCACGCCGCCTGTTGGTTGAGAAAGCCTGATTTTCCCGAAGTGAACTATCGAATAGGTCAGTCGCAAATTCCCCTATTTGCTATGACAACGAAAACGAAAAAAGTAAAAGATTTTTATCGGTTTCCGAGCGATGGAAACCTGATTATTGGCTCCCGTTTCAAATCGGATTGAGGATAGAATTGGGTCGGTAGTTCTTTTTCGATGGAATCGGACACGAAGGAGACCATGGCTGATGTCCCAGGCATCAGGTGACGACGAGCCGATAGAGATTCCCGACTCGACGCCGGGGGATCCGCATGCACCGACTGTGGACGATCCCGTCCTTAAGGCAGCGGCGTCGCCGGTTCGTATTCCCGAGAAGCTGGGTCGATACCGCGTGGTGTCGATGCTCGGACAAGGCGGTTTTGGTGCTGTCTATCGAGCAGTAGATGAGCAGTTGGAGAGGCACGTAGCAATCAAGGTAACACGCTGCGTCCAGGTGGATGATCGGGCTCGCCAGAGGCTACTAGACGAAGCTCGCATCGTCGCCGATCTGGATCATCCTTACATCGTTCCCGTGATGGATATTGGCATGTGCGACAATGGCGACGTCTTTATCGTTTCCAAGCTGGTCACCGGGAGTGATCTTGCGAAACGTATCGAGACCGATCGCCCAGACCGACGGTTGTCGCTAAGAATCGTAGAGCGGATAGCGGAGGCGCTTCATTACGCGCATGGGCGGGGATTGGTGCATCGAGACATCAAGCCGGCGAACGTTCTGCTCGATCGCCATGGCAATCCGTTCCTTACGGACTTCGGAATCGCTTTGAGGGAGACGGAGTTAGTTGAGCGAATCGGGATCGATGGCACTCCAGCGTACATGAGTCCCGAGCAGGCCAGGGGCGAGGGGCATCGAATCGATCATCGTAGTGACATTTACAGCCTGGGAGTTGTTCTTTACGAACTGCTGACTGGGCGCCGCCCCTTTCGTGCGGCCAACCAGCGGGATTTGCTTCGTTTGATAGCAACTGCCGAGGTGCGTTCGCCACGATTGTACGACGAAACCATTTCCAGCGAATTAGAAAGGCTTTGCATGAAGGCCCTATTCAGAAGGGCAAGCGATCGATATTCGGTGGCAAGTGATTTCGCCGAAGACATTCGCTGGTTGCTTGGGGCGGCGTCGAAGGTAGTAGAAGCAGGCAAAGGCACCAACTCCAATCGACTGGAAGCGTTCAATGGAGTTGTCGGTGCCGTGGAGACAGGGGGGCGTGAAAATACTGGAGAGGAGAAATCGGAATGGGTGCGAACACAAGCAGTTGCAATGATCCCCAAAGGGCTCAGATCGTTTGAGGCTTCCGATTCCGCTTTCTTTCTGGATCTGCTGCCAGGCCCCTTCGATCGTGAGGGATTACCCGAGTCGATCCGGGCCTGGAAATCTAGAATCGAACGTACCGATGGCGACGCGACCTTCTCCGTCGGGATGATGTATGGACCTTCGGGTTGCGGGAAATCGTCTCTAATGAAGGCGGGGCTGCTACCGCGACTGAGCAAGCAAATCATCGCGGTCTATGCTGAGTCGACGCCCGATGGTACGGAGGAGCGATTGATTCGAGCTGTTCGAAGAGCAGTTCCTGACTGCGATGGTATGTCGCTGCAGGAGCTCCTCGCATCGATCCGACGTCGGAGGCTGGTTCCCAGCGGGGGAAAGCTGCTGTTGGTGATCGATCAATTTGAGCAATGGCTATTCCATCAGAAAAGCTACACAGGCGCAGCATTGACAGATGCCTTGTTGCAATGTGATGGCACCACAGTTCAAGCCATCATCATGGTGCGAGATGACTTTTGGGTATCTGTCAGCCGATTTCTACGGGAACTCGATGTGCGCGTTCGCGAGGGGGAAAACAGCACCCTGGTCGATCTATTCGATAAAGAACATGCTGCCAAGGTGATGGAGCTGTTCGGGCAGGCATATGGTAAACTTCCCGCGAATTCGAAAAATCTTTCGATCGACCAGCGCGAGTTCATTCGGCAGGCAGTGGAGGGTCTTTCACAGGACTTCAGGGTGATCCCTGTACGACTGGCCGTGTTTGCCGACATGATGAAGTCTCGCAGTTGGACCACTTCTGCTCTGCGCGAAGTTGGTGGGATCGACGGATTGGGAGCTACCTTTTTGGAAGAGACGTTTTCCTCACACCATGCGACGATTCAGCATCGTCAGCACCAATTGGCGGCGCGAGGCTTTTTGGCGGCTTTGCTGCCGACTCTTGGAAGCGACATCAAAGGAGCCGTTCGTTCATCGAACGACTTGCAGATTGCAGCGGGTTACGAAGGAAGGGACGCCGATTTCCGAGAGCTAACCGAAATCTTGGACCAAAACCTCCGCTTGATTACTCCAGTCGATGAAGCCCAGAGTCAGAAGAGACCTGACGGTGTGCTGATACCCAACTACCAACTGACGCACGATTACTTAGTCCCTTCGCTGCGCGAATGGTTGAACAGAAAGAAGCGAGAGACAAGAAAGGGTCGCGCGGAACTGAAACTGTCGGAGCGAACGTCGGTGTGGAGCCTCAACCACGAGGACAAGCAGTTACCGACGATTGGCGAGTGGATCTCGATTCGCAGGTGGACATCTTCCGCAGCATGGAAGTCGGCGGAGAAATCGCTTATGAGAACCGCTGACCGCTACCACATGCGACGCTTGGGAATCGCCTTTCTGGCAGTCATGTCTATCGGCTGGCTCGCCAAAGAGGTGATCGATCGCACGCGGGTTCAGGGGCTACTGGGTGAGCTTGCGAGCGCAGACCCGGAGAAACTTCCTGAAATCATCAAGAAACTGGGAACTAACCGGAAACTCGCCGCGACAAGCCTCGCCCCAATCATCGCATCAACCGCGACCAATGCTGAGGAAAAACGAATTCGGCTTCATGCCATGATGGCCAGTGTTGCTGGTGACGACTCGCTCGTTGATTCGCTGGTCTCTGAGTTGCTCGGTGGGAAGCTATCCTACCTAAAGCCCATCCTGGAAGTGCTCCGCCCTAGAAAGGAGCGTTTGCTGGTTTCCTTCAAGGATTTGTTGAGCAACCCGAAAGCTGATTCGGCGCACCGTTTTCGTGCGGCACTTGCACTCGCTGACTATCGATCACGATCCGAAGGCGGTCAATGGGCTCCTGAAGAACTGAAATTTGTCGTCGATGCGTTGCTTTCTTCCAACGCCGATTATCAGCCTCAGTTGCGGCAAATCCTGCGTCCTATCCGGGAGGAACTTGTGCCCGATCTTGAACGAGTCTTTCGAGATTTCAAAGCATCGGATTCCGTGCTTCAGAACGCTGCAAATGCTATGGCTGACTATGCTGCGTCCGATCCGGAGAAACTGGCTGAACTGATCTCAATTGCCAATCCATCGCAATGCGCCATTCTTTTCCCCCTGCTGCAGTCGGCCGAACGGAAGGAAATCGAAAAGGCTCTTACCCGATCGATTGAACAGGAGCCGTTTGAGTCGATGAGCAGTCGGGAGCGGGTTGCTATGGGGCAAAAGCGCGCCAACGCTGCAGCGGCGCTGATGCGACTGGGAGCGAGCGAAAGGATCACTCCACTTTTTCAGTGTGTCGACGATCTAGAGCCAGCAATGCAATTCGTTTTTCGTTGCAAGTCGCGTGGTGTTCCTGTCGAGATACTGCTTGATATGCTGGAGAAGGTCGCTTCAGGAAAGGGTGTCCTCGGTAATCAGCGTGCGGTCGCGATGCAGACGCTGATGATGGCGATCGGAGAATACGATCCGCTTGAACTTCAGTCGCAAGCAAGGTCGACTCTGGTAGAACAGTTGACGAAATGGTACGCCAGCGATCCCAGTTCAGGGGTCCATGCAGCGTCTTGTTGGTTGCTAAAACGCCTGGGGGAAAGCAAGAAGGTGCTCAGCATCGACCAGACCCCAGTTGCTTACTCGCCGGATCGCGAATGGTTCACCCTGGCGATCGATGTATCCAGGCCAGATGTCGCCTGGACAGGTGGCCATGCTTACGAGGTGAGTTGCGAAGGAACTGATGGCCTATCCAAACCGGATGCAAACCCTGTCGAGTCTTGTCGGTTAATCAATATAGAGCCAAGATCCGATCGGAAGACGCTTTATTTGACATTCATCGTCTTTCCCCCCGGCAACTACACCATCGGCTCGATGATTGATGAGCAGCAGGAAGTTGGAGATCCGGATGAAATGCGACATGAAGTGTCAATTACCAAGCCTTTCGCGATTTTGGACCGTGAAATCAGCTTTGAAGAGATGATCTGTTATCGTCCCAAGCCATTTCAAGGTTGGTTGGCCGAACGAAAGAACTTGGTAGGCTTGCCATGCGATTCTGTGCAATGGTACGAGGCGGTATCTTTCTGTCGATGGCTGGGAGAGCAAAAGGGGGTAGCGGAATCCGAACAAGCCTACATGGCGATGGAACTTCCTCAGTTGGATTCCATGGAGATGGAATCGAATCCCGATGCCCGCCGGTTGCTCCGGGATTGGCCGGTCGACTTGAGTCAGCCGGGTTTCCGTCTGCCTACCGAAGCCGAATGGGAGATTGCGGCAAGGTGCGGCACCAAAACGGCCTACGGTTTTGGTGGAGATGCCTCCCTACTAACACACTTCGGGTGGTTCATGGAAAACAGCGGGAGGGAGTCGCATCCATCAAAAGAACTGCGCCCGAATCCTCGAGGATTGTTCGACATGCACGGAAACCTTTTTGAGTGGACGCACGACTGGTATATCAAGGATTATCTGGTCGATTCTGACGATCCCAGGCGTTCTTCCGGTGAAAGAGGGACACGATCCGTTCGAGGAGGAAGTCACGGGACGGTGGCAATTTTAAATCGCTCGTCATTGCGGGGGGAGGGGGAGCCAATAGGTAGGACGATCGATCGTGGATTCCGTATCGCCATGACACTTGGCCCTTGAACCCTGTTTGCTCGACTTCTGGCAATTCGGGGAATCTATTACGGTTTTGCGGGTTGAATCGCCGAAAATAAGAGGCGAGGTGTTGCCCGGAAAGAGGCTAGTAAGCGGCGGAAATTGCTTTTTCCGGCCGATTCAAGCCGATTTCGTCCGTCGAACGGGCCTTCGAGGGCTCCTAAGGGTTCCCTATATTAGTAGGATTGCTGGCAGAGGGGATCCCGACGGTCCGACCATCCCTTCATTTGCTATCCCGCCTACCATACCCCACGGTCCCTCCAAAGTTCGTTCCGACCCAAGCAGGAAGGCGACCACCGTCTGGACGCCATTTCCCACGAGGAATTTTTCGATGAAGTCTGCCATGAAACGAATTCCGAGCCTCAAAAATCGGCACCCATCCGGCCGCTCGTTCCGGCGAACCCAACGACATGGGGGCATCCTCTGGCTGGTCCTGCTGCTGATCGGCATTCTCGGTTCCTCGGGCTATGCCTACTGGCGTTACATGGAAGCCAAGTCGGCTAGTCCTAGTAACCAACCGGTGCTTCAGGCGGTGATGCGAGGCCCTTTCGATCACATCGTCCTGGAGCAGGGGGAGATCGAGAGCAGCAGCAACGTCGAAGTCAAATGCGAAGTCAAAGGAAAGGGGACCAGTGGTACGCCAATCCTCTGGGTGATCGACGAAGGGAGCTACGTCAAGAAGGACGACGAACTGGTCAAGCTGGATAGCTCGCAACTGGATAACGACCTCAAAAGCCAGCGCATCACACTGAGCGCTGCCGAGGCCCTGGTGATCAGTTCCGAAGCGGCCGTCAAGCAAGCCATCATCGCGCGCCAAGAATATCTCGAAGGAACCTATCTCACCGAACGCAAAGCGATCTTGAGCGAAATCGCCGTAGCCGAGCAGGACCTTCGGAAGGCGGAGTTGAGTTTGGCCAGTGCCGAGCGGCTGGCAGCCAAGGGAACGCTGAAGTCACTGCAGATTGAGGCAGAGCAGTTTGCGGTGCAGAATGCCCGAAACAAGCTGGACGCGGCCGAGGGACGCCTAAAGGTGCTCGACGAACTGACCAAGGAGAAGATGCTGGTTCAGTTCGACAGCGATATCGAAACGAAGAAAGCCAAACTGGATTCGGACAAGAATACGCTGGAGGAAGAGAAGAGCAAGCTGGATGAAATTCAGTCGCAGATTGAAGCCTGCACCATTCGTTCTCCCACCGACGGCCAAGTGGTCTACGCCAACAAGTTCAGCTCGCGAGGCGGGTCGGAGTTTGTGGTCGAGGCGGGTGCGATTGTGCGCGAACAGCAGACGATCATCGTGCTGCCCGATCCGACGCAGATGCAAGTGAAGGCGAAGATCAATGAGTCGCGGATCACGCTGGTGCGGGACGGAATGCCGGCCAAAATCAAAGTCAATGCGGTTCAAGGTGATCTGCTCGGTCAGGTAACCAAGGTCAACAAGTATGCCGAACCAGGAAGCTGGTTCAGCTCGGCCGTCAAAGACTATGCGACGTTCGTGAAGATCGATCAACCGCCGGAAACGATTCGGACCGGGATGACAGCGGAGGTGAGGATCTTTGTCGAACAGATTGAGGATGCCTTGCAGATCCCTGTACTAGGTGTCTACGAAATGAAAGGGCATTACTTCGTATTGGTTTCCAAGGGCGAAGGTTGGGAGACACGCGAGATCAAAGTGGGAGCGACCAACGACAAGAACGTTACCGTTCTGGATGGCCTGAAGGAAGGGGATCAAGTGGTGCTGAATCCCCGCAATCATCTGGACCTGATGAACCTGCCAGAGATTGAGGAATCGGAAGAGGAACGGAAGAAGATTTCGGAGATGAGCAAAGCGGCGGCGGCCGCGCCGGCGGGCGGTGGTGCTCCTGGTGGTGCCGCGGCGGCAGGTGGGCCTGGAGGAGCTGGCCGCGGTCCAGGGGGTGCTGGGGCGGGCGGTCCTGGTGCTGGAGGACGTGGAGCCGGTGGACCGGGTGGTCCAGGTGGCGGCGGTCCTGCGATGTCTCCTGATGCAATCGCTGGCATGGCGATGCAGCGATCGGATACCAACAGCGACGGCAAGATCTCCAAGGAAGAAGCCGAGGGGAGTGAGATGCTCAAACGTGGGTTCGACGAGACCGACGCCAACAAAGATGGAGCGATCGATCGATCGGAGATGGCCGCTGCGATCAAGAAGCGGATGGAACAGGCGGGGGCTGGTGGCGGGCGCGGCCCGGGAGGTCCTGGTGGTGGTTGATGTCAGCAGGGATGCCAAGTCAGCCGCGCCGGTGAAGATGGCCTGTGCGGCAAAAGATCTGAAGAAAGAATATGTGCTCAAGGGGGAGACGGTGCGCGCCCTAAGAGGGGTGACGTTCGAAGTCCCCGAGGGAGACTATGTGGCGATCATGGGTCCATCGGGGTCGGGGAAAAGCACGCTGCTGAATTTGTTGGGGTGCCTCGATCAGCCGACTTCTGGCTCTTTGTTCCTTGGCACCGATGATGTGGCGAGGATGAGCGACGACCAGCTGGCTGACGTGCGCAGCAAACGGATTGGTTTCGTGTTTCAGTCCTACAATCTGATCCAGCAACTGACCGTAGTGGAAAACATCCAAGTGCCGCTCTTTTATCAGGGCAAGCTAGGGTCGAAGGAAATCAATAGGTCGATGGAACTGGCCAAGATGGTCGGTTTGGGGGAAAGACTGGATCACCGGCCGATGCAGCTTAGCGGTGGTCAGCAGCAGCGCGTGGCGATCGCCCGGTCGCTGATCAATGATCCCTTCTTTATTTTGGCGGACGAACCGACGGGGAACCTCGACTCCCGCACCACCGAGGAAATTCTGCAACTGTTTGAGCGACTGAACAACGAAGGCCGCACGATTATCTTGGTGACTCACGAAGACGAAGTCTCCAAGCGGGCCAAACGCGTGGTGCGTCTGAAGGACGGCATGGTGCAATGGGACAGGACCAATACCGAAGCATCGCGTCGGGAAGCGGCCGAGCATGCGGTGGCCAATTTGCCGGCGGAAGGATAGGGACCCGATGATTTGGCTGAGAACGATCGAGTTGGGGATTAAAAGTCTGTGGCTGCACCCGATGCGGTCGTTGCTGACCGTGCTGGGGATTTTCATCGGCGTGGCCAGCGTGATCTGGCTGCTGGCGATCAGCAAGGGGATTGGCGATGAAGCCCAAAAGCAGATCGAAAGTCTTGGGGCGGATACGATCATCGTGCGGAGCATCAAGCCGCCCAGCGAGAAGCTGAATCCTCAAGGAGTGACTCCCTATGGCCTGACGCGTGAGGAGTACGAAGTGCTCACCGCCAGCCTTCCGACGCTTCGCAGCGCCCTGCCGATTCGAGAGATTCGGCGACAGTTTCAGTATCGCGATCGCGTGATCGACGGCAGGTTGGTAGGGTGCACACCTGAATATGCCGATGTGAATCGTTTGAAGGTCAATCGCGGTCATTTTCTTACCGACGCGGAGAATTTCGCGCGAGACAGTCACTGCGTCATCGCCGCGAAGGCAGCCGAACGGCTTTTCCCCTACGAAGATCCGATCGGCAAGCGGATCTACATGCCTGAGAATCAGGATTATTATTTGGTGGTGGGCGTTCTGGAGCATCGCAATGCATCCGCAGCGATCGGTGGATCGCTTTCTTCGCAGGATTACTCCAGCGACATCTACATCCCGATCAATACCCTTCAGCAGCGGATCGGGGATACCGTCGTCTCGCGACGCGGTGGTTCGTTTGAAGGGGAGATGCTGGAACTCAACCAGATCACGATGCGCGTCAAAGAGATCTCGGATGTCAAGCGGACGGCATCCGTGATCGAATCGGCGCTAAGCTCCCACGACAAAATGGAAGATGTCGCTGTGGTGGTACCGCTGGAGCTTTTGGAGCAGGCGGAGACAACCAAGATGATGTTCATGGTGTTCATGGGGCTGATTGCAGCGATCTCGCTGTTGGTCGGTGGGATCGGCATTATGAACATCATGCTGGCGACGGTGACTGAACGAACGCGAGAGATTGGGATTCGGCGGGCGCTTGGTGCCAAACAGTCGGATATTGTTCGGCAGTTTCTGGTGGAGACCAGTGTGCTCAGCATCGTTGGGGGGATCACCGGGATTCTCTTTGGTTTGCTCTGTGGTCCAGCGGTTCGGGGCGTTCGGAAGATGGCCTTCCAATACTTTCCCGACACGATGAATGCCCTCCCGGAAGTGGTGCGGGAGGTAAGTCCGAAGATTGTGCCGGAGTCGATTCCAGCGGCGCTTGGGATTTCGCTCCTGGTCGGCATCATTTTTGGAATCTACCCAGCGATTCGCGCAGCCAAGATGAACCCCATCGAAGCGCTACGTCACGAATGATCCGGTTGCGTGCCTAGTGGACGCAAAGGATTAGGATGTAGCCTCTGACAAGTTGGGGGTGCTGGTTTACAATGAGCCTGGGCAGCGGAAACAAGCTGCCGAGTTTCGGTCACGAATGAGAGCGAGCGCGAGGGAGTCATGCTGAATCTGCCGATGGCCCTGCTTTTTACCGCCATGACCTTTTTGAGTTGGGGCGTGTACGGCATTTTGCTCCATGAGGGACAGGATCGGTTGGGGCATTCTTCCCTTCGATCGTTCATCGGAGTAGGGATTGCCTACTTTTTGATTGCAGTGCTAGGGGCAGCGATATTGCTCAGCACGCGCAAGGAGAAGGGAGTCTGGTCGCTGTCTGGGATTCTGCTCTCTCTATTTGCCGGAAGCGTGGGGGCATTGGGAGCCTTGGGAGTGTTGCTGGCACTGACATTCAAAGGGGCCCCGATTTTTGTGATGCCTTTGGTTTTTGGTCTTGCCCCTGTGGTCAATACCCTGGTGACCAGTTGGATGGGGAAGACCTATCGCCAGATTTCTCCGAAGTTCATCACTGGCTTGGTGCTGGTCGCTCTTGGTGCCGTCGGTGTGCTGCTCAGCAAGCCCGCCCCGGCCAAGGCGGCTACCAGCGATGTGGCTGCAGCGGTGGCAACCGATGGCGCGTCGACATCATCTGTTCCGGTGGCCAAGCCAGCATCAGCCAACACTTCTTGGAAGGTGTTGGCCTCGATTCTCATGGGTGCACTTTGCTGGGGAGCGTACGGCCCTGTGCTGCACCTGGGGCAGCAGAAGATGGGGGGAAGTCGGCTGCGACCGTTCTTCTGCGTCGGTGTTGCCTACTTTGCGATTGCGGTGGCGGCACCATTGGCGATTCTGGCGGCCAATCCAGACGAAGGGTACTGGAGTTTTTCTGGGATGCTTTGGTCGATTGCAGCGGGAGCAGCCGGTGCGATTGGAGCCCTTGGGATCATTTTGGCGTTCACGTTTGGTGGCAAGCCGATTTTTGTCATGCCGCTGGTTTTTGGATTCGCTCCCGTGGTCAATACACTGGTCTCGATGACCCTGGCCAACTCCTTTGGCAAGGTGTCTCCCGTGTTCTTTGTCAGCCTTTTGACCGGCATTGCGGGTGCGGTGACGGTGCTGCTTTTTGCACCCAAAGGGAAGGGGCACGGACCGGCCAAGGAAGAGCCGCAGGGGCAGGCGGACGCTGCGGCAAAGGAACCGGAGTCGGGGGCTGGGATGCCCATCGCTTCGGCACCAGACAACCCCCACAATGTTTAGCCAGTTGGGTCGAGCTAGTTTACGACTCCATGGCGACTGGATCTCCCTGTTGCATGGGCGTCCCGCTCGGACTGATTTTTCTTCTTCCATGTGCAGTTGCTAGCATTCCAAAGGTGCCCGGCACCGATTGGCAGTCGGGCACCGCTAGCATTTGCATGGCTGAGCCAGCCATGCCACGGGGGCATTCCGTGTGGCACGGGCGTCCCGCTGGTGCTGTCTTTTCGCCCCGGCACCGTAGCTAGCATTCAGAAGGTGCCTGGCACCGATTAGCATTCAGAAGGTGCCTGGCACCGATTGGGAGTCGTTCAGAAGGTGCCTGGCACCGATTGGGAGTCGGGCACTGCTAGCATTTGGATGGCTGAGCCGGCCATGCCACGGGGGCATTCCGTGTGGCACGCGCGTCCCGCTGGTGCTGTCTTTTCGCCCCGGCACCGTAGCTAGCATTCAGAAGGTGCCTGGCACCGATTGGGAGTCGGGCACCGCTAGCATTCAGAAGGTGCCTGGCACCGATTGGGAGTCGGGCACTGCTAGCATTTGGATGGCTGAGCCGGCCATGCCACGGGGGCGTATCACGTTTGGCATTTTGCTGCGTACAAACCCGGCGAATATGGGGGCGCGAGAGCTGGGGGAACTTGGCGAAACGTCGGTGGATTTCCATCGTGAGAGCGGTTGGCCTGGATCCCAGCGTTATGATGGAGGTTGGTGGAGTATCGACATTTCCCTGTGTCCGTGGATCGCACCGACTGGAAATGTTGCCCGCTTTCACTTTCTGGGTGTGGGAGTCCCTGCATGCATGCCGACCGGTTTCCTCGTTTTTTTCGAATCAAGCAAAGCTTTCCCGCCCCTACCCTTCCCGATGTTGCGGGACGTGTGGGGCATGCGATTGGAGATCTTCGCCTGGAGCAAAAGACCAAGCCGGGGCAAAGCGTCGCGATCACGGTAGGCAGCCGAGGAATTCATGGAATTGACCGCATCCTCCGGGCCTGCGTGCAGCGGTGCAAGCAGGCTGGGCTGGAGCCATTTCTTGTACCCGCGATGGGATCGCATGGAGGAGCGACGGCTGAAGGGCAACAACGTTTGATCGAGGGATTTGGAGTCACCGAGCAGGCGATGGGGTGCCCCATTCGCAGCAGCATGGAGACGGTGGTGGTGGCGACGGCTGACGAAGGCTTCCCCGTCCATTTTGATCGCCATGCGTCCCAGGCCGACCATGTTCTGGTGGTCAATCGCATCAAGCCGCATACCCGGTTCACCGGTGCCATCGAAAGCGGTTTAATGAAGATGATGCTGATCGGCCTAGGGAAGCACCAGGGAGCTTTGGTCTACCACCGTGTCATCATGAACTACAGTTTCGATCAGATCGTACGCAGTGTCGCCAGGAAGGTGATCGACCGCTGCCGGATTCTCGGGGGAATCGCCATTCTCGAAAACGCCGAAGAACAGACGGCCGATATCGTAGGGGTTCCTGCATCCGAGATCGAGGCGACGGAGCCGCGATTGTTGCAGCAGGTCAAGGAGTGGATGCCGCGGCTTCCATTCGATCATGCCGAACTCCTGATCGTCGATCGAATCGGAAAGGATCTCAGCGGGACTGGGATGGATACCAACGTCATAGGACGCAAAGCGAACGACCATGCAGCGATGGGTGACGAAACACCGAAGATCCACTTGATCTATGTTCGGGGATTGACAGAGGCGACTCACGGAAACGCGACAGGGATCGGGATTGCCGAGCTGGTTCATCGTCGCGTCCTCGACGGGATGGACTTGGAGTCGACTCGAGTCAACTGCGCGACGGCTGGACATATCACCGCCGCCATGATCCCGCTCGATTTCCCTGACGATCGTTCCGCCTTGACGATGGCGATGTCTCAAACGGGTTGGGGAGAGCCGCAGGATGCTCCCATCCTATGGATCCCCAACACGCTGCAGCTTAGTCAAGTTGTTTGTTCCGAAATCTACTGGAGAGCGGCTCGCGAGTTGTCTCACGTCGAGATTTTGGAAGAACCCGGCCCGCTGCAGTGGACAAGCAGCGGCGACCTGCAGGATATGTTTCCTGACGCAAGACGATGATGCCGTGATTGGCCCAGCCATCGGCTTAGATTGTCGTCGTCTCGTCAGCCTATCCCTTTCGTCATCATGTGAAGATCGGCCCAAGGGTGCATGGTGATTGGGGAACGATTACAATCGCCCTCTGGTGGAATGGCTGCGTAGGATTGCAAATGATTCAGTTGCCTGCGTCCCGCTCCATCAAGTCTGTGGCTTGAATCGATTCTCCGAGGTAGACACACCATGGTGCGGCGCGTTGAGGCATTGCTTCAAGGGATGTTGCTGACAGCTTTTCTGGCGAACGCATCTTGGGGGCAGCGAGATCTTCCTCTGACTGAAGAGCCGATTCCGGATGCGGACGATGGAGTGAAGGTGACGCAAGTGGCGTCAGCGTTGTCGTCAGTCGATCTGGTGCAGTCGGATCTTCTGCAGCGGGATGTGGTGCCACCATTGTCGATGAAGGGAGCGCCGATATCGATCTGGATCGAACAATTCGCAGCCGATGCGAGGACCTTGCAGGATCGATTTCGAACACCCGGGGATCCTGCAAGGCAGGAGGTGCAGCGCCTGCTGCAGGAGCAATGGCTGAATCGATTGGAGGAGGTCGACTTTGCGACGCTGACGCGGGATCAGCAAGTCGATTATCTTCTGCTGAAGAACGAATTGATTCATCGACAGAAGATGGACGAGATCGAGTGGCAAAAGCAACAGCGAGCTTCGGCCCTGATGCCTTATCTGACCGATTTGGCGGATATCTGTTTGACTCGCGATCGCGTCGGCGGCATCGATGCGGAATCGACCGCTCAGCAGTTGGAGCGAATCCAGAAAGGGGCGATGGCAGCGATCGATTCGCTGGATGATCTCAAGAAACAGCAGTCGATAGCTCCAGTGGATGCCATCTACGCAGCTCAATACCTCCGTCGCTGGGCTCGTACCCTCCAGGAATGCCATCAGTTCTACGAGGGATACGATCCCGAATACTCCTGGTGGTGCAAAAAGCCCTACGAAGCCGCAAGCGAGCAATTGGAGTCGCATGCGAAGGCGATCGCGTCCAAGCTAGCGGGGATTGATGAGCGGGATCGGGACAAGATCGTCGGCCAACCGATCGGTGCGGAAGCTCTCGAAGAGGAACTGCGGTACGCCATGATTCCCTACCGTCCAGAGGAGCTGGTGGCGATCGCCGAGCGGGAGTTTGCGTGGTGTGAAGAGGAGTCGCGGAAGGCATCAGAACAATTGGGATTGGGGGGAGACTGGAAGAAGGCGCTCGAGCATGTCAAGTCGCTGCATGTGTCTCCAGGAGAGCAGCCCAAGCTGATTCGGGAGTTGGCTTGGGAAGCGATCGACTTTCTGAAGGCTCGCGATCTGATCACCATTCCCCCACTGGCAGCCCATGGATGGCGGGTCGATATGATGAGCCCTGAGGCGCAGCGGTCGAATCCCTATTTCCTGGGTGGTGAGAAGATCATCGTGTCGTTTCCGACTCAGTCGATGACGCACGCCGAAAAGCTGATGAGCCTTCGAAGCAACAACATTCATTTTGCAAGAGCGACTGTGCAGCATGAGCTGATTCCTGGGCATCATCTTCAGCACTACATGACGGCTAGGTACCGTCCCTATCGCCAGTTGTTTGATACGCCCTTCTGGGTGGAGGGCTGGGCTCTGTACTGGGAGATGCTCCTTTGGGACCTTGGGTTTCCATCAACTCCTGAGGACCGGATCGGGATGCTGTTCTGGCGCCGCCACCGATGCGCCCGAATCATTTTTTCTCTAAATTATCAGCTTGGGCGATGGACTCCCGAGCAGTGTATTTCTTATCTGGAAGAGAAAGTGGGGCACGAACCAAGTGCGGCGGCGGCTGAGGTGCGAAGGTCGGTGATGGGCAACTATGGACCGCTTTATCAAGCAGCCTACATGCTGGGTGGTTTGCAGATTCGATCGCTGTATCGGGAGTTGGTCGAATCGAAGAGGATGAGTCCCAAGCAGTTCCATGACGCGGTGATTCAGCAGAACTCGATCCCGATTGAGATGGTGAGAGCTGCATTGTCAGAAGAGTCGCTTTCCAAGGATCCGGTCGGCAGTTGGCGATTTGCGGAGTAGCCTTAAGGTGTTGGAGGATGGGAGGTAACAGAGGTGAGGCCAAAGGCCGGCGTTTCGACGAGCTTTGGATTCGCCTAAACTAGCAGCGACGACCGAGACGAGAGACCGCGTGGGATCGATTGATGCTTGGATTCGATATCGCAGCAGTGGCGCGACATGAAGTGAGCACATGGTCCGTTGCCTGGCGGGCCCGTTTGCATGACAGATACTCAGCACGGAAAGTAGTTCTTTGATGAAACCGATAGTTCAAATCTCCTTGGACCTGACGAATTTGGATGAGGCGCTGGAGACGGCGCAGTTGGCAATCGACGCAGGCGTCGATTGGCTGGAGGCGGGGACGCCTTTGATTTTGGCGGAAGGTTTGAGGGCGGTTCGGGGGCTTCGTGAGCGGTTTCCCAAGGTACCGATTGTGGCTGACCTCAAGACGATGGACGGCGGTTACTTGGAAGCGGAGATGATGGCCAAGGCGGGCGCGACCTATGTGGTAGTGATGGCGCGGGCTCATGAGGAGACATTGCGATGCGTCGTCAAGGCGGGGCATGATTACGGTATCGGGGTGATGGGAGATAACCTGGGGTGTCCCGATATGGTTGCGGGAGCCAGAATGCTGGAAGATATGGGCTGCGATTATGTGATCCACCATATCGGATACGACGAACGGCGCGGAATCGCCCAATCGGGTCGGAAGGCTCCAACGCCGATGGATCAGTTGCGCGAGGTGGTGCAGGCGGTTTCGATCCCCGTGCAGGCTGTGGGAGGGCTGACGATTGAGCAGGCGATGGAGACGCCGCAGCATGGGGCTCCGCTGGTAGTGATCGGTGCGCCGCTGGCGATTGATGGCGATCGCTTTGCACAGGCTGCAGGGAATCTACCCGAAGTGCTTCGGCGAATTTGCCAGCGCGTGCACGGATATGGAGATGTGCCCGTTCGAAAGCCACCTCGTATCTAAGATTTGTGCAGCGATCCAAATTGGATTTTTGAGGTAAGACAGTCGGTCGGATCTGAGTCAACCAGTGAGTCACTCAACTAGGAATTTACGAGGACAACGACGCAATGAACCAAGCAGCAATCGTGAATTATTCTTCCGCGCCCCACAGTGTGCGGCTGGAAGAAATTCCGGTCCCCGATTTTGGAGATCAGGATGTCCTGATGGAGGTGGCGGCGGTTGGTGTTTGTGGCAGCGATTTGCATCAGTGGACTGGAGAGCATTCATGGCCGGTCAATTATCCAGTGGTCTTGGGGCATGAGTTTGCCGGTGTCATTCACTCGGTAGGCCGCCAAGTCAGTGGATGGAAAGAGGGGGACCGAGTCTGCAGTGAAACGGCAGCGGTGATCGATCCCAGCAGTCCGATGACGCGGACTGGTCGATACAACCTAGACCCCAACCGTAAGGGGTTCGGTTACGGAGTCAACGGGGCGATGACTCGTTATGTGCGAGTTCCATCCAGATGTTTGCACCGAGTTCCCGACACTTTGCCTCTTGCAAGAGCCGCCCTGACGGAACCCTGCTGCGTGGCTTACTCGGCCGTCGCAGCCCAAGTCGACATTCTTCCGGGAGATCGCATTCTGGTTCTGGGGCCAGGACCAATTGGGTTGCTGTGTGGAGCGATCGCACGCCTTCGGGGGGCTCAGGTAGCAGTCGCGGGATTGCCGCGAGATGCCAAGCGACTGGAGATCGCCAAGTCGTTTGGCTGTGAGGCATTGACGGAGAATCTCGATCAATGGGCGCGGGCCCGCGACGGCCTTGGGTGCGATGGCGTCGTCGATGCTGCAGGCATCTCTGCAACGCTTAAGAGCGCCATCGAATTGGTGCGTCCGGGTGGGTGGATCAGCAAGGTCGGTTGGGGCAGAGCTCCTCTTAATTTTTCGCTCGATCCCCTCGTTCAGAAGAACATCACGCTTCAAGGTTCGTTCAGCCACAACTGGCCCATGTGGGAACGGGTGCTCGCGCTGTTGGATGCAGGGCAGTTGGAGGCAGAGCGGATTGTGGGAGGCCGATGGAATCTGGAGCATTGGCAGGAGGCATTTGAGACGATGCATCATGGAGAGGTGGCCAAGTCGCTTTTGGTCGTCAATCCGTCAACGGCTAACTGAACCGTTCCGTTAGCCATGGCCTTTCTATTGACTAAAGATCCAATCGAAGTTTTGATCGATATCGAGTGAAAGCGAGTCCTTTATGACGGTGAGATTGTCTGCGTTTCCCAAATGTTATCTCGATCAGATTTCGCATGAAAAGTCGATGACCGTTTTTGACTGGATCGAGATGGCCAGAGAACTCGATTGCGATGGCTTGGAAATGTACGAAGGGTTTATTTGGGAGACGACACCGGAGTACTTGAGCCGATTGCGTGATGCGATTGCCGGGACCGGTCGAGCCATGCCGATGCTCTGTTGCTCACCTGACTTTACCAATCCGGATCGCCAGAAGCGGCAGGCCGCGATCGCTTATCAGATCGAGATGGTCAAGGTGGCTCACCACCTGGGTGGTGCAGGCACAGTATGTCGGGTGCTGAGCGGCCAGCGTTACCCGGAGGTTAGTCGCGAGGATGGGTTGGCGTGGGTTGCTGAGTGCATCGGCTACGTGTTGCCGGAAGCGAAGAGGCTGGGGATCACGTTAGGTCTGGAGAATCATTACAAGGATGGACATTGGCGTTATCCCGAGTTTGCGCAAAAGATGGATGTCTTCCTGGAGTTGCTGGGGAGGATTGACGAGCGGCAGTATTTTGGGGTGCAGTACGATCCTTCCAACGCCATTGTTGCTGGGGATGATCCAATCGAGCTTTTGGAGAAAGTGGCGCCGCGAGTGGTCAGCATGCACGCCAGCGACCGATTTCTGGAGCCGGGGCATACGCTGGAGGAATTGCGGCAAAACGATGGGACTTTGGGATACAGCCCTTATCTGAAACATGGGGTGACTGGTAAGGGACTAAACGATTACCATCGGATTTTCCAGATTCTGGCAAGCCATCGGTACCGTGGCTGGATCAGTATCGAAGATGGGATGAACGGGCTGGGCGAAATGCAGGAGTCTCTCCAGTTTCTGCGAGGCATGGTGGCTCAATATTTCCCTGCATCCGTCGGATGATAGATCACTTGTGCGATCGCAGGGGCTCGGGGGTCGCCTTCCGAATTGACAATTTCGGTTGGGGGGGCTAGAGTTCCCGGGGTGCTGGCTGGATGTGTCGTTGGGCTGGCGATCGAAGGGTTGGTTTCTTCTCGAGGAGTCAAGCATGCGGAATTCCTGGATGATCGCTCGCGGGCGGGGTGGCGGTTTTATTGGGGAGATGATTTCTTGGTTCATACGCATTGTTATTTATGACATCTGCATCACTGGGATTCAGGAGGTCTTGGGCGTATCCCGCATGGTTGCCCTCTTTATCTTCCTTGGGATTCTGGCCGCTCTTGCTTTTGGTGGTTACTTGATCCGCCAGCGCATGGCGACTCGGATCGAGGATTGATCGAGCAACGATGGAGCACAGGGTTCTACATCGACCGACTTTTTCGATCCTGGAGATCGATCTTCAGGAGTCGGAGACGGTCGTTGCTCAGCCCAACAGCATGCTTGCGATGACGCCGGGAATTGAGTTGCGAGCGATGATGGGTCGGGGAGGCAGCAAGTCGGGATGGTTTACGGGAGTCCAGGGGGTACTAGGTGGTGAGAATTTATTCACTGCCGAATTTCGCGCCAAGCGGGATGGTCAGCAGCTATCGATTGCTCCTGAGGCGCACGGCGACATTCTTGAGTTGCCTCTGCGGGACTCCGGGGGCTACTTTTTGACTCGCGGTAGCTATTTGGCCAACCTTGGGCCATGCGATCTGGAGATCAAGTACGGTGGCGTCAAAGGACTGATGGCAAAGACCGGTATTTTTCTGTTGAAGGTCTCCGGTGACGGAATCGTTTTTTGCCAGACATTCGGTGCGATCGTGGAGAGAACGCTGAGCGCTGAAGAGTCTTTTGTCGTCGACAACAGGTACATGGTTGCCTTCTCTCAGTCGGTGCGGTTCGAGCTGGTCAAGGCGACCCGCACCTTGAAGGATTCGATCATGTCGGGCGAGGGGCTTGTGAATCGGTACACGGGGCCTGGCAAAATCTTCTACCAGACGCGAGCGAAGCCTTCGGTAGGATTCCTTGGTCGCTTACTCGACCTGACGACCTAATCGCCAGAGGAGTCCGGGGATGCAGTCGCAGCCGGTGCCGAAGCGCGAGCAGTTGCTGGAGCTTCTCAGAAGTGCCAATCAGAGGGCGGTTTGGATCCTGGCGGGGCAAGCCGCTCTATTGGTCTTGTTGGCATTCTTATTGGATTGGAGCTGGGTGGCTCGGCATCCCTGGATCGCTCTGGTTTCTGTCGGGATTTTTTTGGGGCCGCAGGTGATGGGTCTCCTGACCTTTTTGGCGACTGCCAAGAAGGAGATCAGCGACTTGAAGGACTCGACGCGTTTTGGCGAGTTCGACAAGTTCCGATTGCAGTCTTTGCTGCGAGAGACGCTGGTGAAGTTGCGCATATCCGACCAGAGGGTGCCGGTGTACATCGTTGGCGACAAGTCGCTTAATGCCGCCGCATTCAACATTGGTTTTGGCCCATTTCTTCGTTCACTTAATGGAATTTTCCTGAATCGACAGGTGCTGCACAAGCTGTCGGCAGCGGAGGTTCAGGACATCATGGGGCACGAACTGGGGCATTACTCAAAGCACTACCTGATCCTGTCGCGCTGGAATGGGTTGACCTACCTCCTGGGAGCTATGGTGGGGCTGTGGACCGCGCAATGCCTCGGGCTGGATACGGCTTTTTCGATCTTCGTCATCTCCATGCTCGCTGCAGGGTTTTGGTGGTTGCAGTCGATTCCGTATGCTCGATACAGTTGGCCGATTGAGTACCTATGTGACGATTTTGGGGCTCAGGTGAACGGAGTGGTTACGTCGATCACCGGGCTACTGAAGTTGGGGGCTGATGCGGAGTGGATGATGGCAGTGATGCTCAGAGCGGCGGACCATCGACATGCAAAAGGGCTTTCGGCGAGGGAGTTGGTCGAGTCCATTGAGAAGTCGATACCTTATGGTCATGCGACTACGGAAGAGATGGCGGGAATGTTAGATCGGCAATTACGGGAAAGTCGCGAGAAGCAGGGGGCTGTATCGGTGGGTGGTTTTCTCCGCTACATGTGGCAGTCGGATCTGGATCGAGAGGCAACGGAAGAGTATCGCTCCAGCATGGAGAAATTCAGTAGGATGCACGAACTTCCACGGTTGGACTGGGAGAGGCAGATTGGTGTCGGCGGCATGATCGAGTGCACAGAGGAACAGATTCGAAAATTGGTGGAGTTGATGGAGTTGAATCCGAACCTACCGCTGTTCCGAAATCCCGATTCGGTTGAGCCAGCGATGACTCACCCGCCGATGGAGATGCGGATTCTTTATTTGTGGTACAACCGCGAGGGGATCGAACGAGCTGCGCTAGAAGGGGAAGCGGATCGCTTTCGGATCTAATTGTGATGCTTGGGATTCACTGGATATTTACTCACTCAAAGGAATGATCCACGAAGTAGTGCGTGAGCCTCTTTTGAGCTTGCCATCCATGCCCCATGATCGGCTCCGATTGGAAAGGTGTTGCTCCTAGCGATAGGAGAGACCGATTGGGAATAGAGTGTAGGTGTGGGGGCGGAAGTCACCGCGCTTTGGTAGCTTTCTTTTTTCGGTCCGGTGTCTGCGCACGGCGAGACACATGTAGACCGGGATGCGATACTGCTGGCTTTCCAGTCAGCGGAGAACCAGCCATACCTCGATGTCGCTTCCAGCCAGATCAGTGGGCCATGGATTCAGAACTATTCCCTAAGCCACCTCCTCGTAGCTAACTTTCGCGCAAGTCATCCCCCTCCGTCGCTCCTCCTTCTTCTTCAGGCGCCAGAAACCCTTCCCAATCGGTGCCACCCACCTTTCCAATCGGTGCCACCCACCTTTCCAATCGGTGCCACCCACCCTTTGAAGGCTAACCCCCTATAATTGGGGTGTATCCTTGCGCCAGGCTACCCAGAAATGTGACTCTTTGTCCATCTGTCCAATCGGGACTTCGCCGGGGTTAAGAAACTGGATTCTTCGTATTTTTCCCTTTAGTTTCCGCTTTCCTGGCTTATTCCATGCGACTCGCGATGTGTGTTCATTTGTCCATTTTATGGGCTTGCCCTTAGAATTCAC
>Ga0315903_10002206_pt1 | contig 29049 bp, 27 predicted proteins | sample LakEriMetagenome_7_FD_203524 | JGI IMG/M metagenome (GOLD analysis project Ga0315903, IMG submission 203524) | Freshwater fungal communities from buoy surface, Lake Erie, Ohio, United States - Buoy 2 MA119 | ecosystem: Environmental > Aquatic > Freshwater > Lake | place: USA: Lake Erie, Ohio... | reverse complement strand
AGTTTCTTCCAATGTTTGCTCTATAAGAACTATCAAGTTCAAAAGTTTTACTGCCAGTGCTGGTTTGAATAACTCGTTTGACTACTTCTTCAGACTGATCATAAAAATATATTAGTTGTCCAACATCATAGGTATTAATATTTCCTATCTCATTAGCTGTTTTGTCCTTAACTAAAATATTTCCATCGTCGCTACTTTCTATGTATTTGTAAATTTCTGCACCATATTCGTCGATGGTTCTTTGAAAAAATAGATATTTTAAATCTTTATCCTCGCCAGCAACTATTTCAAATGCATCTGGATTATCAATGATCCCGTCATCATCAGAATCAAAAAATCCCAATTTTATAGAACTAGTACTTTGATATCCATCATTAAATCTTACGCTGTCTCTGATTTCAAAAGATATATCCTGTTTTAAAGGTGTAATTTTCGTATAATTAGAATTAATTCCAAGTATTTTAATTTGATCTTTAATTACTGCTGCATTTTTTGAATCATAAATTTTTTCTTGATTATCAAAATAAAATCTATTTTGTTCTAAACTTTCAAAAATATAATCAAGCTCTCTAATATGAATTGAATACTGAACTCCTGTATAAACAAACGCAACTATCCAAGATCCATCAAGATTGGTCCCAGAAGTATCACCACTTTGTGCAGAACTAAAAAATGTACTGTTAATATTAAGATTTGAAGAAGTAATGATTCTCCATTTTCTATCTTCAATACTATATCTTAAACCAAAATTTTGAAGATTAAACATTAGATTGGTTATTTCGGTTTCCAGTGCTGCATCAAAATCTGTAATAAACTTTGGTACAATTCTTGATATTACAGCATCAGTAGGAACAACTTCACTAAAAGTAATTGGTCCTAACCCGTTTGCTAGTACACCTCGATCGGCATTTGTTCCGTCGCCTACTGTATTAACTACTTTAACCCATAGTCTGTCTGTTTGAAACGGATCATTAACATTTGCTGTAACTAAGACTCCATTTTTAAATGCTTTACCGATTGGAGCTACAAATTTTACCAAAGAACCTGCTTCAAAAAATCTCATGTTAGTGGAAGTATAATTTCCCACTTTAATTTTTGTTTGATCGTTGACATTACGAAAATATCCGGTAGATAAGTCTCTATCTTTGGTTACTTGTAGCCAGTGTATATTATTATCTGTAAACACCACTCTATCAAATCTTGTTAGATAAAAATTATAAACACTTGTTGAAGAAATTTCTTTTTCGATTGTGTTTCTTAAAAAATTAACAATCTGCGGACGATTAGAAAATTTAAAAGATAATGCTTTTTCTATTTCGTTTTTATAAATTAAACCATCATCTGCAAAAACATTTACAGTAGAATATTTTCCAGTAGCATCAATAATATCAAAATTACGACTAATACCGCTAGTAGTTCTGTTAACTGCTTTGACTTTTAAAATTTCTTGGGAAGCATCTAATGGAGCTAGATTATAATCTTCCGCAGTAATCATTCGATTTTGTGTATAATAAACTGCAGGTGCTTTTGATCTAATACTTTCGATATCTTCCGATGAGGAAGAATTTGATACCGTATATTTTAATCCTAATGATAGAGACAATGTATTAGAAACACCCCTCTTATTAACATAAGGGATTTCAATACTAATTCCTCTCATTTCGCTTGGGCTTATAGAATAATTTAAACCGTTAGAAACTCTGTAATAAACTCTAAAACTTCCCTGCGGCAAATTTCCGTAAATACCATCACTAAACTGCAAATCAATTTTATCATCTGCCTTAGTTATTACACTATAGATATTTCTAATATTTTTACTAACACTATTATAAAGAATATTGTTTCCAGATAAATTTGACACCTGAGTCCATTGTTCTCCTTGTGTGCCGTTTGCACCTAAAGAAAACAACCAAACATCGTCATTATTAATGTTTGCATTTTCTACAGACACTTTTTCATTTGTAGTTGGTTGAGGAATTGCAAAATCTGCTAACTCCATACTGCCTTGTTTAAACAACAGATAAAATCCTGTATTAGAGCTTGATGCTCCTTTACCGTCTGTTTTAAAAATAAATCCTAGTTGGGATCCGGGTGTCGGCGCTTCTTCTTTAATGATATTTTTTTCTGAATCAATTAGTGTACTTACTAATTCAAAAACTGTAGTTCTTGCAGCGGCTGTTTTAGTAAAAGAAAAAATTGGAACATCTAAAGAAAATGTATTGAACACATATTGCTGAGTCTTAATTCCATCAATAGTTGCTTCGCCTTGGCTTTTTCCAAATTCAGTGTTTGGAGTCATTGCAGAATTTAATATTAAAATAAATTGCTCATACCAATTAGAGTTTGTAGGATCGTTCCATACAATAGTTTGTTGTGCTAGATTCTTTCCATTACTGTCTATTATGGGTTCTGTTGTGGTTATAGTATCAAACTTTAATAACCCTGAGGCTGCTATATTTCTTTTGGCATTATAAGAAAGCATTTTTGCTAATCTTAATACACTCTCTTTTCTATCTGCAAGATCAATGAAATTTTCTCTAGATGCAAGATCAATACGGAATGCTAGACTTTGACCTAAAAATGCAATAACATCAATAAGTGCAAGATATTCACTGCTTTCAATATAATCATTAAAGTCTTCTGGATAGTTTTCACGCAGATAGGTGATCATTACTCTGCGAAGATTTTCAAAGTCGTAGGATTTGAAATCAGCATTCTTAAATGTCTGATAAATTTTTGTCCAATCTTCAGCTAAAATTAAATTATTTTGTCTTGCAGTTGTAGTCATTTTACTGTCCCTATCACATATTTACCCAATAAAATTAAGTGCTATTATTATCTAATAATATTATTTTCTTTATCAAAATTAAAAGTCATGCGTTCGTTAACATTAAAAGGCATATAAACACAGTCTACTTCTATTCTCATTCCTTGATCTGTAGTGTCTATAGTAACTTTAGTAATTGTAATCCTTGGATCATAATTTACAATGTCTTCAACGTCTTTAGTTATTAATCTTTTATTTTCTTCAGTCATTGGTTCAAAAATCATATCCCATATAATTGTACCAAAATCAGGTTTTTCTAGTTTTTCACCTTTTCTAATATGAAAGTGATTTATTAAATCTTGCTTGACAAGATCTATATCGTATAATTTAAATTTCTTTTTAGTTTGCTGACTACTAAATCCTTTATAGGTAAAGAAACTAGAATTGTTATCTCCGGTCGAAGCTTTGTTAATTGCAACGGTTTTTTGGTTATATAATTTGCTAGCCATAGTTAATCAAAGTCCCTATCGGTGTTTTCTTTGGTCCAAATTGTTGGAGCAAAATTTTCGTGTCCTAGCCAAGGTTCGTGCATGGGAACTCTACGCATAATGCTTGACAACGTTTTCGTATCTTGATATTTCTTTTCCCATCCAAGATTAGTATCGTTGATAAAATTCTCTCGTTTATTCAACGGTTGGGCTACTGTAGCTTCTGTAGCTTCTTTGGCTTTTGGACCATTCATATCGATTCGTGCCGCTTGTTCTGTATAATTTTTACCAGACTTTACGTCAGTATTTCCTACGGTAGTAATCTTTGTATCTTTACCAACTTTTAAATCGTAACCGCCTTGAACAGTAATTTTTCTGTCTTGAAGAACAACTTCATCACTATTACCATTTACTAATATTGTTCCATTTTTTCCAACTAATAAATTATAATTTCCTGCAGCTTCAAGATGAATTCTTCCAGACTCACGCTTAGCCTCATCTCTAACAACACCATCACTGCCTGTTGTTGGAGTTCCATATAAATTTTTAGCACTTTTATATTGACCTGTAGCGGCCATATTAATATTTCTACCTGCTTCTAAATTAATGTCTCTATCGGCACGGATGTTTAAATCGTTATGTGTATGGATGCTTATACTGTCATCTGCAAAAATATCAATTTTTCCATTGCTGGTTAATTCTATCCAGGTTGTGCCTTTGGCATTGCCAATATAAATTAAATCTTCGCTGTTGTGAAATAATAACTGATGACCTGTTCTAGTTCGTATTCTAAAGTACTCGCTGTAAGGAATATTATCTTGACCCTTTTCACCGTTTAGAGTATCGGCATATTCTACTCCACCCTTGTCTGCCGAAGTTTTTCTAACATATTGATCATCTCCGTCGTCCATTACCAGCTGTGTACCACCTAATCTACTTACCGGAATTGGTTTAGGAGAATCGCCTATCTTTACTTTTTTACCTTTTTGATCTAAGGGACCAGGAGTTGAAATTCCAAATACCATATTTGGAAGATTGCGCCTAGCAGTTGATGGTGACGTTCCTCGACAATCATCTTCTAATAATCCCTGTTGTAAAAATCTATCCGCAATTGGATGGACTGGTTTGGGAATTTTTTCAACCTTAGTGGAATTTTTTAAATCATTTGCAATTCTATTAATTTCTGCTACAGGTAGCGGCATTTCTGTAGAATATCTTTTTTTATCTGCCGCATTAATATCTAATTCTAAACTACCGCCAATAGCTGGTATCATATGATTGGCAAATTTATCTGGTACACATGCCACCCAAAATCCATCATCTGGCTCGCCGTTGGCAAACATACATAGAACTGTTACGCCTACATCAGGAGGAACAAACCACATTCCGTAACTTTTTTGTGTATCATCAAATCCAGTTTGTGCATTTGTTTTAGCAGCAGTGTTTTGACCTTGAAAATTAAAATCGGTTGATCCATAAAATGGTGTTGCACATTTGACAGAATATTGCTGTTTAACGTCAAATTTATCATTACCCTGCTCTCTTAATAGACAAACACGCAATGTCCCCATATATGAAGGATCAACATGGCCTACTACAATAGCCTTGTATATTCCTGTTCCCATATTTCTACGAGAAGTATTTTCAGACGATTCCCATATATCCTGACTCATGCTTCGTCTCCATCTGTATTTGCAAAACCGGCATCTGATCGAAGATCTGGGTCTGGCTCTACTGTTACTCCATCAAATGTAACTACACCCGATTCTTGAACTTGTAGAGCCGACGAAAGATCTATTTTTGGTTGTGTTTCTATATTGTAATCTGTTGCTTGACCTGGCATTCTATTCATCTTTAATAATTGAGTAAATTTTCCGTCGTTAAATTTGCTTTCGCAACTTAAAATTTTGTATATTCCGCTAAACCCACTAATTTTTCCTTCATTAGGAAAACCGTACAATCCCTTTCCTTCTAACACATCCGACGGAGTTCTAAAAGTAACATAGATATAAACATCACTACCTTCATAAGTAGGAGTTCCGTCTATGGTTACGGCATCATCAAATTTTGGAGCTATATAATTACCTATTCCGCTATCAATCAACCAAAAAGTATCTCCTAGCAGTTCAATATTACAGACAATCATATCTCCACTGTTTAAGAAACTGCGTTGAAACGCTTCAGCAACTTTTTTCTCCGGACTCGAGTCACTACTACCTCCGGAATATTGCTTCCATAATAATGCAGGGTCATTTTTAATTGGAGCAACTCCAGATTTAGCTGTGATTGTTTCTACCCCAGCTTTTGGTTGTGTTACATATTTTGTAACTACTTTAGCAGCCGACGATTGCGATCCTCGATTCTCAACTGCACCTGTCTTATCCGGTGGGGAGGGATTAGCACCTGAAAAGAACGCAGTATTAAACTGCATATCAAATTTTATTATATTACTATTCTGACCAGTGTATATATAATCATATCTTTTGGCAATTTTCTTTTCTAATCCCGGATATCCGCCAACAGCAGAAGTTGGATTCATAAAGAAAGAATAATGTACCCGATAAGGTACAATTCTATAAATTATTTTTTTAGCAAAATCTTTTGCCACAGTATCAAAATCAAGTAATTGAATTTGTACATCAATTTTAAACCAAGCAATCGTTCCGTCGGCTTCAGAGATTTTTTTAAACGTTTCTTGACCAAATTTACTACTAATAATGATTTGTGTTATAATATGAGTGATTGTTTGACCTTGCGTAAATTTAAATTCTCTCTTAGTTGCACTCATTTCAACTTTTGATTTATCTAATTTACCAGTATCAGGATTATATGATGATGATTCTCTTTGCATAGGGTATGTACCACCCGAGGCAGCATTGAATCCCATATCGCTGTTTCCAATTTCATTATTACCAAAATTTGTTGTAGCAGAAGGTGGAGAAATAACTTTTACCGGAATGTATTCAAATGGTGTAACAGTGGCTCCTCCGCTAACATCTGGCGTTTCAGCATCTAACCCAAAAGAATCATTTCCATCCTTGGGAAATATAAAGACATATTGATTTTCTTTAGTTTGATGGTTACCATTTTTTACATTATTTTTTTGTTCTTCATTTAAAACTGCTGATAAAGATTGTTCGCCCGTAGCTAACAATTCTAATACACTTGAGCCAACTAGAGTAATATCCTTATAAATGGTATTAGTAACTTTACCCATCGCCTGATGATTAAAAGGTATTGCTTCAACTTTGTAAGAACTTCCTGATTCTGTTACATCAAATTTTACTGATAATAATTTACAGGTAAAATATTTTGATACTTTTAATTTTACCGGAGTACCGTCATCCTTATATCCTTGGAAGTCTAATTTTAAAAGGTAAGGTGTGTTGTCTAAGTAACTAGCATACCCTGCTTTTAATGCTGCATTTTGAAGACTTTGTAAAAATAATCCCATCGAATAAGGTTCGTAAATGTCAAACGTAAATTTTATAGCGTTAGAATTTCCTGTTTTTTGATTGGGAGCAATAACTGATGTCATAACAAAGTTATTAACAAAATATTCGGGAGCCCCGTATTCTGTTCCTACTCTATATTGATCATACCTACCAGCAGACGCAAATATTATACCAGACTGAATTACGTTGCCAACTGGATCTACATATGCATCGCCGGCAAATGCTGCACCCGATCCTCTGTAGGAACGAGGATTGTTAAATTGTTTAGGAGTTAAAACTGCCAATGTCCATAATGGCGAATAAGATGCAAAGCTATCTAATGGATTAGAAATTAATTCTGATTTATATGAGGGGCTATATGTAAAAACGCTATCGTTACTGCCACTACCGCTGGCATTAGAAGCGTTATTTGTATTAGCAGAAGACGGTGCCGCTGAAACTGATCCATCAGTATTTTGACCCACCTTTGTTGTAGCACTAGCCGGACGCTCATTGGTAGTTTGAAATGCTGAACCTTTTTGTACCTTTGAAGCAGGTGCAGTTACCTTTGGACTATAAACGCTTAATGGCATCTTATACTCCTAAAAATGTAGAAAGATTAGATTTTTTAGGTAGATAAATTTGTGTTCCGGGTAAAAAATCAAATATAGGATCTTTTAAAATATTCATGTTTCGTTGTGTAAATACCCACCACAGTTTACTATCATAGTATAAATCATAAGCTAAAAGATCTGGTCTATATTTGTACTGATTTTCAATAATGTATAAAAAATCATCTGGTTCAGATGGCACTGGTCTAATTCTTAAAGTTTCAAGATAAAGATTATTTTGTGTAGTTAAGGACCACGGACTATTATTATTGTAAATTGCCATATTATATTAATCCTACCTCTTTTCCTGCTGCAAAGTTTTGTAAACTAAACTTACGTAAACGTTCTCTGTTGTATACTGGCATTAGCGTTACAGTTAATGACGAAAGAACTGGCACCCATGTGCTTGTGCCGCCACGAAGTACTTCGATATAATTTACATCGTCTTTTAATTCTATTTGAAAGGATTTAACTACTACTGGTATATTGTTTAATAACTGAGGACCGTATCCAGAAAGTGTACACACAATTGGAGGGTTACCAGCAAACGCTCCTTCACCATAAAACATTTTTGTTGCAGATCTTAAAAACATAGTAGCTTCTAAATAATATTCGCCATCTGTAGAAGTCTCTGCTGGAAAATCTCCGCTGATAGTTATATCATCTACTTGACTATTTTTATATGCTTGAAATGGAAAATTACTGTGAACCGGATCAATTGATGAATAATTTGCCTTACTGGAAATATTCATATTTGGTGTAAAAGGGAATACCAATCCCCTAGTTAACCCTAATCTTGGAAACGTACCGGCACCAAATAAAGTATCAAAATCACAATTAAGACGAACACGCCAGTCGCCCTCTAATGCCGGTGTTAGATTAATTCTTGCTGTTTGTTCAAAAAGTTCAGCACCACTAGGTAAGTTTTTTCCTCTGCCTCGACTTAAAATATTATTAAGTACGCCGGCGGCAGCAGATATTTGACCAGCGGCAGCAAGTATGCCAGAGCCAACTCCTCCTGAGCTAGCTTCTCCGCCAGTCAGAGCATTAATAACCCCTGCAGTATCCGATGCTGCGTTTGATATTACACCAGCAGCCGACCCGGCAAGACCTAACGCACCTCTAAAACCACCAACAATAGTCGATACACTACCATTAGTTCCATTAGTAGAACTAGCACCACCCAAGGACCTTTGAGAGTTATTAGCTGCGCCGGCTGTAGTTGACCATGCTACGCCTGCTCCTCCGCTAGCTCTAGATACTTTATTATCTAAATCAGACTTAGAAGTACCAGCACCACCAAATCCTAAAAATCCACTAACAGCATTAGTAGCTTTACTTGCGGCAGCAGATGCATCATTTAAAAATTTTGTAACTGGGTTAACTGATAGTGACATTTTGGTGATCTTTCCTCTGTTTACTCTATTTATTATTATAAAAATGTGCTATTATTATAAGTAGTAGAGGACTGATTATTGATGAACACAACAATACCAAAAATAAAATATCTAACAAATAAAGATTTATTAAGAGAAATACACCTAAGCAAAAACACTTACTGCACATTTACAGATCCAACTTATTCAGAATATGATATGATTGTTACGGATCTTAGTAAAATTAACATTCGAACCATTGCAGAAGCCAAACGTAACAAAGCAGCTAAATTATCTAAGCAAGCACACGAAAGAGCTCAACTTACTGATAAAAAAGCATCGGCTAGAGATCATGAAATTGACTATAAAAAAGTAGCCAAATCTGATGTTGTGTTTAGGGTCATGACATTCGATCATGTTCCGCTTGCTCCTGGTCGTAAAAAGACTGTTAAGTCTAGAGCTGACAGTCACGAAAAAGTAAACTTTCCTCCTTTTCAACATTGGAAGTTTGATGAAAATGACAATCTAATTTGTGTGGGTAAAAGCCATTGGAAGGGCGATGTACAACTAGGCGAATTTAATAAAGAACACGGACAAATGACTAACAATCTGGCTCGTATGTTTATTAAATTGTGCGAACGATACGCTACCAGAGGTAACGTTAGAGGTTACACATACAACGACGAAATGCGGGGACAAGCTATTCTGCAACTAACACAGATAGGTTTACAATTTGATGAATCTAAATCTAATAATCCTTTTGCTTATTATACTGCTGCTGTCACTAACTCATTCGTGCGCATCATTAACATCGAAAAACGTAATCAAAATATTAGAGACGACATACTAGAAATGAATGGTATGAATCCTAGCTGGACCAGACAAAACAGTAGCGGTAACAATTACAGCGGCCCTGTAACAGACGGTAGTGGTGGCGGTGGCGATTGGGATTGATTTTTAAATCCTGTTGTTATAAAATACATCTATGAATCTATTTAAAAAAGTAGCCTGCTTTACTGACATCCATTTTGGACTCAAAGGCGGCAGTAGGGTCCACAATCAAGATTGTGAAGATTTTGTTACATGGTTTTGTGAAACAGCCAAAGCTAATGGTTGCGAAACAGCTATATTTCTAGGCGATTGGCATCATAATAGATCAACTACTGATGTCAGTACAATGAATTATACTGTTAGTAATCTAGAAAAATTGAATAATTCGTTTGAACGTGTATATTTGATCCTAGGTAATCACGACGAGTACTATAAAGACAAACGAGAAATACACAGTTTAGAATTTGCTAGACTATTTCCTAACATTGTACCCATTAACAAAATACATACCGACGGTGATGTAACTATTATGCCTTGGTTAATTGGTGACGAATGGCAAAAAGTTTCTAAAATTAAAAGCCGCTATATGTTTGGTCACTTAGAACTTCCGCACTTTTATATGAATGCCATGGTGCAGATGCCAGATCACGGACAGTTGCAGAGCACACATTTTCAAAATCAAGAATATGTGTTCACTGGACATTTCCACAAGCGTCAGACCAGCAGAAATATTACCTACATTGGTAATGCATTTCCTCACAACTATGCAGATGCAGGCGACGATGATCGCGGCATGATGATTTTAGAATGGGGCAAAGAGCCCGAATATCATACTTGGCCTGGACAACCTGTGTTTAGAGTCTATAAACTCAGTCAAATTGTAGAAGAGCATGAAAAGTATTTGCGTGAAAAAATGCACGTCAGGGTCAATATTGACATTCCTATTACGTTTGAGGAATCCAATTTCATCAAAGAAACATTTATTAAACAATACAAGCTACGAGAAATGATGCTGATTCCGCAAAAAGAAGAAATGCAAGACATAGAATTTACGGGTGATATTGCATTTGAAAGCGTAGACACTATTGTTGTTAACCAGTTAACAGCCATTGACTCAGAAGCATACGATAAAAAACTGTTATTGGACATTTACCATAATCTATGATTAGAATTAAAAATTTAACTGTTAAAAACTTTATGAGCGTTGGAAATCAAACCCAAGCCGTAGATTTTGACAAAGGTCACCTAACTCTAGTGTTGGGCGAAAACATGGATCTAGGCGGAGACGATACTGGGGCACGTAACGGTACTGGTAAAACCACTATTATCAATGGTCTCAGCTATGCAATCTACGGCAATGCTTTAACTAACATTAAAAAAGATAACCTAATTAATAAAATCAACAACAAAAGTATGTTGGTTACTGTGACATTTGAAAAAGACGGATTAGAATATCACATAGAGCGTGGTCGTAAACCTAATCTATTAAAGTTTAGTATTAACGGACAAGAACTGCAGAGCATAGATCAAGACGAAAGTCAGGGAGATAGCCGAGAAACACAAAAGGCCATCGAAGATACTTTTGGAATGACTCATGATATGTTTAAACATATTATGGCTCTTAACACTTATACTGAGCCTTTCCTAAGTATGAAGGCCGGGGATCAACGAGATATTATTGAACAACTGCTGGGTATCACAATATTAAGTGAAAAAGCTGACAGTCTAAAAGAAAGTATTCGTCTTTCTAAAGAATTGATCACACAAGAAAATACAAAAATTGAAACTGTCAAACTCAGCAATCAAAAAATTCAACAGAGTATTGATGCGCTGCAAAGAAAACAAACACTTTGGCAGCAGACCAAAGAAGCAAACATCGATAGCCTAAATAAATCTATCAAAAAACTCAGTTTGATAGACATTGAAAAAGAAATTCAAGCACATAAAGATCTTACAGAATGGTTAAAAACTAAGTCTGATATTGACAACGTTAATAGTCTTATCAGTAAGTTGAATATACAGCTGGAAAAAGAACAAAAAATTCTTGTTAGATCAGAATCTGAATTAGCTCAACTACTAGATCACAAATGTCATGCCTGTGGACAAGATATCCACGACAGTAAACATACAGACATGCTAGCACAAAAACAAGCAGCCGTAGAAGAAAGTCTACGTCTGGTACAGGAACATGAACAAGAATTTGCAGCTCTTAATGAAGCAAAGTCTATTCTTGGTGAATTGGGTCCACAACCTGCAACAAACTATGACAGTTTAGAAGAAGCCCTCAATCATAAAAATACTGTAGACAACTTGATCAAAGAAGTTGCTACTAAAACTAAAGAAGTAGATCCCTACACAGAACAAATTGAAGAATTAAAAAATACAGCACTACAAGAAATTGACTGGAATTCTGTAAACGAACTGACCCGTGTTAAAGAGCATCAAGAGTTTTTACTTAAATTGTTGACTAACAAGGACAGTTTTATTCGTAAAAAGATTATTGATCAGAATCTAAGTTTCTTAAACAACAGATTAGGCTACTATCTTGATGCAATCGGATTACCTCATTCTGTTAAGTTCCAAAACGATCTTACTGTGCTGATTACACAGCTAGGGCAAGATTTAGATTTTGATAACCTATCAAGAGGCGAGCGTAATCGTTTAATTCTAAGTTTAAGCTTTGCATTCCGCGACGTGTGGGAAAACCTCTATCAAAATATCAACTTATTGTTTATTGACGAGTTAGTCGACAGTGGCATGGATGCTAGCGGTGTGGAAAGTTCTATTAAGATACTTAAGAAAATGACTCGTGAACGTGATAAGAATGTATTTTTAATCAGTCACAGAGATGATTTAACTAACAGAGTTAATCAAGTTCTTAAAGTTATCAAAGAAAACGGGTTTACTAGCTACGCTACAGATGTAGAATTGGTATGAGTACAGAAGCGCACGACAGAATGATCTATGCTTTTCAGCAATATTTCAAATGGCAAACACGTTTTGAGTACAAAAGATCAAAAGAGGCCGGAATTAAGGCACGATATTGGCTATCACAAATACGTAACGAGGCAAGCACAAGGCGAGTAGAAATACAAGATAAACAAAATGAAAGAAAAGCGGCCAGAAAAGGCATAGTGGGGAGACCTCCAAACGTAAGTAAGGACATATGACATGGACTTATCACGGACAAACTGTAGACCAATTACCTGAAGATTGTATAGGATTTGTTTACATCATCACTAATTTGATATCTGGGCGCAAGTACATAGGCAAAAAGCTGGCAAAATTTTCAAAAACAACTTATAAAACAGTCAAACTTAAAAACGGCAACAAAAAGAAAAAGAAAATTCGCAGTAAAATTGATTCAGATTGGCGTGATTACTACGGGTCTAATCAAGAATTGCTAGCAGATGTACAAAATTTAGGCGCAGAAAACTTCACAAGAGAAATACTTTTTTACTGTAAATCCAAGGCAGAATGCAGTTATATTGAGGCTAGAGAACAATTTACGCAGAAAGTTTTGGAATCAAAAGACTATTATAACGGTCATATTCAAGTAAGAGTACACGGCTCACATATACTCAAGGCTCAAGAAAACAAGGCAAAATAATGCGGTTTTTGGCTAGCGCAGGCCTAATTTCATGCGCTCTAAACCTGGTCTACGTGTACGCAGGGATGGAAATCTTCGCCGCAGAAGTACTCAGCAACTACCCATTTGGATGACGATCGCTAACTAAGCCCTGCGATTTTGCTGTTTGAAAAGAATATAAAAGGCAAAAAGAGGGGAGAAAAACCCCACGTGTGCGTTAGTGATAGCAGATTAACGTATACCGCCGTTGTGATAAGACGGAGCTCGTGGTACCGGACAACCGCCACTGTAATGCTCTACTGCTGTGTGACATTGTGCAACTCAGATAATGTTCATTTTTTTAGCCCGAGTCTGGGCTAAGTGTGACTGAACAATCTAGATAATATTTAAAGTGCTTCGCACTAACAATAAATTATAATTAAAAAAAGAAAAGTTGAGCTGATTGCGAAGCAACAGCGAAAGACGAAGCCTTGCTTCGTCAAATAAATAAAGAATAACTTTAAGGAATTGACCTTTTATGAAAGTCAAAGATCTAATCGTCGAAAACAAAATAGACGAAGCACCGATGGGTACATTAAAATCGTTTGGATTAACATCACTATCAAAAGTTAGTCCTACAGCAAGTGGAAAATTACAATCGGGTACTATGGCTAATCAGTTGTCTGCTGATTTCAAAGAGTATCTTGGTAAAACAGGACAAACAGCCGAACCTGATATTGTATTGGCTTTCTTAAAGTCTAAAGGAATCCCTACAGATAGTGCTGAGAAAATTATTGCAGCAGGTCCAGACAAAGGTGTGCTTGCTAAAGGCATGGACGCTGTCAAGGGAATGTTTAAGGGCAAGCCAGGAGAACAACCTCAACAGGGAAATCAACCTACTCCTCAAGATACTAATCCTCAACCAAAAGGAAGAATTGAGCCTAAACTAGAACCAGAACAACCACAACCGAGTGCAGAAAAACAACCGGCGCAGAAACCCAACTTTAGTAATCAGCTAGGTGGAGGACAACAAAAAATATCCACCGGCGGAGCAACTGCACCTGCAGGCGGATTACCGTCTACAACAGATCCTAGAACAGCAGTTAATAAGCCAGCTGCAGACACAACAACTGCACCACAACAATCAACTGGTCGTAAGCAAGGCGGTGGAAAGGTTGCAGGCGTTCAAAGCCAATCACCGAGTGCAGTTCGTCGAAGAGAACAACGAGCAGCAGCTGGTAAATCCAGTAGTACTGGTGGAGCAATTGATCAGTTTGTTAAAACACAAACAGGTTCTAATCCCGTAACAATGAAAACAGAACCACAACAAAATCCAGTACCTCAAAAACAAAAACAACAGCGTCAAAGAAAAAAGCCAGCTGGCAAAGTAGGTGATGCAGATTGGAGTCGTAATGCACAGCCTAGTTTTGGCGAAGCATTAGAATACGAATATAATCTGTTACTAGAAGCGTTAAGTAAAGGCCAATTAGATAAAATTTTTATGGCAGCAGCACAAGATGCAGCCAAAGCCGGAGTTCAAGGAGTTAGCAGTAAAGCACAAGGCGGTGCTCAATCCGCCGGTGGCACACAAGCCGGAGCACAGGCTAGCGGTGGTCAACAACAGGGCGGAGCAGGAGCATCAGGCGGTGGCGGGGCTCTTGGAGGATTTGCTAGAGGTCTAATGGGTCAAGATGACAGTGAAGGTGATGGAAAAGTCAAAGGCACATTAAATGTTAATCAATTAGCTTCGCTGTTACCAGGAGTTGATCCAAAATTGTTAGCACAAGCAATTACAGTTGTACGACAAGGAAAAAATCCTTCAAGAAATCAAATGACAGCATTGGGAAATGCTATGATAGCAATTATTAAAGCTGACTCTCAAACAACTACTCAGGTAATGCAATTATTAAAAAGAGTTAGCCAACAATGAGATTTTACGAATTTGATTTAATTAAACCTAAACATCCCGACGAACTTGTAGATAAAGGTGTATCGGCTGCAAAATCTGTGGCTAAAAAGACTATCAGCGGAACTAAAAGTGCATTAGGCATGGCCGGAAAAGGGTTAGCTAAAGTAACCGGGATGGTATTTAGAGATTTTGATCCAGCCATGCAAGATCTTTACAAAGACGGTGATAGTAAACAAAATCAAACTCAAAAATCAGTATCTGACGACAGCAAAAAAAGATTTAAAAATACGTTGGGAAAAAGTTTAAACAATGAATTTTTAACTCAAGATGAAAGAAACGAATTAAAAATAGGTCTAACCCAGGGGTGGTTTCCAAGTATGCAATCACCTGAATTTAAAACAGCATTAGAAAAATTAATTAATAAAGAAAATCTTAACGGATCTGAATTAATATTATTAAAAAGAGTACACGCTAAACTTTTTTAAAAAAATGGTAGTCCTGTTTTTTTAGTAGTTTCTAAATTATCTTTTACAATTTCACCAATTATTTTACGTTCTTCATAACTGAGGTGCATTGCTTCGGTGTAAGACATCCCGCGCATGTACCAACATAATTTAAGTACATCGCGTTTTATTTCCAGAGCCTGTTTGTCTAACTGATCAACATACTGTAAGATCTCCGGCTCTGATAGCTCTAAGACCTTACCGCGAAAAAATTTGATTGATCCATTGTAATTGGGGTAGTAAACTCGTGTTCACAATGGCTACATTTAACTGATTGTGGTTTTAATTCGATTTCGTTTTTTAATTCACTTACATGTTCATGTATTTTTTCAAACACATCTTTAGAAGCATTGTTAATAAAATCAGTAATAAAGGTTCTGTCAACAACAGATCCTTGCGGGGTATCAATTCTAGTAATACATCCTGATACTAAGTCAACTGTTAAATTAGTTAACTTAATAAATCCAGTTTGAAATTTTTCAATTTTTTCTTCATCACTGATCGTTTCGTCACTAGCAATTTGAACTAATTTTTGTTGTTCAAGTGTTTGTAAACTGGCTTTGGTTATTTCTTTATAAGCATACGGACGAATTTTAATAATTAACGGATCAACATTAACAGTATCTCTATATTGGAAATTATCAAATTGACCTAACCATAGTCGAAGATTCATAGAATATTCATTTTCGCCTTTGCACGAAGGGCAATCAACGGTAATTTCCATTTCTTCGCCGTACGTTGCTAATCTTATTGCAATTAAACAAGCGTCAATATCGATAGATGGCATGTGCCATGGATCTTTAATAGCTGGAATACAACTTTTAATAACTTCAACGGTACTCTGTCCAGATAATAGTGCATCGGGAGTTTTAAACAACAGCTCGTCTTTGGCAGTCATTGCATATACAGGATATTCGTCATTTGCACTTCGATCTAGACTTCCGTCAGGATACCAATGACCACTGGACGGTAATTTAATCCAAATTTTTGGTTGTCTGTAAAATTGTGACAACGGGTTTACATTTTTTTGTGTAGGCTGCATTTCTGCCATTTTTAGTCTCCGATAAATACTATAAGCAGAATATTTATCTGCGCACTTTTTGTGGAAAATACATAATGGCAGTAATGATCGATATTCCTGGTGTTGGTAGCGTTGAAGCCAAAAACGCCGCTTCTGAACAGACTCTTAAAGAATTACTTAAGATTATGAAGAAGTGGGACCGCAAAATGGGCGGAGGTGGCGGAGGTGGCGGCAAGGGACCCGGCAGCGGAGGTAGTGGTGGCGGAAACGGCCCTTACGAAGAAAAAGGGGTTGTTGGACGTTCAATGAATCAGTTTGGATTAGCTCTAAATAGAGCCACCGGACTTACTATCAAACTTGCAGACGGTATTACTAACACACTAAGTCGATTAGCTAACATGGGTGACAGTGTTACAGGTGCAGCAGCAGTTTTTGAAAAAATTCCTATTATGGGAACTGTGTTTGCTGCTGTTGCAGGTGCAGTAGAAAAAACAACAGCCGCTTATCAAAATGCTTCACAATCAGGTGCAACATTTGGCAACAGTGTAAACAATTTTGCCGCAGCCGCTAGTGCTGCAGGCATGACAATGGCAGATTTTGGAAAATTAATTTCTCAAAATGGTGAATCATTACGATTACTTGGCGGCAATACAGAAAGTGGCGGAAAACGATTTGCAGACATTAGCAAAACATTAAGAGCTACCAGTCGTGACCTGTATAACATGGGCTATAGTACAGAAGAAGTTAATCAAGGATTAGCCAATTATACTAAGCTTACAGTACAGGGCGGTAGAAATACTAACATGACTAATGCACAGTTAGTTGATGGTACTAGAAAATATCTTAAAGAGATGGATCTGTTAGCCAAGGTAACAGGTGAAACTCGTAAACAACAAGAAGAAGCACAGGCAAAATTAGCATCAGATGCGCAATATCAAGCTGCTATGGCCGGCATGAGTAAAGAAGTAGCCGACTCTTTTAGAAACACTGTAACTGGTCTTCCCGGACCTCTAAGAGATGTTGCTAAAGATATTATGGCAACTGGTTCTGCAACAACGGAAGAAAGCCAACGTTTTATGTCAATGATGCCGCAGTCTGCAGAAATGATGAGGCAATTTGCAGAAAAAACACAGCGCGGTGAAGAAATTAGTCTAGCAGAGCGTAACAAACTTAACGAAATGTTACGAGTTGAAGGTCAACAAGCAGCGTCGCAGTATAAAGACATTGGTAGATTTAGTGCAGATTTTGCCAAACAAACAAATATGTTTACTGCTGCTGCCGGTATTGGAAAAAATGCGTTAGTAGATGGAGCAGTAGCACAAGAAGAAGCAGCTAAAACAACAGATGGTCAAGCCGCTGCTTTAGAAAGCATTAAACAACAATTAGCAGCCATTAGTAACGAATTTTTAATGATGCTATCTAGTTCTGGTATAATTGGAACAATGATGCAATTATTAGGAGCATTTGTTGCATTTGTTAGAGATTTTGTAGTACCAGCATTTCAAAATTATCTAGTACCTGCAGTCACGTGGATGGCAGAAACAATTATTAATTATGTGATACCTACTGTTAGATGGTTAGTAGAAGGTTTAATATATTTAGGAAAAACAGTATATGATTTCCTTGTTCCTATTTTTTCTTGGTTAGGAAAAACTATTAAACATGTAATTCATGATTATGTTGTGCCAGCAATGTTAACCATTCGCGACATAATCCAAGATTACTGGAAACCGGTATTATTAGGAGTTGCTACAATAATTGCTTATAAACTTATCCCGCAATTTATTGCTATGATACCGGCCTTGTTGACGCAGGCTGCAACTTATATTAGTACAGCAATAGCTGTAGCTGCGGCATGGTTACCTGCAATAGCAATGGCTGCATTAGTCATAGGAGCCTTTATGGCTATTAAATGGGCTATGGATAAATTTGGTTTAGATGTAGGAATGGTAGGTGACGGATTTAAATGGCTATGGAGTTACATTAAAGAATTTGGAAATAATCTAGTACGTATATATTACGAAATAATGGATAAAATCACAGTAGGTGATGAGTATAAAGAAAAAATAAAACAAAAAGAAAAAGATATTGCCGAAAATCAACTCGAACGAGAAAAATTAGAACAAGAAATATCTGACAGAAGAAAACGAAATCTAGCTGAAAGAGAGAGAATAGAAAACGAAAGAAAGAATGATCGATCAAAAGCGGCTGATGGAAAATATCTAGAAGCATTAACAGGGGTTAAGATGCCGAATTTTAATGGTCCAAAATTCGGCAATTATCATTTAGGTGGTGGCGGTGGCGGTGGCGGTTTCCTTCCCCCAGGCACCCAAATGCCAGGCGGTAATAGAACTATTGATGATTATAAACCGGGAGGTGCTGGCGCCGGAGGAGGTAGTAGTGCAGGCAGTCCGGGAAATATTGATCTTGGAAGTATGACCCCAGAACAATCTGCAAGATACGCTTATAGTCTAATGAATCCGTCAGCTGCTGGAGCAGATGCTCAAAGAAAACAATTAGAAGAGAAAGCCAAAACAGAAGCAGATGCTAAAGTTAAGGCAGAAGAGGATGCTAGAAAAAAATTAGAAGGTCAAAGAACATCAGCAGCACCGCCAGAATCTGCAGAATCGCTACTTGCTGGCTTAAATAACAAGATGGATCAATTAATTAAAATTAATAAATCAGTAGCCGATACTGCAAATAGTCAATTAACTGTACAACGAGGTTTAGGAAACAATGTGTTTGCATCGCCAACGATGGCATAATTTGGATAAAAAATGAGCTGGAAAAAATATTTTACACCTGTGAAGATTGATGGCCAAGGAGGTCAATTTAGTCCCCTTGGCAACGGAGGTGGAAAACCAGGTCCAGCTCGCACAAACTATTCAAATTATCTTCCTGATGTTTATGCAGGCACGCCTAATCGTGTAGAACGTTATATGCAATATAACACTATGGACATGGACAGTGAAATTAATGCTGCCCTCGATATTCTTGCAGAGTTCTGTACACAAAAGAACAGAGAAAACAGTACAGCATTTCAAATTTATTTTAAAGGTCAGCCTACTGCAACTGAAGTTAAATTATTAAAAGATAGTTTACAAAAATGGGCTAAAATTCAGCAATTTGAAAATAGAGTTTTTAAAATTGTAAGAAACACTTTTAAATATGGAGATTGTTTTTTTGTTAGGGATCCAGAAAATTTAAAATGGTTTTATGTTGATCCTGCAAAAGTTAGCAAAATTATTGTAAATGAAAGTGAAGGTAAAGAACCGGAACAATATGTAATACAAGATTTTAACTTTAATTTTAAAGAACTAGTAGCAACATCAATTCATCCCAACACCCACACCAGTCCTCAAGGTACTGCTAGTTATGTTAGCGGAGGTGCCCTTGGACGCGGCATGGTTGGAACAACTCCGCAAGCCACCGGAACTAGATTTTCAACGCAGGTAAACGAAGTTGCTGTTAATGCAAAAAACGTAATTCACATTTCACTAAGCGAAGGATTAGACAACAACTATCCTTTTGGTAATTCATTATTAGAATCGGTGTTCAAAGTCTACAAGCAGAAAGAATTACTTGAAGATGCTATTATTATCTATCGTATACAACGTGCGCCAGAACGTAGAATTTTCTACGTTGACGTAGGCAACATGCCAGCACATATGGCTATGGGGTTTGTTGAGCGTGTAAAAAATGAAATACATCAGCGTAGAATTCCATCATCAACAGGAGGAGCCAGTGTTATCGATGCTAGCTACAATCCGCTGTCAATTAACGAAGATTATTTTTTCCCACAGACCGCAGAGGGACGAGGATCCAAAGTTGAGACCTTGCCTGGAGGGACAAATCTTGGTGAAATTGATGATTTAAAATATTTTACAAACAAGCTATTCCGTGCTTTACGTATTCCAAGCAGCTACTTACCAACTGGTCCTGATGACAGTCAAATGTCATTCACTGATGGTAAAGTAGGTACAGCTTATATTCAAGAGTTACGTTTTAATGAATACTGTAAACGTCTACAGAGTCTCATTGTAGAAGAATTTGATTTAGAATTTAAAGTTTGGATTCAAAAACAAGGTATCAATATTGATAATAGTTTATTTGAATTAAAATTTAATGCGCCACAAAATTTTGCAGCATACCGCCAAAGCGAACTTGATAATGCGAGAATAACTAGTTTTACCGGATTACAAGAAGTTCCTTATATGAGCAAACGTTTTGCTTTAAAACGCTTCTTAGGATTAACTGAAGAAGAAATTAGAGAAAACGAACGTATGTGGAAAGAAGAAAATGGAGAGAAAGTTGCAGCAGCAGCAGATGCAGCTGGAGATATGCGTTCCATGGGAATTACTCCTACCGGTATTCAAACAGATATGGCTGATCAATCTGCTGAAGCACCCGAGGATATGGCTGCACAGGCCGCTACAGGTGCTGAAGCAGAAGCTGGTGCAGCACCCGAAACACCAGCCCAGTAATCAAAACAGATAAATACAAGATGAAACTTTTAGAGTTCTTTTATTTTAACGACAAAAATAACAATTACAGCATTGACCGTAGGTATAGTGCTGAAAATGACATATCTGTTTTGGAAAAAGATGATAACAGAAAAGTAAGGTTAACCTTTAAACAAATAAATTTGTTACGTATGCAAAGCGAAGCACACGAAGCAGAAAAAGAAGCCGAACTAGGATTTGTAAGACAGATGTATGGTCAGCCACCAATCGCAGAACAGCCCCAATAAACCCGCATTTGTATTAGGAAATGGACGTAGTCGTTTATCAGTTAATGTAAACGATCTTACATCAACCGGCATTGTTTTTGCCTGTAATGCCATATACAGAGAAGCATCAGTTGATCATTTAATTGCAGTCGATGTAAAAATGGTTAACGAAATAGTATCATCTGGATACAATCAAACTAATACAGTTTGGACAAATCCAAATAAAGGTATTATAAATTCTTCTAATCTTAACTTTTTTGATCCGCACAAAGGATGGAGTAGCGGTCCTACTGCACTTTGGTTAGCTGCAACTATGGGACACAGAGAAATATATATTTTAGGTTTTGACTTTGAAGGTGTTGAAGGCAAGTTTAACAATGTATATGCTGACACATTTAACTACAAAAAAAGTTGGGAAGTACCTACATTTTATGGTAATTGGGTAACACAGACAGAACGTGTTATTAAAGATTTCCCCTCAACTACTTTTTATAGATTAGTTGGAAATAAAAAATATTTTACACCTCCTGCATTGGCAGAGCAAAGAAATCTAATTCATATGAATTACAATACTTTAGCTACAAATTTTGGATTATCCCTACAAAAATCCTAAAAATGATCAAAAACAGGTCATTTAAAGCCAATTTATAATATTAGTATTAAATAAATCGACAGCCTAATTACCATTGAGGAGAACACACCATGGCAGATAAAACAACTCTTGAGCAAATGCTCGAGCACCTAGTTAATGGCGAAACAGACAAAGCAGATGAGCTGTTTCACGAATATGTAGTAGGAAAATCACGCGAAATTTATGAAGGTTTAATCGAGTCTGAAATCGAAGATGAACAGACAGAAGAATCTACAGAATCCGATGATGAAGCAGTAGAAGAAAATTTTGAAGATTTAGAAGTTTCCGAAGGAGACGACGAAGAAGGTGACGAAGAAGGTGACGAAGAAGGTGACCCAACTGATAGCTTAATGAAAGACTTAGAAAGCGAAGACGACGAAGGCGACATGGACGAGCCGGCTACTAAACAAGACGTAGCAGACGGATTCGACGAACTAATGGCTAAGTTTGATCAACTAGCATCAGAAGTTGGCAGCGGCGACATGGGCGATGACGACATGGGCGACATGCCAGATATGGATATGAAGGATGCGTTCGAACCAGAAATGGCAACTGTACGCGAATATGTAGAAAAAGTTGCTGGCGGGCACGGAGCTGAGAAAAAAGGTTCTGGCGAAGCAGCAGGTGCAAATACAAAAACACCAGTAGCAGGCAAAAATGATATGGGCGGTACAACCGCTAATATTGGTAAAGGCGGTGAAGGTTCAGATAAAGGAACTGCCGGCGGCCTAGCAAACAACAAACCACAACAAATGAACACTGGTAATATTAATGTACCTGGTGGAAAAGCAGGTGGTGCATTTAATAAAAAAGAACCAGGACACGGCGCTGAAAAGAAAGGCGCTGGTGAACAAGGCGGTACAAACGCAGCTAGTTTGTTCCGTAACAAGTAATCGGAGCCTTTGGTGAAAAATTACCTTAGCGAGCATCTGAGTTTTGACCAAGCTGGTCTAGTTCTTGAATCTGTCGAAGAGGGCGGAAACAAATCTTTACACCTTAATGGAATTTGTATTCAAGGTGATATTCGTAATGCGAATCAAAGAATTTATCCAGTCTCCGAAATAGGTAGGGCTGTCAAAACCGTCAATGAACAAATAGCTGGTGGTTATTCAGTGCTAGGGGAAGTTGATCACCCTGCGGACCTACGCATTAATTTGGATCGAGTCAGTCACATGGTAACAAAGATGTGGATGGACGGTCCAAATGGATACGGAAAAATGAAGATTCTACCAACTCCCATGGGACAGTTAATTTCAACCATGTTGCAGAGTGGAGTCAAACTTGGCGTATCAAGCAGAGGTTCCGGTAATGTTGCTGAAGACGGTAGCGGAAAAGTAAGTGATTTTGAAATTATCACAGTTGACATTGTAGCTCAACCATCCGCTCCCGGAGCATATCCAACACCGGTTTACGAACATATTATGAATCAAACAGGCGGTTATAAAGCATTTAATATAGCAAGGGAAGTACAAGGCGATCCAAAGGCACAGAAATACATAGCAGAGAATCTTAAACAGATTATCTCTAAACTAAAATAACGTAGGAGAATCACATGCTAGATTTAGTTAAACAACTCTTTGAAAATAATGTGATTTCCGAGGAAATGAAATCGGAGATTGAAACAGCTTGGCAAACAAGAATTCAAGAAAACCGAGATCAAGTTACAGCAGAGCTACGTGAAGAGTTCGCACAAAAATACGAACACGACAAAGCAACAATGGTCGAAGCAGTTGAAACAATGCTAGAAGATCGGTTGCAAGCAGAATTAGGTGAGTTGGCCGAAGACCGTCAAGGTTTAATTGAAGCTAAAGCCAAGTATGCTAAGAAAATGAAAGATGATGCTAAAAAAATGGAAGAATTCGTTCTTCACAAATTAGTATCAGAACTTTCAGAACTTCACGAAGATCGCAAGAGAGTAGCATCAAATGTTGCCAAATTAGAATCTTTTATTGTGGATAGTCTAGCCAAAGAAATAGCAGAGTTCCACATTGACAAAAAAGATTTAGCAGAAACCAAAGTAAAATTAGTTCGCGAAAGCAAAGCTAAATTTGCTGGTGTTAAGAAAGAATTCTTATCACGTTCTGCTGTGTTAGTTAAAGAAGCAGTAGAAAAAACTCTACGTTCTGAAATTGGCCAACTAAAAGAAGACATTGAAGCTGCTCGCAAAAATGACTTTGGTCGCAGACTTTTTGAAAGCTTTGCCAGCGAGTACGCTGCATCTCATTTAAATGAGAAATCTGAAACAGCTAAACTTCTAAAGGTTGTAAAAACCAAAGAAGCTGAATTAGAAGAAGCAGCAAAAATTGTAGCAGAACATCAAAGAATCGTTGAAAGCAAAGACAGAGAAATCCGCATTGCGAGAGATCTTGCTGTCCGTAAAGACATTATGAGTGAACTTTTAGGACCGCTTGCTGGAGACAAGAAAACAGTAATGAATGAGTTGCTAGAAAGCGTAGCAACCGACAAACTCCGCGGAGCATACGACAAGTATCTACCAGCTGTAATAGCCGGCGAAGCTCCTAAGAAGAAGGCATTGACAGAAGGCAAAGAAATTACAGGCGATAAAGAGGCACATACACAAAGCAGCGAAGGGAAAGCTGCTGAAATTTTCACAATCCGCAAGCTTGCGGGACTTAAAGTTTAAGGAGAACTAATATGTCAGAACTACTCGAGTCACGCTGGCAGGAAACCAAAGAGGCACTATTAGAAGGCCTACAAGGAACTCGTCGTTCAGTAATGGCCACTACTTTAGAAAATACCCGCAAGTATTTGTCTGAGAGTGCCACTGCTGGTGCTACTTCTGCCGGTAATGTCGCAACCCTAAATCGTGTGATCCTTCCAGTGATCAGACGTGTAATGCCAACAGTCATTGCAAATGAACTAGTTGGTGTACAACCTATGACTGGCCCAGTTGGTCAAATTCATACTCTACGTGTTCGCTATGCAGATAGCGGTAATAACGTAGTAGCTGGTGAAGAAGCATTCAGCCCATTTAAAATTGCTGCTGCTTATTCTGGTAATGATACTGATTCAACACCAAAAGCTAATTCTACTGCAACCCTAGAAGGTCAAGCAGGTAAGAAAATGAGCATTCAAATCCTCAAGCAAACTGTCGAGGCAAAAACTCGTAAGTTAAGCGCACGTTGGACATTTGAAGCTGCTCAAGATGCACAAGCCCAACAAGGCATTGACATCGAAGCAGAAATTATGGCAGCTCTTGCACAAGAAATTACTGCTGAAATCGATCAAGAAGTTCTAGCTTCTTTACGCACACTAGCTGGTACAGCAACAGAAACCTATAATCAGGCTGCTGTTTCTGGTACAGCTACATTCGTTGGTGATGAACACGCTGCTTTAGCTGTTCAGATCAATCGTGTTGCTAACTTGATCGCTCAGCGTACACGTCGTGGTGCAGGTAACTATGCTGTTGTTAGCCCATTTGCGTTAACAATTCTACAGTCTGCAACTACTTCTGCGTTTGCACGTACCACTGAAGGTACTTTCGAAGCACCTACAAACACCAAGTTTGTTGGTACATTGAACAGCGCAATGCGTGTTTATGTTGATGGTTACGCTGCTGATAGTACAGCAGTTCTAATTGGTTACAAAGGTTCTAGCGAATCTGATGCACCAGCATTCTATTGCCCATACATTCCGTTGATGAGCAGTGGTGTTGTGTTAGATCCGTCAACATTTGAGCCAGTAGTTAGCTTTATGACCAGATATGGTTATGTTGAGTTAACAAACGTAGCATCTTCTTTAGGTAACGCAGCTGACTACCTAGGAAAAGTTGATATTACTAGCGGTAACGTTAAGTTTAGCTAATCAACTAAAAACATTTTATATGTTTCAAAAAGGGTCTTTGGGCCCTTTTTGTTTGACTTAAATACCAGATGCAGGTAGAAAGCGAACAAGATTTTTCTGAATTGCGCAAGAGAATTCAAGAATGGCGTAAACGCTTTCCTATGTTTGTACACGATGTTCATAAAATTGAGCATATTATAGAACAGCATATTCAAAATTTTTCTATTGCAGGAGTTCATTATCGACAATCTAAAAGTAAAAAATATTTAGAACTTGCACAAAAAGAATTAGACGAAATTAATAGAATAATAACAACCGTTGAAAAATTGGAACTGATAGCATTACTATCCCAAAGATAAATACATTGTCTAAGTGAGCTTGCATAGGGCAAGACTTATGCTGTAACCCGCAGCGTAGACCTAAAACGTCATATTAAGGAGAAACAAATGGGACGTCCATTAAGAAAAGATGTAAACGGTGTTGATGTACTCAACACATACGCAGCAGCAAATACCGGTATTAGAGTTGAATTCCATGATGGTACATCACTAAGAACAGACGGTATTTTAATCAAACAACGTGGTGCAAAAACATTTGTTTGCGCTAGAATTGGAACTCCGACAGTATTAACTACCAGTGTTCTACAGAATACAACACCATCCGCAGTAGGTCAAATGAATCTATTTGGATATGTTGGTGGTAACGGCGGAGCAAAAGTAAATCTTGCAAAAATAACCAAGCGTGTTGCAACTGACTTTAGTAACAATAGATATACTTGGATTTTACAAAACGATAGTTCAAACGACTATATTGTATTAACAGCAATTTAATAAGAGATAAAAATGGCACAGGTAGTACAAACTAACGGCAACTATACAATCAAAACTGCTAGTTCTGGTATTATTAAATTAGATACCGGCGCCGGTACAGGCGAAGTGAGAGTTACAGGCAACCTTGTAGTTGACGGTACTACCGTAACCATTGAAGCTGAAAATATTAATGTACAAGATAATATTCTTGTTTTAAATGCCGGTGAAACTGCTAATGGTGTTTCTTTAGGATATTCTGGTTTTGAAATAGATCGAGGATATGCTGCCGGAAATACAACTATTATTAATGTTACCGGTGCATCATGGAGCAACGGTACAGCCACATTAACATTTTCATTAACTAATCCTCAACCATTTCAAGTTGGTGAAAGAGTTGTTATTAGCGGAATAAATCCATCGGGATATAATTTAGGTGGAGTTTCTGTGGAGTTGACAACAGCAAACACTGTGTCTGTGTCTTATCCTGTTACAGCTAATCCAGGTGCGTATGTTTCGGGCGGAGTTATATCGGGAAGTTCAGCTAATTCTAGAGCATCTTTTGCATTTAATGAAGCAACTGATACTTTTGAAATTGCAAAAAGAACAGGTCCGGGTGTTTATAATTTTTCGGACAGCGCCATTAAAACAAGATTTATTAGAACAGATCCTGCAATTGATGAAGGCGATTTAATTTTAATCGGTACCGGCAAAGGAGTAGTCAAGGTCACAGGTACAACAGATTATCTGACTGAAATTTTGTTAACTATTGCTAATCCAAGTAACCCGCCGGCATCTAGTGTAACAGCTACCTTGGCTGACGATATTTTAGCCAATGTAAAATATGTTAACTATGCTGTATTAAACAATCCAACGTATTTTTTAAGAGATAATGACACAACTGTTAGAGCATTGGACTCGTCAGATAAAGCAAATTTGTTTGGCGGTGGTAGCAGTAGAGTTCGTGTAGATGTTGATGGTGTTATTGTTGCTCAATTCTTTAGAGACAATCTTGAAATGTACGGGCTTAATTTTAGTCCTAATAGAATTTCGTCTACGAACACTAATGAAAGTATTACTTTAGAAGCCAACGGAACTGGTAGAATTGTAGTTAACGCACCTTTATCATTAGAAAATGAAGGGTCAACTCCGGCAACTCCGCCTGCTGGTAGAACATTAGTTTATTCCGCAACTCCGGGCACTGGAGATAGCGGTGTATTTTTTGTAAATACATCAAGAACTAACGAATTAACAAATAAAAATAGAGCATTACTTTGGAGTATGCTCTTTTAACGGACAAATATAAATGATTCAATCAACACTGTTACTTTCTGCATACGATACAACAATTTATTCAAGCACCAATACGAATGCAATTACCACAATGGTGTTCTGTAACACAGCTACCCCTGATCCTGCAGATGAATCAGTAAGAGCTGTATCTTTAGAAGTTCATTTAATTAAATCAACTAAAGCAAAACATGCTTCTAATACTATTATTAAAAATTTAATTATTCCTGCCGGTGAAACATTATTTTTTGATACTGAAAGAGTAGTGTTAGATAATGGTGATAGTATTCTAGCAACAGCAACAGGTACTAATAGACAGATTAGTATTACTGGGGTTAGTCAAGCTGCTCAAGCAGTTGTAACAGCAGTTGGACATAATTTAGAAGCAGGCAATTATATTAGTATTTCTGGAGTTGGAGGAATGACTAACTTAAACGGAAATACATATCAGGTACAATCAATTTTAACAACAGATACATTTACTATAAATGTTAACTCATCGGGGTTTCCAGCATATACAACAGGCGGAACCGTCGATGTTGGGTATTTGGCTGCAACTATTAGTACTCTAACAGTTTAATCATGAAATTTTTAAAGACCAAGAACATATCTAAATTTAGTGTAAGCGATAATGCTTACATTCAATATCCCTCTGGTCGTATAGATATAGATTCTACAAATAGTTTAAAAGTTCCTAAAGGCACTACAGCACAACAACCACAGATTAGTTTACGAACAGGTGGTATGATTCGTTACAATACCAGTTCTGGAGCAGGTGCTAATCCTGCTGCTACTGCAATTGGTTTAGAAATTTATCACGATGGTGCATGGAGAACAGTTAGATTGAAAGGCCCTAGTACAATTACTAAACAAACTTTGGGACCAGGTAATGCAACAGAAACTAAATTTGGCCCATTAACTTTTGTACCTGCCAGTGCAGATAACATAATTGTTTTGGTTGAAAACGTTATTCAAATTTCTACATCAAACTTTACCATAGTAACAAATCCAGTAGGATACCCATCCGGCACGTATCTTAATTTTTTATCCGCAGTTCCCTTAGGTAAAGAAATCACAATCTACTACGGTTTTGATCAGTAAAATCTATCTGCTCTTCCAATAAATAGTTAAAAGGAAGAAGTCATGTCAGATATCGGTAGAATTTCCGGCCCCATGCTTGCAGACAACCTGCTTAGACAGGATGTTGATCTCGCCTTTGATACAGACTTATTATATCTTGACGTAGGTCTTAATAGCGGTGCGGGAGGCATTGGTATCAAT
>Ga0315903_10002205_pt1 | contig 29055 bp, 27 predicted proteins | sample LakEriMetagenome_7_FD_203524 | JGI IMG/M metagenome (GOLD analysis project Ga0315903, IMG submission 203524) | Freshwater fungal communities from buoy surface, Lake Erie, Ohio, United States - Buoy 2 MA119 | ecosystem: Environmental > Aquatic > Freshwater > Lake | place: USA: Lake Erie, Ohio... | reverse complement strand
TCGCGTTCTCCAACCGGTAGAACTCCCCCTGCCAGTTGACTTGAGTGCCCTCCCACAGACGGGTGACGACCTCCAGGCTCTCCTCGAGCATCGCCATCCGGACTCCCGCGGGTGGGAAGGGGCGCCCGAACCGGATGTGCTCGTCTTCGTGCCACCCGGCACCCATTCCGAGGTCCAACCGGCCGCCACTGAGCACATCGATTGACATGGCCTGATGCGCGAGATCAACCGGATGCCTGAAGGTCACGGGGCTGACCAGTGGGCCAAGCCGGATTCGACTGGTTCGTGCCGCCAGCACCGCGACTTCCATCCAAGCTGGCAGTACATCCCTGCGATCGTCAATGTTGACGGGTCCGTAGTGATCCGACACGTACACGCCGTCAAGGCCCAGGGATTCCGCCGATCCAGCTACCCGAAGGAGGTCAGCCCAAGTCAGCCCCTCCTGGCTCTCCATCAGCAGCCCGAAGCGCATCTACAGCCCCGTGTATCCGCCATCGATCAGGAGCGTCTGACCGGTGATGTAGTCGGATTCGTCACCGGCGAGGAAAGCGATCGACCTGCCGATTTGGTCTGGGCTCGCGTAGCTTCCGATAGGAATGGCGGACAAGGTCTTGTCCCCGCCTTCCTCAAGTTCGTCTCTCGAGTGGTCCTTGAGGAACTCCTCAACATAGAGGTCGGTAGCGACCACCCCCGGCGCTACGCAGTTCACTCGAATCCCACGCGGCGCCAGTTCGACGGCCATGGTCATGGAGAGCCCGACGACAGCCGCCTTGGAAGCCCCGTACACGGCATGGGCGGGCATGCCGATCCGGTGGCCCACCATGGAGGCCACGTTGACGATCACGCCTCGACCGCTCGCTTCAAGGCCGGGCAGGGCCGCCTTGCACATGCGAAAGACCGACTCGAAGTTCACGCGCATCAGATCATTGAACTGTGCGTCTGTAGTGTCAGCGAAGCTGTCGGCCAGTCGAAGAATTCCGGCATTGTTGATGAGGGAATCCAGCCTGCCGAACGAACTCAATGCAGCCTCGCATGCCCGTTCAGCGCCCGCGGCAGTGCTGACATCCGCGATGACGGAGGACGCCTGGCCTCCTTGGCCACGGATGGCCCTCACAACCTCATCGCTCGACTCCGAAGTGTCGACGACCACCACCTTGGCCCCTTTGGAGGCAAGCACAATCGCTGCAGCACGCCCTATTCCACGTGCTGCACCCGTGACGAGGCAGACTCGCTCCCCCAAGCCCGAGCCTGGAATTGCCGTCACGTGGACTTCCCGGGCGCAGACCACTCCTCCATGGAGTAGTAGGCATCCCACGCAACCGTCTCGTAGTACTCACTGGTCATGAAGGTCTCGACGAGCCGGTCGCGACGCTCAGCAGGCATGCCCTCCACCATCGAATCAACGAGGCTGAGCAGGGCAACCACATGACCGTCAAGACCCTGGTCGCCACCGTAGGTATCGAACCACCACTTGTAGGGATTGTCCGGGCCGATTTCGTGGGTTTCGAGGACCCTCTTGGACAGGATCTGCCAGCCGACAAGGCAAGGCATGATCACTGTGAGGATCTCTGGGAGCTCGCCTCGATTCGCTGACGCGAACTCATGCTGGGCGTATGCGTACTTGGTTGGCCCCATGCGCTGATGGACAAGCTCGTCAATCGTGATCCCCTGGGAGGCCGCGAACCGCTCATGAGACGCCATCTCCTCATCCACGATGTAGTTGAGGTACCTCTGGACGGTGCGCATCGAATCAAGAGTGGGCGCGCGCAGCACTCCGAGCGCCAGTATGCGCGAGAAGTTGATCAGGTATGGGTAGTCCACTCGCACCCAGTACCTGAGGCGCTCTGGCGCGAGCGTGCCCTGGATCATCTCCTGCATGAACGGCGTTGCCATCTGCGCGTCCAGATAGGGCTTCGCCCTCTCAAGGAGGTCCTGAGTGAATGTCATGCCTGCCTCCGGGGATCGGGGATGTCTTCGAACCACAGTTCCTGATTGCTGCTCGTCCATCGGGTGAACATGTCGAGCGTTTCTGGGTCATCCAGAACGACCAATTCCACGCCCCTCCTGGACAGAAGCTCTTCGCTCTCCTGGAAGTTGCGGTTCTCGCCGATGACCACGGTCGTGACGCCGTAGATCATCGAGGCGCCTGCGCACATGAAGCACGGAGAGAGGGTCGTGTACAGCGTCAGACGGCCATGCCAGTCACTCTTCGGCCTCCCGGCAGCACGGAAGACGTCAATCTCGCCGTGGATGATCGGACTTCCCTCCTGCACGCGTCTGTTGTGGCCAGTGGCGAGAAGTACGTCGTCCAGGTAGAGAGCTCCACCAATGGGGATACCGCCCTCACTGAGGCCCAACAGGGCCTCGTCAAGTGCCCTGCGGTAGCGCTCACTATGACTTTGCACAGCGGAAACCTGGCCCTCCGGCTCGCTCGTACCCTGAGAACTCGGGAAGGGCCCCTCGACGGAAACTGCACCGAGCCATTTCGCTCGTGTAGAACCACGAGCCCCCGCGCAGGACCCGACACCGACCATCCGACGAGAGGAACGAACTGCCAGAGGTTCCGTAGGGCAAGAAGGCGTCCTCAACCCACTCCTCGGTGTTGCCCGCCATGTCGATGACGCCGTAGGGGCTGACGTTTCCCGGCCTGGAGCCATTCGGGATCGTCATGACTCCCAGCGCCTTGGCTGAATCCCAGACATTGGCGTTCTCCTCGATCCAGTCCGGACCCCACGGCCACTCTCGTCCGTCGACCCCGCGGGCGGCCTTCTCCCACTCCGCCTCAGTTGGCAGGCGCTTTCCGCACCATGCCGCGTAGTCCCGGGCTTCCTGCCACGTGACTCGCTCGACCGGATGGTTGGCGATCTCCGATCCAGGCCCGTCCTTCGGCCAGTCCGGCAGCATCGGGGCGTTCGCCTGCAGCACGTAGTCGTAGAACTCAGCGTGGGTGACCGGGTAGCGATCGATCCAGAAGCCGTCCACATGCACCTGCCTCACGGGTGACTCGATCTCGAAGAGCGAGCTGCCCATGACGAAGTCGCCGGGGTCGATCCAGATCATCGATTCCTCATTGACGCTCACGAGGACTCCTCAGCCAGGACGCAGCGGAAGCCGGGGCCTCCCAGCTGGGCGTAGCCGCTGGTGTCCAGATCGGGTTCCTCGAAGCACCGGTAGGAGGCTCGCGCGTGCGTCATCGGGAAGATCCAGGATCCACCCCTGAGCACGCGCATTCCGATTCCATAGCCGACGCTGCGATTCGTGGACCCTGGGTAGCCGGCGTACTCATCCGCGCACCACTCTTCGCACAGACCCACCATCTGCTCGCATCCGAATGGGCTGACTCCTGTCGGCCTTGCCCGGACTGACTCCGAGTGGCTGCCCGTCACCGATGAGGTCTCCCACGTCAAGCACCGCTCGGCATCGAAGGAGTCACCCCAGGGAAAGAGCCTTCCATCGGTACCTCTGGCCGCCTTCTCCCACTCCGACTCTGTCGGCAGTCGCTTTCCATGATGACGGGCGAAGGCATCGGCCATGGTCCAGCTGACCTCGGCCGGGTGATCCTCATGCCCCACAGGAAACTCACCGTCGACCCAGTGGGCCGGCCTGGGCGCACCCGTGGACTCGGCGAATCGGTAGTACTCCTCATTCGTCACGAGGAATCTGTCGATCCAGAAATCGGCAACGTACTCCTGTCGCTGAGGTGCTTCACGCGGGAATCGGTCGTCGCCCATGATGAACGGGCCTGCCGGAACGAAGACCATTCCATGCGTTCGAAGCTCACCGGCATGCGCCTCCACGTCGGGGGCCATCACTTGCCCACTGACGCGTGCCAGGGGATCGCACGGCGCTCGACGAATGTGACGATCCCGTAGAACACGAGAGCGATTGCCGCGGAGACGGCGACAGCGGCCCAGATTCGTGGCGTGTCGTTGGTGTAGGCCGCAGTCAGGATCAGATAGCCGATTCCCGCATTGGCCTGGATGAACTCGGCAACAACCGCCGCAAGGACCGACGCCGCCGACGCCACGCGGAGGGCCGCGAAGAAGAAGGGAAGGGATGAGGGCATCCTCAACTTCAGCAGCTCCTGGAATCGCGAGGCGCTGAGAACGCTGAAGAGATCCACTTCACGCCTGTCGGCGGCCTTGAGCCCCTTGAGCGTGTAGATCACCACCGGGAAGAAGGTCAAGATCGCAGCAACGACGACCTTCGACGCCATGCCGAAGCCGAACCAGATGATCACGGCGGGCGCAATCGCAACGATGGGGATGTTCAGGCCCACGACAAGGTAGGGAGACATCCCCTTCTCGAGGAAGCGCCAGGAGTCAAGAACCAGGGCAACGAACACCGCGGCAATGACTCCGAGCGTAAATCCCACCGCCGCCTCGACGAGCGTGACCCATCCGTTTCGCAGCAGCGAATCGGGGTTGTCAATGGCCTCCTGCACAATCAGGTGAGGAGAGGGAAGGATGTACTTCGGCAGGCCCCAGTAGTTGGAGGCGACGTACCACAGCGCAACAACAATCACAGCCACAAGGAGTGCGGGCCAGAGCCCCAGCAGCGAAGCCTTCGCCTTGGATGTCGCCTGATTCGTGCCTGACTTCTTCGAAGATGCCGTCGTGGTCGTCATTGGGACACTTCCCGCATCGCGTGCGCCGCCTCATACAGCGCCTGTTCAGCCCGTTGACGCAGTGAACTGAACTCGTCAGAGAACATCTGCTCCGCAGTCCTTGGCCTGGGGAACGGAACGTCATATTCGGCGATGATTCTCCCGGGCCTCGCCGCCATCACGACCACTCGGTCGGAGAGCTGGATTGCCTCGCGAATGTTGTGGGTGACGAAGAGCACCGTGCTGTCAGTCGACATGAAGATCTCCGTCAGCCACTGGTTCATGTCATCACGAGTCATCTCATCCAGCGCCGCAAAGGGCTCGTCCATGAGAATGGTGTCCGGCTCCATGACCATCGCGCGGGCAATAGCCACTCGCTGCTGCATGCCACCAGACAACTGCCGAGGGTAGTGCTTCATGAACCTGCTCAGGCCTACTCGCTCGATCATCGCCTGGGCTCGAGGCACCGCTTCCTTGCGACTCACGCCCGCCAGCTCCAGAGGAAGCAGCACGTTCTTGAGGACATTGCGCCACTCCAGAAGCGTGGCCGACTGGAAGACGTACCCGATCTGCCGCCGCTTCACGGCTTCCTTGGGGTCCAGGCCGTTGACGCGCAACTCCCCAGTCGTCGGCTGGAGGAGGTTGGCGATGGATCTCAGCACCGTCGTCTTTCCGCACCCCGACGGCCCAATGAGCGAGACGAATTCGTTCCGCTTCACCGTGAGGTCAAAGTCGCTCAGGACTGTCGTGGGACCCGATGCGGAATCAAAAGTGATCCCTAGCCCACGAATCTCAACAGCGGCTTCCACTGAATCCACTCTCCTGTCGAATGTCGCCTGACCTGACGCACACTGCACTGCTGGTACTGATGACTGCTGGTACTGATGACTGCCGGTGGGAGAACACTCCTCCCACCGGCAGTCACCGTCAACTACCAGGTGATCGTGCGGTATTCCGAGGGAACGTTCGCCACGAACTGGTCATTGAATGCCGTGGCGACATCCGCCGGGGCATCCAGCTGGCCGATGGCCAGCGTCGCGTCGGCGGACTGCTGCCAACTCGACTGAACCATGTCACCGATCAATCCAGCCTCAGCCGCTGGCCCCTGTGACATGAGATTGCACATCTCATTCACCTGAATGATCTGCAGCTCGAGATCCAGGTCAGGAGCCGCATCCACGGTGTACTGGGCGCCTGCCTTGCGGTTCTCCTCGCTGGAGCACACCCACTGCCAACCACGCAGAGTGCCGTTGACCAGGCCCTGAACGACCTCCGGACGCTCCGCGACAGTGCTCTCCAGCGTCACGATGGAGTCACCTGGCAGGAAGAGCCCGACATCGGTGGGGCGCAACTCGTTCACGTTCTCGCCGGGGTTGTAGCCCTCCTTGTAGACAACGTGCTTCTCGTTCCACTCCGTAGCACTGGCGCAGTCGAATGCATCATTGAAGAACTCCTCCATGGAGAACTTCTGAGGAAGCCACTCGACGTCCTCGACCGTGAGCCCGGACTTGACCGCTGCCGCCTGGATGCCGGCCTCTCCTCCGCCGACCCACACGCCGACCTTCTTGCCTGCGAGGTCCTCGAAGCCATCGATCCCGGTCGACGTCTTGCACATGATGAACAGGCCATCAGCCTGGTTGATGCCACCGACACCCACGACGGGGATGTCCTCTTGGCGGTTCGTGTAGACACCCGCCGGATTCATCACGGCGAAGTCCGCAGACCCAGAAGCGAGGAGTGCGCCGGCTCGTACGTCCGGACCGCCCGGGATGATCTCGACGTCGAGTCCCTCCTCGGCGAAGAAGCCCTCCCGCACGGCCGCGAACTGCCCGGCCTCCTCGCCCTGGATGACCCAGGGCATCACGTACTTGATCGGAACCAATTCCGCGGGAGCCTCCTCTGCAGCGGGAGCCTCCTCTGCGGCGGGAGCTTCCGCGCTCTCCGCCGATGCGGCTGCGTCCCCACCGGACTCGTCCGAGCTCGACGAGCCGCTGCACGCAGCCAGCATCATCAGGCTTCCGGTGAGTCCCACAGCAACGAGAGCACGCGAGAGCCTGCGTGCGCTATGTGTGTTAACGGTCACTCGATTCCCTTCCTCGATCGGCACCACAACGGTGCCTTAATGGCGGTTCGCCGACGGCGTTTATCGGCGTGCGACGGGCCGTGTGTCGATGCGCCCATCGGACACCCCACGCGCAGGTGTGTCAAGCATGTTTTCCGAATTGTTCGCAATGACATTGCACAAAGAATGTCCACTACAAAGGCCGGTGGATTCACGCATCTGCAGAACCATGTGCATCGCCCAACGTGCGAGCGTGAGCGTCGTAGAGGTCAAGGGCTGACTCAGCCAGCACCTTCAGCGAATCCGCATCCGAGAAGGCCTCCTTGATGGCGACAATGTTCGTCTCGGGGTCCGAGATCGAGAACGGATGATCGGTACCGAACATCAGATGGCTGACTCCCACCAGATCCGCTGCGGCATGGAGCGCACGAGGGTGGTAGACCACGGCATCCAGGAACAGTTGATCGATGACGTCGCTGGGCGGGGTCGGCATCCTTTCCACGAGTGCCGGATCCGAGCGCCAGCCCGCATCCAGACGCCCTGCAAGGAACGGGATCGTCCCGCCACCATGAGATCCGATGATGCGCACGTGCGGGTGCCTGTGCAGGACCCCCGCATAGACCAAGCGGGCCAGTGCGACGGTGGTCTCGAGCGGGAAGCCCACCGCGACAGGCATCGCATGCCCGAAGCCCTCAAGCTCATCCAGCGCGATGCCGTAGTGAGGATGCATCAGGAGCGGGAGGCCTGTCTCATCCAGCGCCTCCCATACAGGGGCCAGTTCCGGCGCGTCGAAGGTGAAGCCTGCGATCCGGCTCCCGGTGATCGCTCCGTAGAGCCCCTCGGTAGTTGCGATCTCCCTCACCACCTGCGCCACGTGCGCGACTCCCAGGCCTGGCAGAGCCCCCATGCCCAGAATGCGATTTCCCGTGCGGGACTGAAGCGTCGCGAAGTCGGCATTGAACTGCCTGGCTACAGCCGCGCCCTCCTGCTCGGAGAAGGGGTCCAACCACGGATTTCCCAGCGAAAGGATGGTCTGGTCGATCCCGAAGCGATCCATGAAGGACAACTTGGCTTCCAGTGACCAATAGTCCTCGGAGATCACTCGCCCAGCATGACCGGGAGCCTCCTCCTCGGGAAAGATCACGAACCGCTCGATGCCATCCTCCCGAGAGACGCGCGGGATAGTGGGTCGCGCCTCCAGCAGATCCAGGTACCACCGCGGGTAGAAGTGCGAGTGGACATCGACGATTCCTCGATCCATGTGTTGCACCTGCGACCCCTTTCGCCATGCGTGTGCGCCCAGAAATGTTCAGGGCAAACCGGTCTCGTATCGCTCCTAGGGCGATGCACGATCAGCCCTGTCGAGACTATAGACAGCAAACGCCCGAACTCTTCGAGAATTGTGATTTGCACCTGTGAATGTTTGTTCCGATGCGAGATGATTCCGACAGGCACCCAACATTCACAGGTGCCACGGATGAGCGCTCAATGATGGAGGACGTACGTGAATCGAGCACGCAACACCACCGTGAAGGAGTTCTGCGCACTGGACCCGGTCCCGTACTTCGTGGACGGTGAATGGTCTCCAGGCGTGGCGGACCCGATTGCCGTGTTCGATCCGGCGAACGGGCTTCCCGTGGCCACCGTTGCGTGCGCAGACGAAGCGGCTGTCGACAGCGCAGCAAGAGCCGCACGCTCTGCCTTCGATCGAGGAACATGGTCTCGGGCGCGGCCGGATGAGCGTGCTCGACAGATGAATGCCTGGGCCGACCTCGTCGACCGCGACAGTGAAGTCCTCGCTGAGATGGAAACCCTGCAGACTGGCAAGCCGATCAGGGAGTCACGAGGTGACGTCGCCAGGGCTCTAGACGGCTTGCGCTTCTATGCGGCCGCGGCACGCAATCAGCGAGGTGAGGTCATCGACGTCAGCGACCGGCATCACAGTTACGTCATCCGCCAACCACTCGGCGTGGTCGCCGCCATAGTCCCGTGGAACGTTCCAATCGTCTTGACCATCTCCAAGGTGGCACCGGCTCTTGCTGCAGGCAACTCAGTGATCGTCAAGCCGAGCCAGACCACGCCACTGACCGCCCTGTATCTCGCGAAGCTGTGGGAGGAGGCGAATCTGCCGCGAGGTGTCTACAACGTGATCAACGGTCCTGGCCGCAGTGTCGGCGAGACCCTGTGCCTGCACCCGCTTGTCACGGGCATGTCCTTCACGGGTGGCACGGACACCGGACTCCACCTCGGGGAGCTCGCTGCTCGCCAGAACAAGAGAGTAATGCTCGAGTTGGGCGGGAAGTCTCCGAACATCGTCCTAGCGGATGCCGATCTGACCAAGGCAATACCCGGTGCCGCCAATGCCATCTTCTACGGACAGGGCCAGATTTGCGCCGCAGGATCGAGACTTCTCGTCGAAGCGCCAATCTATGACCAGGTTGTCGAAGGTGTTGCGGCTATCGCCAGCTCGCTCCAGATCGGCGATCCACTCGATGAGGTCACCGAGTTCGGCTGCCTCACATCCCAATCACACAGGGACGAGATCCTTGGTTGGGTGGACCGAGCAATCCTAGACGGTGCCAGCGTGGCGGCCGGGGGGCACGTAGCTTCAGTGCCCGGGCTTCCGAACGGGGCGTTCATGGAGCCGACTGTCCTCGTGGATGTTCCTCCCACAGCGCCTATCTCCTGCGAGGAGGTATTCGGTCCTGTTCTCGTCGTGCAGCGGGTCGACGGTGAAGAGCAGGCCATCGCGTGGGCCAATGACTCCTCCTTCGGATTGAGTGCAGGGGTGTGGAGCCGCAATTCGGGACGCGCTAGGCGAATCGCGGGCCGCCTGGAAGCGGGAGTCGTCTGGATCAACGACTACGGAGTCTTCAATCCGGCGATGCCCTTCGGCGGCGTCAAGCTCAGCGGTAGTTCCCATCGGGAGTGGAGCCATCTCGCATTGGACGCATACCTCGAACACAAGTCGATCTGGGAGGCCAACTCATGAGTTCATTCAAAGGTCGAAACGTCATCGTCACCGGGGGCGGCCAAGGTATCGGGCGCGCCTACGTCGAGGCATTCGTACGAGAGGGGGCCCGCGTCGCCATCTTCGACATCAATGATCCAAGCATCGTTGTCGAAGAGATCACCGGTAACCACGGCTCCGTCATCGGTCATCGAGTCGATGTCACTGACAGACAACAGGTTCAGGACGCTGTCCAGGCAACCCTCAGGGAATTCGGTCAAGTCGATGTCCTTGTCAACAATGCCGCCTACTACGAGGGCCTCACGTTCAGTTCATTCGATCAGATTTCCGAAATCGATTGGGACCGCTCGATGAACGTCAATGTGAAGGGCGTGTGGCTGATGTGCTCGGCCATCGCTGATCACATGCGAGAGCGCAACTACGGTCGAATCATCAACATCTCCAGCAATGTCGTCTTCATGGGCAAGACGAACTTCCTGCACTACGTGACCTCCAAGGGAGCCGTCTGGGCCCTTACGAACGCCATGTCGAGAGAGTTCGCCGGAACGAGCGTGACCGTCAACTGCGTCGCCCCCGGATACACGATCACCCCTGCCACGCGGAACATGAGTACGAGTGAGGAAGTCGCCGAACTCGAGCGCCAGATTCTCGAGGCCCAGAGTGTCCGGAGGCTCCTCGAGGCGGAAGACATGGTGGGCGCCGTCCTGTATCTCGCGTCTGACGGAGCTGCGATGGTGACCGGTCAGACCATCACCGTCGACGGCGGCGTGATCGTGGGTTAGGAGTACTCCATGTCCGAATTCGTGCAAAGTGTCCTGGGCCCCATTCCGGCGGCCGACCTGGGCAAGACGCTCGCCCACGAGCACTTCTTCACGGTCACCTACGACAGTCCGGGGATGTACCTGTCCGATCCGATGGTGGCCCGGCTGGAACTCGAGGACGCGCTAGGAGTGGGAACCAGATCAGTCATCGATCTCACCACCTTCGATCTTGGGCGACAGCCAACTGCCCTTGAGGCACTTTCGCGTGAATCGGGGGTGAACATCATCATGGGCACAGGGTGGTACGTGGGACGTTCGCATCCGTCCCTGACCAACACCATGTCCACGGACCAACTCGCCCAGATCATCATCGAGGACATCGAGCACGGCGAGAACGGCGTGAGGCCGGGGGTGATCGGTGAGATCGGCATAGGTGCGGACTTCGTCGACGCACGGGAGGAGCGCGTGCTGAGAGCGTCGGCCCGAGCGCACCTGGCCACGGGCCTGACCATCTTCATCCATCAGCAGCGGGTGTTCACCGGCCCCGCTGCTCTGCAAATCCTGACCGAGGAGGGCGTATCCCCAGAGAGGGTGGTCCTGTGTCACATGGATTCCATCGAGGACGATTCGGCCCATCAGCGCGCTGTCGATCTAGGCGTATGGCTCTCCTACGACCGCATCCAAGGGTGGGACCTCGTCTACCAGCTGCGCCCCTGGGAGGTGGATCGGCGTCGTGACCTTCTTGCTCGGGCACAGTCGCGTGGCTACCTTGATCGCGTCCTCCTCAGCACCGACTGCTGCGTCAAGGGAGATCTGCAGCGCTACGGCGGACCCGGCTACGCCTACACCCATGGCATCTTCGCAGCCTCACTTGAGGACCGCGGCTTCAGTGAGAGCGAACTGAATCAGCTCTTCATCGATAACCCGCGTCGCGCCCTCACCGGGCTGCGCTGAGCCGAGGCTAGGCCTCACCCATTCGGAGGGCCATTTCGCGATCCCGGTTGTGGATCTGATGCCCCCCGCTTGTGGACAAAGCGCTACATACGTCAGTCGCATCCGTCACCCAGCCGAAGTGGGTTGCAATGTCGTAGAGAGAGGCCACCTGTTCTTGTCTCGACATGGCACCTACGGCGTCCTCAGGAACAACGGTGTCATAGCCCAGGAAGAACGAGTCGTGCGCCGTTGCACGGACGCAGATGTTGGTCAGGACCCCCAGCAGAATCGTGGTCCTGATGCCACGGTCACGTAAAACCAGATCCAAGTCTGTCTGGAAGAAGCCGGAGTACCGCCGCTTGATGACCACGAGATCGTCATCGGACACCCCCAGCGTTCCGACGACTTCAGCGCCCCACGTGCCTTGGTACGTGTGCGTCATCTGCTGCGCGAAGGCAGTTGTGGGGGTGAGATTCGGCCGATGCTGCTCGTTCACGAACACGACGGTTGATCCCGCCTCACGCGCAGCCGAGAGAATCCTGTTCTGGCTTTCGCACAGATTCAGCGCCTCCGGATTACCCAGTGCGCCTTCGATCTCGCAGAAGTCGTTGAGCATGTCGATAACCAGCACAGCAGTCGCACTGGGCGCCAAGGTCAGCGCCCGGCCGAAGAGTCGCCGCTCGGAGTAGGGATCCATCTCGCGTGATCCTTTCGTTTCTATTCGTGACCATACAGCCGGGATGCTGTCTGGTGGGCTTGCTCAATCAGCTGCTCTAGCGCTGTTCCGAGGATTACGCCGTCCCTCAGTACCGCTTCCCCCCCTACGAAGACGTGGGCCGCGCTCCCCCCTGAATAGCAGCGGAGGAGAAGCCAGTCGGGTACCTCTGCGGCCGAGGCCGGTGATCCCGCGAAACCGAGCTCGGACAGGTTCCAGACCGCGATGTCCGCGGCACTCCCTGGCGAGAGCGTGCCCAGACCCTCCCAATTGATGGCACGAGCTGCACCTCTCGTTGCGGCGTCAAGGACCATGCGCGGCGGCAAGTCTCCAGCGTCAGTGCCTGCGTAACGTGCTCGTTGCATCTGCCACGCAAGCTGAACCTCCGCAAGCATGCCCCCGCGATCGTTGGATGCTGACCCGTCGACACTGACGGCGATTCGATCATTCGACGTCATCCACTGGCGAAGTGGAGGCGTCGGGTAGCCGAGGAGGGCACTGCAGCTCGGGTTATGCACCACACCCACGCCGTGTGCCCCGAATGCTGCAACGTCCTGTGGCGTCAGCTGGGACCCGTGGGCGATCCAATTCCCCTCACGCACGAGACCCACACGCTGAGCCATCCCGAACGCGGACTCACCCTCAGTGCACGTACCGGCGATCGGGTGGAAGTGCGTGTGCAGATGAGTTCCACGACTGACCGCTACCTCGTCGAGGGCTCGATGGAACGCGCCACCATCATCGACGACCGGAGTGGTAGGGCCCGCCGCCCATCTCAGTCGTCCATCCGTAGCGCGGTCGAGGGTCTCGGCGGTTCGCGCAAGAGCCACCTCCTCAGGTTCGAGCAGACGAGAAAGATCAACCCCCTGCCGAGCCAGTCGTTCACTGAGCGCACCTTCAAGCCGGGGAGCACAACCCCGTACGTACACGAGTCGGATTCCCATGCGTTTGGCCACCTCAACGACCGGCGTGACGAAGTCCTCACCGGGCGGGTGCAGATACTCGAATCCTGCGACGGTCGTGCAGCCACCTTGGATGGCGAGTGCAATGGAAACCTCGGCCCCGATTCCCACGTCATGAGTGGTCATTCTCGACCACGCGCGGTAGTGAACATCCAGCCAGTCAAGGAGACCTCCTGGGGCATGCACCCCACGTGACACTCCCTGATAGAGGTGGTGATGCGCGGCTACGAACCCCGGGACGACAACCATGCCGGACGCGTCGAGGCGATCCTGCGCGCTCGGCGGTGAGCCGGTGCCGACTGCTTCGACGGTACCGTCTGAGACCAGAATCCATCCATCACGTGATGCCTGCTCTCGCCAATCCGTGACTAGCGCATCCGCACTGTGAATGACGAGATCAACCACGTGGTCTCCGCCGATGCGTGGTGCTCATGTCAGGACACTCCACCACGAGGACTCGGGGAGACCCGGGCCGACGTTGCAATGTGTGCAGCAATGGCTCCCTGCTCGTCCGGGTCGTCGGGCAGGAGGGCGGACGTGACTCGGATGTGATCCCTCCCCCGAGATCCCACCCTGAACGGGCTTCCAGGCGCCACTCGAATTCCCGACGCAGCCAGGGTCAGCAGCGCTGAACGCTCATCTTCGACGCCAACCCAGAGGTTCACCCCGTCACCCGGGTGCACGTGCACCCCTTGCTTCTCCAGCAGTCTGCTGAGGTTCTCCGTGCGATCCCGGTACGTCGAGCGGGCCCGCATTACGCAGTCCTGTGATGCCGGATCGTCGAGGAGTGCGAGAAGAAGTGATTGGAGGATGCGACTGGACCACCCCGGGCCCAGCATGCGACGTGCCATCAGCGGATCGACGATGTCGGCTGGACCGCTCAGCGCAGCGAGGCGAAGGTCGGGGCCGTGAGACTTCGAGTAACTGCGTATGTGGACGGTGCGGTCCGGGATCCTCTCTCCGAACGACACATCCGGAGCGCGCGCAATGAGGCCAGAGTGGTCGGCCTCCACGATCACCGCCTTCGAATGCTTCAGCACAGCCGCCAGTTCATCCCGCCGGGTCTCGGTCAGTGCTGCACCCGTCGGGTTCTGCGCCCGCGAGTGCAGGAAGACAGCCACCGACTCTCCCCGGAGCGCCTCCATCAGCGCATCGACCCTGATCCCCTGCTCATCCATCTCGACGGGCACGATCTCCGCCCCACGTGAGTCCAGTAGGTCGAGTAGCGCAGGAAAGCCAGGATCTTCAACAACGACGCGGTCACCGATGCTGACCACCTGGTCGATGACTCTCGAGAGTCCATCCAGTGCACCATCAACCGTCACGAGTCGCTCCGGACGGTAGGGCCATGACTCCAAGAACTTCGCCTGAAGTGCGGGAAGCACTGGATCGTCCAGGTAGCTCGTGGTCCAGCGCAGTGAGGCGCTCGTCAGGGACCGGAGGCCCTCTTCGATCGAGGGCAGCAGGTGGGGGTCTGGCATGCTCGTCGAGAGATCAAGGCCTCCTACGGTCGGCGCGAGACCGACACTCAGGTAGCGAACGGGCCGGCTCGGCTCCGAGGAACTTCTCACGAAGGTTCCGGCCCTACCCCTGGACTCGATTGCGCCCACGGCGCTCAGGGCCTGCCACGCCTCGCTCACCGTGGCCGGGCTGACTCCGAGTTGAGACGCCAGGTCGCGCACTGTAGGCAGGCGGACACCCACGTGAAGTCGATCGGCGCGGATGAGGCGGTTCACGGCCGCAGCGATACCTCGCGGGGAGGCGTCCGAGATGGCTTCGCAGACCATCGCCGTGACGGCGGGATCCGTCACGCGCGAGGTCTGGTCAACGACGGTCATCTGGGCCTCCGGAGTCCTGCGGTCACAGGTCCCAAGCCGGCACCCAGGAGCGGACCGGACGAGCATGGGACCCAAAATCTCAAGAATTGTATCTGAACGGCATCTTCCACAAAGGTTTTTGTCTACACTCCCGAGAAACAGAGATGTCCCCAGCGGGCACGGCTACGTCTTTCGGGAGGATGCATGAGCGTCATTCGAGCTGCCTTGGTCCAGACGGACTGGACAGGTGACAAAGAGTCCATGATCGTCAAGCACGAGGCATACGCGCGCGAAGCTGCTGCACAAGGGGCTCAGGTCATCTGCTTCCAGGAGCTCTTCTACGGACCGTACTTCTGCCAGGTCCAGGACAAGCAGTACTACGAGTACGCCGAGTCGATCCCCGGCCCCACGACCGAGCGCTTCCAGGCGCTTGCGAAGGAACTCGGGATGGTGATGGTCCTGCCCATGTACGAGGAGGAGCAGCCGGGGATCCTCTACAACACCGCCGCAGTGGTGGATGCCGACGGCTCCTACCTCGGCAAGTACCGCAAGCAGCACATCCCGCACGTGGGCGGATTCTGGGAGAAGTTCTACTTCCGGCCGGGCAACGGCGGGTACCCGGTGTTCGACACCGCCGTGGGCAAGATCGGCGTGTACATCTGCTACGACCGGCACTTCCCCGAGGGCTGGCGGGCCCTCGGTCTCAACGGCGCCCAGATCGTGTTCAATCCCTCTGCAACGTCACGCGGACTATCGCAGTACCTCTGGAGCATCGAGCAGCCCGCCGCCGCGGTCGCCAACGAATACTACGTCGGGGCGATCAACCGAGTCGGCATCGAGCCGCTCGGCGACGATGACTTCTACGGACAGTCCTACTTCGTCGACCCCGAGGGCAGCTACGTGGGCGAGAAGGGCGATCCCTACGCCTCCGAGCTCATCGTGCGCGATCTCGACATGAACCTCCTGACCGAGGTCCGCAACCGGTGGCAGTTCTACCGGGACCGTCGCCCCGACGCCTACGACGACCTCGTCCGTCCCTGATACGAGAAGGGCCGCGCCATGACCATCCTCATCACCAACGGCACCGTCGTCTCCGCCCAGGGGAGCACGAAAGCCGACGTCCTTGTCGACGGCGAGACGATCGCCGCCGTCATCGCTCCCGGCGACACCTCCCTCGGAGCGGACCTCGCCCGGTGCGCGGATCGAGTCATCGATGCCGCGGGAAAGCTGGTCGTTCCGGGAGGGATCGACGGGCACACCCATATGGAGATGCCCTTCGGCGGCACTGTCGCCTCAGACACCTTCGAGACGGGCACTCGTGCAGCCGCTTGGGGCGGCACGACCACGATCATCGACTTCGCCGTGCAGAAGCAGGGCGAGCGCGTGCAGGACTGCCTCGCGGACTGGCATCGCAAGGCAGGCGGGAACTGCGCCATCGACTATGGATTCCACCAGGTGATCGGCGGTGTCGACAGCGACTCATTGAAGGCGATGGACGAGCTCGTCGACGAAGGCGTCACCACCTTCAAGCTCTTCATGGCCTACCCGGGTGTCTTCCTGAGTTCGGACGGGCAAATCCTCCAGGCGATGCAGCAGGCTGCCGGAAACGGCTCGATGATCATGATGCACGCCGAGAACGGCAGCGCCATAGATGTGCTCGTCGCGCAGGCGCTTGCTGAGGGCAAGACCGATCCCAAGTACCACTCACTCACACGACCCTGGGAGACCGAGGCCGAAGCGGTCAATCGGGCCGTCATGCTCGCCCGCATGACCGGCTCGCCCCTGTACATCGTCCACATGTCGGCAAAGCAGGCCGTCGAGGTGCTTCAGAAGCACCGTGACGAGGGCTGGAACGTGTTCGGGGAGACGTGCCCGCAGTACCTCTACCTCTCGGTCGAGGAGCATCTGGCCAAGGCCGGATTCGAGGGGGCCAAGTGGGTGTGCTCGACCCCGCTCCGCGAGCGCGCCGAGCGGCACCAAGACGAACTCTGGCGATACCTGCGCACCAACGACCTCTCCGTGATCAGCACGGACCACTGCCCCTTCTGCTTCAAGGAGCAGAAGGAGATGGGCGTAGGTGACTTCTCGAAGATCCCCAACGGCATCGGTGGTGTAGAACACCGGATGGATCTCATCTATCAGGGCGTCGTCGAGGGACAGATCACCCTCGAGAGGTGGGTCGAACTCTGCTCGACCACTCCCGCTCGCATGTTCGGCCTCTACGGTCGCAAGGGAGATATCCGACCCGGTTTCGACGCGGACATCGTCATCTACGACCCCGCCGGCCGCACCGAGATCGGGGTGGGCAAGACACATCACATGAACATGGACCACTCCGCATGGGAGGGCTTCGTGATCGATGGCCACGTCGACACCGTGCTCTCGCGAGGCAAGGTCATCATCGATGACCACCGGTACCTCGGCTCCAAGGGTGACGGTGTCTTCCTCAAGCGTGGCCTGTCCCAGTACCTCATCTGACCCGGGAGCCTGCATGCGCACAATCGACCACTGGATCAACGGCACCACGGTTCCCTCCGGCTCGGGTCGGACGGCACCTGTCTTCGACCCAGCGACAGGCATCCAGCAGGCCGTAGTCGCCCTCGCCTCAACGGGGGAGGTCGATGACGCTGTAGCCAGCGCCGTGGCAGCTTTCCGCACCTGGCGCACAAGCTCGTTGTCCAAGCGTGCTGAGGTCATGTTCCGGTTCCACCAACTCGTCCTAGAGCATCGCGACGAGATCGCCAATCTGGTCTCTTCCGAGCACGGCAAGGTGCCCAGTGATGCCGCTGGCGAACTCGCTCGAGGCATCGAGAACATCGAGTTCGCCTGCGGGATCCCCCAAATGATGAAGGGATCGTTCAGCGAGCAGGTCTCCGGTGGCGTGGATGTCTACTCGATCCGCCAGCCGCTCGGGGTCGTCGCCGGCATCACTCCGTTCAACTTCCCCGCCATGGTGCCCATGTGGATGTTCGCCAACGCGATCGCCTGCGGCAACACCTTCATTCTGAAGCCGAGCGAGAAGGATCCCTCGGTGTCCTTGCTGCTCGCGCGGCTGCTCAAGGAGGCAGGGCTCCCGGACGGCGTCTTCTCGGTGGTTCAGGGTGACAAGGTCGCTGTGGACCGTATCCTGGAGCACCCCGACATCGCCGCCGTCAGCTTCGTGGGCTCCACCCCGATCGCCAAGTACATCTACTCGACGGGAACGGCCAATGGCAAGCGCGTCCAGGCCCTGGGCGGCGCGAAGAACCACATGGTCGTACTGCCAGACGCTGATGTCGACATGGCTGCTGATGCTGCCGTGAGCGCCGGCTATGGCTCAGCAGGCGAGCGCTGCATGGCCATCTCCGTAGTTGTGGCCGTGGGCGGTATCGGCGACCGCCTCGTGGAGGCCATCTCCGACCGCCTCCCCCGACTCAAGGTTGGCCCAGGCACGGACCCCAATGCCGAGATGGGCCCGCTCATCACGAGGGAGCACCGCGACAAGGTGGCGTCGTACATCGAAAGTGCCCCTGATGAAGGTGCAGTCGTGGTGGTTGACGGGCGTGACAATGACCTCCCGGCTGAGGGCTTCTTCCTTGCTCCCACGCTGCTCGACAACGTGAAGCCGGGAATGCGCGCCTACGACGACGAGATCTTCGGACCGGTGCTGTCCGTGATCCGCGTGTCGACGTACGAAGAGGCGGTCGACCTCGTGAATCGGCACCAGTACGGCAACGGAACAGCGATCTTCACACGAGACGGTGGTGCAGCACGACAGTTCCAATTCGACATCCAGGTGGGCATGGTGGGCATCAACGTTCCCATCCCCGTGCCGGTTGCCTACTACAGCTTCGGCGGATGGAAGGCCTCGCTCTTCGGCGACGCCAACATGTACGGGCCTGCTGGAATCGACTTCTACACGCGAACCAAGACCGTAACGTCACGGTGGCCCGATCCATCCACATCGACCGTCGACCTCGGCTTCCCCCGTACCCGCTGATCAACCCTCCTCTGACCGAAAGGCCCGCTATGGACATCGGTGTCGTCCTCCAGTGCACTCCCCCTGCAGCCCGAGTCATTGATCTTGCCAAGCGCGCTGAGACCTACGGCTTCACTCACGTGTGGACATTCGATTCCCACATCCTGTGGCAGGAGCCTTACGTCATCTACAGCAAGATCCTCGACGAGACGCGCAAGGTCATCGTCGGACCCATGGTCACCAACCCGGCCACACGAGACGTGACGGTGACGGCATCGGTTTTTGCCACGCTTAACGAGATGTACGGAAACCGCACGGTCATCGGGATCGGACGAGGCGACTCGGCTGTCCGCGTCACCAACGGCAAGCCGGTCTCAGTGGCAGACCTGCGTCAGGCAGTACTGGAGATCCAGGGCCTTGTGAACGGACAGTCGATTGAGTACAAGGGCAACACCCTGCGACTGCCCTGGGCCGGTGCTTCCCGCGCAGAGGTGTGGGTTGCCGCCTACGGACCCAAGGTGCTCGCGCTCACCGGGGAGGTCGGTGACGGATTCATCCTGCAGTTGGCCGACCCGAGCATCGCTGAGTGGACCATCCAGGCCGTGAGGTCAGCCGCTGCTGGGGCAGGTCGCAATCCGGACGACATCAAGATCTGCGTGGCTGGTCCGGCATATGTGACCGACGGATCTGCTGAAGCACAGGCTCACGCCCGCGACCAATTGCGCTGGTTCGGAGGCATGGTAGGCAACCACGTGGCTGACATCGTCGAGCGCTACGGCCATGACGGCGGAGCCGTGCCCGCAGCCCTGACCGAGTACATCAAGCAGCGCAAGGGTTACGACTACAACGAGCACGGCCAGGCCGGCAACAGCCATACCGACTTCGTTCCCGACGAGATCGTGGACCGATTCTGCATCATCGGTCCGCCCGAGGAGCACATCCGCCGTCTGGAGGAGCTTCGCGCTCTGGGGGTCGACCAGTTCGCGGTATATCTGCAGCATGACGACAAGGACCGCACCCTGGCCGCCTACGGGGAGAAGATCATTCCCGCGGTAATGGAGCAGGTAAAGGCCAAGGAGTAAGTCCCTCCATCACGACTTGGTACAGGTCAGTGCGCGAGTAACAGGAGCGAGATGTCGGTAGGTGCTCCTTAACGGGTGACGTTCCTCGCAACGGTCGATGGTGAGTCCGCTGCTGGCGCCCGACCGAGCCCTACCGGACAAGCACCGTCGCGCGCCCGATGCGCCGGGGGCCGCACCGTCTCCCGCCGACGGCGACACCGCACCCCGCATGGCGGTTCCCGACTGCACGTTCCGCGAGCGACCCAGCGGTCGCGGTCAGGCGATGCGGATCATCTTCTTGTTGATGAACTCCTCGATGCCGAGCGTGCCGAGCTCGCGACCGAATCCCGAGCGCTTGGTGCCGCCGAATGGAAGCTCGGGGGCGTCCATGCCCACGCCGTTCACGAAGACCATGCCGGTGTCGAGGGCCTGCGCCACGCGGAGCGCCTGCTCGGGGTCGGTCGTGAAGACGTAGGAGCCGAGGCCGTAGGGCGTGTCGTTCGCGATGCGAACGGCATCGGCCTCATCAGCGGCCCGGTACACCTGCGCGACCGGTCCGAAGAGCTCCTCCCGCGAGACTTCGTTGTCGGGAGTCATGTTGCTGAGGACACCCGCCGGGAACCACGCTTCGGTGCGCTCGCCCGCTGAGGCCAGGGTCGCACCCTGCGCGACCGCGCGCTCGACCTGTCGGGCCAGGTTCTCAGCTGCCGCCACCGAGCTCAGGGGGGCTGCGTCCAGCGCTAGCAGCTTCTCGGTGAACTTCTCGACGAAGTCGTCGTACAGCGCATCGACGACGACCATGCGCTTGCCGGCGTTGCAGGCCTGACCGTTGTTGTCCGTGCGGGCGAAGATCGCGGCATCAACCGTGGCGTCCAAATCTTCGGTGCTGAGGACGATGAACGGATCCGAGCCGCCGAGCTCGAGCACGCACTTCTTGAGGTTGCGTCCGGCGATCTCCGCAACCGCGGCGCCGGCCCGCTCCGAGCCGGTCAGCGAGACGCCCCGGATGCCCGGATGGGCGATGATGTCGGCGATCTGCTCGTTGGTGGCGTAGATGTTGACGTAGACACCCGCCGGAACTCCGGCCTCGTCGAAGATGCCGGCGATGAGCTCGGCGGACTCGGGACACTGCGGTGCGTGCTTGAGCAGGACGGTGTTGCCGACAACGAGGTTGGGGCCCGCGAACCGCGCGACCTGATAGGCCGGGAAGTTCCAGGGCATGATGCCCAGGAGGGCGCCCACCGAAGATGGACGGATGAAGGCCGAGCCCTCGCCACCCAGCAGCGTGATCGGCTTGTCGGCGAGGAGCTCCTCAGCGTGGTCCGCGTAGTAGTGGTAGATGGCGCCGGAGAACTCAACCTCCCCCACCGCGTCGGCGAGCGGCTTGCCCATCTCCCGGACGATCGCCTCGCCCAGCTGGGCGGAGCGCTCGATGTGGAGGTCCCCGATGCGGCGCACGATGGACGCCCGCTCCGCGACCGACCTCTGGGACCACTGCGCGTGGGCACCGACAACCGCGTCGACGGCACTGCCGATCTCCTGATCACTGGCCGTCGGATAGGACCGCACCTTCTCGCCGGTCGCCGGGTTGATCACCGCATACTCAGACATAGGTCTCCCTTGTTGGCGGAACGCCCCGGACGGTCCTCCGAATCACTTCGGAATCCGTGGCTAGTGAATCAAATTACCGCGGATTCACTTGCTTTGGCTACCCCCGGTGACCCATCATGATAGTCATGCCCCCTCGCGAACGCGTGCCCGCTACTGCCCTGGACGACGTGTCCAAGGGCATCATCGAGCAGCTCCAGCAGGACGGCCGTCGACCCTATGCGGCCATCGGCAAGGCTGTGGGCCTCTCCGAGGCGGCCGTGCGCCAACGGGTGCAACGCCTGCAGGAGTCAGGAGTCATGCAGATCGTCGCCGTCACCGATCCCATGCAGGTCGGCTTCTCCCGCTCGGCGATGATCGGGATCAAGGTCGACGGTGATGCCGAAGCCGTGGCCGACCTCCTGGAGATGATGCCCGAGGTCGACTACCTCGTCGTGTGTGCGGGCGGATTCGACATCCTCGCCGAGGTGGTGGCCGAGGACGACGACCACCTCCTGGACGTCATCAACCGCCAGATTCGGGCCATCCCGACCGTGCGGTCGACCGAGACCTTCGTCTACCTCAAGTTGCGCAAGCAGATCTACACCTGGGGAACCAGGTAGGCCGAGAGGCCGGAAGGACGTCACCGTGGCCAGCACACCTCCGCACTTGCCCGCATCGGATTCCCTTGCGACGCGCGCTCGTGACCATCTGTGGATGCCCTTCACCCGCCACTCCGTCTATGAGGACGGTGGGCAGGTGCCCGTCATCGTGCGCGGTGACGGAGCCTATGTGTGGGACGAAGCCGGCCGGCGCTATCTCGACGGCCTCTCGGGCCTCTACACGGTCCAGCTCGGCCACGGTCGGACGGAGATCGGCGAGGCCATGGCCCGGCAGGCCGCCGAACTCGCCTTCTTCCCCATCTGGTCCTATGCCCACCCCCGGGCCATCGAACTCGCCGAGCGGCTGGCCCACCTGGCCCCGGGCGACCTGAACCGCGTCTTCTTCACCAGCGGAGGCGGCGAGGCGGTCGAATCCGCCTGGAAGCTAGCGAAGCAGTACTTCAAGCTCGTGGGCCAGCCCACCAGGCACAAGGTGATCTCACGGTCGGTGGCCTACCACGGAACAACGCAGGGGGCTCTCTCGATCACCGGGATCCCCTATGCGAAGCAGCCTTTCGAGCCCCTCGTTCCGAGCAGCATGCGGGTTCCCAACACCAATGCCTACCGCGCTCCAGAGGAGCTGCGCGATGACGAGAAGGCCTTCGGTCGGTGGGCCGCTGACCGGATCGAGGAGGCCATCGTCTTCGAGGGTGCCGAAACCGTCGCGGCCGTGTTTCTCGAGCCCGTGCAGAACGCCGGTGGCTGCTTCCCTCCGCCACCGGGCTATCTCGAGCGCGTCCGCGAGATCTGCGATCGCCACGGCGTGCTGATGGTGGCGGACGAGACGATCACCGCGTTCGGACGCATCGGAGACACCTTCGCCATGAGTCGCTTCGGCGTGACGCCGGACATCATCACATGCGCGAAGGGCATGACCTCCGGCTACGCCCCGATGGGCGCCATGATCGCATCAGACCGGCTTTTCGAGCCATTTCGCCATGGCAGCGCCCTGTTCCTTCACGGCTTCACGTGGTCCGGCCACCCCGTCGGCGCAGCGGCCGCGCTCGCCAGCCTCGACATCTTCGAGCGCGAGGGCATCCACGCTCATGTGCGAGAGAACGAGGAGGGGTTTCGGCGCACCCTTGAGCGCCTGCACGACCTCCCCATCGTCGGAGACGTGCGCGGCGCCGGCTACTTCTTTGCCGTCGAACTCGTCCAGGACAAGGCCCAGCGACTGACCCTGTCCGATGAGCAGGCTGAGCGGGTGCTGCGCGGATACCTGTCCACGGCTCTCTTTGACCTCGGCCTGTACTGCCGTGCTGATGACCGAGGTGACCCCATCGTTCAATTGTCGCCACCACTCATCATCGGCCAGTCCGAGTTCGACGAGATCGAGCAGATCCTGCGCACCGTGCTCACCGAGGCATGGAATCGACTGTGAGTGCAATGTCCGAGCGCACGCGGATTAGGCGATTGCCCGCCAAGGCCGTGACCGAGCGTCTCGAGCTCGACAGAGTGCTCGATGCGGGGCTCGTCGCACACGTCACCGTCATCGACCACGACGTCCCGCTCGCACTTCCGGTGGCCTACGCACGCCGACATGATGAAGTGCTCTTCCATGGCTCCACCGGCTCCCGCCTGTTCCGCCGACTGGCTGATGGCGAGCCCACGTGTCTGACCGTCACCCTCCTCGACGGCCTCGTCCTGGCACGGAGTGCCTTCGAGTCGAGCATGCACTATCGATCCGCCATGCTCCTCGGGACGGCCACACGGCTCAGTGGCGATGATGAGCTCGATGCGCTGCGCACGATCACTGAGCACCTGCTCCCCGGGCGATGGCAGGAATGCCGGCAGCCCAGCGCAAAGGAGCGGGCGGCCACCATGACACTGTCGCTGCCGATCGACGAGTGGTCACTCAAGGTCAGCGAAGGTGACCCCGAGGATGATCCTGCGGACGTCATCGACGACACCTACGGCCGCATCTGGGCGGGTGTCGTCCCCGTGCAGGAGTCATTCGGCCCGCCGAGACGTGCAGTCGACTGCCCCGATGACATTCCTACCCCTGCGTATGTCCAGGGATGGCGGCGATGACGACGAGACTTCGACACCTGTCACTGTGGTGGGACTCGCTTCCGGCCGATCTCACGAGACCCCTGGGCACTCCCCTGACCGGTGATCGCACGGTCGACGTCGCGATCGTCGGCGCCGGGTTCACCGGGCTGTGGACCGCCTACTACCTCGCCCGGCGTGACCCCTCGCTGCGCATCGCCATCGTCGAGGCGGAGGAGGCCGGGTTCGGAGCAAGCGGGCGCAACGGCGGGTGGGCATCCGCGCTCTTCCCGGCGTCCCTGGAAGCCCTCGCGCGTGCGTCCACGCGTTCCGAGGCAATCCGCATGAAGCGCACGATGTTCGATGCCGTGGACGAGATCTCTCGCGTCGCCGACCTCGAGGGCTGGGACATCCGCTGGAGCAAGGGAGGCACTGTCGTAGCAGCCCGCACACCCCTGCAGTTGAGCGGTGCGCAGGACGAGGTGGAGCATGCGCGCTCCTGGGGCTTCGGCCCCGAAGACATGCAACTGCTCGACCGTACGGAGGCTGAGGAGCGGCTCGGCGCGACCGACGTGCTCGGCGCGACGTACACCCCGCACTGCGCTGCGCTGGACCCCGCCCGTCTGGTGCGTCAGTTGGGGGGCGCAGTGGCCCGCTCGGGGGTCACCATCCACGAGCACACTCGAGCGCTGTCCATCGAGCCAGGCCGGGTGCGCACCGATGCCGGCGACGTGCACGCGGAGATAGTCGTCCGAGCCACGGAGGGCTACACGCGCACGCTCGACGGGCAGAGGCGAACTCTGGCGCCGGTCTACTCCATGATGCTGGCGACCGAGCCGCTGTCTGTGCAGACCTGGGATCAGATCGGACTCCGGCATCGCGAGACGTTCGCCGATGGGCGCAACCTGATCATCTACGGGCAACGCACGATCGACGGGCGGATCGCCTTCGGTGGCCGTGGGGCTCCGTACCACTGGGGTTCGAGGATCACCCCAGAACAGGATCGGAATGCCGGCGTCCACTCGGCCCTGTGGGAGGTACTCGTCGATCTGCTCCCCGCCATCAGCGGCGCCGCCGTGACCCACACCTGGGGCGGGCCCCTGGGAGTTCCTCGGGACTGGTGGGCGTCATGCGGGCTGGACCGGAGCACCGGGCTGGCGTGGTCCGGCGGCTACGTCGGGGATGGAGTCACGACGTCGAACCTCGGCGGCAGGACCCTCGCGGACCTCATCACCGGCGAGCAGTCGGACCTCGTGAGCCTGCCCTGGGTGGGTCATCGATCCCGCCCGTGGGAGCCGGAGCCGTTCCGCTGGCTGGGCACCAACATCGGGCTGCGGGTCATGACCTCGGCTGACGAGAAGGAGGCGCGAACAGGCAAGCGCTCCCGCACAGCGGCCCTCTTCGCTCGGAAACTCGGCCATTAAGAGCACTGAGAGCACTGAGAGCACTGAGAGCACTGAGAGCACTGAGAGCCCACTGGAGGTCGTCGCCTCAGGGAGTCCCCGGGGCCGTGTAGGCCGTCTTGGATGTCGTGAAGAACTCGACCGCCGCCGTGCCCTGCTCACGAGGTCCGTGGCTGCTCTCGCCGCGACCGCCGAACGGCACATGGAAGTCGACGCCGGCCGTGGGAAGATTGACCATCACCATCCCCGCCTTCGAATGCCGCTTGAAGTGCGATGCCTCGGCAAGGCTCGTGGTGACGACGCCCGCTGACAGGTTCATGGTGCTCGCATTCGCCGCCACCAGTGCCTCGTCGTAGTCCGACACACGGATGACCGACATGACTGGGCCGAAGACCTCCTCGGCGTTGATCCGATCCCCTACTGAGGTACCCACGGCGAGCGCAGGTGCAAGGTAGTGCCCCGGCGCTGCGCATTCCACGCGCTCTCCGCCGATGACATGGGCACCCTGCGCTCTGGCGACGCTGAGATAGTCCTCGTCCTGGGCTAGCTGCGAGGGATCGACCACCGGACCCATGTCGACACCCTCACCGCGGGCATCACCGACCTTCCATCGGGACATGCGCTCAGTCATGGCGTCGACGAAGCGATCATGGATGCCTTCGGTCACGACGAGGATCGATGACGCGGTGCAGCGCTGCCCCGTCGAACCGAAGCCGCCCTGCATTGCACACTCCACTGCCACCGCAAGATCTGCATTCTCCGTGACAACGAGCGGGTTCTTGCCCCCGAGCTCCAACTGAACCTTGGTTCCGGTGGCGGCACTCCCGTGGAGGATGCCCTTGCCCGTGTCGACAGATCCAGTGAAGGTGACGGCATCGACGTCGGGCGATGACGTGAGGACCGGGCCGACAACAGAACCCCTTCCGAGCACGAGATTCAGCGCACCCGGGGGCAGGCCCGCACGGTTGAGGATGTCGACGAGCTCCCAGGCGCTTGCCGGAACGAGATCAGCCGGCTTGAACACCACGGTGTTGCCGAAGGCGAGTGCGGGAGCGATCTTCCAGGCGGGAATGGCGATCGGGAAATTCCACGGGGTGATGACGCTCACCACGCCGACCGGCTCTCGGGTAACCGTCACCTCGATACCGGGTCGGACGGAGTCCAGCGCCAGGCCGTGCGGCTGGAGCACCGTGCCGGCGAAGTACTTCAGGATCTGGGCGGCGCGGACCACCTCGCCGCGGGCCTCCGGGTAGGTCTTGCCCTCCTCGCGGGCCAGGAGGTCACCCAGTTCATCTGCTCGCGCGATGACCTCGGTACCCGCTCGATCCAGGACACTTGACCGCTCCCACGGGGTCGTTCTGGACCATGCTCCGAATGCTGCCGCCGCGGCATCGACAGCGGCTCGCGCAACGGCGGCATCACCAATCTCAGCCACAGCCACGACATCGGAGGTGTCGGACGGATTGACGTCGGGCCGCGCGTCACCACCACGCACCGCTGTGCCGCCGACCACGGACGTGAGGACGCGTGTGCTCACCGGTACGCCGCCATGCCGGTCAGGGCCTCGCCCACCACGAGGGTGTGCATCTCGTTGGTGCCTTCGTACGTGAAGACCGACTCGAGGTTGTTCATGTGGCGGATGATCGGGTACTCGAGCGTGATCCCGTTTCCTCCGAGGATGCTTCGGCACTCACGGGCGATCGCGAGCGACTCGCGGGCGTTGTTCAGCTTGCCCACGCTCACCTGCTCCGGACGGATCAGGTGAGCATCCTTCAGGCGACCGAGGTGCATGGCCAGCAGCATGCCCTTGCCCCATTCCACGGCCATGTCAGCGAGCTTCTTCTGGGTGAGCTGGTAGCCCGCGATCGGCTTGTCGAACTGCACGCGGTCGACCGAGTAGTCGATAGCCGTCTGCAGGCAGTCGCGCGCCGCACCCAGGGTCCCGAACACGATCCCGTAGCGCGCCTCGTTCAGGCAGGACAGCGGGCCGCGCAGGGATGCCACGCCCGGCAGGACGGCATCGGCAGGAAGCTTGACCCTGTCGAAGACGAGTTCGCTGGTCACGGAGGCGCGCAGCGACATCTTCTTGTGGATCAGGTTGGCCTGGAAGCCGGGAGTGTCCGTCGGCACGACGAAGCCGCGGATCCCCTCGTCCGTGCGCGCCCAGACGACCGCGACATCGGCCACGTTGCCGTTGGTGATCCACATCTTGGACCCGTCGAGCACCCAGTCGTCGCCGTCGCGCTTGGCACTCGTGCGCATACCCGAGGGGTTGGAGCCAAAGTCAGCTTCCGTCAGTCCGAAGCATCCGATCGCCTCGCCCGCGGCCATGCGGGGCAGCCACTCCTGCTTCTGCTCCTCGGATCCGAACTCATGGATGGCATACATCGCAAGTGAGCCCTGCACGCTCACGAGCGAACGAATACCCGAGTCACCCGCCTCGAGCTCGAGGCAGGCCAGTCCGTAGGCCACGGCAGAGGTCCCCTGGCACCCGTACCCCTCGAGATGCATGCCGAGCACGCCGAGCTCGCCAAGCTCGCGGGCGAGCTCACGGGCCGGGATGTCACCGGACTCGAACCAGTCCGCCACGTCGGGGCGGATGCGCCGGTCGACATAGTCGCGGACCACGTCACGGATGGCCTTCTCCTCCTCACTGAGGAGATAGTCGATGTTCATCAGTTCAGCGGGGGTCTGCGGGGTGGCGCTCATGGTGTCTCCAGGTGGGCAGTGGTGGTGAGGTGCGGTCGGCTTATCGGACGGATCGGAGGGCGGGACGCAGGGAGGCGGTGAGCATGGACTCCACTGCGGCCACAGAATGCGCGCGGTGCTCGTCATGCAGCACGATGACGCGGTCGATGTCGCGACGCCGCAGGGCATCGAGCATGCGCGCGTGCTCGTCCTGGACGCGGGTCCGGTTGGGAGCCCCCTGGTAGTACAGGGCGCGGTACGCGTCCGTGGCGTCCCAGAGCTGCCGCAGGAGTCGGGAGAGTCGCGGAAGGCCGGCGGCGTCGAAAAGGGCGAAATGGAAACGCCGGTTGGCCTCGGCCATCGCGACCACGTCCGCATCGACGGCAGCGGCGTCGACCTCGTCGCACAAGGCTGCCAGTTCGTCGATGTCGGAGTCCTCGAGGAGCGGGACGGCGGACTCCAGTGCCGCGCGCTCGAGCAGCCCGCGAAGGTGGTACACCTCGCGCAGGTCGCCCACGCTCAGCTCGGCGACGAAGTAGCCGCGATGCGGGTGGTTGACCACCTGTCCCTCTGATTCCAGCATCTTCAGTGCCTCACGGAGGGGCACCCGCGACACTCCGTAGCGCTCGGCGAGGGACTCCTGCACGAGCTGGTCGCCCGGCGCCAGGACGCCCGCGAGGATGTCCTCGCGCAGGGCGGACAGCACGGCGTCCTGGGCCGTGGGACGCCGCTTCATGACCCTGCCCCGCGGTTGACGCCGGCGGCCGCCGACTCCAGCAGGGCGAGGACCGCGATGCGATCCTCGTCGACATCCGGAGGCGCAGTGCGGTACTCGACCGGGGTGCGCGAGTAGCGGACCGGATTGGCCGCATGCCGCTGA
>Ga0315903_10002203_pt1 | contig 29085 bp, 48 predicted proteins | sample LakEriMetagenome_7_FD_203524 | JGI IMG/M metagenome (GOLD analysis project Ga0315903, IMG submission 203524) | Freshwater fungal communities from buoy surface, Lake Erie, Ohio, United States - Buoy 2 MA119 | ecosystem: Environmental > Aquatic > Freshwater > Lake | place: USA: Lake Erie, Ohio... | reverse complement strand
GAATACAGCCCTACTGCCCTCTTATGTATTGCTACTGGGTCTAAGTCCTTAACCCATTCTGTTGCTACTGCAAACTCCATTGCATTTCTGCAACGGTATCCAGTAACTCCATTAGGATTAGTTTCTGTGAACGCTCCCCAGTCTGTAGTAATCGTTGGAGTACCACAGGCTTGTGCTTCGATAACTACATTTCCAAAAGGTTCTATGTAAAGTGTTGGGGCAAATAGGGCAATAGCACCACCCATCAACTTTGCACGTTCTTCAGCCTTAACTGGCCCTATCCATTCGCCATATTCAATCTTCGGATTATTACCAGGACCTGCCATAATCAGCTTAAGTCCTAGTTCCTTACAGACGTGCTGTGCTACAACTAAACCTTTGCGGTCTACCATACGACCTACGTATAGGTAGTAATCTTCTTTCTTCTCCTGCAACGGGAACATCTCTGGTTCTAGGTAACCAGGAATTACCGCATCATAGAAGTTACCATCTACCGATGTCGGATCCTTGTACATCGCATAGATACTGTGCATCCAAGCGTAAGACTCAAAGACCTTGTACTTGCTAAATACTCCACCGTAGCCAATACCAAACTCTACGCTCATATACTCTGGGTAAGCATCTGCGATAGGCTTCTGTGAGTAACCACCAATAAGACAGATGAAGTCTTTCTGTTGCAGGCGCTTGCCTAGTTCTTTAATAGCGTTGCCGTTAAATATCTGCCAATGAGGTAGTGCATTATCAAAAGCAGCTTCGGTAAAGTGCTTACCGTCTAGCGCTTCGTCCTGCTGTTCTTTAGTGATGCAGGTAATTAACTCATCACACGGTGCTTCGTTCTGGTCACCGGCATAAAGGTAGACCGTATGGCCTAGACCTTTCATCATCATACAAAAGCGTCTTACCTTTTCGGTATAGGCGCAGTTGACGTAATCTTTAGTTGTCTGTGTATGGGGCAGGCTGATAACGTGGAATCTCATAGTGCGAGATTATACTATGTCCCCAACGATTAAGAACGTGTTACTCGCCGTACATATCACTGTGGCTGCAGACTTGTTAGTTCTCAACTTGGGTGCAGTTGTTGTTGCACCAGCTGAGAGAATAGTTACTCCAGCACCTTGAGCAAAGGTCACTTGACCTGCTCCATATTGGACTACGTGTACTTGGTCATTAGCGCTAAAGACTGATGGTGGCACTGTAAGAGTAATAGCAGAAGCGTTAGAAAGAGTAACAATGTCGCTAAGATCGCCTGCTACAAGTGTGTATGTAGTACCAGTCTGAGTATTAAATCCTGCGATGTTGCCAACGCCTGTAGCACCTGTTGGTCCTGTAACACCCGTTGGACCAGTAACGCCAGTAGCACCAACACCTGTAACACCTGTAACACCTGTTACACCGGTTACGCCAGTAGGCCCTGTTGGTCCAGTTGCGCCAGTAGGCCCAGTTGCCCCAGTAGGGCCAACAAGGTCAACGCCAGCAGGCCAAGTGCCTGCAGCTTTAGGACCGAAAATTTTATTAGTTGCTGTGTTGATATAGAAGTCGCCGTTAACGCCTTCTGTTGTTGGGTCTACCGCTCCGCTAAGAACGCTATAGCCAGCAGTGCCAGTAACACCAGTAAGACCTGTTGCTCCAGTGACACCAGTTGCACCTGTTGGTCCAGTAACGCCTGTTGGTCCTGTGACTCCTGTTGGCCCTGGAACTACGCTATCAGCACCGGTAACACCAGTGGCACCGGTAGCACCTGTGGCCCCTGTAGGGCCTGTAACGCCTGTAGGACCGGCAACTGTACTGTCAGCACCAGTTGCTCCAGTCACGCCTGTAGCGCCTGTTACACCGGTTGCACCGGTAGGTCCGGTGACTCCGGTAGGACCTGTGACACCAGTGGCACCTGAAGCACCAGTGGCTCCTGTGACACCACTTGCACCAACACCAGTAACGCCAGTTGCTCCAGTAGGACCGGTTGATCCTGTTGGACCTGTAGCACCCTGTGCTCCTTGAGGACCTTGCTGTGCTGAGAATACTAAAGATTGGTTAGGAGTAATGGATTCAATAACTACATAAGTTGTCACAGTGTTACAGCCCCCGTTACGATAAATAAACCTTCAAGATATCTGGTGATAGTTGATCCGCTATCTAGTACCAAGTCGTATGAGTAGCGACCAGGAACGATTGGCTCTGTAAGAGCTGCAGACAGGGTTACTGTCACAGTTCCGGTACCGCCAGTAATAACCATACGACCATTGGCAGTAGTTGCTACCACTGTTGTAGTAGTAGAACCTACGAATGGGCGCACTGTCATAGTTCCTGTATAACCAGTTAGGTCAATCGGAACAGCGTCGTTATTGATAGAGAATTGAAAATTAAATGTTGTTGCTTGCTCGCAGATTAGGTTAAATTTAGCACTCACGTAGAGACTCCTCTGAGAGCCTGCGCTGCAGGTAGTTGAAAAGTACCAGCGATGAGGTTACATACGCCGCTATAGTCAAGACGATTACTGTCTGTCGTCCCCGCAATCGCATTTAATACTCCTACTGTATCTGTTAAGTTTGTACTTACTGAACGTGCTACCGCCCATTGACGGGCAGCAAGTGCTTCACCTACCATTGCACCTGGTTCTCTATAGGTGCCACCATTAGCGAGACGATTGAGTTCATCTAATAGCGTTGTGCCGTATGTTCCTAGTGCCACCTATATCTCCTTACTTCTTTTTGCGAGCTGCTGCAGCGTTATCTATCAAGTTTGGATAAGGTCGTCCTGCTGCCTTAGCCTTTGCTTTTGCTGCTGCTTTTTGTGCAGGCGTTAATGTCTTTGATGTTTTCTTGGGATTCTTCTTATCCCAGAATGCTACTTTCTTTTTCATTTGCAACTACAATCCCAAGCACGAAGTGACTTGTTTATTCTTGAGTTCGGATCTTTAGCAGTCTTTGCTGAAGTATTCTTTGCCTTCATTCCACACATACGACCACAGAAAGACTTGCGCCGTCCTGCAGCCTTGGGTGACTTGGCAGCCTCAGCCTTTTTAACTGGAGGCTTAAGGTTCATCCCCTGCGCTTTAGCAGAGGCACGACCCTTTGCATTGAGGCCACCCTTTGGGTTCTTGCCCTCTGCTCTTTGCCACGCTGGAGACTTAGCCATTTACTTCTTCTTACCCATTTTCTTCTTGGTCATCTTTGCTGAAGATAGTGCAATAGCAATCGCTTGCTTCTTGCCCTTAACGATTGGTCCCTTGCTAGAACCAGAGTTCAACGTTCCTGCCTTGAACTCTTTCATAACTTTGGAAATCTTTGCTTTTTTAGCTGCCTTGTTCATTACTTAGCAGACTTTCCCATTGCACCAGTCTGGACTGATTCATAAGTTTCGTACTTCTTAGCACCGTCGTATTGCTTATCAGGTGTTGGGTACTTTGTAATCTCTTCTTCTTTGTAGTTTTCCATTACTTCTTCTTCCCCATCTTCTTCATAACTTTCTTAGCTACCATCTTCTTGCCAGTCTTCTTGGCTTCCATCTTGGCTGCCATCTTTCCTGCTGCTGTGTATGGAAACTTCTTTCCGTCTACGTTTGGCATTCTATTCTCCTTAGTTCTTGAAGGTCATTGCAATCCCATCGAAAGCCTTACCAGCCTCGTTGGAAAGTTTAACTGCTGCATCTATATCTTTTTGCTTAGTAGAACGTGGTTCAATACCTTGACGTGTAGCATCATAATAAGAACCTAGTTCTCTATCGTGCTGCTTGGCGGTAGGGATACCGTTACCTCGTAGAGATACTTCGTTAACCTGTAGCCCTAGAACCTTGCACCCAAAGCAGGTATCTACTGGTTCTGGATGATCTTCCCAATGCTTCATACTTGAGTTAACCAACTTCCATATCCGGCATCAATAAGGACCTGTGCTTGGTAATCACTGAGTGTGTACTCGTGTCCACCAAGGAAGTAGTAACTAGCTGCAGCCAAGTCATCTTGGCTTGGAGTCAAGGTTGCTACAACGTTAGTGCCATTAACAATAAGTGTCTGGCCTCGTGGGATATCTGTCAGGCTAGGAGCGATAGCTCCATCAATGGTTCCACCGTTGAGACGGCGACCAGCAAGGCGTGAGTACGGAGTGAACTGGTCATAGCCTGCTCCCCAAGTTTGCCACTGGTAGGGAGTTGTCAATGTGTATGTCATATCCAACCTTTCATAAGTAGCAGAGGTGGGTTTGACCCCACCCCTGCCGTTGCACTAGCGGAATTATCCGTTTGTTGCAGCAGACTCAATGCGATAGAGCGCTGCTTCACGAAGGCGTGCAAAGCCTCCGAAGTAGTACCAACCGATTGTGCGGAAACGACGGAGTGCGTCAATCTCTGGACCGATAACGGTTGAGATGTCTGCAGCCTGTGCTTCAGCCAATGCTTCACGACCTGCGACGATTGCGCGGTAGTTGTTGGTAAATGTAACAGTACCTGTGTCAGCAACTGATGTGATGTTAGATGCTGTAAGTGCATAGGTAAATGTTGTTGATGTTGTACCTGTGATGGTATATGTGCCGTTAACACCTGTGTTAGTTGTAGCAGCAACTGTTACAACCTGACCTGTTCCGAGGCCGTGAGCAACTGCAGTAGTAATTGTTACTACGTTAGATGTCAAAGCAACGTTGGTGATTGATACTGTAGGTGTGATACCTGTAGAGAGCTTAAGTCCGTTAAGAACACGTGGTGTCTCAACAACGAAAGCTCCTTCGATTACGCCTACTGCACCAGCAACGAACGGAGTACGATCTACGTACTTCGAGAGTTCCTGGAATCCGCCTGTACCAGTCTCAGCGCGGAGGTCTGCTGACTGACGTGGGTGGAGGTATGCTGCATAGAGTTCACCCATACGAGGCAATGCCTTGTTTGTGCGTAGTGATACAACAGCGTTGCGGATATCCGCTACTGACATTGTGTCTACTGGTAGAACTGTTGCAGATGAAGTTGGAGCAGTACCTGAAGGACCGTTTGCGTAGATTGCGTTAGTTCCTGCTGAGAGGACCTGTCCTACTACGTTGTCGATTGAGTCTGCTGCGTTGTACGCGATGATGTCAGCAAGTGCTGAATCAACGTCGTTGAAAGAAGTTAGGTTTAGCTTCTTTGTTGTTGTAACTGCTGAACCGTATTCGTTCAGTGTTACTGTAACCTGTGAAGGGTTACCGAGTGCGATGCTTGATACATCTGAAGATTCTGTCAATGTAGATGTAGCTTGTGCTAAATCTGAATAGATTGAGAATACAACTGATGATCCTGGCATTGCCTGCTGTACTGGCTTAACATCTGCAAGTGAGCGCATAACAGGAATGGAGCGAAGCGCCATTCTAACATACTGGTCGTATGCTGCTTGTACTAGGTTGCTGATGCTAGACGTAGTAGTGGGGGTACCTGTTGGAATTGCCATTAGGGTCTAGCCTTTCTTGTTTAGGATCGGATTAGAGTCCAGACAATCTAATGACTTCATCCAACTCTTCACGGCTATTTGTATTAAGAAGTTTTTGCATAATATCTGCATTGTGTTCTGGCGCTGAGCCAGAGTCTGCAGTATTAGTCATTCTCTTATACGCAGCCGCTTGTGCTGGATCTACATTAGGTGTTGCCTGGGGTTGGCTAGCTTCAAAGCCGAATACATCGGCATAGTCGTCTAGCCATTTAGACAAAGACTCTTCAGTTGGGTCAATGTCCTGCGGAATAAATGAAGCAATTTTGCTATTTACCCCGCGAGTTGCGAGGACATCCTTAATTGCTCGTTCGCGCTGGCCTTTGCTTAGGTTTTCAAACTGAGAGCGAAGCTCCTGTAGTTCTTTATCCTTTTGCTTTGCAGCCTTGCGTAGTTGCTTTACAAGGTCATTAGACTGCGGAGATTCCGTAGTGAAATCGTCGTCGTCATCCTCGTACTCGTAATTGGACATATGTCCTTCTCCCTATCATTAGTTGATTGCGCTAGCCTCATACTCGAATGGGGATTCGGTATGGCTCTAACTCCTGGTAATTGTTATCACTCCACTAGGCCAGTCGTTCTAGTGGCAGGTCTGTTATATACCGCCTGCGCGGTCTCTTGCTAGTGCTCCAGCAGTAAGTCCTGATTGACCACCAAAGGTAGCCTTCTCAAGTCCAGTAACTTTCTGGCGCTGTTTGCGTGCTTCTTGTTGTCCTGAAAGTTTAAATATCTCTGACTCTGCAGTAGTCTGTGTGTATGGATTTTCTCCATAAATGGATGCAAGTTCTGAACCACGTTGTAGTCCAGCACCGATTGTAGAATAACCTGCAGTGGCTGCGGCCTTATCAATACCAGCGTTGCGAAGTTCTTCGGCACGAGTCATTCCTGTTGTAAGTCCAGCCTGAAGTGCAGCTCCACCAATCTCAGCAGCAGTAACCTTACGCTTAATATCCTCAAGACCCTTTGCTGGATCAAGTGTGTAAGCCAAGATATCGCCATTAGTAATATCAGGATAGAACTGCTTAAGTGCTGTAGATACTTCTGGGTTAGCCTTAAGTACACGATTCTGTGCTGTAGCAATGCGGTCTTCTAATTCTACTGCAGATACATCTCCAGCAATAAACTTCTCAAAACCTACCTGCTTGCCGGTAGCGTCTTTTGTGTAGTATGAAGCTGGCAATCCATAGTTACGCATAATTTCTTGGTACTGGTCTTCAAGTCTAATGTATTCTGCAGGGCTTAACGCTCTCAGTCCTGCTAACTTGCGTGCTTCATTTGCCTTAAACCTGTCTTGATATTGAGTTGTTCCAGCAAGGGCAAGGCGAAGAGAGTCTCCATCTTCTATGCCATCTTCAAATAATTTAGTAAGAGGCACAATAAGACTCTCTAGACCGTTGTTTTTAAGTTCAAGAGTAATTAAATCAAACGCAGACTTATTCTTTGTTTTAGGAAGTGAATTTGGTCCACCTCTATTTACCTTACTACCATCAGAGTATGTAATAGTCACGCTTCCATCAGCATTGTCTGTTACATCTGTAACAGTCTTAGTTCCACCGCCACCAGTTCCACCGGTTGAACCTGCTGGAACTTCGCTTGACATAGTTGGAGCAGTTCCACCAAAGGCTGTAGAAAATGGAGACGCGTACTGACGTGTAGCTTCTAGTTCGGTAGTTGGAGCGGTGCCGCCAAAGGCAGTAGAGAAAGGCGATGCATATTGACGTGCCGCATCTAACTCAGTAGATGGTGCTGTGCCACCAAATGCTGTAGAAAATGGACTAGCGTACACCTCTGTTGCTGCACGTGCTGTTGCATTATCAGTTTTCTTAGGAGGAGTAGTTTTAGGTGAAACTGCTTTTTTAGTTGCCATCATTTACCCCATAAATCCAAAGTCTCGGAGGACTTGTGTTAGCCCAGTGGAAACTGTTTCTCTAGCATTTTCTGTGTACTGCCAACGAGGATCCTTACGTAACGCTTTTTTATATTCAAATAAAGACATTTCTTTATCCGGTCCAATAGCCATACGAAGAGTAGGGTCGTCAAGAGTAATACTATTTGGGTTTACTTCTAAAGTACTTGCAAGAATACTCTTATACGGAGAGTAAATTGTTGCCAAGTCTACACCAGAAGATGCAAGTTTTTTTACCTGATCCGGTAGTCCAAGAACTGCTGTCTCTCTTATTGTATTCTTGATAGCATCTACCTTTTCACCAGCCTTAAGGCGTTCCTCAAAGCTTGCAATCTGGTCCTGATTAAGAGTAATGCCGTTAGCTATAGCAGTCTGTAAGAAATCTTGACGTGTTAGTTCAGCTGCACTTGCTTCGGTTGTTTCTTTCTTTTTCTTAGCAGCAGCAATCTCAGGAGCAAACTTCTTGTCTTTTTGAAATATATCAATTAAGAACTGCTCTTCATCAAGGCCACCTGTAACCCTAGCAGTTACTTTTCCATCTTTTGTTACATACTGGGTTCTAGTGGCTTGCTTCTCTTGAGCCTTTGTAAGTTTCTTCCCAAGATAATCTATTTCTTCAGCAGTTGCTTCGCGTCCTAACAGTTTAACTGATAGGTCTTGAACTGTTCCTGCAATTTTGGTTGGATTCCAAATCTGGATATCCTCACGGATGGAAGGCTTTCCTGTTGCTCCTGTGCCATCTTCTGGCATTTCTTGTAGAAGGTATTCACGGACAGTAAACTCTCTACCTAAATTTTGTGACTGTAATAATCTTTTTTGGTCAGCATCAAGGTAAGAAGTTAATAAACTATCAGAGTACTTACCGCTAGTAGGTACCTTGTATCCTGCCTTCTTAAGTAAAACAGCAAGTTCTTTGCGCTCTGATAAAGGCATTTCATAAATCAACAAAGCTGTTGGGCTTGCATTTGCCTGTACGCCTTGCGATCCGCTAAAACCTGCGTATGGATTTGGGGTTTGTCCAGACATAGTTGAAGTATTGGGTACGGAACCACTCTTCCAGTTGTTATAGAATGCTGGTGTTTCTGCCAATTTAGTCTCCAATTAGTGTCGAAAATAGAACGTTGTAAGCATCTTCAGCATTAGCGTTTTGAGACGCTACTTCTTCTAGTGCTGTCTTAACGTTCTGCTTGAGCAATTCTTTATATGCTATTGCAGTTGCGCTTGAACCTGTAACAAGGTCACGAGTGTAGATATAGTTATCATATAACTCTGACATTTTCTTAAGTGCATCAAATGCTGCAGTATCAGCCTTACGAGCAACTGATGCACTAGGTCCATTTATCATATTTTGTAAATCTTGGTATGCAACCTGACGCATTCTTTGACGCTCAGAACCGCCACCTAGTTCAGCCTGAAGAGCAGGTCGTGCGCCCTTGAATTGTGTAGCCCAAGTTTGCCATTGCTCTCTTAACTTAACTTTTGCACTATCACCATAGGTGTTAGCAAGTTCTTCTTCATATAAATTTTGCTGGCTGTAATAGAACTGTCTGTCACGAGCAGCTTGGCTATCCTGCAAGAAGTCATCAATACTCTTGCTGTATTTAACACCAGACTTAAATAGCAAGCGGTAGGCATCAAAGTCAAATTCGCCAACTTTTGGCATCAAGAATGCTGCACCTTGTGGGTGAGTTTTAAGTAAAGCATTATTTTTGTCAAGCCACTTTACTGTATCATCAACGGCACGCACTACTGAAACTACATTATCATCAGATTCAGATACTGTATATGGCATCTGATCTGGATATAGGCGTAGCCATTCTTTCATTGCTTTATCAAGACTACCGTTATACTGGTTGATGAGGTTGTTGAATACCTGCTTAAAGTTTACTCGATCATTTGCTCTAGCCCAGTCAGCCATCTCTGACTTAAGGATTACTTGTGGTGATGCAGGAGCAAAGAATCCAAAGATAAAGCGCATTGCAAGTACGCTAACTGTAGCTGCGCCAATTTTTTCTTTATATGCGCCCAATTCTCCAGGTGATGGTGGAATCCACTGCCCTGTTTCTGGGTCAAATGTTGGCTTTACTCCGTGACCTGTAGCCTCAAGATATGTAGCAGCTTTACGGAAAGCTGAAGCATACTGGGATTGACGCTCATTTTTATCAAGAGTTGCTATAAATCTTGCAAGGTGCGCTGGAAATATAGCGTTAATCATTGGTTGATCTTCAGCATACGCTCCAAGAAGAACTTTCTCAAACTTATCAAGAGCAGGTACTGCATTAAACACAAACTTTAGTGGAACTGCTGCTACTGGACCAGCAAATGTAGGGAATAGTGAATCTGGATTCATTGAAGGGGTAAGCATATTCAACTTACCACCAAATTCCACAGGCATTGGAGCCTTAAAGGATTCAGGTGAACCAAAGAATTGAGCTACATCGTTCATTACTTCGTATACTGCATTTACGCCAGGATAGAAGAAGTAGGAATCTCCGTTATCATCCTGTTGTACAAAGCCAGAATGTGTCACACCTTCGTAGGTGAGGGATAAACGACGAATAGATTCTGGGTTGTAACGGACTGTGCGATAAACGCGACGATAGAAGTCCTCTGTTGCACGGTAGAAACGCGCAAAGTTACGGCTTGCCATAGCCAACTGGCTACGAACTGCAGGGTTATCTACAAACGCAAGGACTCTATTCTTAGCGAGTTCTTCTGTAAGAGCAACAATTTCTTTCTTTGCTGTAACAGTTGCAGCTTTAAGAGCATCTCCTTCAAGTCCACTTGTGTATCTTTTCATAAGATAACTTTCAAGACCTGATTCTGCCATTTCTTTACGAATGCGAATCATTTCATTGATGACAATAGGTTCACGTGAGAAGCGTGCATTAGCTTCACCCATCGCATCCCAAGCCTTATCTGTAAGACTTACAGCGTAGTTGCCTGTATCAGATACTGGCACAAGTGTAGGTCCAGATACAAACTCTGGCGTTAAGTCTGGATTCATACGATCTGGTAGGTCTTCAAGACTAAGATTTTTGGTAGAGACTGCATACTCTCCATCATCACCTAAAGTACGAACTTTATTTAATAGGTCATCGTTAATCTGACCATTACGCTTTGAGTATAAGTTACGAACTGCGTCGTATGCCTTCTTAGCGTGTACGTTAATATTACCGCCAACTGACTCATCGTATAGCTGGAAGCGTCCACGTTCTGCGGGTGTAAGTTTTTCAAGGTATTCACGCATTGCCTGGAGAGCCTTTGGCTCATCATCAAGATGCTTAACTGCAATCTTTGCTAGGTCATCTGTTGATGAAACTCCTAGTTGTACAAGCCAAGATACTCTATTTTGCTGATTTGCTACTGGGTTGAACTGAGTAAATGCAGAGTCACCACCAGCCTGCTTGTATGCAACGCCGTCAATCTCAATCGCTGCCATCTTGCCATACTTAGCAACATCATCACTTACTTGTAGGAATTGGTCAGCACCACGAAGGCCGTTCTTTCCACCTTCTGCGATAGCACGAAGTGTGTCATCAAGGTTTCCGTACTGTGCAATTTCTGCAAGGTACTCAGCACCCTTTTTATCGACTACTCGACCTAGGCCGTCTTTAAGGACTGCATCAGCCATAATTTTACGTACATCTTCTGGGGTCTGCGCTTCTTTAATCTTAGCAGCATAGGTCTTTAATTCTTTACGGCGTATAAGTTTGTTAAGCACACCGACTTCACCTGCTTCAAGATCAAGGGTAAGTGTTTTCTTTCCTACAGTCTTAAGGGATTCGTCTCCAGTAATACCTTTAGCAAGGCGTAAACGAGTAGAAAAAGCACGACCTGTTCCAATTCCAAAAGTAGAATCACCGATAGCAAGGTGCATCATCAAATCTTCAGTAGCATTACGTATAGCAAAACGCGGTCCTGCTAGAGTTCCAATAACCCAATAAGATAAAATCTTATCTACTGAACGCTTGTGTGATAGACCAAGTAGTTTGTTAACAATTCCTGAACGTACAGCCAATCTATCAAGGTCTACCACAGACGGAACTGCAATGCCAGATGACAACTGATATGGGAATAGCGCAAGTTGCTGGTCACCAAATTGTGCAGGATTTCCTCTATTAACATTATCAACTACGATATCTGCGGCATATCTCTTTTCAAGACCTTTACCTGCAAACTGGTCCATATAAGATTTGCCTACAGCTGACTTAGATACACCGCGAATTTCTGCGACTGTATTCCAAAGACCAACAAATATCTGCTTGCGTTGACCTTCAGTACCAGCTTCAAATGCTTCAGCAATCATCTTGCTGTGATAACGAGAGTTAGCAAGGCGAGCAACTCGATATACCTGAGTAGAGGCGTTATCTGACATTACATCAAAGAAGCCATCTTTAAAGTACGGAATAGTTGTGAACTTTGCTGCAAAACGGTCAATGCGTCCTTGGATAACTTCAAGTGGCATACGTATTGCCCCAGAAGGACCCTTTGTTTTGGATATAAATGATTCATACTGTGCGATGCGTGCAGGATCATCTATCAAACCTGTAGCAATATCTGCATATTGTGGCTCTGAACCATAAAGTGCTGCAATAATCTTACGACCTGATTTATCAATATCAATAACTTTATCTGCCTGCGTATAGATGGCAATGCGTGCTTTACGTGCTGCATCAAGACGCGGAATAAGTGGAGTCTGTCGAGCAGGCTGTCCAGAAATAATTGTTTTTACATCAACAAAGTTAGCAAAGTAGTTTTTTGCTGTAGGTGCATCTTTAACACCAGCTCTAATAAACTCATCAATAGCGGCTGGACCAAATTCAGGAGCAATGCGCTTAAGTTTAGTTGACGCTTCTGTTGCGGCCTTGATATCTTTAGATGAGCGAGCAACCTTTAAGTTGTCAAGTTCTTTTCCGTATGTATCAAAAAAACCGACAACTTTAGGATTAGTAAATGCTGCATCTAGTTTTTGTGGACTTCCAATAATTTTCATTAAAGAATAACTAGCAGCATCATATGCCTGCTTTGCCTTACCAAGAATTAGTAATGGATCTGTTCTAAATCTATATAAAGCATCAACGCTGCCTGAAATTCCTTTGTAAAGAAATCCTGTACCTTCTAGTCCTTCTGGTAATACAGCATTAGCAACATCACGACCAGGTGAATATTTAGCAGCAACTACTGCATCGTAAGCATCTTGATATAATGGGTCTTGATTCTTGCTTGCTCTAGCAGCAATCTGTTTTTCTTCTTCTGTACCGTTGGCAATAATCTCATCTAGCGGAACACCAGAAGATGCTTTAATGGCAACATTAACTCGGTCTTGAGTGTATTTTGCTTTAGCCTTGTTAATACGGTTTGGGTCAAAGACAAGTTCTCCGCTTTTACCTGTGGCATCCCAAGCTGTTTGAAGACCTGATAGGCCTCTTAATTGGTTACCTGGTTTCGCTTCTTCTAATTGTTCTGCAACTTTAGAAAAACGATATAAACGTGTCATAAAATCTGACGCTGCTGTAGCGGCATTTAATGCAACTTTGCCAGCGTCTACAAGTCTTCCACCTGTATAGTGCCAAGCTGTACCCCAAGCGCCACGATTTTCTTCAGGCTTATCTCCATTAAATTCTACAAGAGCATTCTGCTGATCTGCAGGTAACTGATTAAACTTTTGTTTAGCCTGAGCAGGAGGTAAATCTAAAAGATTTTTGTGAGTATCTAGCAAACTAGATAAAGCATCAACTTGTTTTTTTTCGTTAGGATTTAATTGAGCTTGGGTGGCAGCAAGTTTTAAATTTGTGCTAGCCATTAAAGTCCTCTTGAAGCAGCTTGCTGATAAAGTATTGTTATTTCACCAGTTGTATCGTAAGGCAAAAGTTTTGCCAAAGTATCTGAAAGTTTTTCTACTGACTTACCCATCATCAATGCTGATGATCCAACGCCTGGTCCAATGTCAACGCCAGCTGTGATTTCTTCTTGAGGGCGTTGTGTTGGAGCAAATAATGGAGTAATAGGTTCTGATACTGCAGCCTCACGAATTACCGCTGCTTGTTCTGGACGGATATTTGCTGTTTTAGCAAGTGGAGCGCCTGCTTTAATAGCGGCTGTCTCTACACCTTCTCCGTATGCAGTTGAACCCATATCAAGGTTATCTGTACGTACTGAATATTTACCAGGACCTGCTACGCCTGCCAATGGATTCATTGGTGCTGTTGTCATCGGTCCTCCTCTAAAGTCTCTAGGTCTTGTGCCATCTCTTCCCACGCCTGATTAGTTTCAGTTTTATGGTTAGAATGGTAAATACTTAATTCTAATAATGATTCAAAAAATCCTGTTGCTACCTGCGATAAATTATATGCAGTTTCTGCAAGTACTACAACAAAGTCAGAAGGGCGTATAGGACGACGAATTCTGTTATTGTCCATCGTCCCATACACCTTCTACTAAATTTGTTAGCCTTTTTTTACTGCTGTTCCGCGACGGCCTGCTGGCATCATTGATGGTACAACCTTGCCTGGTCCTGCTGGCTTAGAGGTATCCTTCTTGCCTTCAACTGGCTTTGACATAGGTGCTGCTGCACGTGATCCTTTGTTCATATTTACACCTCCTCTGCTTAAGCTGCGCCGGATATACCAGCGAGTAGTTGGGCTATATCTGGACGTTGACCAGCAGCAGGGGCCTGACCAGCTTGTTCTTGTGGAGGTTGCTGCGAGGCAGGAGCGGGGGCCACACCTGCTGCTGGAATCTGTTGCTCCATACCTGGTGCCATAGGTGGCATCTCTGGGGTTGGGGCTGGTTCTGGCATAAATGCCTTTTCGATAATGTTCTCTAGCGCTTGTCCCTTTTGGCGACCTTGGATAACAGCTGCGATACGCCCGATAATCTGTGAAGGGTCTTGGCCTTGCGCCGCGAGTGCCGGTATCGCCTGAGCGTACTGAGCAACAGCAACACGCAAAGAGTCGCGCATCTCTTCAATATCAACACGTTGTTCCTCTTGTGTAACGTTAAGGTCCATTGGAATCTCACGGCGTACATAGTCACGTGAGACGAGCTTATCTGAACGCATTTGTAGTAAAGCAATGATGGCGCGGTTAGGATCCATACCAGACATAATGCCGTAACGGACATCTACGCCGTATTCGCCCTTAATGTCACGTGATGGGATGTACTTGAGTACATACGGTGTTCCATCGTCAGATCCCTTAATAGTCTTAGGGATACCGCCAAATACTTTCTCATCTGCTTCAAAGCAAAGTGCTGCAAGTTCTGTAAAGAGGCGAGCAAACTGCGCCTGTGCTGCCTTAATCTGTGTATCAAATCCAGCCTGTAGTGCTTGCACGCCACGACCAGTAACAACAGATGCGTCGATGTTGCCTGAACGAGACTCTGGGTAACGAGCACCCATACGAAGTTCACGCTCTAGTACGCCGGATTCAGTAAAGACTCCAGGTGGTAATTCAAGTGGTACACGACGAATACCTTGTGGGTTAGCAGAACGCATAATTGCATCTGGTCCGAGAGCAAGTTCCTGCACATCCTGTGGGATAGCAATAGGTGCTTGGATAGACTTCTCAGCTGCTTGAATCTGCAAGATAGCAAAGCGAGCACGAGCGAGTTGTACTGAGAGTACATCATCAAACTGACCGCGTGCTTCTCCGTCTAAGGATGAACGCATTACGGTACGTGCCATACACTTACCAAGAATGTTAGGTGTTGAAGATAAGACTAGGTTCTTACGCTCTGGTAAGTAGAGTAGGTCCTGATCCTTGTCGTGGTAGCGAACCATTGACACATAAGGTGAAGATAGTTGGTACTGGTTACGACCTAGAATCTGGTCATAAAACTCTGGGTACTGCGCTGCCAAAGACTCTGCATCGGTAATAATAACCTGAGTGACAGATAGTGTTCTGCCGTATCGGTCTAATTCTGGGTAGATACCAAATGGGTTGAGCATACGGATACGTGGGTTGTTGTCGTCGTAATCCATCTCAACCATACCAACGCACATACCGTAGGTGTTATACCAATCGGCTGCAGTGTACATCTGGAGCTGTAGGTCAGAGTTTGATACATAGAAGTTGGCAATACGGGTGCGAGTATCTGCAGCTTTACGGGCCGTATCGGAAACCATATTAGTTGCTGAACAGTTAAAGGATGGCAGTGGCGCCATCGCTTCTGCTAGATCGCGTGCTGCTACGTCAATGAAGTTGGCAACGAGAGGCTTAGGATAGTCCTCGGAGAACATAGATGGAAATACTTTTGAAATATCTCCTTGACGTACCGAAAGCACGTCGCGCATACGCTGGTCGCGTGATGCTGACCGCTGGCGTAGCCGCGATAGTTTCGCGTCAACTTCTTTGACTGATAACAATGTGGGGTCCTTAATTTAACTTTATAGTTTTTGATGAAACAATTTTTGGATTTACTAAGATACCAAATTTTTTAGGATCAATAGCAGCTGCTTCTTTTGCTGTTATTTTTCCTTGTCTTACAGCAGAAAGAATATGGGCTTCACTTGTTGTCTTATTAAGTTTAGTAAGTTTTTCAATTCCAGATTTTTTTAAGGCAGCAGTAGGATCTGTTTTTTTAGTTGAAACTTTAGGAGTATTCACCTTGCCTCCAGATACACCGCTACCTCTGGCTGGAACAGCGCCTGATTCTCCGCGTATCTTCATTATGTCTCCTATATGACTCTGATTTTGTTTTGCTCTGCGAATGCTTCTTCTAGGTTAATCACTGTTCTTTTGCCTATCTCTTGACGAGAGAGGAAAGGGTTTTTCATATGGTGGGTGGCATACTTGCCGTAGTTGAGCATCTCACGTGCTCGGATTTCACAGAACCATAGTGCCATCACCATATCGGTCTTACCCTTAGTCGTTGGAGTCCAGGTAATCAACTGCTCTATCAGAGCCTTAATGTTCTCGGTCTGATCTGATGGAAGGTGTATCAGGTTATCTCTATGGTGCTTACCATCAAACTGCTTAGTACCAAAGAGGGTAGACATAGATGCCACACCGAAACCGGCATCCCATTTATTAGAGCCGGTATGGTGTTCCTTAAACTGCACGCCGCGTGATGCTAGGTGCATACGGATGCCTTCGTCCTGCGTTAAGAAGGATTGGAAGGCGTTCTTTTCGACAATCCATTCGGACGGTGAGTATAGGGATGTCCAATCAAAAATAAGATTACGTATATCGGCTGGAGACGGACGGCTAATCTTGATAGCATCTACTATGTACCTCTTGCTCGTTGATCTATCAATGGCGTAACAGATAGCTGCGGTATCGCCAATCATCGCAGGGTCTAGCCCACAGATGTAGGTAAAGCCGTTTAAGTCTCGTGGATGTCCTGGGTGGCCTGCAACTAAGTTGCCCGCCTTACGCATTCCATCAATGGAGCCTTTTACACATACGGGGTCAAAGGCAGCGTTCTCAGATACATCCTGCTGCTGGTAGACCAAAGCCCAGGTACTAGCATCCATCGCTTGACGTTCGTTGTAAAGGTTACGACCAGACCAACGTGGGTATAGACCGTCATCGTTCTTATCAGATTCTGCCTGTCCATCAAATGGTGCATCTGAGGCGGGCCAAAGAGTAACCCACTTGTCGGGGTCTTCATCTGCGTCTAACAGGGCTGGCATCGCTAGATACTTCCAAGGGACAAGGCCGCCTGGGTATCTATCCTCAGAGCGAAGTTCGCGGTATAGGTCTACCGAGGCTACTCGTGTACCAATAATAATTAACTTACCGGTAGGGTTAAGACGGGAACGCACGTCTTGGGTTAACCACCGGATTTGCTTCTCAAACTCATTAGCGTTCTTGAGAGTAACGGCGTCATCGACAATAATCATATCGGCACGCTTACCGTAAATCTGACCGCCAATACCGACGGCTTCAATGTTCGGGTCTTTTTCGGAAGACTCACGAAGTTCATCACCGAAGGTGACGCGGGTTGCCTGCCAAGAGGCCGTCTTAGAGTTAAACCCTACGCCAGCTGCATAAGCGCTCTGGAGTTCTGCATACATCGGATGCGTTAGTCGCTGCTTGATGGCGTAGAGAAAGTCTGCTGCAAGTTGCTGTGTCTGTGAGACTATCAGTACTCGGAAGTTAGGGTTACGTGCTACCTGCCAGGTAACGTAGTCGACGGTGACCGTAATCGACTTGGCGTGGTTTGGCGGAATATTTATCAGGACGCGGTTTGAGGCAAGTCCTGGCTCATATTTCATACTGGGGTGGAACCACGAAGGTTCACGGCCTTCGATAACATCTATGAGGTTCTTCTGGTGCGGGAAGGTCTGGCTGTGCAGAAACTTCTGGCGGAACTCCACGAAGTCGATATCGTGAACGTCGCCGGATGCAAAGGACTTCTCCTTTAAACCAAGGCGGGTTCGATCTATCTTGTCTGCAAATACCTTATCGGTGCGACGGTAGTACTCGTAGGTCTTGATGGACTTACCGGCGCTGCCACAGGCCGCATCGATAGTCATACCTTCTGCTACACATCCAAGGATAATACGCTTGGCTATATCTGCTGAGTTATCAGCCACGTAATCTCCTAAAATAAAGGGCTGACGCGGTAGCGTCTGCTAGATGAACTGTGTTCATCCGCCGGAATAGACGGGCCGGAATCACAGATTCCTTATACCAAGTTGAGGATGAATTTAAGAACCTACCCAGTAGGTTATGAAGATTCATCTACAGGTACATTTCTAATGTACCCAGTATAAGTTTTATACCAAGCTGATTGTCTCACATAATGAGATTCAATACTGAATAGAATTATCCCGTATTTAGTGGTACTGATCGCTTCGCCCTAGGGGGCTACGCGAAGGGTTTCACCCGTAGCGTACAGCTCGTAAACCGGACTATCTCCCGCTTTACTCCCTACTATATATAAGGCAGGAAATTTAGACCAATTCCCGTTTTGATAATGTGACGTTAGTCACACAGTACATAACCGCAGGTCAGAGCCATATTACGGGGATTTCACTTTAGCAAATATTTTTTTGTAGGGTACATAACACTACCCACTCCGGCATTAAACAAGGGGGGGTCACCGTCAGCGACACGCCCGACCGCGCTGTGAGCTGTCCACAGGGTTATGCACAGGCTGTGGACAAGGCTGTGGATAAGTATTGGAAAGAATCGCAGGGCTTTCTCTGTATCCGGCAGACCCGAACAAGTGTTCGCCCCGTCAATATCTCTAGCCGTCGAACAGGTGTTCGGCAGTTAATCGATCAGACTCGACGATCGTATAAAGCTCGTAAGTTACTGAGTAGCCAGACCTGGTAACAATACTCGCTGGTAACTTAAAGCTCAGAAAGTTCACAGCATTCCGTTACCAAACTGTTATAAAGATTTTTCTCTTAAATGCTTCCGATATAGGGCAGAGTCCGGTACTTTTCTCTTAGTGGAAAAGCCACTAGAAAAGAGGCAACAATGAACGATCGTAAAAAAATCGTAATCGAACTCTCTGATCGTGATTTAGAAACGCTCTTGATGTTTCTGCACAATCAGCAATCAATCGCATTAAGAGAAGCCAAAGATTCAAATGGGCTTCTCAGTTTCAACCGTCACCGCATTTTGGAAAGCGTGACCGAGCAACTTGTTCAAAGCCAACTTGGCGATTTATACGATCAGATTAAGTCAGAAAGATAAGGGGATAAAAATGACTATCAAGACCGATATGGGTTGCATTAACTGCGGTTTCACCACCAGCGACGAAACCGAATTCCGCTTCCACCCTTGCAAGCAAAGCGCCGCTCGATCCGACTTCGCAATGTACAGAGCGCAAGTCAAAGAGGCGAAAGCCGAAGCAAAGCGAGACGAAGTCGAGAATGAGATTCTGAAAATCATCGGTTGGACAGTTGAAGAGTCAATCAATTCGATCCGATTCAATCGCCTTCGCTCTCTCTTTGCAGAATGGGAAAATGCAGATAGCGAGCTCGGTGAAGCCACCGAGAAAGTTATCCGACTCAGCAACGAATAGGTCGAAACCGCCTTCGGGCGGTCTAGCCGTAAATCGGCTACTGATGAGACCAAGGAGAAAAAAATGGACATAATCAAGAATGAGAAAGAATGGATCGAGGCGACACAGCACCAAGCCTTCACCGATATCGTGGTCGAAGCCTCGACAGAAATGATGAAATGCCTCGATCGTGTAATCACTAAAGCGGTCGGCTTTGATAATTCTCTGCGTGATGATGAGACCGAAGTGCAAAATGAGCTCAATGACATTGTCGCTCAGATTCTCTTTGAAAGCCTAAGTCACGATCAGTTCGTCTCACTTATAAATTCACATAACACAGACAAGTAAATTCGATCTATACCGTATAGAGCTCGACCTAACAGAAAGAGGAAAATAAAATGCTAAAGTTCTACATCGTGAAGAGAGAAGAAGCCGGACACTCTCCCAAATTTGAAGGCGAGAAAGAGTTCGACAGCCTAGCCGATTTTATAAAATACGCAGATTATCACCGTCAATACATTGAAGACATTTGGACACTAGAGGGGGCGAACTAATGAGCGAGCTAATGAAGCACTCGATCACCGTAAAGTTCACCACCGATTCACCACTTACCGACGATCAGATGAATAACCTCATCTCGATGATCGTGTTGCAGGTTCAAGAGCCGCAAGATTTAGACGGCAACGATGAAGCCTGGACAGCACGAGAGATTACAGTCGAGAGAGAGGGCGAGCGATGAGCGAGCTCATTTATTTAGGATCGATCTTGCTGAGCTTTGCGGTCTTGATTGTGGGAGCGCTGGTGCTGTGGGCTGTGGTAGAGGGCGCTTGGTGGCTCTTTACCAAGGCAACGGGGCGAGAATACTAGAGGCGTAATATCACACTCTGCTTATCCGGTAGAGTGTGGTATTCTGCAACTAGCAGACAAGAGAAAGAGAAAGAGGGCGACGAAGTGGCAAGAATTCCACAAGGCGTTACAAAGTACAAAGGAGAGTGGGGCACTTCCTACTTCTATCAGGGGATTCACATAACAAAAGGATCGGGAAAGTATTCCACGCCGTACGACTTCCGCGTGGAAGGCGTGAGGATTCTAGCCTCTACATTAAACGAAGCTGTGAGAGAAATCGAGAAACAACTACAGAAAGAGAAGGAGAGCGAAAGATGAACACAGAGACAGCAACACGCAACACTTGGGCTATCTATGAGGATCCACGAAAAGGAGCTGAACACACCACCGCGCTTTTTGAGTGGTCTCGTAATTACAACTATCCAACACCGGCGACGGTCTTCCTTGGTCTTATCGGATACGGAGAGGAAGAGTACGGCGAGGCCGTACAGATTCCGCAGGGCGTAGCCCTTGGATACTTGGAGCTTGATTACCTGGCCGACGCATTGAAAGAGTACGCGAGCAATCCGCAGACAGTTAGCGACGCAATCGCGGAGATGTTAGAGGCAGAGGGCAACGAGTGAGTTACTACGACGGCGACCCCTGGAGCAATCACCAGCTCAACGAGATCAAATGCGGAGAGTGTGAGAGAGAGTATGACGAGCAAGAGGGCGAGGGCAATATCTGTCCCGCTTGTATAGATAAGGAGGAAGAGGAATGAAGGCGATAGCAACACTTAAACTACATATAGATATATCTCAAGAGCGGGAGATGGGTTATCTCATATCCGACCCACAAGAGTATGCAGCAGAACAATTTATGGAATGGGTCTATGAAATGGTAAAGACCAATGACCTTTATCCCTGCATTGACGTAACAATAGAAGGAGAGAGCGAATGATTAAGGCATACGAGACGGAGACAGGGGGACACGGCACATACTGGCAAGTGTTTAAGTGGGTGCTAGGGCAAGAGCAGGATACTTTTATTGCTGATATGGAGAATGTATATGAAGCTATAAGGTACGCAAGAGAGCGAGGATTATCTATCACCCTGTACAGCACAGAGTGGCACGATAAATTACAGAAAGAGGGAGAGAGCGAATGACTATATGTAAAGAGTGCGAGAGCGAGGAGCTTTATTCTATGGATACGGACGACCACGATTGTAAGTGTGGTGCTGTTTATTGCGGTAATTGTGACGCAGAATTCTCCAAAGAGGGAGAGCTATTAGCTTATGGAAAGGTAAAAATATGACTATATGCGGGGATCACCTAGTGCCGGTGAAAGAATGCGGGTGCAAGATATGACTACCTGCGCTCAATGCTTGAAGGATTATGAAGCTGACGATATTCTATGGGCTACGCCTACGGGAGAGCTAGAGGGCGATACTCGCCCCTATTGCGTAGCTTGCGCTCCCAACCAACCAAACTATGAAAGAGAGATATAACTATGAGCGAGTGCGAGAAGTGCGGTATTGCTATACCAACGGAGCAATTAAGTGGGCTGAACACCTGCCCTAAGTGCGTAACAGCGTGGATAAAAGAATATAAAAGCTATCACGATAGACGATACGGAAAGAGAGTAAAGGTATGAGCGAGTCAATGGAGCAACTAATGGAGAGGGAGATAGCGGAAGCTATCGCCACGCTGAACAAGGCAAACCGTGCCTTGGACAGGCTATTTAATACGACAGAGGGAGAGGGCAATGAGTGACACTATTGTAGTTAAAACTAAACCTTGCTGTGTCTGTGACCAGTACGAGGTATGGAGCTTGGATCGCCAAGCGGTAGAGAGCTGGCAAGGGGGAGAGTATATTCAAAATGCCTTCCCTGATATGTCGGCAGAGGATCGAGAACTGTTGATATCCGGTACGCACCCTGCGTGCTGGACTAAATTATTTGGAGAGGAAGAGGGCGACAATGAGTAAGTGGGAGCTGAAAGAGGATCAAGATATATCGTGGTGGCATTGCGGTCGAGCTGGTTATTGGGAAGGCGACGATGTTTACTGCTCTAAGTGCCAAAATAAACTAGATGAGGTGGCGTAATGGGAGAAGTGATTAGCTTTCACCCACCCAAGCAGGAACTTATCCTGTTATATGAGGTAGTAGACGAGAGCGGGAACGCCGAGTGGGGTGGCAACAGCGAGAGAGAGGCTCTTGCCTGGATAGCAACCTCACCGACAGCTGTAAGGATACTGGTATCGGGCTGGACAACAGATGATGATGACGCCTACCTAGTAGGTCAGCCGTTGGATATTACGGCAATCGTGAGAGAGGCTAGTAGATGAGCTACTGGCTGGTAATGGGAGCTGTCCTACTGGTAGGCTACCTTATGATTAAGAGAGGAAGAGAATGAACGAAAAGAGAATCAAGTCTGCCGCAAGTCAGGCTGTCAGTTACAGAAACTACAGACGAGCGAGAGATCGCGCCCTAACTAAGTTGGCTACCGCCCACTTTGAACAATACAAAGAATTGTTAGAGAAGGAGAAAGCCTTTGATGAACAAATGGGTAAGAAGTGGCTTGATATTAACGGCACTACTGCTGCTAGCCTCGTGGATACACGATCCGATTCCAGCTCTGCACCTACAAACAAAGCCGGTAATGAAGGAGAGAACGAAGGCGACAATGGGGGAGAAGCGTGAGAACCGACAAACCGCTATCAAATTTAGTAAAGCTCTCGGATATTCGCCAAGAGAGAGAGCGTGCCTTGTCACCCTATGGACCCGTGAGAGCAGGTTTGACCACCTCGCAAAGAACCAGCGAGGAAGTTCGGCTTATGGAATTGCTCAACTCCTTAGAGAGCGTAGTGGAGACCCTGAACTTCAAATCCTTCACGGTCTACGATACCTTGAACACCGCTATCGAGGGAGTGCGTGCCGCGCTTTGCGGCATCACGCCAAAGGCTGGTACTGATGAGTAACCTAACAGGAGTATCACTATTCGCTGGTGTAGGTGGCTTTGACCTAGCGATGGAGCGCAACGGTGTAGATGTTGTAGCTTCAGTTGAGATAGATAAGAAGTGCCAAGAGGTACTGGCACACCGGTTTCCTAATAGCAAGATCTTTGATGATGTAACTACAGTAAAGGGGAGTGATTTAATTGGAGCAGGATTTGAACCAAGCAAAGGAATTATTACAGGAGGATTTCCCTGCCAAGACCTTAGCGTCGCTGGCAAAAGAGCTGGTCTTGCTGGCGAACGAAGCGGGTTATTCTGGGAGATTGCAAGAATTGTGGAAGAAACGCAAAGCGAGTACGCAATCCTCGAAAATGTACCTGGTTTGCTTTCCTCTAACAACGGAGCAGACTTTGCTGTCGTACTCGGGACGATGGCAGACCTCGGGTATAGTGTCGCCTGGCGCGTGCTTGATGCTCAGTACTTCGGAGTACCCCAACGGCGCAAGCGTGTCTTCATCGCTTGCCGACGTGCTTCAAGCGGAAGCGCCGGAGAAATACTATTTAAGCAGCAAGGCGTGCGACGGGATCTTGAGACGAGCCAACCGCAGAGGCAAGACCTTGCCGGAAGCACTGCAAGAAGCTTTGGTCAAACAGGGTTCGCTAAGTACAGCCCAGGAGTAACAACCCTCACAGCTACTACATACAAAAGGCCTGAAGACAATGTTGTGGTTCACGAAGAGTAGGCGGGCGCAGAATGATGAAGACTATGAAACGTGGATTGAAGGGGGAGTGATGCCTACTATGAACGCATTTGATAATGGAGATGTGCGTACTACTATCATTGTCTTTCACCCCCACTACCACGATGGAGCTAGGATACAGGGAGATACGATGAACACTCTTACATCACGTATGGGTACAGGTGGAAACAATGTATCTATGGTTGCAACAATTCCCATACAAGGAACTATTATCGGAAGAAGCGACACAGCTGGGCCACAGGGCAAAGGATATGGAGAGGACGGAGATCCTATGTATACATTAGATTCAGTAAGTGGTCACGGTGTGGCAACGCTTATGCGTATGCGAGAAGGTAAACCAGGTGGGGGCAAAGGCCCTTTGATTAGTGAGGATAAGTCATTGACGATAGCAACATCTAATGATCAGACCTTGTTGAACAAGGGAACTGTGCGCCGCTTGACGCCGGTAGAATGTGAAAGATTGCAGGGATTCCCTGACGATTGGACAGCTGGACAATCAGATAGTAGTAGATATAAGCAGATGGGAAATGCCGTTGCTGTGCCTGTCGTAGAGTGGGTAATCGGAAACATCTGTGATATAGTATAGGAGCATAGCTTACCTACTCTGAGCAGCCCAACTAACCCTCACCGTTACCTCTTTCCGGTGGGGGTTAGTGCTTGTTATCTGTGCTATAAAAACCACTACCCTTAAAGGTAATAGAAGGAGAGGACCACTTGCGTTCAAGTACGCGGTTGCAACTGGTACATATGTATGTAGCTTCTGGGTCAATCATCTTTCGCTCAACAGTGCGTATCTCACCGCACCCTGGACACTCGTAATCGTATGTCATAGCTTCACCGCTTCCTCTACGTCTAGGTATCCAACTACCTTCTCTACCTTGTTGTTGTTCTCAAACTCTGTTGTTGCTGGCATAGGGTGGACAAACCATTCAGGTTCATCTATTTCTGTAAGATCAAAGGAGTAGATGCCAAGCGGTGTGCTGTTGATATAGAAGGGCAGTAGGTCACGGTGATACGCCTGCTCGATGAGCTTGCGGTACTTCATCTGCTCTATAAGTAGCGTAGAATAATGGGTTTGGCGACACTTCAGTTCAATGAAGTGACCGGCCTTGGCACTGGTGCAGTCGAAGGCATCATAGATTCCAGGCGCACGCTGTAAGTCTGGGTAAAGATTAAGTTTAAGAAAGTCATACAGAATTATCTCGTTCACCGGTATGGACTTATCCCACCGAGTTCATCTTGTAGCTTACGCACTGCACCTAAGCACCTGCGCTCTGCTGTACTGGTAGCACAACCAAGTACGCCACCTATCTGAGCTAAGGTAAAGTTCTCGTGATAGCGCAGGGTAAGTACCTGCTGTGAGTTAACATCTAACTCAAGGTAAGCCTTCTTGATATCAATGAGTACTGCAAGCAGGTTGCCACCCTCTGCTGGAGATGATGAGCCTTTAGGTTGACCGTCACGGATCATCTCTTGTGCCTGCTCTAGTACAGTACCGTCGAGTACTGATGCAATGACGAAGGGCAACAGCTGAGTGAGCGTAGCTCCCTCGTAGTAGGCCTCATCTGTGATGTGATAGCCAGACTTGACTGCCTTCTCCTTGCGTGCGTATCGCTCTGCTACACGCAGCATCTGCCACGCTACACGGTGCTCGTTATGCTGGCGCTTCTTAGTTTCCGGCTCTGATAACTGCTCGTTGATATAATCAACGCGAGTAAGCGCCCACTTGACACACTCCTGCTTGATATCATCACGCTCTACAAAGTTACCAAACCTGCGGTAAGTGGTCTGCGCTACGGTGTATACGATGTCATAGATGTTCTTGTGCAGTTCAGTCACAGTCAGGTAGCACCAAATCTATAGTGTGCTGTATGTTCAGCAGCTTGATAGCGAGGAAGTCTATGTAATTACTAGCATCTGCTAGCTCTTCAATCAATTCTCTGATGGTATCTGAGGTAGTAAAGGACTCGAACTTCTGCCCCTGTGCTATAGCGTACTGGTCGTGGCCTACGCCCTTGACTCTGTTAGCACGCAGTGAAGCAAATGATTCAATGAAAGATGTTAAGTCCTCGGTGGACACACCACCTGCACGGTATCCAACTACCGCTAGATGATCTACTAACGGGTTGCTGTTGGACATATTAGAAGTGTCTCCTTCTCGTAGTTGATTTCCAAGATGTGAAAGCCCATAGTATGCAAAATCTGTACCATCTGTGCCCATTCACTCTTATCCATTTCCTTCACCCACTAACAAAGTCTTTGTAGCTTCTGCTCCATAGGCTAAGTAGTAGTCATTGATGTCCATATTGGGTGGTAAGTGTACTATCGTCCCGTTTAATACTTCCTGTGACACGCGCTTAGAGAAGTCAGCTCCAGGATTGGAGCCATCTTCCTTTACATCATTGTCACCTACAATATAAACAGAGTCATAACCTGATAACAACTTAGCAAAGTGTGGCTTCCACGCTTGCACTCCAGGGATACCTACTGCTGGTATACCAAGGACACCGGAGACTATGACTGTATCTAACTCACCTTCACATACAATGATGTGCTTACTTAAGATCGTAGTATCAACTACGTTATAGAGATGAGCCTTCTGTCCTGTAGGGCTACCGTACTTGGGCTTACCATCATCTAATCTACGGAACTTAAAGCCAACGCAGTGACCAAGGGCAGTGATGTATGGAATAGATATCCACCCATCGTAGAGCTCGTGACCGTTCATTGGTTCAACGATGGTCCCCAAAGAATAAAGCGCAGCTACCTCTTCAGATATCCCACGTTCTTCTAGCGCCACGATTGCCTCTGGACTTATTTGTTGGGCGTATCTCTGCGCCGCTTCCAGTAGCAATTTCGACTGCGCGTTTGAGGCCATCGTTAAACTCCAAGTTCTCTAGTATGCACACAATATTAGCTGCGTTCCCACCCTTACCACAGGTAAAGCAGAAGTACAGGTTGTCATAGGTATTCATAGAAGCAGAGCGCCTGCTGTCATTGTGCATCAGACAGCGCACTGAAGCGTCTTTACCTTCTCTTACCTCACCACCAAAGTACCGAATGATCGGTGCTATGGGGATTGAGTTTGCATCAACGGAGCCTTTGAACCTTTTCTTAGAACCCAACCTGGACCAGTCTTGTGCTGGCATACGCACCCCTCGCATTGTTCGTGATGTGCTTCGCTAAGTTTAATTTGGTTCAAACGATTGTATTCACCTGCATCTGCACAAGGCTGGCAAATCACGCTTGGTCTAGCTCTTCTTCTGCTGTGAGTTCTTCTGTAACAGTCTCTTCAACAACTGTTTCTTCAGGTACTAAGATGTCTGATGTTGTGATGATTCCTTCTGGTACTGCCATTATTCTTTCTCCTTTAACCATTGCTCTAAGTCTTGGACCACCCAAGCCTTCTCTATTCCAGCGTTGCGACGCTTAACTACAACATAATGCAGTGGCACTTCTCCTATACCACGAGCCTTAGCGTAGTTAAGCGCCTCAACTTCTGCTTCTCTCCAGAACTGAGGCAAGTCTAGTCTCGCCGTGTTCTTGAGTTCTAGTATGTAGGTCTGTCCCGCGACAACTACAACCAGATCCCCTTCGTCGTCTTTACCAGCCAAGCGCAAGCGTTCAGCTAGTACACCAAGACCACGAAACCATTTCATTACATCAATCTCGAAGGCTGCACCCTTAGCCTTATTGTACTTCGGGCTGCTCATCAACGAGCACTACCTTGTTAGTCTTGTAAACCATCTGGCCTTCTTCATCTTTGACTATCTCTACAACACCTGACTGAATCAAAGCGTTGAAGAAGTTAGCAAGATCAACCTTAAGGATAGCTACTTCTCTATCTAAATCACTCATTGTTCTATCTCATTTCCATATTCATCTACGATGTAGTTACCAGTATAGCCATAGCGTGCATCACGGGCGAGCATCGCACCGTATGCGTTTCTATCTGATATCTGGCAAGCACCATAGTTAACTAACAAGGTTGCAAAATCCTTACCGTCTGCTGCGTGTGGACCGAAGCGGTTCTTTACCGCAGCTATCTTTAACTCAGCATTGGTTGGGTTATACCCAAGTGTAAGTATCAGTGCAGGTAACTGACTGACCTTACCGTGTACTGCACGGCGTGCTGGTGGTTCAGTAGGACTACCATACTCAGACTGTTCAGAGACGTGGTGTAGCACAAGTACGCAAGCCTCAGTCTTCCGAGCCATATCGTGTAACTCCATCATAATTGCACGAAGCCCCGCCCATTCGTTGTCTGTCTCAGCAGCTACATTCATAAGGTTATCTATGATGATCAACTCAGGGGCTAGGCCGTACAACTCGACATAAGCCTTAATCTCCAACTCGATATCATCGAGTGACGGACTGGAGTCAAAGACCCACTTGATGTGCTTTAACTTATCAAAGTGTGTGTCGTAGTAGTGGGAATCAGAAGATAAGTTCTGCTCCACGTTCACCTGGTTATGACCAGATGTATGCGCTGCTGCTCTCATCATTACAGTTGTTGTATCTGTATCTGCTGAGAAGAACAGTGTTGGTACTGCTGCCTTGACTGCATAGATTAAAGCAAACATAGACTTGCCTGCATTGGGTGCAGCTGCAACCATACAGACTTGTCCACGTCTAAACTTAATTTGCTTTACAGCTAGTGCATCCCATACGTCAGGAAGTGGTGTCGCTTTGGTAAGGACAGTTCCCCACGCACGCTGTAAATCAAGCACAGAACTCTCCAAACGGAAGGCTAATATTCTTTTGTCGGCGGATTTCTTTTCTTTTAGTTTCAGTTAGACCGCCCCAAATACCAAAGCGTTCGTTTCGAACGCCCCAGTCTGCACACTCAGCTTGATGTACACAACTACCGCAGATAGAAACAATAAGTTTCTTTTCAGGAAAAAAAGTACTCTGTTCTACTGGGTAGTACATCTCTGTATCTATGCCTTTACAACTCGGATCCTCAAACTCCCAGGGTCCTCGCATACATTAACGAACCCAGATAGTCTCGCACTTATCTGGCGCACCCTTTGGTGAGGCGCACATATAACCCTGCCAAGGTCCCTTGGCTGATGTGCCTGTCTTATAGGCCATTACTCCGTGTTTGCAAACCTTTGCTCCAGGCTGTGCTGGTGCTTCTACTGGTGCAGCAACTGGTGTTGCATTGAACTGCTGTGCAATAACAGCGTTAGCTGTTGCTAGTGCGCTACCACCTGATAGTTCAGATGATGTTGACT
>Ga0315903_10002202_pt1 | contig 29088 bp, 28 predicted proteins | sample LakEriMetagenome_7_FD_203524 | JGI IMG/M metagenome (GOLD analysis project Ga0315903, IMG submission 203524) | Freshwater fungal communities from buoy surface, Lake Erie, Ohio, United States - Buoy 2 MA119 | ecosystem: Environmental > Aquatic > Freshwater > Lake | place: USA: Lake Erie, Ohio... | reverse complement strand
ATTGCACGTCTGATGGCAACACAGGCTGGTAACGACATCGAAGATCTTTTGATCAACGGTCTTGGAACTGGAACTGGTTTGATGTCAGCATTCGCAGGTTTCCGTGCATTAGCGCTATCAAGTGCTAACGTCGTAAACGCTGGTGGTGCAACAATCAGCAAGGCAGTATTCAACAGCGCAATTAAGGCATTGCCACGTAAGTACAAGCAACGTCGTAATGAGCTACGTTTCTTTACAGGTTCAAACCTAGTACAGGATTATCTATACAGCTTGACATCTATCGGTAACGGTGGAACTCCAGAAGACATTGCATCTTCAATTCTTCGTGGAAATCCAAACGGACCAGCAGGTGCACCAGGCGGTGTAATCCCATTCGCATTCGGTATTCCAGTAGTTGAGGTTCCTCTAATTGATGAAACTCGTACTGGTGATTACTCAGGTGCAACAGGACAACATGGAGACATTCACTTGTCTTTCGCTAACAACTTTGTTGTTGGTGTAAAGCGTGAAATTCAAGTTTACCGTGAGTTCAAGCCAAAGAAGGACACAATTGAATACACAATGTTCATCAGAACAGGGTGTGCAATTGAGAATCCAGAGGCATTTGTTGTGGTTAAGAACGTAAAAGTTTCAGCCTAACAACCCTTAAAAACTAAATAGTCTATTGGGGAGTCCGAAAGGGCTCCCCTTTAGTCATTTTTGATGCTATAATTAGTAAAGAAAAGACGAGAGGAGAATTAATGTCTTTCAATAATATGAGGCTTGAGGAGCTTCAAAAGGTAGCAGAAACCTTCGCTGTAGATCACCAAACTGCAAATAATAAAGCCGACCTAGTTGCACTTCTTACAGAAGAGGGCATAAGCTTTGAAATGTATGACAAGTTTTCAAATGCCGAAAAGGTCGATCCAGAGCTGGCACCTGGTAAAGTTAAAGTTGCGCCAGAGGCCCCAACAGATGGTCAAGTTTTAGTAAAGATGGAGCGAATGAATCCTAGATATGATGTAAACGAGTTTACCTTTACAAAGGAAAATCCATTTATTGTTATGTCTGAGTCAAAGGCCCAGGAAATTTTTGATAGCCAAGAAGGATTTAGGCTAGCTACACCCAAGGAGGTTCAGGAGTTTTATTCCTGATTTAAATGGAGTTATACACAGGCCTTACCCAAAAAATATACTTAGATGTATATGAAGACGGTGAGTTAAGAGCAACAGATACAAATCCAGTTGTTACCATATATGATGGTACAACGGATGTTCAATTGTTCAACGCTTTTGCAGAGCCAGAGCTAGATGACGAAGGTCATTATGGATTTTCAATATTAGACAATTATCTAACTGTTGATAAAACAATAAAGGCTGTATGGTCATATGCTGTAGACGGAAACGTTATGCAAAGTATTAATTATTATAATGTGGTAACTCCATATATATCTATATCCGAGGCTTACACAAAGTTACATATAGGTAGAGAAATAGGTGATGCTAACTATAAACCATTTCATGACTTAGCCGAAGCCGAAAGGTTTGCTAGGTTTATGATTGAAAATTATACTGGCCATAAATTTGGAAAATATGACGGTACTATAACAGCATACGGTCAAGATTCAGATGTCCTATTCCTTGGGGAAAGAATTATATCTTTTAGCCAACTAAAAGAAAACAACAAGGTTGTTGTTAATACGGCAAGCAATATAAACGTATTTGGATACCCAATAGAAATAACTGAAACGAATCATTCTATAAGAATTTACTCTACTGATGATATATCTGAGGGTGGTCAAAAAGACCTAGTTTACCCTTCTAAAGGTAGTTTTTTAAATGGATACAAGTATGATATAACTGGCGTATTTGGGTGGAAATCAGTTCCAGAAAAAGTTCAATTGGCAGCACTAATGCTAATGAAAGATTATTTTGGTAAAGATAATATTTGGAGAGCCCGATACGTACAGAACATATCATTCGGCGATACTGACATAGAGCTATCAAAATTAGCATTTAGGGGAACAGGTAATTTCTATGTAGACAAGCTCCTAGATGAGTACAAGTCTACAAGCATGGCGGTAATCTAATGATCGGGTATTTTGCTGTAGAGGCTAAATATGCCATGAAGTTAGATATTTATCGTGTACAGATCTCACAGGATCCCAACAGCGGAGAGATAAGACGTCAATGGGCATACACAGAAACCATACCATGTCTTGCAAAGTCTATAATTTCTACTGGAGTTAGAAGTCCATCCAATGATAGAACTGTAGATTCAAGGTATATGGTTGAAGAAATTATTAAAGTAAACACACTTTCTAAACTTCCAAGAAATGCAAAGATTAGCAATGTAAGAGATTTAGACGACAATGTTATTTGGGAAGAGGCAGAAATTTCTGGAAGCCCAGCAACCATATTTGAAGTGGTAGGATCCACTCCAATAATTGACGGGTTTGGACAGACCTTAGAGTATGAAAGTACTTTACAGAGGAGCGACATTCAGAATGCCCTCACTTAATATAAAATCCGATGCATCAAATATAATACAAAATGCAACAGCCTATATGCAAGGCATTGCACAGGCTCCAAATACCCCTGCCGTAAATAATGAAATAGGAGTTGCAATTACAGCAATTGCACACAGATCATTGTCTAGATTTATTGATACAGAGGCTAGACTTAGCCCATCATCAATGCATCACGTATATGAATGGAACCAGGTTGGTAAACCATTAGGTAGGTTGTGGAAGCTAAACTCAACATATAAAACAGGAACTATTACACTTTCTACAAACTTTAAACAATCCAGAACTTTTGTACCAATTAAAAATGGAACATCAAGAAGAAGTAAGTTTACATTTAAAGCAGATGTTATGGAAAAAGGAAGATCTGTAAGAATAACTCCTAAAAAAGCAGAAGCTTTATTTTTTTATTCCTCAAGCGGGGATCCAGTATTTATTCCAAAAGGTAGATCTGTTGTTGTTAAGTCTCCTGGTGGTAAACAAGTTCGTGGAGCGTTCGGTAAAACCATGGACAGGTTTAAGATTTCAAATAATTTAAATATTGATATAGAGGCATCTGGAATAATAAAAAGACTGGAGCTTGCACAAAGGATGGCAGCCTCACAAACAATACTTGGGCTGTCTGGATCATCAAAATCTATGATGGCTGGAATTGCTACTGCAAATACCGCAAGACATATTAGGCAAGTAACAAAAGCCTACGCATTATTGGATGGTGAAATAATTGGCTGATTATAGTAAAGGTGCTGTATGGGAAGTAAGAAAGTTGTTATGGGCAGAACTACAAGCTGCTGGAATATTGACTGCTTCTGACTATAGAGAAAATAACGTTAGTTATATACCAATCATACCAATTCAAGAGCAGGATACTTTTAAAAATAAGTTTGTTGTTAATAGAGAAACTCCACTGCCATACATCGTTTATGATTTGGATATAGTGGGATATGATACGGATTGGTTTATATGCCATGAAAGATTAACATTTAAAATATATGCAAATTCATATAACACCGTAATAACAATAACTAACCTTATGGTAGATTTATTTAGAAGATTTGACGACAGTGCCAAAACTATGAATTCCTACGCAAAAAACCTGGACCCAACAACTCCTTTCAAATACCATTACTTTACCCTGGCTGAAGCAAATTCACCCAACCCAGCAGAAGAATTGGCAGGGCGTCTGGAAGCAGATATAGCAATAACTTACTCTTATTCCAGAGATTTAGACCAGAGCGGAAGATTTGCCTAATAAGGCTGATTCGGCTATGATTAGATATGAGGAAATGCCGCAAGCCACATTCCATAAAAAGGAGGAGGTGAAATAAAATAAATGGCAACTAATGTTCGTAATATTATTATTGGTGCAGCTAGAATTTATATATCAAAAAAAGATTCAACATCAGCTGATTGGACAGATGCATACCAAGATGGATTAGATCCATTCACAGTATCACCACAACCAACAGGATCATACGCAGCTTCAACAGGTACTGGAGGAGCACTTGACTCAACAAAATGGTCAGAGGTAGGATTTACATCTGATGGTCTAAGAGTTATGTATGAACCAACATACGGTGAGGTAGAAGTTGATCAACAGTTAGACGTTGCAAAACTTTTCAAGTCTTCACAACGTGTTATGCTTTCAACAACACTTACAGAAGGTACACTTCGTAACCTTCTAGTCGTATTCGGTGCATCCGAGGATGACCTAAAGACATACGATGCAGTCCCAGACTCACGTTTGGACTTATCAATCGGTGCTCTTAACGCAGAACCAACAGAACGTCAATTCGTCGCAGTTGGTAACGCCCCAGGCGCAACCGTAGGCGGAGTAGCTAAAGACCGTGAGCGTATTTACTACGCACGTCGTGTTCTTTCAGTAGAAGCATCTGAGCATGCTTTGACCCGTAACGAGGCAACTAGATTCCCAGTGACATTCCGTCTCTTGGGTGATCCACGTTACTCAGATACATATGGTAGAATCGTTGACCGCATTGTAGCGTAATTCGATTTTAGAATTAGGCACAGGCCCTTCGAAAGGAGGGCCTTGTCTTTTTAACCTGTTTTTTGGTATAATTATCTTGACTATTTAGGAGGTCAAATTTTGGCTACTCAGTTATATGATACTGTAGAGATTGAACTGCAAGACGGACGGCAAGTAAAATTAAAACCGCTCCCAATTAAATACCTTCGTGATTTTATGGAGGTCGTCACAAAACTTGATGACGTAAAGAATGAAAAAGAAGCTATCGACATTTTTATCGATGCTTGTGCAATTGCGCTTAAGCGATCATTGCCAGACCTAGCAGGGAACAAGGAAGCCCTAGAAGAAGCTTTAGACGTGCCTACAATATGGAAAATTATTGAGGTGTGTGGCGGTATTAAACTTGGTGACCCAAATTTAATAGCGGCAGCGAACAAGATGGTTGGGGAGAACTAACCGAAAAAACTAAGTCTTCAACGACTTGGAAAGAACTTGATCTCGCTGCCTTAGAAAAGCAAGTTTTTCTTCTGGGCTCATGGGAAAACTATGAAGACCTGGAAGAAAAGATGTCATTAAAAGAACTTATTGACACACTAGAAGAGATGAACAGGAAAGACTTAGAAGATAAGAAATTCCTAGCAGCTCTACAGGGGGTTGACCTTGAAGGTGGATCACAAAGTTCTAAATCATTTGATGATGTCAGGAGGGAAGCACTGGGAGACGATCCAAGAATAAACGATATTACAAATCTAAAGGGCAGACTTGCCAAAGAAGAGGGATTCGGTATCGGACATGGCTTAGGATACGAAGTCTGGGATTAATAAATGGCACAATCAGTAGTAATTAATTTTAATGCTAATGCTAACTTCTCTGATCTTATATCAGAGATTAAAAGAGCCAACGCTGAAATTGGAACACTACAAGCCCAACTAAATGGTTTGGGTTCAGGAGCTTTCGTCTCAATTGACAATCTAAATAAACAATTTATACAAGGTATGCGTAACAGCAGACTCTGGTCATCATCATTTGTCGATGTTACAAATCAAACAAGAGAATTTGGTAAACACTTAGATCAAGGAAGAATAAAGCTAAGAGACTACTATCGTGAATTTACGCTGCAGGCCAGAGGACAGCGTGGAATGATAAGAAGGCTTGCAGAAGATCAGGTAAAATTACAGAAGTCTGTACTTACTACATCTATTGGGCCAAGCGGAGAAACAAGAAATATTCTGTCTACACCTACTGGGCTAGATAAATTTGACCCAGCAGTAATGAAATCTTTAAGAGCAGAACAGTTTAAGATTATAGGAAGGTCCATACAGGGAGCTTCAACAGAACTCATTAATTTGGGTAAAAATACACAATGGGCAGGACGCCAGCTAACAGTAGGATTAACAGTACCACTCACTATGTTTGCAGGGGCTGCAGCAAATTCATTTAAAGAAGTAGATAAACAGTTAACAAGATTAGCAAAGGTTTATGGGGATGTTGGTGGTGCAACAACCTCTGAGATAGCAAACATAAAAGCACAGACATCTGACTTGGCAAAAACCTTAGCCAGAGATCTTGGTGCATCTGTTCAAGAAACAATAGGTTTGGCTGCGGATATTGCGGCAACTGGTGCTACGGGAGAAGACCTAATAAAGTCAGTAGCAGAAACCACACGTCTTGCAGTACTCGGAGAAGTAGATAGACAAGAAGCTATGGCTGCGACATTATCACTTCAAAATGCATTTAATTTAAATACAAAAGAGCTGGCTGAATCAATCAACTTCCTTAACGCAGTTGAAAACCAAACATCTACATCCCTTAATGACCTAGTTATAGCAATTCCAAAAGCTGGGCCAGTTGTTAGACAGCTTGGCGGAGATGTAAAAGACTTAGCACTATTCCTTACAGCAATGCGTGAGGGTGGTATAAACGCTTCTGAATCAGCAAACGCACTTAAGTCTGGATTAGCATCTATAATTAATCCAACACAAAAAACTACAGAAGTTCTAAATGGATTTGGTGTAAATATTGAAAGTATAGTTAATGCAAATGCTGGAGATTTAGTACAAACTGTTATAGCATTAAAAAATGAATTGAATGCCCTAGACCCATTAGCTAGAGCGAGGGCTATAGAACAACTATTCGGTAAGTTCCAGTTTGCACGTATGTCAGCATTATTTGATAACCTAGGTAAATCTGGAAGTCAAACATTACAGGTTATAGAATTAATGGGAGCCTCTACTGCGGAATTAGCTCAAATAGCTGACCGAGAGTTATCAATATTAACAGAGTCAGCTTCTGGTAGATTCCAAAGACAGGTTGAAACATTCAAGGCTAACCTTGCTGGTGTTGGAGAAGGATTCCTTAGCGTCTTTACAACAGTTCTTAGTGCAGTAAATAAATTGTTAGATGGATTCAATAATCTTCCAGATGGAGTTAAAAATGTCTTAACAATAGTCGGAGCATTAATTGGACTAGTCGGACCACTTATTATGTTGTCTGGTGTATTCCTTAACTTCTTTGGATTCTTGCTAAAATCAGTGGGAGTGCTTGGCAGACTATTTACTGGAACTCCTAAATTCCAGTTACTAACAGAAGAGATAATGGCAACAAGTCTTTCCTCTGAAAAAATGTCAAACTCTTTCTATGACCAGGCACTTGCCGCTGAAACAGCTAGAAAAAATATTGATAACTTAATTAATTCATTAAAAAATCTTAATGCAGCGCAAGGAACAGCAATGTCTGGTGCAGCACAAAGAGCAGCTGGTGCATTTATACCAAGGCCTATGTTCCAATCTGGCGCTGGCGTTATGCCTGCTGGAATAGAATATTCTCACGGAATGTCAAAAACCGCTAGAGAACAATTAGCAGCACAATTAGGATTAACAGCACAAGAAACACAAATGTTAGGCGGAACCAGAATATCCGCACTATCATCATTGACAAGACCTATGGCTGCTGGATCACCAGAAGCACAGCTGCAACAAAACTTTGCAGAAAGAATGCCAAACTTTATTGTTCCTCCAGGAACAACACCAGAACAAATGAGGGCAAGGCTAGAGCCACTAGCAACAACAGAAAGAAGTAGAGAGTCTTTGATGAATATTGGCCCTAATATAACAAAGGCTTTTCAAACATCAGAAGATTATGCACAAACTCAAGCAACGCATGTCGCTAATTTAACTGCAATATCTCAAGCATATTCAAAGAGCGCAAAAGATGGTACTGCACTAGCAAATGCAATGAAGCAGGCATGGAAGCAAACATTCGCTGATACTGGTGATGAAGTTGCTGCAGCAAGAGCAGCTGCGGAGGTTGCCAAGGCTGAACTTGGAACTGGATATACAACAATTGTTAGAAAAACTTCTGCAGAAATATTAGCAGCATTTAAATCTGGTGGATCAGATGCAGCAATGATAGCTGCAGCCAAAGCAGAATTAACAGCAATGAGAGCAGGGTTGTTATCTGGAGCAGCATCCAAAACAACAGTAGAAAGAATTTCTAGAATGTCATTGGCCATATCACAAGGTGGCGTGATGAACGAGATAGCTGTTTATCAAAAGAGAGTAACAGCATCAACAAAAGAATTTGGAAGAGTTGCGGTACAACTACTTGGAGATACGGCAATGGCATTTACTGCAGCTGGTAGAGAGTTAACTGCACAAGAAATGGCAGATGATGCAAAAGTTTCTGCTGCAATTGCACAATTAAAAGCAGCTAAGGTAAAAGCAGACCAAGCAGTTACACAAGATATTCAAGAAAAAGCAGTGGCTTTACAAACCGTTGCAAATACAGCTGCTGCTGGTGGACCTAATGAATTGGCTATGGCTGCGACAGCAGGCGGTGGAAGATTTGGAAGATTCCGTGGAATGGGAATGTCCATGGGAATGATGGGTCTTGGAATTGCATCAGCTGCAATACCACAAACAGGAACTGCTGGAAATATTGCTGGCGGGGCATTAATGGGAGCATCAATGGGTATGATGTTTGGTCCTGTAGGTGCAGCAGTGGGAGCATCTTTAGGAGCACTTATACCAACTGCAAAAGCTTTGTACACACAATTTGATAGACTGAGAGATATAGTTGCTCTTAATGTAAGACAGTATGAAATAGATCAAGAGTATGCAAAAGCTGCTGGCCTAAGTTTAAAAACAATAGGTGACATACAACTGCAACAAATAGTTGGAAAATCAGCTGAAGCCGCAAGTCAACTAGAAGTATTAGCTCAAGCTGCGTTAAATGCATCTACAAATTTATCAACAGGTGCCTTAAGAGAAAAAACAAAAGGCGCATCCAGCTTTGCTGAAGTTGCTGGAGAATTCCAAAGTCAATATCTAACTTATATTGCTGCTGGAGCTGCCCCAGAGGTTGCCAAGACTATGATGGCTGCCATATTAAAAGCTGCTGGACAAGAAGGATTTGCAACAGATTTAAACATGATGCTATCTGGATTGTCTAATCAAACACAAGCATCTTCTGTGTCTACAATGCTTTCTGGCATAACATCTATAAGAGGAACTGGATTTGAGAGAGCTTTACAAAATCCATCATTAGCTGGCATGGACCAGCAAAGACTTGCGGCACTTGCCCGTAGTGGTGGTGCTGGCCCAGTAGGAGTTACAGAAGAGCAAAGACAAGCAATTTCAAAATTAACAGAAGAGTATAATAAATTAACAAAAGCTCAACAAGACACACTATTTGGTACTATCGCCTTTAAGCAAGAAGCAGCAATATTAAATAATGCACTTGCAAATCAGGACTTAAAAACATTTGCAGAAACTATGGATTTAGCAGCAAAGAGTGGAAGGCTTACAGCAGAAGGCGTAAAGTTAGTAGCAGACTCTATTGCTGGTCTGCAGGGAACAGAAAGAACAATTTTAAATGGTCTAGTAAGAAATGGAGTAGAGTCAGCCGATGTTTTGCTAGCACTAAAGATGAGAATTGAAGGACTTATACCAAGCTTACAGGCTGTAAAAGATTTTGATGGAATGAAGATAAGAGCAACATTTCAATTACTAAGTGCACAACAGGATCTTGAAAAATCTAAAAAAGAACTAGAGTCATCTTTACAAGGGATGTTTTCTGGCGGTGGCTCTTCTGTAAATAATGATGCCGCAAAGAAAGCTCTGCAAGCACAGATAGATGCGCTAGAAGAAATAGAGCGTAAAGAAAAAAATATTAATAAGCTAAAAGAGCTTAGAGTAAAGTATGAAGAAAAACTAAGAAATCTTTCAGTAGATTATTTATCAGCTTTGGCTTCTGGAGATTTAGAGGGAGCATTAAGAGCTCAACTAGCAGTGCAACAACAACAAGCGGAATATGCATCAGAAAATGCACAACTTCAAAAAGAAATTGCTCGTGAAGATAAAAAGAAGTCCTTACAAGATAGACTAAAGGGACTTGACAATGCTCCTTCTGGAGTAAAAAATACAAGTGCCAAGTTTAATGAAATGAAAACAAATGTAGAAAAGGCCATTGAAGCAATTACCAAAGGATTTAAAGATGGCGGTCAAATTGGTAAAGCTTTAGATGATTTTACAAATAGCGGTGCATTTAAAAACTTTGAAAAACAATTTAAAGGAATTCTGAATCCACAATCATTTAATGCTGGCGTTAAAGTATTAGAGGATTCTTTAAGAGAGGCACAAAGTAAATTTAATATAGATTCTTCTGGAATGAGCGGAAAAACTGGCACATACAGTAATCCTAGAGATGCTGCAGCAATGCTTGGTATTTATAATTCTCAACAAATAAGAAAACTAACAAATGAAGAAGAAAGAAGAATAATATCAAATGGCTTAGTAGCCGATGAGATGGTACAAGCTTTCGGATTTAGATATAGATATGATAAAGAAAAAGATGACTTAATTAACACTGGCGCTATACAAAAGAAATTTGCTGGTGGAAAAATTCGTGGATATGCTGGCGGAGGATATATAACTGGATTCGGAAGTTCAACAGCGGACAACATACCACTTTGGGGATCAAATAAAGAGTTTATGATGAGTGCTAGGGCTACTGGAAAATACGGTGTACCATTTATGGATAGTATAAATAATTTACAATATAACCCAGGGGCACCTTCAAGAAATAATATGTCGGCAGCCGTTGGAAATTCATCTGTTAGTGTATATGTAAATAAGATTGACATTATAGAGCCAGGTGCAGATGCTGATACAATTATTGCTACAATGGAAAAGAAACTATTTGCGTCTATGGGTAGATCAAAGGATACGAGGTATCTTTCAATATGACATGGTTGGTAACTGGTCTTAAAGACTCATTAATCTATTTTAAATCATCTTCTGTTGGTGCTACATATCAAAAAATTACTGATCATAACAGAAGGCCATTAGGCATAGATATAGAAAAAATTGAGAATTCATTAAGAACTGCAAACGGCACTATGAGAAGATCCACCATTGCAGAAAAACATAGATTTGATCTATCTTGGCAGGACGTCCCAAACTTATCTCAGTATACCGTAGACGGCGGACTTGGTGGCGGAGAAATTTATGATTTCTATATGGATAACACACAGCCATTTTATATGAAGATAACACAAAAAATTGATTCAGATGCAACGTTAAGCTACCAGGAGTTTCTGGTTAACTTCTCGTCCTGCTCCTTTGAAATTGTTAAGCGTAACCCATCAGGCACATATCCGTACATAAGGATGAATGTAAATATATCTCTAGAGGAGGTTTAATGTTAAACTTTCCTTCAGTTAAAACAGCAATAGATTCTCAATATACTATAAGGCCAGGACAAAAAGTATGGTTAGAGTGGAACTATAATATACATGCTGGCGTCAGCGAAATGGGTATAGACGACGTTGCCTTGTATCAGTATGACTCTGAAATATCTGATTTAAAACTTATTGAAACCTCTACGGTTTATAATAAATATTATGAGTCATTATATCCACTTACATCTATAACAAACTTTATTAGGCCAGGAGAGTATGCCCTTCATAATAACCAGAAGGTGGGCGGTATTGTAAAATCAATATTTGGTAGCTCAGTAAGTGGACTAGCAAACTACGACTTAACATCCGCAACCAGAAACTACTTTGTATCAAAAGATGATGGATATAAATACTGGGCATTTATTAGAAAAAATCAGTCTAGCACTTCTGTAAATAAATCAGTATACTTTAACTATGACAGAACGGTAAAAGTAAATAAATTGGTTGTTAAGTTTGAAACATCTCATACTGTGCCCAACAACTATACAGTTTATGTTAAACAATCTGGTGTATGGGTACAGGCATATACGTCATCAACACCATTAACAAACGGCGGTCTCGCACTATACTATAATGGAGCAACATGGACAACAACAAGACATACGTCCCCATCAGTCACATCTAATACACAGGAGATATCTGGTATTAAGGTATTGGTATCTACGGTAAATGTTGGCTATGCCCCACTAGAAATCATTGAAGTTTCTGGAAGATTAGAGGCAGATGTAAGCTCAGACGTAGTATCTTGGACAGTAGATAAGACGTACTTTGAAGATCATGAAGTTCTTCCAATTGGAGAAATAAGCTCAAATAGTGCAACTATAAATTTAGACAATACGTCTAATGTATTTAGTTATGAAAATACCCTATCTAAGTACTATGGCTTAGTTGATAAACGTGTTGGAGTAAGAATATTTACAGTAATTGATTCAAATGAAATACCACAGTTTACTGGATTTACAGACTCATGGAGCCTTTCTGCAAACGACGTTGCCAGTGCTACATGCTACGACATGGCTAAAATTTTACAACAAACACAGGCACCAGATATGGTTATTGGAAGCAATCTACCTCTATCAAGAGTAATAAGAACAATATTTGACTCTGCTGGATTAAATGAAATTACAATAGATACTAACTCGTCATCATCTCAAGTTGTAGATATATTCTGGATGTCTAAAGAACAAACAATATGGCAAGCCTTACAACAATTATGTATATCTAATCAATGCTGCATCTTTGTCGACGAGTACGGAAGGTTTATATTTAAATCTAGAGCAACTGCATTAGACTCTACAACAGTAGAGCAAGTATTAACATATAACAATTCTGGCGGCGTGGTATCCAATATTGTAAGTATAGATCAATCTGCAAAGCCTAGGATAGGAAATCTTGTAGTAAAATATTCACGTAGATCATATGAAACACAAAGTGATGTTCTTACAACATATCAAAGTATTGCAAATAACCCTAAAGAACAATTAGTTAGCTTTAGAGGATCATCATATGCAACATCAATTTGGGATCCAGGAGAAGCCTGGGTACTTGGAGCAGCACCATTGGTCTATCCAATATCACAATCAGAAACAACATCAATACAAACACAGGCTCCAGAAATGCAGCAAGTTGTTCAAAAAAATGGAGAAGTTGTGTGGAAGGTAGTTTCTGGGCTTACATCATTTTCTGGATATTTTTATTTAAATGGTGAGATTATTTATTATGATGCTATTAGGCATAGAGTTCTTTATAAGGATGGAAGAGCTCCAGAAGACATAGACATATCTTCAAGACAACAGTTTGAGTCATTGGTTCAATCAGATCCAGGAATAAGTACAATAACAAATACTGGTATTTTAACTGGAATAAAAAGAGCACAATTTTCAACAACCCAGATAGCACACACACCAGTATCAACAGATAATGGGTTGTGGTCAAGAAAACAATTTAAAATTGGTACAACGACACAAAATAACCTAACCGCACCTTCATTTAGCCTTCAACAAAGAGCACTTAAGCTTTCAACAGATAATGACTCTGGAGCCAGCAAAATAGCTTCATTATCAAATAGCGAAAGAAGAAAGTACATACAGCTTGGATTAGTGGGGTTAAAAAAATCAAACTATAAGAGATTTGAATGTACTATGAGAATAGTTAATAAACAGCCTGGCGAAGAAGTAGGTGACGTGGACAGTCTTGGTGGGATATTCTTTGACTATAATCCAGCAAATAATTCTGGATACTTTATAGAGCTTGGATTGGACTATACAACAGCAACCTATAAAACAGCTAATGCAAATAAGTCTGTTAATATATATAAGATTAACTCAAGTGGTAATATCTCTGAGATAAAAAGTGTGGGAAGTCTTACTGGAAGAGCTAAGACAGATAGTCCAGAAAACATATTTAAAGATACCGTATCCTTTGAAACAGTACAAGACTACGACATACAGGTATTGCGTGTAGATCGAAATGGTAAAAGATGTATAGACGTGTATATAATGGGTCAGCTAATCATTCAGGTAGAAGACTCTACCCCACTATCACCAACATTAAACGCTGGAGTATTTGTTCGTGGAGATTCAACAGCATTCTTTACAAAGTTTGCTGCCTGGGGAGCAAATAACGAATCTACTTTGCAAGACGGCAGTTTCTTTGCAGACTCTATTAGAGGCTTTATGACAGAGGTTGTGGCAGCTGGAAATCTTGGGGTAGCAAGCAAAATCAGCTTAGAAAAAGATTATGACTATTATGAGTTTTATCCGCACATGAGAGAAATAAGGGTAGCGGAGTTTGATTACACAAAGTTCCCAGCTTCTCCACTAAAAATATCTGCTGGTCCAGCAATAACATTATATGGAGCAACAATTTTAGAATCTAATTCATTTAGAGCAAAGGTTGCTGTAGTAAATGAAACAAACTCTCCAGTAGATTTAGCAAGTACATTCCCTGGAACTACAACAGCCGTGTACCCTAAACTCCTTGGATATGCATTGAAAAAGTTTGAACCAAGAGAGTATAAAACCACAATATCTAAGGCCAAATCAGACGATGCTAAATTTGAAATAGATAGTGAATGGATTCAATCCGAGGGACAGGCTAAGGATATTGCTGAATTTATCAAGTTGAACTCAGTAACCTTGAAAAATGGCAAGTTAAATGATATCATAATACTAGACGCTGAAATTTTTGCTAACCCATTAATTCAGCTAGGCGATACGGTAGATGTAATACACCCAGATCTAGGGCTGTCCTCAGCAACACATACATTTGTTGTGACAAGAGTAGGTCAGGAGTTTAACGGTGGAATTTCGACCAGTGTCAGACTACAGGAGATACCGTGAAAAATAAAAAAGTAAACTATTCAAATAGGCAGGTAAAAGGTGAGGAAGACGTATTCTCACCATTCGACACTGATGCAGAATTAGTTGGCGGTGTTAACCAGTCAGATCCATATGGATATCAGACATCATTTGTAAGATCATCAGAGCAATCTGGGGAAGACAGTAGTACTGGTTCTGGAGAAGAATCTTTAGAGGGATCTAACTTAGAAAAGGCAGAAGACGAGCTAGAAGAAAAACTCGGAGCAGTAAATTCAGTATTGTTTGAACAAACTGGATCATTTACTGGCGACGGTACATATTTAGCAAATGTTACGGCAATAATTTCAGATGTTAAGGGGGCTACAAACTATGAAGTTCAATTTACCAAAATCTCTTAGTGGAGAGTATGTATTTTATAAAAATGGTGTAGAGGTAGCTAGATCAAAAAATATCATAACTACTCTAGGTAAAGAGGCAATATTAAAATATTTGTCTAGGGAGTCATATGAGTATGCGTCTAGAATTGTTTTGGGGTGTGGACCAACTGCTGCATCCATATCAGATGAGTTTTTATCGCTTGAAATGTTTGCCACATCAATTAACTTTAAAACATTGGACTATACACAAACTCCAACTGAACTAGTTTTTAGAACTACATTACCATCAACATTTAATGGTGTTATATATGAATCTGGAATAACTACTGGCGGTGGGGTTACGCTAACAAATCTTAATAGCGTAAACGATAACCCAGAACTTGCAGCCACATTTGACCCAGATTATGAAGATTGGTCACTTTCAACTGGAGTTGCATTTCATACAAATGATTTGGAGGGTACACCAAGACTTAGGATAGGAAAGTACGGACTTGAAATAACAGCCCCATCATCTACAACTAGACAGTCTACACTAAACTCTATAGTACCAATTTTGCCATACATCAGCTCTGATAAAATAAAGGTGGCATTACACATATCTGGATCTATACCAAACTCTGTTATGATAAGGCTTTCTAATGATGGATTAAACTACTATACGCTTACAATACCAGCAGCAAACCTATCTCTTGGATATAATATAGTTACATATAATATAGCTCAACTAGTTGCTACGGGATCTCCAGAAATTAGCCAAACACAATCTATATCAGTTTTAGTAAACTCTGGAGCATCACAATCTATTGTAACTATGGATGCCATAAAGTTTGATAACTACTCAGACCTTGAAAAACCAATATTAGTAAGCAGATCTGTATTGGCAACACCATTAATTGTTGAAGGCGGGTATCCATTCGACGTCGAATACAGATTGGCATTTGATATTTAATGACAACAAAAAGAACAATATCTGGACTAACACCAGGAACTTGGGCTTTTAGATTCAAGGCTATAAGCGATAATGGAATTTCTGGTGATTGGTCACCAGCATTTACATATACGGTTGTTGGAGACACAACTCCACCCCCAGTACCTTCAAAACCAAACGTTACTTCTGTGGTTGGCGGGGTATCGGTTAAATGGGTAGAAACAGCATATCAAACACCAATAGATTTTAATAGAGTTGATGTTTATGTTTCTAGCGGTGGCGCATATACTAAATTTGGATCTATTGCTTCAATAAATAGCGTTGTTACATATGTTCCGCCAGAAGGAGTAACTGGGCCATTTACATTTAAATTTACTGGAGTTGATAGAAGCGGTAACGTATCAGCATTGTCAGAGGCATCAGATAGTGTATCTGCTGGAACAATAGGAATAGATACAACACCACCATCCGTACCAAGCGGTCTATCCGTACTTGCATATAATGATACTACAGATACATCTGGTGCTACTGGATATGTAGATGTTTCATGGACTGGATCCACATCAACTGATTTGCTAGGACATTATATTAGATATGGAAGAACATCTTCTGTATGGGATGAGTATTTATTTATTCAAGCTGGGCAAAATACAAAAAGAATATTTAATTTAAAGTCTGGAACAACATACTATTTTCAGGTTAATGCTACGGACGGAAGTAATCCAAGCTCTTATGTTCCGTCTGTGCCAATATCAGTTGTAATACCTGGTGATACATCAGCACCATCAGCCCCACTTAATTTAACAGCGCTGTCTGGCTTAGATAATATAATTGCATATTGGGACAGAAACTCAGAATCAGACGTAGACTTTGCAAGGGGTCAGTATGAAGTTCAGATATCGACATCTAGTTCATTTGCAAGCATTGTGCAGGATTGTGTTATAAGCGGAACCATAGCAACCTTTAATGGATTAACTACTGGTACTCTATATTATGTTAGAGTAAGGGCTATAGATTCATCTGGCAATGCTGGTGCATGGTCAACTACGGCATCAACAACTCCATCAACAATAAATGCTTCAACATCTATTACTTCTGGAACAATTGTAGGAAATCTAATTGCAGCAAATACAATTGTTGGAGATAAAATCCAGGCAAATACAGTTGATGCAGATAGATTTAAAACAAATACTGGAATTGCAGGAATTATATATGTTGGATCAGATGACTCGCCAACTGGAACAAATAGGATTGTGCTTGACGGAGCCAGCCTATTGCCAAAAATATATTATGGAGGTGGTGTATATAACAACTCAAATACTGCATTTTATTTAGATGCTGCTGGAAAATTTAGCCTAAAAGACCAACTTACTTGGGATGGATCAGCATTAACAGTTAAAGGTTCATTAAACGTAACACAAGCATCAACAATGACTGCTAATTTAAATATTAACTCTGGTGGAAGCTTAATTGTAAATGGTGGGGCAATCCGTGTTACTGGTACTGCGGGTCGTGTAGAAATGAGTTCTCTCGGACTCGTAGGATACAATGCTTCAACAGGAGGATCCCCACTTGTAACTATACAGGCAAACACTGGACAAATAGTTGCTACTGGCGGACAAATAGGAGGATTTACATTAGGTCCTACTTCTCTTACTACAACAAACTCTTCTGGCCAAGCAGTGGGCTTATATAGCACTGGCCAATTTAGTCTTGGATCAAACTTTAATGTTAGCGCAGCAGGAGATGTTACCGCTACTGGAACATTTACTATTGCTGGGACTGGACAGACAGCAATTGCAGCAAATCAGGTTAACTCTAATGTAACATCGATTTCTGGTGGAGTTATAACAACTGGAACAATTAATCTTAATAACGTATTAGTTAACAGCGGATCTGGAACAACCAATACAGTAAAACTAAGTAGCTCTGGAATTGAAATATGGAATACTAGCGGTACAAGAACTGTATTCCTTACTCCTTCTGGAAATGCATCTTTTAGTGGTGAAATAACTTCAACTACTGGAACCATTGCTGGGTTTAGCATGGATGCAGATGGATTAATTAACTCTGGCGGAACACTGAGGCTGTTTGCTGGAACAACTGGAATAAATAATGTTTATTCAATATTTACATCTAAACCAGTTAGGTTTGGACAATTTGTTCAAATACAGGGAAACGGATTTGGCGGATATAGTTTAATTGGAGAAGAAGGAATGTCTTTGGCAAACGGCGGATTTGCAATAAATGCTTCTGGAACCGTTACGTCAAATGCAACATTTAATAGTTATATATACTATCCAGGATACCCAGTTTCTACAAGCGGTGGTGCAGCAAGAGTTAACGACGCAACAACTCCAGCCTCAAGATTAGTTGCTGCTTCTGGTTCTAGCATTAGATTTAAAGAAAATATTGTTAATATTTCAGAGAAACCAGACCTTGATCCGTCTACTTTATTAAATTTGCCAGTAAGATCTTTCACCTATAAACAAGGATATTTGCCAGAAGATGACGCAAGGTATGGCATGGATTTACCAGGATTTATAGCAGAAGAGCTAGAAGAAGTTTATCCAATAGCTGTGGATCGTGATGCAGATGGAACTCCACAAAGATGGAATGCCGACTTCATAATACCAGGACTATTAAAGATTATTCAAACACAGAACGACTCTATATTATCTATTAAATCAAGACTTGACGCTCTTGAGTCATAATGGTAGACTTATTATAAGTATATACTGAGAGGTAAAAATGGAAAACAACGAACAACAGAACAAGGCTGAATTGGTAGTATTGGCACTACAACAAAGAATCGGTGAGCTGGTATCAAATTATGAAACTCAAATTGCTATCCTTCGTGCAGAAATTACTCGAATGGTTAACAAGAGCAATTCTGAAGATAGACCAACAGAATAGCTTAATAGAACCTCCGACGGTACCTACCGCCTATCCAAGCGGGGTGGCCGTATTTGACGGGATCAATACTTATTTTATTAAAAATGGTAAAAAGTATAGGATAATCTCTCAGAGGGCTTTAGAGAGCTGGGGATTTTCAGTTTGGTATGGAAGTCCAGAATCTTTATCTAAGACGGTCCTAGGGGGCATTCTAGGCTTTAGAGACGGTACTGTGATTAAGGACATATCAAATGGTAAAATATATCTAGTGGTAAATAGTAAAAAACAGCATATTACAAGCCCAGATGTGTTTACTAAGTTTGGTATTGATATTGATTCAATACTTTTAGTAAGCAATAAAGAGGCTGAATTGCATAAGGACGGGGAGCCAATAAGTTGACAATCAATTACCTGAAGCCATTTGAGCCAGGAGACCCAATAGATATAAATGTATTAAATAAGCTAATACAGAATGTTAATTACCTATCTTCTCAAATTGCACAGATATATAAGCTTCCAGCGGTAGAGGCTCCAGTATTGGTATCTGGTCCAGTTGGTGTAACCAGTGGATCAACAAGCTCTGGAACTATGGCATCTACAACTAATAATCCTGGATCATCTTATGTTGACTATCCATTTAAATGGATTGATAATATTATTAATTTTAGTAGTGTTAATACAAGAGTGGTTAGATCAGTTACGCCAACAGTACTCTCAACATACTTACCTGGAATTTCATATGTACGATACGAGGTTTTATCAGCATCAACATCTAGTTTATTTTTTCATCCAAACGGCATTCAGAGTAGTAGGTCTCAGGCAGTGGGGGCAAGGTTAGATTACTACCAGATAGGTTCAGATAAACAGTCTTTTAGTTTTATGCCTAAAAAAAATGGAAGCGATGGAACAGTTTATAGAGCTGGCATCAATGCACCACAAACAACATATAGCGCACTAAAAAATAGGCTATTGGCAACATTTGATGTCACTGTTAGACTATATAAGTAGTGTATAAGCCAATCGAAGATTGGTCTAAGCGTAAAAAAGAAAAACTAAATAAATATACAATTGTCTGGGTACCAGAGCATCCTAAGTCTTTTAATGGTGGATGGTATTACGAACATAGGTTAGTGCTAGAAAAAAAACTAAATAGGATCCTGAAGGCTTGGGAGACGGTTCATCATTTAGATGGTGATACACAAAACAACTCAATAAATAATCTATTTCCATGTACGGAGATAGAACATAGATATGCTCACAAAATAGCTTGACTTTATAGTCAGGGCAAGAGTAGAATAGATATAGGACACAGAAGGGTTCTTAATGAGTAACGATTTAAAGTGGATGCTATCATCCGACCAGCAATTCCCATATCAGGATGATAAAGCCATTGCTTTATGGTTTAAGGTAATGAAATGGTTTAAGCCAGATGTAGTCGACTACCTTGGGGATACTGACGATCAGGCATGTTATAGTAAATATACTGATGGTAAGCCAACAGAGTTTATTAAAGCATATAAAGACGATAACGTAACAAATGACCTAGAGCTAATGATAAAAGATATGCGTATTGAAGCTAGCGGTGCTAGAGAGTTTTATGAAAAAACAAGAAAGATGCTGCCAAACGCACAATTGTTTTCTGCACTAGGAAATCATGATATCAGAATTTTTGACTACTTAGATAAAAAAATACCAGAATATGCAAAGCATGTTACACCAGAATCTTTATGGAGTTTAGACTCTTTAGGATATGACTACATATTTTATAACGAACTGCCAAAGAAACGATTTGGAGATATTCACGTACATCATGGAATGTCTATAAGCGCAACTGGAGCAGTAAGAAAAGACATGGAAGATATGCAAATCTCTTTAATACGTGGACATTCACACAGAATTGCTTCACACCTTCAAACTTATGAGTTAAGAAATAATGGTAAGGGCGAAACAATCAGAGGTTATGAGATTGGGCACATGTGCGACGAAAAAGGTCCAGGAATGAAATACACACAACACCATGACTGGCAAAAAGGTTTTGCTATTGCACATATTGAAAATGGAAAATATCCACATATTAATATGATTCACATTTCTCCAAACTATACATGCGTAGTGGATGGGAAACTATTCACCCTATGATGTTTTGTAGAAGGTGTAGAACTGGCAGGGTATTCATAGACAGAGTTTATTCTCAATATGATCACCTTGAGCTTTACTGTATTAAGTGTGCTAAAAGATGGGTCTTTCACAAACAAGGGAGTAGATTTGCATCATGGCTAATGAAAAAAGAAGCCGAAAGAGCAAAGACTTACGGTACTTTTTCCTAAACGGGGAATTACATAAGAAGTTGCACGTAAATAAGTCTTCCGACGTTATTACTGCCTGGAACTATGATCAGGCTAAACGTATCGGATACTCTCTTAGCGATGCTAAAAAGAATTTGCAGCAAGCATATACAATTAACGAAGCTGCAGCATTGTTAAATAGACACAGAAATAGAATACTGGAGTATATTGAAAAAGGTTTTATAACAAGACCTAAGATGACATATACGTTGGATTCTAAAAAGAAACCAGTAAAATACCTAATGTCAGAAGATGATGTTATGATGGTTAGAGAATTTTTATCTACATTGCATAGGGGTAGACCAAGAAAAGATGGTCTTATTACTTCTAAGAATGTACCTACAAAACAGGAGCTACGTGCAAAAATTAAAAATGAAGTCGTGTTGTATCAACAAACAGATGATGGCGAGTTCATTCCTGTTTGGAAGCAGCCAGAGTGGTAATCAATGACTAAACCAATAAAAAAGGCTGTAAAGAAACCAGTTAAAAAAACAACTAAAAAGAAAACAGTAAAGAAACAAGCTAAACAAATACAGCCTGAGCAAAAGGTAGACATAAATCAAGATCTTGCTTATACTAGATCTGCTGTTTATTTAGAAGAGGCTGGATCTAGAGCTGCTATTTCTAAAAATATAGAAGGATTATTGCTAGTTGCAAAAGGTTGGATGGAGTTGGCAGATATGCTAGACCCTGGACAGCAGTCCAAGAAACGTGCTAAACTGGGATTTAGACCAGCTGGAGAGGAAGATCATGAGTGAAATTGATAATACAAGAGTAACCGTAACCCTTGGATTTACTAAAAATTTAGGAAACTTTGAAAGCTTAAGAGTAGATATTGGCATACAGGACCACGTAAGGTCTGGAGAAAATATTAGCGAGGCTACAGACAGGGTCTATAAATTTGTAGAAAAAAAATTGGAAGAGAAAGCAATAGAGATAGCGGAAGAATTAAGTGTCGGCAAAAAGTGATCCAAAATTATCCTATGCACTTATATCTTTATACGAAAATCTATACCTAAACAAGTATAATAAAAGACCAGTAGTAAATAGATATAGAGAAAAGTGGGGAATGCAAGACGTAATAGAATCAGTAGGGTTTGATCGTGCTAAAGAGTTACTTGAATACTATTTTAAAACTAGTAAGCCAGGTCACCCAATAAATTGGTTCTTCCTTAATTTTGATAATATTGATAGAATGTTATATCAGAAGGCAGAAGATGAGATTAACAGAAAAAAGCTTAAAGAATTAACTAAGCAGATGGTAGAGGAGATGGAGAAGGATGAACACCGAAGCAGCAGTAATTAGTGCGGTATGTAAAAATAAAGATATCAGCGTTCTTCTTGCAGACAATGTAGATGAAGTATTTCAGTCACATAAAGATGTTTGGGATGGCCTAAAGTCGTATTATTATAAGTTTAGAGCGGTGCCAGATATTGGTGTGCTCCAAGATAAGTACAGAGATTTTGATGCGGTAGATGTAAATGCAGAAACTGGTTTTTATTTAGAGCAGATGAAATCAGAATTTCTAGGAAACAAGATTAAAACAATTATATTAAACTCTGGCTCATCACTTAAAGAAAATGCACCAGCAAGAGTTCTTCAGCAAATGCAGATGCAATTAGCTGGATTAAGTAAATTTACTAATAATGTTAGAGATTTAGATATTACTGACATTCAATCTGCCACAGACCACTACTTAGCTGTTAGAGATAGATCATTAGCTATGGGTGGATCACCAGGAATTCCAACTGGATTCAAAGCTATAGATGCTGCGTATCCTACTGGCCTAGCACCAGGACACCTAGCGGTTGTTATTGGTTGGCCAGGTAAAGGTAAGACTTGGTTCACATCCTATCTTGCCTGTAAAGCATGGGAGCAGGGATTTAAGCCTATGATTATTTCTCTAGAAATGTCTCCAGAAAATATGCGTGACCGTATTTATACAATGCTGGGATCTGGATTATTTAGAGCAAGCCAATTTCAAAGAGGAGATATTAACTTAGATGATTTTGGTACATGGGCAAATAAGAGTTTTAAAGACAAGCGTGGATTCATATTGGTATCTAACGAAGGTACCAACGAAGTAACTCCAGCTACAGTTCAGGGAAAGATAGACCAGCATAGACCAGACTTAGTAATCCTTGACTATCACCAACTCTTTAATGATAACAAAAGGTCTAACTCAGAAGTAGAAAGAAATAGAAATATTTCTCGTGAGTTTAAGCTGCTTGCAGTAACAAACAACATACCTGTTATTGATATTACGGCTGCTACAGCCGATGATATCTCAGATCACGACACCCCTCCAATGATGAGTCAGGTGGCTTGGTCAAAGGCTATTGAATATGATGCTGATATAGCCATGGCTGTACATAGACATCCAGACACTAATATGATAGAAATCGTTTCTAGAAAAAATAGACACGGTAGAGACTTTAGCTTCTTTTTGGACTGGGACATTGATAGGGGTATAATTAAAGAACTGTACGAGTAGAAAGTGCTACAGTTTGACCCACAAAAGAATAAAGAGATTCAAGGTAGAAGGTACATTTAGGGACGATTCGGACATGATCCGCATACGTGCCCAATTTGAGTCCACTTTAATCCAATCAATGCGTGGGGACGGTTATATACCAGTGCTTGACATAGACCCAGCCTTTTCAGTATCATATAATGTAGAAGATAAAAAATGGTCGTTTGTATTAACGATTCATGGAATTTATATAGGAAAGGTTAAAGCGTGGCAAATAGAGGGATTCTCAAACGGCAAGATGCTTCCACGCAGTATACAGAAAAACAAGTCAAAAAAGTCCTTAAATCGATAGAGATTAAGTTAGTTTCTGAAACAGGAAATGACTTCCTATGCCTGTGCCCAATTCATGGAAACAGAAATACACCAAGCTTATCAGTGTCTAAACAAACTGGACTATTTCTATGCTTCAATCCATCGTGTGGTGCAAGCGGATCTTTGCAAGAGCTAGTAAAACTTATTACAAAAAGAAATGACTTTGAGTCATTAAGGTTAATATCAAAATGTGTAACTGATTCCCTAGAAGATTTTGACGAACAGATAATTGAAGTTTTAGAAGAAAAGCCAGACTTCGTACAATTTGATCCACACATACTTGACAAGTTGTGGTCTGAAATGGACTCACACACAGAGGGTAAAGACTATATGCATAGTCGTGGATTTAATGATGAAACAATAAGATACTTTCAGGTTGGCTACTCACATAATCAAGAAATGGTTACAGTTCCAGTTCATTCTCCAGATGGATTACCTATAGGAATTGTTGGTCGGGGCATTAAAGACAAGAAGTTTAAAAATTCTACTGGTCTTCCAAAAACAAAAACATTATTTAATGTGCATAGGGCAAAAAGACTTTCGTCTACTGTAATTGTAACAGAGGCGTCATTTGATGCAATGCGAGTTCATCAGGCAGGGTATCCTAACGTAGTAGCAACTTTAGGCGGACATTTAAGTCCACACAATTATGATTTACTAAATAGATACTTTACTAAAATAATTATAGCTACAGACTTTGACGATAAGTCTAGTCACAATGGAAAAAATCCAGGAAGAGACTTGGGTAATTCTATTTCTAATAAGCTTAGAAATAAAGATGTTTACTGGGCTAGTTATGAATATAAGGTTGTCTATCCCCACGGAGCAAAGGATATGGGAGATATGACTGACGAAGAGATAAAGCAGTGTATAGAAAATTCTGTACCAAATTACGAGTACCACTCTTGGGAAATCTACTAAGATGGTGTATACTAGAATGACAGAGGCATTTACAGCCTCAAATATCAGAAAAGGAAACATATAGATGGCAATAGTTAAAGGGCTTAAGAACATTAATAGTGCTCTAGATAAGCCAAGCGATTCAGAAGGTAGCAAAGCTCGCTGGGTAAAACTAGCGGACGGAGAAAGCGTAAAGATCAGATTCTTGCAAGAGTTAGATCCAGACTCACCAAATTATTTAGAAAAAGCTGGGCTAGGTTTTATAGCAGCCGAGCACACAAATCCAAAAAATTATAAATCAAAAGCATTGTGCACATCAGATGACCAAGGTCGCTGCTGGGCCTGCGAACAACACCGCAAAGATTACAAGGCTGGCTGGAAAGCACGTAGCAGACTATACATTAATGTATTAGTAGATGATGGTAAAGAAGAGCCATACGTAGCAATTCTTTCACAAGGTACAAGCGGCAAGTCAATCACACCAACACTAATTGAATATGCTGGTGAAATGGGTAGCGTTTCTAATCTCACATGGAGATTAAAAAGAAGCGGTACTGGAACATCAACAGAATATGTAGGCATTTCACTTGGACAAGATAAAGAGCCAGTTGATCTATCTAAATACGAATTATTTGAACTTGAAAAAGTTGCAGTAAAAGAAATCCCATACGAAGAGCAAGAAAAGTTTTACATGGTAGGGGAATCAGAAGAGCAATCTTCAAACGATAGCTCATCTAGTAACGTAGAGTGGTAAATTGTAGGGGCGGGAAACCGCCCCTACCATATTCAAGAAAGAGATAGATGTCAAACTTCACACATTTACATGTTCATTCACAGTATAGTGTAATGGATGGTCTTAATAGTCCTATGGAAATAATGTCTGCTGCAAAAAAACTTGGGCATACATCAATAGCAATTACAGACCATGGCACCCTATCAAGTCATAGAGAAATGCAAAAAGCTGGCGAGGAGCTTGGTGTAAAGCCTATCCTTGGGGTAGAAGCATATATATCTGCCACAGACAGATTTGATAAGCGTGATACAAGTAAGCGTGATGATAATACATCTATATTTAATCATATAATTATTTTGGCCAAAAATGAAAAGGGGCTTCGTAATCTCAATAAACTATCTGAGATTGCATGGACAGAAGGATATTATCACAAACCAAGAATAGATAGAGAAATTTTAGCTGAGTATAAAGAAGGGCTAATCATACTATCTGGATGCATGAACGGTTTAATATCTAAGGCTATTGAGCGTGGAGAAGAAGACGAAGCAAGAATGCTTGCCAAATGGTTCAAGAATACATTTGAAGATAATTTTTATATGGAGATTCAGCCACATAATCCAGTAGAGTTAAATACAAAGTTATTAGAAATTGCAGATGCAACTGGAATTAAGCCAGTAGTTACTGCCGATTGTCATTTTTCTACAGAGGAAGAAAGAGCACTAGAAGAAGCAATGTTAATTCTTTCCACTTCCCCAAAAGCCAACAAAGATGCCGACTTTGAAAAGTCCAGACAAATTGAAAATATATTTGAGAGATTCAACTACCTGTACCCAGATAGAAAAATAAGTTTTGAGCACTTGGATGTATATATAATGAGCCGTGAAACAATCGAGAAGCAGATGGCTGCTCAAGGAATTAATAGAACAGATATATACGACAATACAGTTTTAATATCAGATTCAATTGAAAGTTATGAATTCCAGCAGGGCCTAAGCATTTTACCAAGACCAAAGGAAGATCCAGACGAAACGGTCAGACAGTTTTGTTGGGATGCAATGGAAAGACTTAAGTTAACATCTTCATGGCTAGGCAATGACGTATATGAAATAAGATTGGAAGAAGAGCTTCATGTTATTAAAGAAAAAGATTTCGCCCCATACTTTCTAGTAATTTCAGATATGATTAATTGGGCAAAGTCACAAAATATTTTAGTGGGTCCTGGTCGAGGTTCTGCAGCAGGCTCATTGGTCTGCTATTTATTAGGAATAACAAATGTAGACCCCATAGAATATGATTTGCTATTTTTTAGATTTATTAATGAAGAAAGAAATGACTTCCCAGATATTGATACAGACTTTGAAGACCGCAGGCGTGGAGAAGTAAAAGACTATATTCGCAAGAAGTTTAAAAATGTTGCGTCTATATCTACGTTTACATATTTCAAGGATAAGGGTGTGGTTCGTGATGCTGCCCGTGTATTTATGGTACCACTCGGAGAAGTAAACAAAGCGCTCAAACTGGTGGACACATTTGAAGAGTTTGAAGAGTCAGAAAATTTAAAGTGGTTTAGATTAAAATATCCAGAAGTTGTTAAATTGGCTAGAGAGCTTCGTGGAAGAATTAGATCTGTTGGAATGCATGCCGCTGGTGTAGTGGTAGCTAATAAGGCATTAAATGCTTATGCTCCGATAGAAACTAGAACAGATCCAAGCGATAAAGTATCTGGTAGAGTTCCAGTTGTTGCTTATGACATGGACCAAGTGGCGGATATTGGACTCATTAAGCTTGACGTACTTGGACTAAAAACACTATCAGTGGTTTCAGATACAGTCGCAATGATTGAAAAAAGATCTAAAAACAAAATTAATTTATCTGAAATATCTCTTAAAGATGAGAAAGTATTTCAGTCATTATCAGCTGGATTTACAAAAGGTGTGTTTCAGGCAGAAGCTGTCCCATACACCAACCTTCTTATGAAAATGGGAGTAAGCGAGTTTGAAGACTTAGCAGCATCCAATGCTTTGGTTAGACCAGGTGCTATGAATACTGTAGGACAGGCTTATATAAATAGAAAAAATAAGTATGAGGCTGTTTCATATATTCACCCAATTATGAAAGAGTTTACAGAGAATACATATGGTGTTATTATTTATCAAGAGCAGGTTATGCAGGCCTGCGTACACTTGGGCGGAATGTCTTGGGCAGAAGCTGACAAGGTGCGAAAAATTATTGGTAAGAAGAAAGACGCAAAGGAGTTTGATCAATTTCGTGAGAAGTTTGTTATTGGCGCAAGCAGACATATATCAAAAGAGGCAGCGGAAAATCTATGGCATACTTTTGAAGCTCATGCTGGCTATTCCTTTAACAGGTCTCACGCTGTTGCTTACTCTTTGCTATCTTACTGGACTGCTTGGCTAAAGCATTACTATCCACTAGAATTTATGTTTGCCCTTTTGAAAAATGAAGGGGATAAAGATGCCAGAACAGACTACCTTATTGAAGCAAAAAGACTTGGTATAAAAATATTACTTCCACACGTTAATGAGTCAGACTTAGACTTTACTATACAGGGGGACGCAATACGATTTGGTTTGTCAAATGTTAAATATATTTCTGATAATATTGGGCGTAAAATTATTGACAACAGGCCATACAAAAGCTATGCCGACCTTAAAGAAAAAGCATCACAGAAAAAGAGTGGCATATCTTCTAGAGCCATAGATGCACTCAACTTAATAGGAGGAGCCTCTTTTGACGATAACCCAAGGAGCGGTAAAGAAAAAGACCATTTATACGAATATTTAAATATACCAAAGTTTGATATAAGTGGAATTACTCCTTTTATCAAATCACAGATTAATAGGCTGGAAGACTTTGAGGAACTGGGTACATTCGTATTTATGGCAATGGTAAAGTCAATTAAGCGTGGTCAAGGTTGGTCTAGAATTGAGTTGGTTGATGAAAGCGGATCTGTTGGAGTGTTTCATAATGAGCAAACGCAGATAGAAGCTGGCCAAATGTATTTCTTCTTGGTTGGAGATAACAGAATTCATAGATACGTAGAGATTGATAAGGTAGTTAAAGAGGATAGGTCAGACCCATTTGTTAATTTCTTGTACTCAGAAAAGTTTGATCTAAAGGATAATAACTTCTATGTTATCGATTTTACTAACTATAAAACAAAAGCTGGCAAAATGATGGCACATACTATTTTAACTAACCCAAGTAAAAAACTTATTCGTGCAATTGCATTTCCACAGATATACGCAAGAGCCTTGGGCAAAATGAAGCCTGGACATAAGGTAGAACTAATGTTTGGAAAAACAGATGACGGAACTATAACAATAAAGGAGATAAAATGACAGAGCAGAATAATATACAAAATATAGAAATATCTCTTCCAAGACTGTTGTTAGCAGCAACAGCAACCATGGGGGAGCTTCCTATTAGTATTGAAAAATACTTATCGCATGACTTAGATCACAAAAAGATGATGCTGGACTTGGACGAAGATC